>Ga0209407_1000534_pt1 | contig 49165 bp, 48 predicted proteins | sample AD_JPNHG3_MetaG_FD_184410 | JGI IMG/M metagenome (GOLD analysis project Ga0209407, IMG submission 184410) | Active sludge microbial communities of municipal wastewater-treating anaerobic digesters from Japan - AD_JPNHG3_MetaG (SPAdes) (version 2) | ecosystem: Engineered > Bioreactor > Anaerobic...
CGGTGCCCGGTGGAGCGAACGCGGAATCGAAAACGTCCTGACAGTGCTGTTCCATTACAGGCTTAATGAAAAACCTATAGTGCCCCTAAGAGCGTATCCCGTAGGTAACGCGTTTTTGTTGCAATCAGGAAGTTATGAAGAGCGGAAGATCGGAGTGTATAGAAGATTTATGCCTCTTCTCTTGTCCGCTCTTCCTCGCTTCTGCTCTTCCGATCTTCTAGTTCCTCAGGGGCTTTCCCGTGGACAGCAGCGCCATGATCCGGTCCTGCGTCTTCTGCTCGCCGCAGAGGCTGAGGAAGGCCTCGCGCTCCAGGTCCAGGATCTCCTGTTCCGTCACATAGGTCCCCTCGGCGCAGTCGCCGCCGGAGATGATGTGACCGAGCTTGCGCGCGATATGCCGATCGTAGTCGCTGATGTAGTTGCCGTGTCGCATGTTGTAGAGAACGGCCTCGCAGATCCCGCGGAAATTCTCACCCATGACGGGAACGAGCGCCGGCTTGGGCGGCCGGTAAAACTTCGACAGCCCCAGGACGACCTGCTTGGCGTCATTGAGCTGCTGGTCGCGGTTGATGCTGATCCCGTCGGTCCTGCGGACGTAGCCCAGTTCCTTGGCCTCCTCGGCGCTGGTGGCCACCTTGGCCATGCCGATGTTCTCGAAGACCTTCCCGAAGAAACCCTGCAGGTTGAGGCCCTGCTCCACGACCCCTGTCGGGATCCCTTCGGTCACGCGCACCATGAGCTCCTTGGTGCCGCCTCCGGCCGGGATGACGCCCGCGCCCACTTCAACGAGGCCGATATAGGTTTCGGCCGCAGGCTGGCACTTCGCTCCGTGCATGGCGATCTCGCAGCCGCCGCCCAGGGTCATGCCGGCGGGAGCCGTCACGACGGGCTTCTGGCAGAACTTCAGGCGCATGTTGGCCTGCTGGAAGTCGTTGATCAGCTTATCGAGAATGTCCCAGTCTCCCTTCTGAATCGCGACGAGCACTTTGAAGATGTTGGCGCCCACGGAGAAATTCGGGGCCTGGTTGCCGACGACGAGGCCCGTGAAATCCTTCTCCACGATGTCGCAGCCGAGGAACAGCATGTTGATGACATCCTCATCAATGGCGTTCATCTTGGTGTGGAACTCGAGGCAGACCACGCCGTCACCCATGTCGATGAGGCTGGAACCCACGTTCTGGCGGATGATCTTCTTGCGTTCCTTGAGGGCGGGCAGGATGATGATCTTGGGGCTCTCGGCGAGCTTCACGTAGTCCTTCTTCGCGAAGTCGTAGTAGTAGGTTCCCTCTTCCTTCTTCGTGTAGAAGGAGGGGAACCCGCCCTTGAGCATCTCCTCGACCTTCTTGGGCACCTTCTTGCCCAGCTGCTTCATGACCTCGACGACCTCCTTGACGCCGATGGCGTCCCAGGTCTCAAAGGGTCCCAGCGCGTGGTTGTAGCCCCACTTCATGGCGTTGTCGATCTCCACGACGCTGTCGGCGATCTCGGGGATGCGGTTGGCGGCGTAGATGAAGTTGTTGCAGAGATACTCGCGCGCGAGCTCCGCCGCGGCGTCCTTGCCGTTGAAGACCATCTTCACGGTCTTCTCCGCGGGGGCCTCGGATTTCTTCGCCGCGCCGACGGACTCGAACTTGGGCTTGTCGGCGGGGGCGTAGTCGAGGGTCTTCACATCAATGGCCAGCTTGACCTTCCTGCCCTTGGCGTCCTTGGACTTCTTGTAAAAACCGCCCTTTGTCTTGTTGCCGAGCCACTTCTTCTGAATCATGGTCTTGACGAAGTCCGGCGGCTGAAAGAGGTCGCGGCTCTCGTCCTCGGGCAGTGCCTCGTAGAGGTTCGTCATGACGTGGTAGGCCGTGTCGAGGCCCACGAGGTCGATCGTCCCGAAGATGGCCGAGCGGGGCCGTCCCAGGGGACCGCTGATGATGGCGTCGATGTCCTCGACCTTCATGCCCCTGGCGAGCATGAGACTCATGGCGTTGGACATGTCGAAGACGCCGATGCGGTTGGCGACGAAGTTGGGCACGTCCTTGCAGACGACGACACCCTTGCCGAGCACGTCCTCGCAGAAGCGCCTCACGTACTCGACGACCTCCTTCTTTGTCTCCTCGCCGGGGATGACCTCGACGAGCTTCATGTATCTCGGCGGGTTGAAGAAATGGATGCCCAGGAACCGCTCCTTGAGGCCCTTGCCCAGGTTCGCCGAGATCTCTCCGATCCGGATGCCCGAAGTGTTCGTGGCCACGATGCAGTCAGGCGCCACGACTTTTTCCACCCTCGCGAAGAGATCCTGTTTGATCTTGAGGTTTTCGACGACGGCTTCGATGACGAGGTCCACTCCGGAGAGCCAGCCGAGGTGGTCCTCGAAGTTGCCGGGCTTGATCATGGCGGCGTTTCGCTTCGTGTAGAAGCTCGCCGGTTTGGCCTTGGTCGCTCCCTCGAGCCCCCTCTGGGCGAAACTGTTTCGCCACGCCGGGCTTTCCTTCGTCAGTCCCTTTGCCTTGTCTGCCTCGGACAGCTCGGGGGGTACGATGTCGAGGAGCAGGCCCTCGATCCCCGCATTGGCCAGCTGGGCGGCAATGTTCGCCCCCATGACCCCCGCGCCTAAAACGGCTGCTTTTTTAATTTGAAGCGACATAGTCTTCTCCTCCAATGTGTCGTCTGTTTCGTCCATTCGATCTATTTCGTCTATTCCGTCTGTCCGATCTCAACGAGAGGATATCGGAAAGGAAGCAGGTTCCATTTATAAACTTCTTTTTCCTTCCGTTTCTATATCCTGTTCCCCACCCCGGCTCTTTCTTACGCCGTGAAGCTCTCGTCGGCGATCTCGATGGGGGTGCGATCGCCCACCCTGATCCCTGCGGCCCTGCCCCGCACGGTGGTCAGCACGTTGACGGCAAAGAACTTGGCCGCGGCGACCTTCCCCTGGTAAAAAGCCACATCGGCATTCGAGCGAACGAGCGCCCTCTGCTTGGCCTTGGAATTCCTGGCGCCGGCCTCGGCGTAGATGGCGTTGAGTTTCTTCTGGGCGATGCCCGCCGCATTCATGAGCAGGTAGCCCACGGCCACGTCCCCGAAGAGGTTCAGGTAGGGGGTCGCATAGAGGATCGGGACAAGGAAACTCGCGCTCTTGCCGAGTTTGAAGAACAGGAGAGTCAGGTCCGTCAAGGCGTTCTTCGCCTCGGCAAGGTAGTTGACGTAAGAGGACAGTTCCGGGAACTCTTCGCGGAGTTTCGCGATTTCTTCATCCATCTCCTTGGCGATGGCCAGCAGGTGCATGCCTTTCTTCATGCCGAGTTTGCGTCCCACAAGGTCGAGGGCCTGGATACCGTTGGTGCCCTCGTAGATCTGGGTGATCTTGCAGTCCCGCATGTACTGCTCCAGCGGGTACTCGGCGCAATAGCCGTAGCCGCCATAGACATCGATGGCCACCGAACAGACCTCCAAGGCCCGGTTGGTCACGTAGGCCTTGCACACGGGGATGAGAAGATCGGCGCGGTTTGCCCACATCTGCCGCTCCTCTCTCGCGGGAGCCGCCTCCATCATGTCCTGGCAGAAGCTCGTGTAGTAGAGCAGCGCCCGGCACCCCTCGACGTGAGCCTTCATCCACAGGAGCTGACGCCGGATGTCGGCATGCCGGATGATGGGGACCTGCGGCGCTTCCGGGTTCTTGAATTCGAAGATTTCGGAGCCCTGGAGCCGTTGTCTGGCGTAATCCACGGCGTGCTCGTAAGCCGCCGTAGCCGTCCCGAGACCCTGGAGCCCGACCTCGATGCGCGCCTCGTTCATGAGATGGAACATGATCTTTATACCGTCGCGCTCCTTGCCGAGGAGTTCACCCACGCACTTGCCCTCCTCACCAAAGACAAGCGTCGCCGTGACGGAGCCCTTGATCCCCATCTTGTGCTCGATGCCGCCCGTGGTGACGTCGTTGAACGCACCGGCACTGCCGTCGGCCTTCACGCGGAACTTCGGCACGATGAAGATCGAGATGCCCCTCGTCCCGGGTGGATCCCCTTCGATGCGTGCCAGCACCGTGTGGATGTTGTTCGCGGTGAGGTCGTGATCGCCGCTGGAGATGAAAATCTTCGTGCCCTGGATGCTGTAGGTTCCATCGGGCAGCCGCTTCGCTGTTGTCTTGAGCGCACCCACATCGCTCCCCGCCCCGGGCTCGGTGAGGCACATCGTCCCTCCCCACTCGCCGGTGTACATCTTCTCCATGTACTTCTTCTTCTGCTCCGGCGTGCCGTATCGGTCGATGAGACCGGCCGCGCCGTTGGTCAGTCCCGGGTACATCATGAGAGGAAAGTTGGCCGCCACGAAGAACTCATAGCACCCCTGAGAGACCACATTGGGCATCCCCTGCCCGCCCGACTCGACGCTCCGCATGCAGTTGAGCCAGCCGGCTTCGCAGAACTTCTTGTAGGCATCGTGGAAGCAGGCCGGCACCTCGACCTTGCCCTTGTCGAACTTGCACCCTTCCCTGTCGCCCTTTTCATAGGTGGGCAAGAGGATCTCGACGGCCAGCTTCTCCGCTTCGTTGAGCATCATGTCCACCGTTTCCCTGTTGTATTCGGCGTACTTTTCGGTTTCGAACAGGCGTTCTATCCCGATCTGCTCGTAGAGCAGAAACTTCTGATCCCGCGTGTTCACCAGCATGTTCCCCATGAACGCTTCCTCCCGATGAGATTCAGAATGAATTTGATTTAATTCTCCTCGCGGACCGTGGTCAGCCCCCCGATAAACAGATCCAGTCCGCCCGCGACGGTCGAACGAACCCTTGTTTCCCGCGTTTCCTCCCGCCCGGTGAAAAGATGAAGGGCGATGATGCCGTTCAGAAGCCCCCAGAGCGCATTCCGGCACTGCCGGATGTTCCGGCAGCCCGGAAACTCTCCTCTTTCAATCCCGTACTGAAAAATCCTCTCGATGATGCCGACGGTCTTATTGGTGGTCCGGATGATGTGGCCATTGATCTCTTCGGAGATGTTCAGTGGATTGGGCTGCACCATGAACGTCATCAGAATCCTGAAGAGTTCCCGCTCGGACAGGAAGAAATCGATGTAGACCTGCGCGAAGCGGACCAAGACGTCCGAAGCGCTGTCGCCATCGTGGAAAATGTCGGTGACACGGTCGTGAAATTTCTCGATATCCCGGATGAGAACCTGGGCGTAGATCTCCTCTTTGCTTCTGAAATAAAGGTAGATTGCGCCCTTGCTCAACTGGGCCCTCTGGGCGATGGAGTCCACCGTGACCGCTTTGAACCCTTTTTTCATAAAATCCCGTCGCGCGGCCTTCAGAATGGTCTCCCGCCTCCGTTCCTTTTCCCGGTTCCTTCTCTCCGTAAGTCCCAAGAACATCGACCTCCCCGGCAGACGCTTCAGTGAAATAAACATCGGTCATTTTATGACCAACGGTCATAACGTACACCATGCAGAAGCCCCTGTCAAGGAAAATCACACATAATTTTTCCCGATCAAATCGTCAAGAAATTCGCGACCCTTTGTGGATTCAAGTCGTGGAACAATTTTATTGACTAACCGGGTTTCCTGTGTTAGTCACCTATGGATTTTATATCATAGGACGGAACGCCCTGCCGCAACGCCGGGACGAAAAGAGTCGCTCCGACAAAGTCCAAGGACGAGCCGTTTTTTTCTTTCCTCCCCGTTCCATGGTCCACGGGCAGACAGCGAATGCACAGGAGGACGATGTGACCCTTAAGGATGTGAAGGATATTCTGGATGCCGAGATCCTCGTCGGTCAGGACCAGCTGGGGAAAGAAATCAAAACGGCATTCAGTGCCGACTTGATGAGCGATGTGCTGGCCTTTGCAAAGCCCGACAGCCTGCTCCTCACGGGGCTCACCAACCCGCAGGTCGTCCGTACGGCGGACATTCTCGACATATCGGCCATCATCATGGTCCGGGGCAAGAGACCGTCGGAGGAAACGGTGAAGCTTGCGGAGCAACTGAAGATCCCCATTCTCTCTACGAAATACATCCTCTTTGAGACCTCCGGTCGTCTCCACCGCAGCGGCATCGTCGGGTGTATCGAAAAAGTTCGCAGCGAGCAGTAGGGACGGCGGCGGATGAGTTACGACAAGACCTTCTCGGTTGAAGGAGGCAATTTTCAGGCGGCCGGCAACGTGTCGAGCGAGATCAAGGGGATCCTGAAGGACCTCGGACTCCCGAAGGACACCGTCAGACGTGCCGCTATTGTATGCTACGAATCGGAGATCAACATCGTCTCCTACGCCAAGCGGGGAGAAATTGCGCTTCACGCCGATGACCGGGCCGTACAGATCGAAGCGAAAGATGAAGGGCCGGGTATCCCGGACATCGAGCTGGCCATGAAGGAAGGCTACTCAACGGCAACGGCTCGGGTCCGGGAGATGGGGTTCGGCGCAGGCATGGGTTTGAGCAACATGAAACGCTATTCCGACGATTTCTTCATCTCCTCCGAGGTCGGAATCGGAACCTATGTGAAGATGGTGGTCTTCAACCTCGACCTGAAATTACACCCCGATCACCCGCAGGTGACCACCGACAGAATCCGGGAGTGAGCGGAGATGAACCTGGCGTCCATCGTCAAGGCATTGAATCTCGAGGTCCGTTGCGGCGGTGACGCTCTCGACCGGGAGGTCCGGGGCGGCTACGTGGGGGATCTCCTGAGCGATGTCATCGCCAACAGCCAGGAAGGCCATGTGTGGATCACCCGTCAGATCCATCAGAACATCGTGGCGGTGGCGTCGTTGAAGGATCTCGCAGCGATCATCCTGGTCCAGGGGAGCGAGCCGGCCGCGGACACACTGGACAAAGCGACGAGGGAAGGCATTCCCATCCTGGTCGCCCGGGAGACGGGTTTCGAGGTGGCGGGGAAGATACATCGATTGATCTTCGCTTGACCCGAAACGTCGGAAGGGCTCTTTGATATCAGAGGGGCGCGCACCGGTGTCATGGTTCTCCGGCACCGGTGATCCAACATAGGATACCATTTTGGCAGGTGAAACGAACACCCTCAGAGCCGAAGGCCGCAGTTCGGGCGGCACCTCATCCACCCCGGGTTCTCCGGGGTTACCGATAGATAGAATGACTTGACCGGATGTCCATGATTAGGGCGTTTCGCTGTGATCTCCATATCCATTCGTGCCTTTCCCCCTGCGCCGACCTCGAGATGTCACCGAGGGCTCTGGTTCGGAAATCGATCGACGAGGGGCTGGACATCATCGCCGTTTGCGACCATAACGCATCGGAAAACGTCCGGTACGTGATCAAGGCCGCCGAGGGGACAAACCTGGTCGTCTTTCCCGGGATGGAAGTAACGAGCAGCGAGGAAGTCCACGTGCTGGCGCTCTTTGAAAGCCAGGAGGCCCTGCAGAAACTTCAGGCGCGGGTCTACGAGCAGCTGCCCGGACAGAACGACGAGTCGATTTTCGGCTGCCAGGCCATCGTAAATGAACAGGATGAGGTGGAGGGGTTGAACGAAAGGCTTCTCATCGGCGCCACGGGCATTCCTCTGGATGAGATCGTCCGCATGATTCATGAACTCGGCGGTCTCGCCGTTGCCTCTCACGTCGACCGGGAAGGCTTCAGCATTCTGGGGCAACTGGGTTTCATCCCGAAAGAATTGCCGCTCGATGCCGTGGAAGTCTCCCCCCGGACCGGCCTGAAGAACGCCCGGGAGCGATTTCCGGATATCGCCGCCTATCCGCTGGTGGAGTTTTCCGACGCCCACCGCCTCGGGGAGATCGGGCAGGGGGTGACGAAGATCTACCTGAAACGGGCAACTCTCTCGGAGCTGAAAATGGCTTTCGAGAAGAAACAGGGTCGTTATATTCAGGACTAAGGTGTGCTCGAGCTTGCCATGCACATCCTCGACATCGCGGAAAACAGCGTCAGGGCCGGTGCCAAGCTCGTCACCATCCGGATCCTGGAGGACACCGGAAAAAACCTCTACGTGATGGAGATCGACGATGACGGCAGGGGGATGACGGCCGAGGAGCGCCGGAAGGCTCTCGACCCCTTTTACACGACCAAAAAAGTCCGAAAAGTCGGACTGGGTCTTCCCATGCTGCAAAACGCCGCGATGAGCACGGGAGGCGACTTCAGGCTGGAGTCCGAGCCGGGACAGGGAACGACGGTCATCGCGCGATTCCGGCGCGGGCATATCGACCGCCAGCCTCTGGGAAACATCGCCTCGTCCCTCATCAGCCTGATCCTGGGGAACCCCGGCGCGGATTTTGTTTATGATCACCGGTTCAACGAAGGGAGTTTCACGCTCGACACGAGGGAACTGAAAAAAGAACTCGATGGGGTGCCTCTGAGTCACCCGGAAGTCGTCAAGTTTCTCCGGCAGAGCATCAACGACGGTTTGAAAGAGATCGGCGTGCAAGACCTCATTTCCGAATAAGCAAGGAGGATGACATTCATGATACCCGACGATGGAGATCTTCTGAAGGAGTTCACTCCGGAGCAGGTCGCAAAACTCGACGCCATCATTGAAAAGCATAAAGGCAGGCCGGGCGCGTTGATCCCGGTGCTGGAAGAGGCGCAGCTCGTGCTCGAATACCTGCCGGTCTCCGCCCAGAGAAGGGTCGCCGAGGGGCTGAACCTGCCTCTGGCGCAGGTCTTCGGCGTGGTCACCTTCTATTCCTTTTTCACCATGAAGCCCCGGGGCCGACACACCGTGCGCGTGTGTCTCGGAACGGCCTGCTACGTGAGGGGCGGCAAGAGTCTCGTGGAAACGATCTCGAAGGAGTACAAGGTGGCGGAAGGGGACACGACGCCCGACCGGCGATTCACCCTGGAGACGGTGCGCTGCCTCGGGGCCTGCGGTCTGGGGCCGGTCGTCGTCATCGACGAAAACGTTCATGGAAGAGTCAAGCCGACCAAGATGAAGGGCATCATGGAAGAGTACACGTAAGGGGCAAAAGGCAAAAGGTTCAGAAGCACCTGAAAGGATCCTTTGCACTCCGCCCTTTGCCTCAACCCATCGAACGAGGGAAAGGTTATGACGAAGATCAAGATAGAGGATTTGAAGAAGATCAAGGAGCGGGTATCATCAGAGACCTCTCCAAGGGTCGGTGTCCACCGCGCCAAGGTCACCGTTCACATGGGGACCTGCGGCATCGCGGCCGGCGCGAGGGAGGTCATGAATGCGCTCATGCGTGAAATCGAAGAGTCGGGCGCCGCGGACGTCATGGTGACCACCTCGGGCTGCATGGGGATCTGCAGCCGTGAGCCCCTGGTGACCGTGGAGATTCCGGGCAAGGAACCGATCAAGTACGAAAAAATGAACGAAAACAAGATGAGACAGGTCTTCAAGCGTCACGTCCTGGAGGGGGAGGTTCAGTCTCCCTTTGTTCTGGCCAAGGGGGCAGAAATCGTAAAGTAGAAACCGTCCCGTTGCCGGTGACGATCTGTCCATTGTTTTCAGTGATGAAGGAGGATGAGTCTTCATGAAGGTTTTTCGATCGCACCTGTTGATCTGCGGGGGCACGGGCTGCCATGCCTCCGGAAGCATCGAGGTCAAAAAAGCGCTTGTCGGAGAGCTGGCCAAGCGGGGCCTCTCGGACGAAATCAAGGTGGTGGAAACGGGCTGCAACGGTTTCTGCGCCCAAGGTCCCATCATGGTCGTCTACCCCGAGGGGATCGTCTACATGACCGTCAGGACCGATGACATTCCCGAACTGGTGGAAGAGCATTTCATCAAGGGACGGCCGCTGGAGAGGCTCTTCTACAAGGAGCCGATTACGGAAGAGAAAATCCCCACCATGCAGGAGATCCCCTTCTTCGCCCTCCAGGAGCTGAGGGTTCTGAGGAACAGGGGTCTCATCGACCCGGAGAACATCGATGAATACATCGCCAGGGACGGATATGCCGGCATGGCCAAGGCCCTGACGGAGATGACCCCCGAGGACATCGTCAAGGAGGTTCTGGCTTCGGGGCTGCGCGGAAGGGGCGGCGCCGGGTTCCCTACGGGGCTTAAATGGCAGTTCGCGGCACGCTCCCCGGGTGATATCAAATACGTTCTGTGCAATGCCGACGAGGGTGATCCCGGCGCTTTTATGGACCGCAGTGTGCTCGAGGCCGATCCCCATGCCGTCCTGGAGGGGATGGTGATCGCCGCGAAGGCCATCAATTCTCACCTGGGCTACATCTACTGCCGGGCGGAGTACCCGCTGGCGATCCACCGGCTGAACATCGCACTGCGACAGGCCAGGGAATACGGCCTTCTGGGTGCAGATATCCTGGGAACGGGCTTCAATTTCGACATCGAGATCTACCAGGGCGCCGGGGCCTTCGTCTGCGGCGAGGAGACGGCGCTCATGACGTCCATCGAAGGCAAAAGGGGCATGCCCAGACCGAGACCCCCCTTCCCCGCCATCGCGGGCCTCTGGAAGAAACCGAGTATCCTCAATAACGTCGAGACCCTGGCCAACATCGGCCAGATCATGCTGCGGGGCGGCGCCTGGTATGCCAGCGTCGGCACCGAGAAGAGCAAGGGCACCAAGGTGTTCGCCCTGACGGGCGACGTAAACAACGTCGGTCTCGTGGAAGTCCCCATGGGAACCTCTCTGGGGACGATCGTCTACGACATCGGCGGCGGCATTCCCGGTGGAAAGAAATTCAAGGCGGCCCAGCTGGGCGGTCCCTCCGGCGGCTGCATACCCGTGGAGCACCTCAACGCTCCGGTCGATTACGAGCGAATCACGGAACTCGGGGCCATCATGGGATCGGGCGGCCTCATCGTCATGAACGAGGACAAATGCGCCGTCGACATGGCACGCTTTTTCATGGACTTCTGCAAGGACGAATCCTGCGGCAAGTGCATCCCCTGCCGGGAGGGCACCAAACGGATGCTCGAGATCCTGACGAACATCTGCCAGGGCAAGGGCAAGGAGGGGGACATCGAGCTTCTCGAAAACATGGCGAACGTGATCAAGGACGCCTCCCTCTGCGGCCTGGGACAGACGGCCCCGAATCCCGTCCTTTCCACCATCCGTTACTTCCGCAACGAATACGTGGCCCATATCCGGGACAAGAGGTGCGAGGCGGCCGTCTGCACGGCCCTCTTCAAGTCTCCCTGCCAGCACACCTGTCCCATCGGCATGGACGTGCCTGCCTATATTGCCCTGATCCGGGACAACCGGCTCGAAGACGCCTACAAAGTCCTTCTGAAAACCAACCCCTTCCCGTCCGTCTGCGGCCGGGTCTGCGATCACAAATGCCAGTCAAAATGCCGGCGCCAGACGCTCGACGAGCCGGTGGCCATCAAATTCCTCAAGCGCTTCATCACCGACAATGTCCGGCGGCCCAAGATCGAGCCCGTGGGCATCACAAGAAAAGAGAAGATCGCCGTGATCGGCGCGGGGCCCTCGGGACTCACCTGCGCGCGAGACCTGGCCCTTCGCGGTTACGGGGTGACGGTCTTCGAGGAACTCCCCACCGCCGGCGGCATGCTGAGCTGGGGCATCCCCTCCTACCGCCTTCCGAGGAACATCCTCGAGGGAGAAATCGACGACATCCGCAAACTCGGCGTCGATATCCGATACAACACGCGCGTGGGGCGGGACATCCCCTTTGAAAAGGTCAACGCGGAGTTCGATTACATCTACATGGCACCGGGCGCCCACAAGAGCCAGAGGATGGGCTGCGAAGGGGAAGACATCAAGGGGGTCTGGGGCGGCGTTGAGTTCCTCCGAGACTACAATTTCAATGAAGCCGCCTGGAACAAGGGTGAAAAGACATTGGGCACCCGGGTGGCCGTGGTCGGCGGCGGCAACTCCGCCATCGACGCCGCCCGCGTGGCCCGCAGGCTCGGCGCCGACGTCACGATCCTCTACCGGCGGCTCCGGGAAGACATGCCGGCCGCCGAAGAGGAAATCGTGGCGGCGGAGCACGAGGGGATCAAGATCGAATACCTCGTGGCGCCCACCAAAGTCGTGGGAGACGGCAACAAGGTGATCGGCGTCATCTGCCAGCGGATGAAGCTCGGCGATTTCGACCGCAGCGGCCGCAAGCGGCCCGTCCCCGTGGAAGGCGTCGTCTTCACGCTCAGTGTCGACGCCGTGATCGCGGCCGTCGGTCAGACACCGGATCTCTCCTTCGTGCCGAAAGACTCCGGAGTCCCCGTCAACAGGTGGTCCTGTTTCGACTGCGTCGACGAGACCACCTCGCAGACGAAGAACCCGAAGTTCTTTGCCGGCGGCGATGCCGTGACGGGCCCCAGCACGGTCATCAAGGCCATTGCGGCGGGTCACCGGGCGGCCGATGACATTGACGCCTATATCCGGAAAAAGAACGGGGAGCCGGCCTACGAGCCGCCCCCTGAAGAGCAGATCCAGATCCCCCTCGTCATCGATGAGGAGACGGAGGAGCGTCCTCAGGCCCGTATGCCCGAACTGGAGGCGGACTTCAGGATTCGGAACTTCGCGGAGGTCGAACTCGGCTTCAAGAAGGACGTGGCCATTCTGGAGGCCGCGCGCTGCCTGCGTTGCGACGCGGAGCTGTGACCGTCAGGATCCCGGCAACAACTCATTCCCCTCGGTCTCGGCATGGGATCGAGGGGAATTTTTTTGCGCCTCGGCACGCAGGGATTGCCTATACTTCCTGTGAACAAAAACCCCTGTCAGGCATTACAGTTCCCTCAAGAGCAGGGGGGCAGAGCGGATCCGCCCATGCGTCTTCCGCCGGTTTTTATTACAGACCCGTCACGACCTGACCTGCAAGGCATCAAAACCGCAGCCGTCAAAAGGAGGGGTCCCTGTAAGGAAAATCTACCTTTCATTCGCCGTCATTCTATCCGCGATGCTTCTGGCTACGGGGACTCTTCCGGCCGTTGAGCCCGCCCCTCTATCCCCGGACCTGCAGATCTTCCCGCCGGACAGGAATGCGGTCCCCGAGAAGCTGGCGGAATTCTCCGGCATTCGGGAAGGGCACTGGACCTATTTGCAGAACAGAATGAAGTTTGCGACCTTCACCGACGACAGGATCGGAAAAGAGCGGGCCCTCGTCCCTGAAAGCCGGGGACCGATAGAATCCGGCTCCCGAGGGGGTATCACCAAGGATCCCGGCCGGAAGCGGTTTCCGGGACGCCCCGTTGAAAAAGCCGCGGACGGAAACCAGATCATTACAGGGATGGGGATGATGGTGGACAGGACCGGTCCGTTCTCAAGAAAAAAATAGACCTTTCTCCTCGATCGATCGTGAAGACCGGTGCAGTGCGTGAAATCCCCGCCGGCACCGGCCTTGTTCTTTACATGCTGGCCGCACCTCAAAATCAGTCTTTTGGTTCCGACCAGCACGTTTTTCCCCGATGACAGAGGTGTCTGATTCTGCTAAAAAAGAGCGATCATTCCATGTAAAAAAGGAGCGCAGGCGTGGATTATCGAATGGATTCGCTTACGCCGGTGGACCGGCGGGCCGTCGTCGACATTTTCAACCACTACGTCGAAAACACCTTCGCGGCTTTCCCCGAAGAAAGAGTAACCGATGAATTCTTCGACTGGCTCTCCAGGCTTGCAAAGGGTTTCCCCTCCCTTGCGGTCAGGGACAGCAGGGGAAAGGTCATCGGTTTCGGACTGCTCCGCTCGCACAGCCCGGTGCCGACGCTTTCGAGGACGGCTGAGATCTCCTACTTCATCGTGCCGGAGTACACCCGGAAGGGCATCGGCAGGGCTCTGCTTGAAAGGCTCCTCGACGAGGCAAAGAGCCGGAACCTGACGTCCCTTCTGGCGTGCATCTCCTCGCTCAACGAAGGCAGTATCGCCTTTCACAGGAAGAACGGTTTCGTCGAGTGCGGGTGTTTTCGCGCCATCGGCCTCAAAAAAGGGAAAGTCTTTGATGTCCTCTGGATGCAGAAAATGCTCTGATCCCCCGTGAGGGTTCGAAACATGAAGGTTCTGGTTATCGTCGGCATGCCGGCGTCGGGGAAAAATATCGCGCGCCTCTATGCGGAACCGAGGGGCATCCCCTACTTCGCTACAGGGGACCTGGTGCGTGCCGAGGCGAAACGTCGGGGTCTCGCGGGACCGGAACAGACGGCCGCCCTCTCAACGGAACTGCGCGGTGAAGACGGCATGGGGGTCACAAAACTGGCGCTGACGGCGGCTCTCCAGAGCGGAAAACCCCTCGTCTTCCTGGAAGGCATGCGCTCCTGGCCGGAGATCGAGCTCATCCGCTCCCGGATCGAGACGGTCGTCATCGCGTTCGTGGCGCCGCGGGAAACGCGCCGCCGGCGCGTCGCCGAGCGTGGACGGGACGACGACTCGGCCGCCGCCTTCGACGACCGGGACCGTCGGGAGATCCTCTACGGCGCCTCTATCCCCGTGGCGCTCGCCGATCACTACATCCTCAACACCGGAACCATCGAAGAGGCCTTCGAGCGCCTGGATCGGATCGTTAAGACCTGCGTCACCTGAAAGGACGGCCCGCCTGGAAACCCGTCCTGTGATCAGAACCCCATCATGCGCCCCACGATGAGCTTCATGATCTCCGTGGTCCCCGCGAAGATCGGGTAGACGCGTATGTCCCTGGCAAACCGGCAGATGGGATACTCCTCCATGTAGCCGTACCCGCCGTGGAGCTGGACACAGTGATAGGCGACCCGGTTGGCCATTTCGCAGACCCAGGCTTTGGCCATGGAGACTTTCTTCACGATGTCCTTGCCGGCGATGAAATCGGCAACCAGGGTGTCCACGAAAGTCCGCCCCAGTTCGATTTCCGTCGCCATCTCCACGATCTTGAAGGTGTTGTGCTGGAAGGACCCGATGGGCTGGCCGAAGGCGGTCCTCTCCTTGCAGTACTTGACCGTCATGTCCAGCATCGCCTCGGCCATGGCCTGGGCCATGACGCTGCAGACGAGCCTCTCCCCCTGGAGTTTCTGCATCAGACAGTAGAAACCCTGCCCCTCCTTTCCGAGGAGGTTGGACAGGGGCACCCGGCAATCCTCGAAAGACATCTCGGCCGTGTCCTGGCTGTGAAGGCCCATCTTCTCTAGTTTCCGCCCCCGCGAGAAGCCCGGCGTGCCGGCTTCGACGCAGATCAGGCTGATCCCCTTGAAGGGGGGATCGGCCTTGGGGTTCGTCTTCGCGACGACGATGACCAGATCGCTCAGCAGGCCCAGGGAGATAAAGGTCTTCTGCCCGTTGATGACGTAGTGATCCCCGTCACGGACGGCCGTGGTCCGGATCGCGGAGAGATCGGAGCCCGTGTTGGGTTCCGTCATCGCGATGGCCACGAGGATGTCCCCGGAGGCACAGCCCGGGAGCCATTTCTGTTTCTGCTCCTCCGTACCGAAGCTGTGGATGTAGGGCACGATGATGTCGCTGTGCAGGCCGGCGAGGAGACCGCTGGCGCCGACGTAGGCCAGTTCCTCCGTGATGATCACGGAATACTCGTATCCCGCGCCGGTGCCGCCGTATTGTTCCTCGAGCCAGGGGCAGAGAAAGCCGTTCTGCCCCATTTTTCTCCAAACCTCCCTCGGGACGATCCCGTCTTTCTCCCATTGTTCGAGGTTCGGAGTCACCTCTTTCGCGAGGTATTTCTTGAACGACGCCCTGAAAATATCATGCTCTTCCTTGAAAATCGCTCGTCCCATGATGTCTGTCTCCCGAAGTTGTCGATTCCCCGATCCGGCGGGCCGGTGATCCCCGACGGACTCCGCGGACGGCCTCCGTCTGCCCGGACGCGACGACGGATCTCCCTTTCCCGCCGACCGGGAATGAAAGTTCTTATCGAAGAGCCTGCGGCTCAACTCCATAAGACCGGACAAGGGGGCACTTACACCCTCAAAATGACCGCCTCGCCCTGTGCGAGACCCCCGCAGATGGAGGCGATCCCGTACCCTCCGCCCCGCCGTCGCAACTCGTAGGCGAGCGTCATGGTGATGCGACCGGCGCTCGCTCCGACGGGGTGGCCGATCGCGATGGCTCCGCCGTTGACGTTCGTCCGGTCCTGGAGGGCTTGCCACTTCCCCTCGTCGTTTTCCGCAAGGATCTTCGTGGAGACAAGCGGCATGGCGGCGAAGGCCTCGTTGATCTCGATGAGGTCCATCCGGTCGATCGAGAGGCCGGCCCGCTTGAGTGCCGCCTGGATGGTAAGGGCCGGGATCACGGCGATGTCCCGGGGCTTCGTCGCCGTGCCGACGACCGCCACGACCGTCGCCAGGGGCTTGAGCCCCTTGGCCTCGGCCTTCTTCCGGGTCATGACCAGGATGGCGCTTGCGCCGGCGCTGATGGGCGGGGCGTTCCCCGCCGTCACGGTGGGGCTCCCGTAGACGGTCTTGAGTTTTGAAAGGGCCTCCAGGCTTGTCTTCCGGGGAGACTCGTCCTTGTCGATGACGATGGGATCCCCCTTCTTCTGGGGAATCACCACAGGCATGAGTTCCTCTCCGATCTTGAACTTCCCTTCTGCAAAGGCCTTGGCATAGCGCTCCTGCGTGCGGAAGGCCCAGGCATCCTGCATCTGCCTTGTGACGCCGTACTGGAGGGCCACCTCACCGGCATCGACCGACACGGGAGGGAACCCCTTCGCGGTGTAACCCAGTTCAAAGAGGTTGTCGATCAGGGTGACGGGGCCGATCCTCACGCCGCGCCGGAGTCCCGGGGCCAGGTGGGGTGTCCTCGGCATGTTTTCGGAACCCACGGAGAGGCAGATCTCGGCCTCACCGGCCCGGATGGCCAGGAGGCCGAGGCGCAGCGTCGTCAGGGACGAACAGCAGGCCCTGTCGAGCGAGAGAGAGATATTCTCCGCCGGGAACCCGGCCAGCAGCGTTGCCTGCCGGCCCGGGACGTCCGTCTCAAGGGCGACCTCGGCCGGGATGCAACTGCCGTAGTTGACTTCATCGACCTCCTCCGGCTTGATCCCCACCCGCTGAATGGCCTCCCTCATGACCATGACGCCGAGGTCGATGCTCGGGATGTCCGCCATGGCGGAATCAAAGCGGCTGAAGGGCGTTCGTACCGCGCTCACAATGACGATATCATCTGGTTTCTGCATTTCTTTATAGTCCTCCTGCTTCGATGAATGTTCTCCGGAGGTCCGGATCACGTGTCACGGCTGCCATGAGAAAAGCTTCCGGTTTTCCCTTGCGGCTTCGACGAGATAAGAAGCCGGTTTGAAGCGCTCCCCCCATTTGTTCTGAAGGGCTTCCAGGCTCTGCACGATGTTCCCCGCCCCCCGCTGGTCGACGTAGTGGAGAGGGCCGCCGCGGAAAGGAGGAAACCCGATGCCGAAGATGAGACCCATCTCCGCATCGATCGGGTTGGTCAGGATGTTTTCCCCCATGCAGAACCCGACCTCGTTGATGAGGCACAGCGCCACGCGTTCCTGGATCTCCTCCTTCGTGAGGGGCAGGGCTTTCCGGTCTTTGAAGAGGGGGTAGACCGACTCATCCACCCCTTTCTTCTTCCCCGCCTCGTAAAGATAGAAACCCCTCTGATTCTTCCTCCCCAGCCGCTGATCCTTTACTGTCAGGTGTGCCAGGTCATCGCTGAAACGAGAGGGGTAGGCCATCTGCATGATCGTAAGGACATGGGCCCCCACATCGTGACCCACTTCGTCCAGAAGGGTGACGGGGCCCACGGGCATTCCGAATCCCATCAGGGCCTCGTCGATCGCCTGGACGTCGGCGCCGTCGTTCAGGCAGTGCAGGGCCTCGGCGAGGTACGCGCAGACCGAGCGGGTCGTGTAGAAGCCCCAGCAGTCGTTCACAACGATGGGGAGCTTCCTTGTGGCGTGGGAAAAAGCGACGGCCGTCACCACGGTCTGCTCCGACGTTTTCTGCCCCCGGATGATCTCCAGAAGCGGCATGCGGTTCACGGGAGAGAAGTAGTGGAGACCGATGAAGCGCTCCGGTCTCCGGGAGGCCTTGGAGAGCTCGCTGATGGCCAGAGAGGACGTGTTGGAGGCGAAGATCGCGTGGTCGGGCAGCACCTTTTCGATGTCCAGGATCACCTGCTGCTTGATCCCCATGTCCTCGAAGACCGCCTCGATGACGAGGTCCACGTCGGCGAAGGCGGCGTAATCCGTTGACTTCGTGATCCTCGCGAGGATCTCGTTCATCTTGGCCTCCGCCATCCGCCCCTTGTCCACCTCGGCCTTCAGGATGCCCCGGATCGAGTTCACGCCGCGCTCGAGGGCCTCGTCGCTCACATCCTTCATGACCACCGGACGGCCGGACAGGATGACGCTGTGGGCGATCCCCGAGCCCATGAGGCCCGCGCCCAGAACGCCGACCTTCCTGATCGGTTCCGGCTTGATGGAACGATCTTTTGACCCGTAGACCTTGGTCATGGCGTTCTGCATCATGAAGAGATCGATGAGGTTCCGGGCCTCGTTTGAACACAGGATGTCGCCGAAGATCTCCTGTTCGGCCCTGAGGCCGGCCTCGAATCCGCCGGTCGCTCCCGCTTCCATCGAATCGATGACCTTGAACGGGGCGGGAACAAAGCCCTTCGTGGCCTTCATCGTCATCTGCCGGGCGCCGGCGAAGAGCTGTTTCTGAACTTCCGGGGTTTTTTCCTCCGCCGATGCCCCGTAGCGGAAATCGCCGCTGTGCCAGGGTCTTGTCACGGGCGCCCCCTCTCCGATCTTCCGGAGCAGAAATTCCTTCGCCTTTTCGTTGAAATGCTCGGCGGGAAACAGGGCGTCCACCAGACCCAGCTTGAGGGCCTCCTGGACCCTCAGAGTCTTTCCCGCCGTGGCGAGCTCCAGGGCGTTCTTGATTCCGACGAGCGCCGGGAGCCTCTGGGTGCCGCCCCCGCCGGGGATCACGCCAAGTTTCACCTCCGGGAGTCCCATCTGCACCGCCGGGATGTCGGCCGCCACGCGCCACCGGCAGGCCAGTGCGAGCTCCAGCCCGCCCCCGAGGCACACGCCGCCGATCGCCGCGACGGTCGGAACCTTCAGGGTCTCGAGGCGGTTGAAGGGAGCATGGGCCGCCTTCGCGAAATTCCGGCAGTCCCCGGGGGTTTTGAGTTCCTGCAGCCACTTGATGTCGGCGCCGGCGATGAAAACGCCGGGCTTGCCGCTCTCCAGGATCACACCCCGGATTTTCTCGTCCCTTTCAACCCGGCCCAGGATGTCCAGAAGCTCTTCCATGAACTGGGCGGACATGACATTCATCTTTTCCGTCGGGTGATTGAAAACAATGTGACCGATGAGATCCTGATCGACGCGGTATTCCATAAGAGAGGACATGACCATTCTCCTTTTCATTCGTCTGCAAATGTGTGTTCTCTTCTCAGCTCCCGGGGTAGAAGGCCTTCTTCATGCTGTTGCGAAGTTCTCCCCGCAGGTCCGGATGGGCGATCTCGATCAAAGCCTCGGCCCGCTGTCGCCGGGTTTTGTCCTTCAGGTGGGCGATGCCGTATTCCGTCACCACATAGTCGGCAAAGGTCCTCGGCACCGTGATCGGCGTTCCGGGCGGAAGTTCCGGGACAATGGAGGAGGCGAGGCTCCCGTCTTTTAATTTTCGCGACGACGTGAGCAGGGTGATTCCCTTTCCATTTTTCGAGTAACTCGAACCGATCATGAAGTCGAGCTGTCCCCCCGTTCCACTCACCATCCTGTGGCCGAGTCCTTCCGATGCGATCTGCCCGCTGAAGTCAACCATCAGCGCCATGTTGATCGCCACCATGTTCGGGTGCTGTGCGATGAAGGCCGGGTTGTTCGTGTAACTGGCGGGATAGAATTCACAGACAGGGTTTTCATTGACATAGTCGTACATGGCTTTGTCGCCCATGCAGAATGTGGCCACCGTGACACCCTTGTGGAACGGTTTCCTCGAATTGGTCACGATCCCTTTTGAGATCAGATCGGGAAGCCCGATCGGAAACATCTCCGTCAGAACACCCATGTCGTGCTTCCCGTTCAGGCCGCTGACCACCGCCTCGGGGATGGCGCCGATACCCATCTGGAAGGTGTCACCGTTGTTGATGAGCTCCAGAACATGACCGGCAATCCTCTTTTCCGCCTCCCCCGGCTGGACCCGGCTGAAGACCGGCATCGGCGAGGAGTTCTCCACGAAGAAGTCGAACTCGGAGACGTGCAGCCAGTTGTCGCCAAAGATGACGGGCATTTGGTCATTCACCTCGCCGATGGTGAGTCGTTGCTTCCCCGAGGCCCTGCCTGCCTTGATGGTTTCCATGGAATAGAAATTCGTCAGGCCGAGGTTGACGAAACCCTGTCTGTTCGGTGGTGTGACCATGCAGCAGAAAACATCTATCACCCTTGAAAACTTCGGACCGGAATCGGAGCTCGTGATGGGTAAAAAGTCGGACAGCCGCGCCTCATTGATCTTCCGGGTCGTAATGATCCCGAAGCCGGGCATGTAGTTGACATGCCCGTCGATGCTTGCCATGAATTGCGGATTGTAAAGTTTCGTCGGGCGAAGTTGAACGGCATCCACAAGTTTGACGTTTTTCAGCTCTTGCCACCGATCCAGGATCACGTCGAATATCTGACCCGAGCAGGCACCCACCCCCAGTGCCGTCCCGACAACGTCCCCAGACTTGACCAGCTTTGCAACTTCCTGAAACGTGGTTTTTTTCTTCTCGTAATCTTCCTGCCAACCCATGAGCTTCCTCCTTCATTTTTTTATTTTAGGATGCGGACCGCGGCTCGATGCGCCGCCGATCCGTTCGACCCATTCGCGAATGACAAGAACGGCTACACATGAAAAGCAGCAAAGGGTGTTCTCGATGCAGCCATCACCCGTCGCGGAGACCGGGTCTTCAACGTTTCTTCAATCCCCTCAGGATGAGTTCAATGGCTGCCTCGATGGTCGGTCTCCGGTAGTCGCTCTTCCCTTTCTGCATCCGGTTTTCCTGGAACTGGATGACGCCCATGAAAGCGTTCCAAACGATGATCGAGGTGATCCGGGGGTCGACCCTGCGAAACCGGCCGCTCAGGATGCCCTCGGAAATTGCCTTTTCAACCTGGTACAGGTTGGACCTCATCAGGCCCTTGAGACGGTCGAGCTTTTCCCGGGAGAGGAGCTTGGAGAACTCGGCAGCCTTGTAACGGGAAACGAGGTGGTAGGCGTCGGGGTCTCGGTCGTAGAAGTCGAACGTGGCGTCGACCATCTTCTTGATCTTTCTTACGGGGTCGAGATTCCCGTGGCCGGCGATCCGAACGAGGCGCCTGGAAAGCCTTTCGAGAGCCGGCTCGACGAGCCCGTAGTAGAGGTCTTCCTTGCTCTTGAAATAAAGGTAGATGGCGGCCTTCGAGATCTCGGCGCGGGCGGCGATGTCCTCCATGGTGGCGGCTTCGAATCCTTTTTCGAAGAAGACGGCTGCGGCGCTGTCCCGGATGTGCCGGATGCGGGATTCCTTTTCTCTCTGCCTTCTTTCTGCGATACCCATAGACGCCCCGGGGATCTCCGGCGTTTCGGGGAGGGGGGATGAGTCTTCCTAACCGCGTTCAGTTACTGACCGCGGTCATCCTCTCATGGGCGGTCCGTCTCTGTCAAGGCCATTTTGGAGGGGTGACGAAATGGGAAGGACAGGCCGTGATCAGCCGATGAGGGTCCGGTCGCCGGCGGCTATTTTCTGCAGCTTCTGCCTGTCCAGGATCCTGATTTTCTTGCCCTTTACCTCGATCACCTGCCCCGCGCTCATTTTCGTGAAAATGCGCGACAGGGATTCCGGCTTCGTCCCGAGGAGGCTTGCCAGGAGACCTTTCTTGATGTCGAGGTCCAGCTCGTCGGAGCCGCTCCTCTGCTCACTCAGGTGCAGAAGATAGGCGGAGAGCCTCGAGGGCACGTCCCTGAGCGAGAGGTTTTCCATCTTCCGGGTGAAATCCCGCAGCCGGGCCGAAAGGGCGGCGAGCATGTTCATGGCCACGGAAGGGTCCTTGCGGATCGCCCGCAGCAGTGCTTCGCGGGGAAAAAAGAGAACCCGGCTGTCCTCTACGGCCTCTGCGTTCGCCGGATAGTGTCTTCCCTCGAAGACCGGTACCTCGGCGAAAAAATCTTCCGGCCCCATGACATGCAGGACAAGTTCCTTCCCCTCGGGGGAAAGCTTGAAGATCTTCACCCTTCCGTCGAAGACCACGTAGAAGCCCAGGCCCTCCCCTCCCTCGAGGAAGATGGTTTCGCCGCGCCGATAGTTTTTCGTCGCCGCAATGTCCGCCAGCGTGCGAAGCTCCGTCTCCGGCAGACCCCGGAACAGGGACAATCGAGATAAAAATTGAATTTTGTTCATCACCCGTCTTTCTATCCTTTTTCAACTCAAATGAAAAGGGCTTTCGACGGACATGAGCACGGCAGGCCGAAATTTCATTCTTTTGACCTGGATCAAAGATTTTTCCCGACAGACGGTTTAGGATCCTTCCGATCTCGTAAAAAAAATCATCCCGGCATAGGAGAATGGTCATGTTCTGTTATCAATGCGAGCAGACGGCAAGAGGCGAGGCATGCACGAAGGGGGGCGTCTGCGGCAAGCCGCACGACGTGGCTTCCCTGCAGGACCTCCTGGTCCACGCCCTCATCGGGCTTTCGGTCGCGGCACTGGAAGCAAGGAAGCAGGGCATTTTCGACCGCGACGCGGACGTCTTCACCGTGAAGGCGCTCTTTTCGACGCTCACCAACGTGAATTTCGACGCGGCGCGCTTCGTGACCCTGGTCGGACAGACCGTCAAGCACCGTGACAGGCTCATCGGCAAGGTCAAGGCAGCAGGCGGAAGTCTCCCGGGCATCGACACATTGGGCTTTCGGCCGGCCGACTCCCTTGAGGGCCTCGTCGCCCAGGGAGAGAAGGTCGGCCTGAAATCATACCCGGCCGCAAGCGCCGACATCCTTTCCCTCAAGCACACCCTGCTCTTCGGGCTCAAGGGTATCGCGGCCTACGCGGACCACGCCCAGATCCTGGGCCAGGAGGACCCGGCCGTCTACGCCTTTGTCCAGGAAGGGCTTGCATCGCTTTCCGACGGGGAAGTCGGCTTCGAGAAAGCGCTCGGGCTCGTCCTCCGGTGCGGCGAGATCAACCTGAGGACCATGGAACTCCTGGATGCCGCCAATACGGGCGCTTACGGCCACCCCGTTCCCACACTCGTTTCCCTCGGCGTCAAGAAGGGTAAAGCCATCCTCGTGTCGGGACACGATCTCAAGGACCTGGAGGAACTTCTCAGGCAGACCGAGGGCAAGGGGATCAACATCTACACCCACGGCGAGATGCTCCCCTGCCACGGCTACCCCGGGCTGAAGAAATACGGCCACCTGGCCGGTCACTACGGCACGGCCTGGCAGAACCAGGCGAAAGAGTTCGCCGAATTCCCCGGGGCGATTCTGATGACGACCAACTGTATCCAGCGCCCCCAGCCGGCCTACAGTGAAAACATCTTCACGACGGGTCTCGTGGGATGGCCTGACGTGGTGCACGTCTCCGGCGGCGATTTCGGCCCCGTGATCAACCGGGCCCTGGAACTGCCGGGCTTCGGGTCGGACCGAAACGGCAAGTCCGTTATGGTGGGCTTCGCCCGCAACACCGTGATGGGGGTCGCCGGAAAGGTCGTTGAAGCCGTGAAAGGGAAGCAGATCCGGCACTTCTTCCTGGTGGCGGGCTGTGACGGCGCCAAGCCGGGGCGCAACTACTACACGAAATTCGTCGAACAGGTGCCCCCGGACTGCGTCGTGCTCACGCTCGCCTGCGGGAAGTTCCGTTTCTTCGACCAGAACCTCGGCAACATCGGGGGTATCCCGAGGCTCCTCGACGCGGGCCAGTGCAACGACGCCTACTCCGCCATCCAGATCGCCGTGGCCCTCGCGAAGGCCTTCGGCGTCGGCGTCAACGAACTGCCCCTGTCGATGGTCCTCTCGTGGTACGAGCAGAAGGCCGTGGCGATCCTGCTTACGCTCCTTCATCTCGGCATCAAAGATATCCGCCTCGGGCCGTCGCTTCCGGCCTTCGTCTCGCCGGGCGTGCTCGACGTGCTCGTGAAGAAATTCGGCATCCGGCCGATCACGACCCCCGAAGAGGATCTGAAAGACATCCTTCGATGACGGCGGGAGGACCGCCGTCGATCCTGCTGAACAGGGAACGGCTCACAGGGGGAAAAATGGCTGCGAAGAGAAAGATCATCGAAATCAACGAAGCGTTGTGCGACGGCTGCGGCCTCTGCGTCCCGGCCTGCGCCGAGGGCGCCATCCAGATCATCGACGGCAAGGCGAGGCTCGTGAAGGACACCTTCTGCGACGGCCTCGGGGCCTGCCTCGGCGAATGCCCGAGGGGGGCGCTGACGATCATCGAAAGAGAGGCCGAGGCCTTCGACGAGTCGGCGGTCCAGGAACACCTGACCTCCCTCGGAAAATCGCCGGCCCGTTCGCATCTCCGCGAACAGGCCGGATGCCCGTCGATGATGATCCATTTTGGTGCACCCGCAGAAATGAGGAAGAAGGCACCCGGAGGCCCTTCCGCCGGACCTGCTTCAGCGCTTGCCCAGTGGCCCGTCCAGATCCGCCTCATCCCCCCTTCCGCTCCGTTTCTGAAAAACGCAAGGCTTCTCATTGCCGCCGATTGCGTCCCCGTCGCCTACGGCTCTTTTCATGAGGACTTTCTCGACGGGCGGGTGATCATGCTCGGCTGCCCGAAGTTCGACGACGGGAGGTTTTACCTTGAACGGTTCACGGAGATCTTCAGGCAAAACGACATCGAGGACATCACCGTGCTCGACATGGAGGTCCCCTGCTGCTCGGCCCTCCCCCGGATCGTCGGGGAAGCCCTGGCCCGGGCGGGCAGGGATATCCCCGTCCGGGAGCAGATCATTTCGATCAGCGGGAAATTAAAATAATCCTTCATCGGCGGCTCTTTTTCTGGTAATATGCCTCAGCTTTTTGACTAGAGAACAGCAATTCCATTTGAAAAGCGAGTCATGACCAGGACCATTCGTTTTTTCGTATTCCTCCTTGCGCTTCTGCCTTGGTTCAGCAGTGCAAACCTGCCGGCACTTGCCGTCACGGAAAAAACGATCCAGGACCCGCCGCCGGCTTCCGCGGCACCCGAAGAGGGCGCCCGCCGGCCGGTGGTCCGAAAGAAGATCCAGGCACCGCGCCACGTCGAGCTGAGCTTTGCAACCCTCCGGGAAAACATCCTCGTATCCTTCATCGGCAAGGTCCCCCGGCAGTGGGGTGAAAACGTCGCCGGCACAAAAACAAGGCTCCATGCGGACCAGAAGATCATCGCCCTGACCTTTGACGCCTGCGGGGGCACCCGGGGCAGCGGGTACGATGCCAAGCTGATCAATTTCCTCAAACGAGAAAAAATCCCGGCCACCCTCTTTCTGAGCGGAAGATGGATCGACGCCAATCCCCAGATTTCCAAGGAACTGGCGGCAAATCCCCTCTTCGAAATCGGCAACCACGGGTTGAATCACAGGCCCTGTTCGGTCAACGGCAAGAAGGCCCAGGGGATCCAGGGGACAAAGAATATTGACGAACTCATCGACGAAATCGAGCAGAACGCCAGAAAGATCGAAATCCTGACGGGCAAGAAACCGAAGCTTTATCGCCCCGCCGCGGGATTCTGCGACGAGTACGGAGTGAAGATCGCCAATGCCCTGGGCTACGAGGTGATCGGCTGGAGCGTCCTGGGCGATGCCGGTGCAAGGTACTCGGAAAAAGACGTGACCGAGGCCCTGCTCGGGGCGCAGCCGGGCGACCTGGTCATCCTGCACATGAACCACCCGAAGGGGGAAACCGCAGCGGGGTTGATGGCTGCGATCCCCGAACTGAGGAACAGGGGGTTTGAATTCGTCCGGTTGGGCGACCGGCCCCTGGAGTAAATTTCCCGGCCCGTCCGTTCGGACGCCGCGGGCCTTTGCGGTCCCCGATGCAGAAAAAGTCTCGTTGTACAAAAACGTCCCCCGCATTCGAAGGTCTCGGTGTTCCCCTCATCCTCTTCTTCCTGTGCTTCCCTGCATGTCTCTCGTGCGCCGAGAAACCTGTTTACGCTTTGTGGGAGTCACGGAAACTGGCCCCGGCGCGGCTTGAGAACGTAAAGCCGGATTACGAGTCGGCCGATTTCTGGGTGTCACGTCTCACTGAACCGCGCGCCCTGATTCTGACACCGGAAGACATCGAGCAAATGAACCGGTCGGCGCTTCGGTCTTCGATCAACCTCATTGACATCTTCGCCCTCCCGGAGCCCCTGGATCGGTCCTACCTGAAAGACATGATCGAGGACCTGGAGACCCTGAAAAAGGGTCCTCCGGGTTACTCTCACACGCACCACCCCCTGACAAAGAAATTCTATGATCAAATCGAATCCTCCATGGGCCCTCTGCCCGAAACCCTGTCCCCCCGGTACGGGATCACCACGGCGAGGGCGAATCTCCGCCGACTTCCGACCAACGAAATTTTTCTCGACAAACCGTACCGGGGCGGCTTCGACCGTTTTCAGTACACGCTCCTCGAGTGCGGCACACCCGTGGCGATCCTCCACGCCACGAAGGACGCAAGCTGGTACCTGATCCAGGTGTCCCACACCAAAGGGTGGGTCGAGGTTTCAAAAGTCGCCACGGCCCCCAAGGCGGAGGTCCTGCGTTTTGCCCGCGCGAACCCCGTCGTGGTGACCGGCGCCCGTGTCGACGTTTACGCCGACGCGTTCTTTACGCTGCATGCCGCATCTCTCCAGATGGGGGGGACACTCCCCCTCGAAGGCAGGACGGATCCTCACTATCGCGTGACGCTCCCTTCACGGGATGAAAGCGGCGCCCTGAAACGGACGGTCGGATACATCCGCGTCTCCGACGACGTCCACGACGGCTATCTCCCCTTCACGATGAAAAACCTCTACCGCCAGGCCTTCAAGCTTCTGAACCACCCCTACGGGTGGGGGGACCTCTACGAAGGGAGGGACTGCTCCCGCTTTGTCATGGACATATACCGCTGTTTCGGATTCAACATGCCCCGAAACAGCCTGCGGCAGTCCCAGTTCAACAGCCCGTATCGGCAGGACATCCGGAAACTCTCGGAAGGCGAAAAGGTCGAGTTTCTGAAAACGTACGACGGGCGTCCGGCGATTCTCTACACGCCGGGCCACATCATGCTCTTCCTCGGCGTGATCGACGGGAAGGCCTACATCATCCACAGCACCTGGGCCTACAGCGGCGAACCCGGTTTTTTCACCAAAGAGACTCGGTACGTGGGCCGTGTGGTGGTTTCCGACACCTCCCTCGGGCAGGGATCCAGCGGGGGCTCACTCCTCAAGAGAATCACCGCGGTGACCCCCATGGATGTGAAGGGTGTGATTTCATTCTAAGAGACCGTAAACACAGGTAAAGACCACTCGTTCAACGGCGGGACGGACCACCGGGAAATCGGGAAAAAACTCTTTCCTTATTTCCTCATTTGTTATATGAAGATGCGACTCTTTTCACCACCGAGCCAGGAGGATTTCAACTCATGGAGAAAAAACTTCCGGTAACCATCGATGGGAGGGAATTCCAGGCCCTGCCCGGACAGACCATCCTCGAAGTGGCAAGAGAGAACGGCATCTACATCCCGACGCTCTGTTACTTCCCGATGACCACCCTGGTCGGAGCGTGCCGCGTATGTGTCGTCGAGGTGGAAGGCGCAAGGAACCTGGTGGCTGCCTGCGCAATGCCCGTGAATCCCGGCATGGTCATCAAGACCGACACCGAGCGTGTCCGGGAAGCCCGAAGACTCGTGGTCGAGCTGCTCTGGGCCTCCGGCGACCACAACTGTCTGATGTGCGAATCCAACGGGCAATGCGAACTGCAGGATCTCATCTACTGGCTCAAGATCGAAAAACCCCGATTCGACATTCAGCCCCCCGGTTACCCCGTCGAAACCACAAACACGATGATCATGAGGGATCTGAACAAATGCGTCCTTTGCGGCCGGTGCATCCGCGCCTGCAATGAGGTCCAGGTCAACGAGGTCCTCGATTTTTACCTGCGCGGCTCCCGGATGAAGGTCGGCCCCGCTTTCGACACGGATTACAAGAATTCCATCTGCGTCTTCTGCGGGGAATGCATGGAATCGTGCCCGACGGGCGCTATCATCAACAAGCAGGGACGGTTCGCCGGTCGGCCCTGGGAGTTGCAGAAGGTCCGCACCACCTGCAGCTACTGCGGCGTGGGCTGCCAGCTCGACCTGAACGTCCGCGACGGGAAAGTGGTCAAAGTCTCCTCCAGCAGGGAATACGGCCCTCCCAACGACGGAAGCCTCTGTGTCAAGGGCCGGTTCGCCATCGAATTCATCGGTGACCCCGACCGTCTCAGGACGCCGCTGATCCGCGAGAAGGGCAAGCTCCGGGAAGCCTCCTGGAACGAAGCCCTGGACGTCATCGCGAAAAAGTTCTCCTCCATCAAGAAGAAACACGGCCCCGACGCCATCGGGGGCCTTTCCTCGGCACGCTGCACCAACGAAGAGAACTACCTCTTCCAGAAAGTCATGCGGGCGGTGATCGGGACCAACAATGTCGATCACTGCGCCCGGCTCTGACACTCCTCCACGGTGGCCGGTCTGGCCGCCTCCTTCGGCAGCGGTGCAATGACCAACTCGATCAAAGAGCTCGAGTTCGCCGACGTCATCCTGGCCACGGGGACGAACACGACGGAAAACCACCCCGTCATCGGCATGTACGTCAAGAGAGCCGTCCGGCATCGGGGCGCCCAGCTCATCGTCATCGACCCCCGGGAGATCGGGCTCTGCAAGTATGCGACCCTGTGGCTGTCCCAGAAACCGGGGACCGACGTCGCCGTCATCAACGGCCTGATGCACGTCATCCTCAAGGAAAATCTCCTTGCGAAGGAGTACGTCGAGACCCGGACCGAGGGCTTCGAGGAGGTCCGAAAGGTCGTTGAAAAATACACACCCGAACAGGTGGAGAAGATTTCCGGCGTCCCCGCCGAGCAGCTCCGGGCGGCCGCCCGTCTGTACGCCAAGGCGAACAAGGCGAGTATCATCTACGCCATGGGCATCACCCAGCACAAGACGGGGACGGACAACGTGAAATCTCTGGCCAACCTCGCCATGCTCTGCGGCAAGGTGGGCATCGAGTCCGGCGGCATCAACCCGCTCCGGGGCCAGAACAACGTCCAGGGGGCCTGCGACATGGGCTGCCTGCCGAACGTTTTCCCCGCTTACCAGATGGTGACGAACGACGAGGCGAGGAGCCGGTTCGAACAGGCGTGGAAGGTGAAACTCCCCGCGAAGCCGGGCCTCACAGTCGTGGAGATGACGAATGCCGCCCACAGGGGTGAACTCAAAGCCCTGTGGATCATGGGCGAGAACGCCATGCTGAGCGACCCCGACCTGCACCATCTGGAGGAATCCCTGAAAAAACTGGACTTCCTCGTCGTTCAGGACATCTTCCTCTCGGAGACGGCCGAACATGCCGACGTGGTCCTGCCCGCCGCCTGCTTCGCCGAGAAGGACGGGACCTTCAGCAATACCGAGCGAAGGGTACAGCGTGTCCGCAAGGCCGTTGAGCCTCCCGGTCAGGCCAAGCCGGACTGGGAGATCATCGCGGCCGTCTCGACCCGGCTGGGTTATCCGATGAACTACGCCTCGGCGAAGGACATCTTCGAAGAGATCCGCCGGTTGACCCCCAGCTATGCCGGCATCACCTACGAACGCATCGAGAAGACGGGCCTCCAGTGGCCCTGCATCAACGAGGAGCATCCGGGAACGAAGTTCCTCCACCGGGACCGCTTCACACGGGGCCTGGGGCTCTTCGCGCCCATCGAGTACATCCCGCCCGATGAACTTCCCGACGGGGACTACCCGCTTATCCTGACGACGGGTCGTGTCCTCTACCATTACCACACGGGGACCATGACGCGCCGCGCCCAAGGGTCCCTGGAACGTTATCCGGAGAGCCTCGTCGAAATAAACCCGATGGACGCAGAGCGATACGGCATCGAGAATGGAAAAAAAGTGAAAGTCACAACGAGGCGCGGGAGCTTGGAGGCAAAGGCTCAATTGACGAAACGCTCGCCGGAAGGCACGATCTTCATGAACTTCCACTTCCGTGAGGTGCCGACGAACATCCTCACCAACCCGGCGCTCGACCCGGTCGCGAAGATCCCGGAGTACAAGGTCTGCGCCGTGAAGATCGAGGCAGCGTAACCGAGCTCCGCGCTGTGACGCAGTTTTCAATTTTGAATGATGGGTTGAACGGACTGATTGAAAAAAGGATCATCCAGACAAAAAAAGGCGGGCATCAAACCCGCCTTTTCTTTTGTTATGCGCAGTATCCCCGGACCCGAAACCCTGTCTTACGCCTTGGCCTTGGGGGTCGGTCGCTTGAAGATCAACGCGATGACGAAGCCCAGTATGAGAAGTCCCGCGGCCACATGGAGCGCCTGCTTCGGGATCTGGGCGAAGACCAGAGGCCCCACCACACCGGCACAGGCCCAGGCCGTCAGCATGATGCCGTAAACCTTTCCGATGTACCCGGGGCCGAAGGAATCGGCCGTGAAGGGGGGCATCGTGGCGAAACCGCCGCCGTAACAGGCCAGGAGATAGCAGGCGATGATCGTAAAGACCAAATCGTTGCTGATCTGGGGAAGCAGGATATAGAGGATCGCCTGGGTGGCGAACATCGTGAGGAACACCATGCGGCGACCGATAAAGTCAGACACGGAAGCCCAGAAGAGCCTCCCCAGGCCGTTGAAGATGGAAGCTATGGCGAGAATGGTTCCTCCCGCCATGGCCAGCTCGGCCGTCCCGATCCCGGGGGTGGATTTCTTGATGACATCCTGGGCCATCGGGGAGAGCTGTGAAATCAGCCCGAGACCGGCGGAGACGTTCAGGAACAGCATCGACCAGAGCATCCACCACTGGGGTCTCTTCACGGCCTCATCAAAGGTGAAAGAGTCCGCGGCGGAAACCGTTGTTGCCGGAGGCGTGAATCCCGCCGGGAGCCAGCCCTTGGGTGGGTTCTTGTAGAACTGTGCCGCTCCGGTCACGAGGATGAGGAAAATGACGCCCCAGAAGTAAAATGTCTTCGCCACGCCCATGTCAATCACCATCGCCGGTGCGATCTTTCCCATGAAGAAGGCGCCGGCGCCGAACCCCATGACGGCCAGTCCCGTCACCAGCCCGCGCTTGTCGGGAAACCACCGGATCAGCGTCGCGATGGGCGTCACGTAGCCGAAACCGTTCCCGAGACCGCCGATGATGCCGAAGCCGAGATAGAGCAGCCAAAGGCTGCCCACCTGATCGGCAAAGCCGGCCAGGAGCGTCCCGAGGCCGAAGAGGATCCCGCCGATCGTCGCCACAAAACGGGGGCCTTTCTTGTCCACCAGTGTTCCGCCGAAAGCGGCGGATACACCGATCACCGCCATGTTGATCATCATGGTGGCCTGCGTCGGTGTCTCAGCCCACCCGTGGGTCATCATCAGGGGCTTTTTGAAAACAGACCAGGCGTAAACGGTGCCCAGGCAGAGCTGCATGACAATCGCGGCAATCGCAATGATCCATCGTTTGCTTTCCAGATTCTCGTTGCTCATAAAATTCCTTCTCCTCCCTTGTGGAATTCAGTAAAAAAGGAAAAAGACGACGCTTACCGCCCTTTTCCTTTTCTTCTTCTTTGGGGGGATCGGTCAAAAACCCGCTCTTCGCGACGGGTGAGACTCCCGTGTCCCGGCTCTTTCAAGGGCCGGTCAAAATCCCTCAGGTCTTCGCCGGTGATTCAGAAACCGCAGAGGCCTTTCTCGACAATCTCCTCGTTTTCTTCTTGAGCTTGCTGATCTTCTTCTTGATGTAGAGGGCCCGGAGCCGGTCTCCCTTTTCCTTCATCTCATCCCTTTTATCACGGAGTTCCCGGATCTTTTTCTTCAGATCCACCAGGCTCTCCACGGGCTTGTCGCGCTCGGTCTTAAGAGGTATGCCCTGGGCCTCTTTGATGGCCGCGATCAGTTCCTCCTTTTTCATGGCACTGACGCCGGCAATCCCCTCCATCGCCAGGGCCATCTCCCTCAATTCCTTCACCGTGTGTTTTTCCAGGGGCTTTTTTGCTTCCATTTTTCCGTCCCTTTCAAAGAGAATTTAGAAAAATGAATAATATCATATACTTGAGACCTACGGTCTCCTTCCCTGAAAACGATCGCGGGGACTATACCAAAGGGTCGGTGGAAAAGCAAACCGAAAGTTGACCCCATCGACGGGTCCCGGCCCGTCTCACTCGTAGGTGGCCACCCGCCCCGTCAACTTCACCTTCCCGCCACCCACATTGTAGACCACCCGGATGCCCAGCCTTTTGCACAGGAGAAGCTCGGGGAGATTTTCCGGTTTGTAGTCACCTCCCTTGGCGAAGATGGAGGGTTTCAACCGCTCCAGGGTTTTACAAACCGTGAAGTCCCTGTCGATGCAGTCGACGACATCATCGATGTAACGGATGCCCCGCAGGATCTCTTTCCTTTCATCAAAGGGAAGGAAGAAATAATGCTTCTTCATCAGGAGGGTCTCATCGGAGTTCAGGATGACGATCAACCGGTCACCGAGAGCCCGGGCCTCCCGAAAAAGTCGCATGTGTCCAACGTGCATGGGGTCAAACCAGCCGCTGGTGCACACGGTGATCATGAGTTTTTTCTCCCTGATGCGGGCCCGCCGCGGACCCGCCCGTCCATGGACACCTCTTCGGGTGAACCGTCGACATTAAAAATCGTCACGACCAGATCTTCCCGGGCGGCGGCAATTCGTCGGCCGTCGGGACTGAAGGCCAGGCCCAGCACATATCCGTGGAGCGTCCTCATCGTCTTCAGGAGGGTCGCCGTGGGGACGTCCCAGATGGTGACGTTCTGGTCTGCGCCGGAAGCGAGTCGCCGGCCGTCCGGGCTGAAGGAGAGGGAGAATACGAGACTCCCGCTGCCGATGAAAGTCCGCATTTTTTCCCCCGTCCTTCCGTCCCAGAGGATGATCGTCTGGTCGGCACTTCCCGAAGCGAGGGTTCGGCCGTCGGGGGAAAAGGACAGGCACCGGACAAGGCTCTTGTGCTCCGTGAGCTTTCGAGTCGCCTCTCCCTTCCGTGCGTCCCAGAGAATGATGGTGAAATCGTCACTTCCCGTGGCGACCCGGGTCCCGTCGGGACTGAAGGCGACGGCGTTCACCGTGTAGCGGTGGCCGCGCAGGACGTGAACGGGGCGTCCCTTTTCCACGTCCCAGATGATCGCCGTTCGATCCTCGCTGCCCGTGACCACCCGCTTTCCGTCCGGGCTGAAGGAGAGAGAGACAACGGATGCGGTGTGACCATTGAGCGTCTTCACGGGTTTCGCCGATGCCGCGTCCCAGAGGATGACACTCTGGTCGCGGCTGGCCGAAGCGAACCAGCGGCCGTCGCGGCTGTAAGCCAGAGCGAACACGGACTTGCCGTGTCCCCTGAGCGTATGAAGGAGATTCCCTGTCGCGGCGTCCCACAGGATGATGTTGTCATCCATGGCCCCCGAAGCGAGAGTTTTGCCGTCGGGACTGAAGGCCACCGCCCACACCCGGTCGGTGTGCCCCCGCAACACCCTGTAATCCTGTTGCTCATCTGCGATAAAAAGGAGCGATCGCGGCATGAGTGATCGAAGAAAATCGGCCGTCCGATCCCAGAAATCCCTCTCCCCCGTCGGGACCGGACCGTTGGACGGCGTGCAGGAGGCAAGGACGACCGCTGCACCGATCAGCGCCATGAATCCGGGCCATGCTCTATGAAAACCTTTCTTCTTCATCGGAGAGTCTGCCTGTCTCACCCGGGAGGGTTGTATCCCGACCATCGTCCGCGCCGGCAGCCGTCCGGGAGGCGGGAGAAAAGGGGATGATTCTATATATCTTCCTCGGCGGGAAGTTTCAACTTCCGTTTGATGTACAGGGGGTCGTTCGGCTTCAACTTGTTGAGCTTGATCAGAGCGGCGACGGTGGTGTTGTGCTTTCGGGCGATCTTGTCGAGCGTATCACCTCTCTTGACGACATAGGTCGCCGGTTGCTGCTTCGCCGGGGACGGCGTCCGGACGGCCTGGCGTTTCTTCCTGTCCGACCCGCTCTCTTCGGCGTAAACCTTGAGCTTCTGATTCACCGTCAATCGGTCCCGCGGCTTCATGCCGTTGACTTTTTGAAGCTCGGCGACACTCATGTGATGCTTTGTCGCGATCCTCTCCAGGCTGTCGCCCTTGCAAACCCTGTAAAGGACGAGATCGCGCCTGGTCCCCGCGGGGAGCTCCTTCCTGTCGTTGTCCCGCCCGACGGCATAAACCTTCAATCTGCGATTCACATGAAGCGGGTCCTCCGGCTGCAGGTCGTTCAGGATCAGGAGGGCGGCTACACTCATGTGGTGCTTCTTGGCGATCCGGTCCAGGCTGTCCCCCTTCCGGACCGTGTAGGTCGTAAGGACCGGAGCGGAAGACTCTTCCCCCTCTGCGGGCTCGAGGGGAACCTTCAATTTTCGTCCGATGATGATGTTGCCCCCCCGCTTGACCGCATTGATCTTCGTCAGCTCCCCGACGGTCGTGCGATGCCGGATCGCTATCTTCTCCAGCGTGTCACCTTTCTTGACGACGTACGTCCCGTAGGCCGGTGTCTGAGCCGTCGCCCCCTCCACGGCCTTCGATGCCCTGGGCGACTCCTCTTTCCGTGTCACCTGCACGGGAGCGGGGGACGCAGGCACATAGGTGGAGGGGACAAAGGTGTAAACGGAGGCGGCGATGGCATCGGCGATTTCCTGTTGGAAAGCGGGCGTCACCAGAAGCTGCTCTTCGACGGGATGGGAAATGTAGGCCGTCTCGACCAGGACCGACGGCACATCGGGGAGTTTCAGCACCTTGAACGGCGCGGCCTGGACGGTTTTGAAATGCAGGGCATTGACGTCCTTGATGTTGGCGAGTACAACGGAGCCGAAACCGCGGGACAGGTTGAAGGTGTTGGTCTGGACCATGTCCAGAGTGATGTGATCGGCGGCGTCGATCGTGTCGTCGTTTTCCGATCCGCCGATGATGTCCGCGAGGTTTTCCCGGCTGGCCAGGAGCCGCGCCGCCTCGCTGCTCGCCCCCCTTGTGGACAGGGCGTAGACGGAGCCCCCCCTCACCCGCCGATCCCGCACGGCGTCGGCGTGGACACTGATGAAGAGGTCCGCCCCGTATTCCCGGGCGATCTTCAGCCTCTTCTTGAAGGAAACATAGTAGTCGCCGTTTCTCGTCAGGAAGGCCTTGTAGCCCGGCCGCCGGTTCAGGGTGTCCCTGAGCTTTCTCGATATTTTCAGAACGACATCTTTCTCCCGTGTTCCCTTCTTCCCGATCGCGCCGGGATCCTCGCCGCCGTGACCCGGGTCGATGACGATGATCTTCTCCTTCTTTGCGGCCCTCAGCTGCAGACGGTCCTCGCTCTCTTTCTTCTCCACGTCGGGCAGCTCGATGTCCACCACGATGCGGTCGGGCTTGTCCTGAAATTTCTTGAGCTTGAAGACCTTCGTCTCCACGTTGTCCAGCAGGTAGATCTCGACCTTCGCGGCGTCACCGGGAAGGGCCATGACGATGATCTTTTCGATGCCGGGTTTGTTCAGGAAGGACTGGAGGGGGACTTCCTCGTCGACGACTGCCTCCTCAAAGTCGATGGTGATCTTCTTCCCCTCCTTGGAGACGGTGTAGTTCGCCACTTCGCTGGTGTCGAAGACGATCCGGGAATAGTCGGGCGCAGCCCAGTGCCGGACGTTCATGATGTGGGTCACGGCGCCGGCCGGCGGCAGGGACAGGACCCCGAGGATGAGAAAAACCAGGAACCATATGTTCAGGTGTTTCTTCATTCTTTAAAAAATTCCCGTTGTTAAAGCGTATGTAGCAAATTTGACTTCACTTCACAACCCCTATGTTCATAAAATGGGTTGACAAGCGTCTCCCTAAATGACATTTACTGCATGCAAAATTTGTGAGAAGATCCGTCATGCTCATCCGGGAGTTGCACCGACAGAAAAACTTCACACTTTCCTTCGAGGTCTTCCCGCCGGTGCGGGAGGGGAACCTCGAGAACCTTTACAGGGCGATTGAGGACCTCAAAGCCCTGAGTCCCGACTTCATTTCCGTCACCTACGGCGCGGGGGGAAGCACGCGGGACAGGACGATCGAGATCTCGTCGAAGGTCAAAAACGGCTTCAAGCTCGAAGTGACGGCGCATTTGACCTGCGTCCACTCGACAAGGGAGGAAATCGCGAAGATCCTCGACGAGTTCAGAAGGGAGAACATCGAAAACATCCTCGCCCTGCGCGGCGACCCGCCCAAAGGGGAGGAAAGCTTTGTCCGACCGGCCGGCGGGTTCGGCTACGCTAACGAGCTGGTGGAGTTCATCCGGTCGAAGAACGGGTTCTGCATCGGCGTGGCGGGTTACCCCGAAGGGCACCCGGAGGCACCCAGCCGGGAAGCCGATCTTCTGAACCTCAAGCGGAAGGTCGATGCCGGCGCCGATTTCGTCATCACCCAGCTTTTCTTCCTGAACGACTTTTTCTACTCGTTCCAGGACCGGGCGGACCGGATCGGCATCGTGAAGCCGATCATCCCCGGTGTGTTCCTCCTGCAGAACTACGGGCAGATGGTCAAGATATCGGAACTCTGCGGGGCGACGATCCCGTCAAAACTCGCCGGAAAAATCGACAGGGTGAAGGACCGGCCGGAGGAGGTCGAAAAGTACGGGACGGACCACGCTTACCGGCAGGCGGAGGACCTCATCCGGAACAGGGTCCGAGGGCTTCACCTCTACACGATGAACCGGAGCGAACCGGCGATGAAGGTCGTGCGCTGGCTCAATCTGACAAGGGAAACAGGAAAAAGCGCGGGCGGTTAGCTCAGTAGGATAGAGCGTTGGTCTCCGGAACCAAAGGCCCCGGGTTCAAGTCCCGGACCGCCCGCCATGATTGAAAGGCAGTCCTATCTGCGGATAGGGCTGCCTTTTTTCTTTTCATTTTCTTCATTCAATCGTATTATTTCACACAGGACAGGCGCCGGGAAAGGAGGGGGTGACCGTGGCGATCGCGAAGAGGGCAAAACAAGCTCTGTTTTACGCTGCCCAACAAGGTCGGGCTTCTCGCAGAGCTGTCCATCTTCATCGCGGCGGCCTTCGTCGTCATCCTGCCCGTTGCCGCCGTCCGGATTGCGGCCCGGTTGTCCAGACCGGGGAATAAAGCATCCCCCGTCGGGGACCCGCCCGCCGCCTCCCCCGCGACGGCGGTCACCGCCGCTTCAGGCCGGGACGATTCTTCGTGTTGCCGCCCCGGATAGTCATCCCCGCTCTTGCGGGCGGATAGGTTCAGGCGGGACCGCTCATCCGGGGAAAGGGGCAAACGCAAGCCGCGTCCCATGCCGGCACCTGCCGCCAAGGAGAGTGCGATCATGACGGAAAAGATTTCAGCGAACCTCTCTGCATTCCCGCTGTCCGGGGACGTCACGCAGGCGTTCCGGTGGTGGGCGTCGCTCTGGTCCCAGTGGATGGGCCAGTTCGGGTTCATCAACATCAACCTGGCCAAATCCTCCGATCCCGCCCTGGAGCGCCGTATCGTCGAGAATGTCGCCGGCTACGGCAGACAGCTCGGACGGGTGACCGACGTGCTCGACGCCCTGCTGGCCCACGCGGACAGGACGTCGTGGACCGCGGCCCAGGAGAAAGCCTTCCAGGATTTCCGGGAACTGGCGGATGCGATCGCCGCGGAGAAGGGCTCATGGCTCGCGCCGACGAGGGAAAACGTGGGACGCTTTCTGGAGGGGCTGCGGCGCCTGAAAGAGACGGACGGCGTCCGGTACCGCGAGATTGTCGATCAACTGAAGACGGATCTGTTCCCCTGACCCCTGCAGGGGCGCCCGCCGCCGGGGCAGGAGGTGTCATCACGGTGACATGCAGATCCATGTCGGAGCCGGATGAACGACATGAAGATCCCGCGGGGACGGCAGCTCCGGCATGGCCCAGTTGCACATGCGGCGGACAAGCGGCATGATCACGGAGCTCGGATACAAAGGCGAGCTCTATGACGCTGGTCTTTGAGACTGAATAGAAGACGCCAGACCTGCCGCTGCAGCGACCCTTTTCACCGGAATCACCCAAGAGGCCTATCGGGAGGCTCGATGCGAAGGGCAAATCTTCTCCTGTCGTTTCTTCTCGTCCTTGCGGTGTTTTTGCCGGGGTGCGTCGGCTCAACACGGACAGTCCTGCGCGATGACACCTTGGTGCGAAGTGCGGTCACCCCTCCTTTCTGCGCCTCCATCTCTGCCGTCGACGATCGCTCCCTCTCGCCCCGGGCGGGATACAAGGCGTTTCTTCTGACTATCGAAAACAAGACCGGCGAATTCCTAGAGATCATCTGGAGCGAGACCTTCTTCATCGACCCCCGGGGGGAAAACGGCAGGTTCATGTTCGACGACGAAGCCAACTTCCGGAACAACCCCCTCCAGCCGGATGTCGTCTTCCCGCACGACAACAGCATCATTACCATATGGCCCGAAAACCTCGCGCATTTTTACGGCGGCCCGTTTTCCCGCTGGGCCCACAACAACATGGATGCGGGCGAAAACGGCATCCTCCTCACGGTGAGGCTCAAGGAAAAGATCTTCACGGACAAGATCCTCCTCACCATATCCTATCCGCAGGAGCCGACTCCGAAATAACCCTCACGGCCCGCCGCGGCCTCACGGCTGCCCCGATTCATCAAGGACAAAAAAATGGTTTCGAATTTTCGCGGGGATTGTATTAATATACTCTGCCGCGCCGACAGCCGCGGCCCATCGTCCAAGAGGAGTCCTTTATGAAATTCAGCCTGATCGTCAACGGCGCCGGTCACGCCTTCCTCAGGGAATTCGGCTGCCCCTGCGGCCGGTGCGCCGACCGGGAAAACAGGGCGACCACCTCCGTTTCCGTCGTCGCCCGGGATGAGAACAGCCGGAAGGTCATCTGGCATGCCCTGGTGGACGCAGGCCCGGGGGTCGTCGAAAGCCTCGTCAACGCCTTCCCCCCTGAAGAGGCGAGTCTGGACTGGCTCCTTCTCACACACGGGCACCCCGATCACACCCTCGACCTGAACCGCCTCTGCGAAACGGCAGGGCGAACCTCCCGCCGTCGGGGACGGAACTTCCTCAAGATCCCGACCTGGTGCCGGGCGGGGACGGGCAAATGGCTCCAGAAGAACTACTCCTACGAGTGGTACCGCTGTCTCGACGCCCGCGTCGAAACGGAATCACACCGGCCCGGCATCCGGATGGATCCCGTCCCGACGGGCACCGACACCATAGGGATCACTCCTATTTCCGTTTCTCATGCCGGAGCCGACCTCAACCCGGAGAACTTCAGGAAATCTCTTCCCTGTAGCACCTCCTTTGTCATCGAGACACCGCTCGGAAAAGCGGTGTTTCTCCGGGACCTGGACAACAGAAACGACTGGATCCTTTCGACGGCGGGCGACCGCCCGAAGGGGTAGAGAAATATCTCCCTGAATCGGATTTTCCTGCCGTTTCGGGGAAGCCCCTGCTCAGAAGGAGAATCTTCTTGATGTCGTCTCGAACGAAGTCCGTCACAAAAACCTCGGGCATACCGGCCCTCGATGGTCTGAAACGCTACCACACCATCCCCCGGTTCCGGCTGGGAGGCATTTACTCCCCCGGCCATCCGGAGGACTTCGAATACGGCGGCGCCGGAGGCGTGACCCTGGAATCCCTCGGGGCGGAACCGCTGCGTGTTGCCTGCATCACCACGGGAACACCGGAACGGGACGAAAGCGGGAAGATCACAAACGCCGTTGTCATCAGCCCCTACTACTCCGGGGATTCGACTTTCATGTATTATTACTGGTACGACGGGCAGGAAGGGAATGACTTCGCCTGCGGGGCCGTCGTCGGGCCGGGGAAGCTCATCGATACGGATCGATTCTTTGTCGTCTTTCTCGATGCCGTCGGCCTCTGGGGGGCGAGCAAACCGAGCGACGGGCTCGGGATGAAATTCCCCCGATACAGTTACTTCGACTGCGTGCAGGCCAATTACCTCCTGCTGCGGGACGGTTTGAACATAAAAAGGGCAAGGCTTGCCGCGGGCGTGTCCATGGGCGCCATCCAGAGCTACATCTGGGCCATCCTGCACCCGGAGCTGGTCGAGGCGATTCTCCCCGTCGGCGGGCTGACGGAAGCGGATTCCAACACCCGCTGGCTCTTCGAGCTCATGACGGCGGCCATCCGGAGCGACCCTGCCTGGAGGGAAACGAGGGGGGATTACTACCACCTGCCCAAGGAGAAGCACCCGAACCAAGGCGTGATGTTCGGGTGGTCGGTACTGCTCTACACCGGATTGAGCTTTGATCTCCGGGCGCGCCAGCCCTGGACCGAGGTCTGCAAGGAGGTGTTTTCCTGGGAACCGAAGAGGAACCAGGGGAAACTCCTCATCCCCCTTGCAAAGAGCTACGACGCAAACGATCTTCTCCTCCGGAACCATATTGGGGACGATTTTTCCCTGACGGATCATCTGCATCGGATACAGGCGCCGACGCTCATCCTTCACGTGGCCAACGACCAGTGGCTGCGTCTGTGCACGGCGGAAAAAGCCCGCGAGCAGATCAAGGGGGCCCGCCTGTTTTCCTTCGAACACGAACTGGCCCATTACGCCGTCTTCCGGGCACCCAACATCCTGAGGAATTGCGTCCTAACTTTTCTGCGTGATATCGGGATGAAGCCCTGAAACGGCGATCCGAGAACGCCGATGAACGGTCATCGCCTTTTGGGCGGGGACGGGTTGACGGACGCCCTGAAAAATGCTGATATTGCCAAAGCAGGGCCGCCCGGGTCGAGTGTGATCGATGGCCCGGGGCCCGAGCGCCCGATCAAAGCAAGGGAAAAGGACGATCGGAACGACGGAACAGTTTTATTCACGGCTTTCGAACGAAGAGCCGCGAGGCATCGCGATGTTCACCTTGCCCAACTGCCTGAGCATTTTCAGAATGGTCTGCGCCCCTTTTCTTCTGGCTCTTGCCTGGTTCGGTCAGCCCCGACATTTTCTCGTCCTCCTGGTGCTGGCCCTCCTGTCGGACGCCGTCGACGGAACGATCGCCCGGAAATACAAACAGGTGACGGATCTCGGAGCGAAACTCGACAGCTGGGGGGATTTTTTCATCTACATGACCGTCCCCCTCTGCGCCTGGTGGCTCTGGCCGGATCTCATCCGGCAGGAAGCGCCCTTCGTCTTCACCGTCGTGGCCAGTTTTGCCGTCCCCATCACGCTGGGGTTTCTCAAGTACCGACGGCTGACCAGCTACCACACCTGGGCGGCGAAGTTTTCGGCCGTCGTCCTCAGCATCGGCACTTTGCTGATGCTGCTTTTCGGCATTGCCTGGCCCTTCGAGATTGCAACGGTCATCCTCGCCCTCTCCGCCCTCGAGGAAATCGCCATCACGATGTCCCTCCCGGACTGGCAGTCCAACATCCCGACGATCTGGCACGCGAGGAGGTACGCAAGCGAAACCCGCGAGCTTCAGAGACTTTGACCCTGTCACGCCCGGGCTGAGAGAACGGTTGTCCGGAAAAAATGAACTCACCAGAGGAGGTTATACCCATGAAAGCGGATTGGAAAGACAAGCTCTACTGCGCAACGAAATGTGCCAAGTGCCGCAAGGACCTGTCCCCCCGCAACCTGAGGATTCTCTCCGTCTACAGTCACAACCCCATCTGCATGAGCTGCAAGAAAAAAGAAGAAAAACGTCCCGATTACGAGGAGGTCTCCCGGAAGACGATCGAGCAGTGCATGTCCGACACGGAAATCATGTACAGCGACCCGGGCGGATACTGCTACAGCCACTTTTATCCCTTCAAGTGCAAGTAGGGAAGCGCGCCGGACGCGCTCTCCGGGAGCACTGACGCCGGAGCAGAGCCATGAAGCCCCCCAAGTCCGAGCTGGGTTTTCAGCCTTTTGAAAACCTCGATAAACTTCTCCGAAAAAAGTCAGTCGCCGTCGAGCCGCCCCCCGGGAAGGGTCATCCGGCCGCGAAAAGCCTACAGGCCGAAACGGGCCTCGTCATCGATGAAGAGAGTGAGGAGCAGGTCTTCAGGGAGGCCATGGAAGGAGTCCGTGCGCTCGGCAAGGACAAGTACATCGAGCCTGCGCCGCCGTCCCCACGCGAAAGGGAGGACAGAAACGGCAGGGACGACGGCCTCGAACTGCTCACGAACCTCGTGAAGTACGGTGAGGGGTTCGTAATCTCCGACACGCCGGAATACATCGAGGGCACGGGTTACCGGGTGCGTCCGGAGATCGCGCGGCGTCTCCATCGCGGGGAGTTTTCGATACAGGCCCACATCGATCTCCACGGTATGAACGTGGAAGAGGCCGAGTCCGCCTTCGAGGCTTTCCTGAAGGACTCCCTCGACAGGGGTAGAAAGGGGGTTCTCGTGATCCACGGTCGGGGGCTTTCTTCCCCTGCAGAGCCGGTTCTGAAAACAAAGGTCGTAGAGTGGCTGACGACGGGACCCCGGCGAAAGTGGGTCGTTGCCTATTCGAGCGCGCGCTCCTGCGACGGCGGCACGGGTGCGACCTACGTGATGCTCCGTCACCGGCCGGTGACCAAGCGGCAGAAAAAAAGATGAATCATTCCCGGAGCCGGAAATTCCGTTTCACCGACCCGTCCCATCGAACGGGGGACCGTCACGGGCTTCCCGGACCGTCTATTCCTTCGGCACAAGGACAATCTCAATCCGGCGGTTCTTCGCCCGTCCCTCCTTCGTTCCATTGTCCGCGACGGGCTTGAACTCCCCGTATGCAACGGCCGAAAGCTGGGCCGGGTCGATCCCCCGGTCCTGGAGAAACCGGGTGACATTGATCGCCCGGGCGGCCGAAAGTTCCCAGTTCGTCGGGTAAATGCGCGCCAGCGAGCCCGCGATCTGCACGTTGTCCGTGTGACCCTCGACCCGGATGAGCTTGTCCTTGGCGTCCTTCAGGGCGTCGACGATCTTCTGGAGTACTTCCAGCCCCTGTTTCTTGACTTCCGCCGTCCCGGAATCGAAAAGCACGGCCTCCACCATGTTCACCGTGAGCTTCCCCTTCAGCTCCGTGATTGTGACCTGCCCCTGGGCGATCTCGGCCTTCATCTTGTCGATCATCGCGCCGTATTCGCTGCTGACTTCCTGGACCTTCTGCTCCTTGCTCATCTCGAGGTCGGCCATTCTCTGTCTCTGCTCGGAGAGCTGTTTCTCCAGATCACTCACTTTCGTTTTCAGTCCCTGATTTTCCGTCTTCAGATCCCTGTTCGTCTGTTCAAGGGCTCCGACCTGCTTGCTCAGACTCTCCGTCTCCTCCACCTTCTTGATGTAGGTGCTCTCCGCCACCATGCAACCCTGGACGGCCAGGGTGACCATGACGGCAATGCAGAGCCAAATCCGCTGTCTGGACATCACAAACCTCCTTTCACCATGACAATAACTCGCTGTTTTTTTACCCCCTTACAGATAGGGCTTCATGGCTTCGTGGAAATACCGGGCCACGGCCGCATAGCCCGAATCGTTCGGGTGAATGGCATCGTGCATGAGATTCGGGTTCCCCAGGATCCCCTTCAGGACGTCCGGGATCAGCACGGCGCCCGTCTCTTTCGAAACCTGCCGGTAGCCCTCCTCGAAACCTCTGCCCCGGATCGGAACATCGATTCCCCCGATGATGACGAGGGCCCCTTGCGCCCGGATGGACGTGACGATCGTCTTCAGGTTTGCAAACGCCTGCCGGCGGTCCATGCCCCTCATGAGATCGTTGCCGCCGAGCGTGATGAGGACGATCCTGGGCGACCGGGAGAGGACATCCCGGTCCAGTCTCGCCAGAGCCGAAACGGTGGTCTCACCGGATCGCCCCGCGTTGATTACGGGCTTCCCGATCAGCCTCGAGAGCTGGGCGGGGTAGTCCATCCCCGGCGCGGCCCCGAAGCCGGATGTGAGGCTGTCGCCGAAACAGATGATGTTCTCCCCTGACAGCCTGACGTCCCGGACCGCCGGGTCATGGGAAAACAGCCGATAGCCCGCAAGGACAACGAGGCAAATGGCCGAGACAAGGACTATTTTCCTGTAAAAAGACAAAAACAATCTCCCGGGAGGCGCACCCGGCGGCGGCACGGCACGGCACCCGCCGGGACGATTCTCGAATTACAGACATGGATAAAAGAAGACGGAATTCAGGTCAATAAAAAAATATCATCGCTCAAGCGGGCGCAGGGCATCACGCCGTAAAAATGATTGATTTCTCTCCAAAGTTGTTATAAAAGACGCTTCTTCTCATTCAAGATAGGACTCCTTGCCCGGACTGCGGGTCCGGGCTGCTGAGCCGAAAGGAGGTAAAAAATTGAAAAGGTACGATCTCGTATTCATTACCCTTGCGGATCTGCCCAACGAGGACATCGATGCCATCGTGGAGCGGTATTCCTCGATCATCCATAACATGAAAGGGGCCGTGATTCGCGTCAGCCGCTGGGGGAAGCGCAAACTCGCTTATCTGATCGGGAAACAATCCCGCGGTCATTACGTCCTGGTGGACTTCGCCGGTACGGGGGGCATTGTCAGCGAGCTGGAACGAAACCTCAAGTTCGATGAAAAAATCATCAAATACATGACGGTCAAGCAGGCCGACAGCATCACCCCGGAGGAAATCGAAAGGGCCATCAGCGGCGCACCGGCCGAGACGGAGGAAAAGCCGGCGGAGGGTGCCGAACAGGAGGCCCGCCCGAGGTTCCAGGAAAGAAAAGATTTTTCGCGATCCATCATCCGAAGGCCCCGGAGACCCCGCGAAGAAGCGAAAGAGGGCGAAAAGGGAGGAAGAGAATCGAAATGACGGCGAACGCCAACCCCAGAGAATCCAGGCCGAGATACGAGAGGCGAGTGTATCATAAAAGAAAGGTCTGCCGGTTCTGCACCAATTCCGATCTGAAGTTGTCTTACAAGGATCCGGACATCCTGAAATATTTCCTGACGGAGCGCGGCAAGATCATCCCGAGGCGGATCTCGGGAAACTGCGCTCTCCATCAGCGCAAACTGACCGTCGAGATCAAAAGGGCGCGGAGCATCGCCCTGCTGCCCTTCATGGTGAGCGAGACCTGAGCCGCAGGCCGCTGCCGCGGATTGCCCGTCGCCACCCTTCCGGTCATACCGTCGCACCTGCCGTCATGAATTCCTGTCGGTGTTTCCCCGGCCTTCGTGATGACGGCGGCAAGGCCGCAGCCGGTACTTCACAAAGGACTTTCGAATTAGTGATGGAAGAGCGGAGATCCATCCTGGCCAGGGATTTCGTTCTCGGGGTGGGCATCACGACCCTTTTGTTCGTCCTGCTCACTCTGAGCCCCGTTCTGGGGGTCGCGATCGGCTTCATCACCCCCGTGCCCGTCGCCCACTTCTACACCCGATTGGGAAGTCTTCAGGGTCTTCTTTACTTTGCCGCCTCCGTCCTGACGGCCTGGGCCGGTTTGCGGTTCAGCGGCATCGAAACGGACGCCTCTTTGTTCGTCGTCATCGGAGCCCTGGGGGTCCTCCTGCCGGAGTTCATGCGGCGAAACTGGGGCATCGAGAAGACCGTCATGGCGGCCGTGGCGTCCCTGGTGACGCTCGCCGTCGCCCTGCTTCTCTATTACAGCTGGCAGCTGGCCACGCCGGTTCTTCAGCTCGTCGAAACCCATGTTCAGGACAGTCTCAAACACGGCGCCCAGTTTTACGGTGAATTCGGCATGCCCCAGGAGCAGATCGATTCCATCCGGGAAAACATCCCGGGGATCACGACGACCATTCTCGGCCTTTTACCGTCCATCGTCGTCGTCAGCGCCTCTTTTTTTGCCTGGATCAACGTCCTGCTGATACGATCCCTCTTCCGGAAAACACAGATCCCCTGCCCGGACTACGGCGACCTGACCCGCTGGAAGGTCCCCGAATGGCTTGTGTGGTTCGTCATCGCTTCCGGCGGCATGATGCTCCTGCCGATGCCGGAAATCAAACTGGTGGGGTTCAACGGCCTGATCATTCTTTTATTCGTCTATTTACTTCAGGGATTTTCCATAGTAGACTTCTTTTTCAAAAAAAAGAGCGTCCCGAAATTTCTGAGAACGATTTTCTACTTCCTTCTTTTCATTTATCAATCGCTGCTCCTCGTTGTGGCTGCCGTCGGCCTTTTCGATATCTGGATCGACTTTAGAAAAATGAACAGACCGCTCAAGGATTCCACGGCCTGAGGGATCCTTCCGACCCGCTCAATCTCGTCTCAAGGAGGCTTTTTATGAAGGTGATTCTCAAAGAAGATGTCCCGTCCCTCGGGAAGAGAGGTGACACGATCAAGGTTTCCGACGGATACGCCCGCAATTTCCTCATCCCGAAGGGGCTCGCACTGGAGGCGACCGGCAAGAACATCCATGTCCTCGAACACGCCAAGAAGGTCATCGCCCAGCAATCCGAAAAGGAACGGAAGAAAGCCGAGTCCCTCCTGCAGCAGTTCTCCGACGTGACCGTCACGATCCCCTGCAAGGTGGGCGAGATGGACAAGCTCTTCGGTTCCGTGACGGGGAAGGACATCGAGAAAGCGCTGAGGGAGAAAGGTTTCGAGGTCGACAAGAGACAGGTCGTCATCGAAGACCCCATCAAGAGTCTGGGGGAACACCGCGTCAAGATCAAACTCCACCCGGGGATCGCGGCCGATGTCACGGTGAACGTCACCCGGGAAGAATAACTGCCAAGGACGGACAGCCGGCCGATCGGGAAGAGGGCATGAGAGACATCGATTCCTCGCTCTACAAAGTGCCGCCGCAGAACACCGAGGCGGAGCAGTCCATCCTCGGGGGGATTCTCCTCGACAACCACGCCCTGAACGCGGTTCTCGAGATCCTCGAGGTGAACGATTTTTACAACGAAGCCCACCGGAGGATTTTCTCGGCCATTCTGGAGCTCTCGGACCGCAATGAGCCGAGTGATCTCATCACGCTGAGCAACATCCTCAAGGAAAAGAAGCACCTCGACAGCGTGGGCGGGGCGGCCTACCTGGCCACCCTGGTCGACAGCGTTCCATCGGCGGCGAACGTCGCTCACTACGCGAGGATCGTCAAGGAGAAATCCATTCTCCGGCGTCTGATCGGGACAGCCACGGAAATCCTCAACAAAAGTTACCATGCCGGCTCCGAGGTAGACCGAATCCTCGACGAGGCGGAACACGCCATCTTCGAGATATCGGAGAACAAGATCCGGCCGGCCTTTTTCCCCCTGAAGGAAATCCTCAAAGACAGCTTCCGCACGATCGAGCGCCTGTACGAAAAAAAGGAGCTCGTCACGGGCGTCCCGACGGGTTTCGACAAGCTCGATGAACTCACCTCCGGTCTTCAAAACGCGGACCTGATCATTGTCGCGGGACGGCCCAGCATGGGAAAGACGGCCCTGGCTCTCAACATCGCCCAGCACGCCTCCATCGAGGCCGGGATCCCCACGGCCATCTTCTCGCTTGAAATGGCGAAGGAACAGCTCGCCCTCCGGATGCTGGCCTCCGAGGCCCGGGTGGACTCGCAGAGGATCCGCAAGGGTTTCCTCGGCGAATCGGACTGGCCGAGGCTGACCACCGCGGCCGGGAGGCTTTCCGATGCGCCCATCTTCATCGACGACACGGCGGCCATCTCGGTCCTCGAAATGAAGGCCAAGGCCCGGCGTCTCAAGGCGGAGATGGGGCTGGGTCTGGTGATTCTGGACTATCTGCAACTCATGAAGGGGGGAGGATACGCGGACACGCGAGAACAGGAAATTTCCGAGATCAGCCGCTCCCTGAAGGCCCTTTCCAAAGAACTGAACGTTCCCGTCGTGGCCCTCTCCCAGCTCAACCGGAAAGTCGAGGATCGCACAAACAAGCGGCCCCAGATGGCCGATCTCCGGGAGTCCGGTGCTATCGAACAGGACGCCGACGTGATCTTCTTCCTTTACCGGGACGAGGTGTACAACCGCTCCGAGGACAACCCCGAAAAGGGGATCGCGGAAGTCATCATCGGCAAACAGAGAAACGGACCCGTGGGGACGGTCAAACTCACCTTCCAGGAAAAATACACGCGCTTCGACAAGATGGCCTATCACGCCGAGGAGAGCTTCTGAAGGTCCCGACGGGGCATAAAAAAAGCCCCGGGATCCGAGTCCTCCCCCGGGGCTTTGCATTTTCCGCGGTTCATCAGGCGGCAACACCTGCCGGGTCGCCCTCCCAGGTCAGAATGGCGTGCTTCATTTTCTTGAGGGCGTCCTTCTCGACCTGCCTCGCTCGCTCCCGGGTGATCTTGAAGCGGTCCCCGATCTCCTGAAGCGTCTCCGGTGTATCCGACATGATCCGGTTACGGATGATATAACGCTCCCTTTCACTCAGCTTCGCCAGGACCCCGGCGATATTGCGTTTGACCAGAGCTGTTTCCTGCTTCTTGATCAGGCTCTCCTCCTGGCTCTCGCCCTCGTAGGCGAGCACGTCCAGGTGGCTCAGGTCCCCGTCCTCGTCGATGAACGCGTCCAGCGACAGGTCCCTGTTGTTGAGGCGAAGATCCATTTCCTCGATTTCCGCCTCTTTTACGTTCAGGGTCTCGGCTATCTCCGCGAATTCGGGTTTTTTTGTCGAGAGATTCCTGAGCCTCTTCTTGGTCTGATTGAGCTTGAAGAAGAGCTTCCGCTGGGCCTGGGTTGTGCCGATTTTGACGAGGCTCCAGGTTTTGATAATAAAATTCTGCATATAAGCCCTGATCCACCACACGGCGTAGGAGATCAGACGGTAGCCTTTGTAGGGGTTGAATTTCTTCACGGCGTGCATGAGACCCACATTCCCCTCCTGGATGAGATCAATCAGCTTCACCCCGTAGTTCCGGTACTCGTGGGCGATCTTGACCACAAAGCGGAGATTGGATGTGACCAGCCTCTCGGCAGCCTCCATATCATCATATTTCTTGAATCGAACCGCTAATTTGAACTCCTCTTCAGCCGTCAGGATCGGGAAGCGGTTGATTTCGGAAATATAGATGTCCAGCGAATTGATATTGGCGGGCACGGACATGCCTTTTTTCCTCCTTCGTTTTTTTCGAACTTCTGATTCTACCTGACAAATTGAACCTGTCAAGCTTTTTTTAACACACGAATTGCCTCAAATTAAATGTTACCCAGGAGGTGGTTGAAAAAGTATCGTTGACTCATAATTAGGTGTTACCGAACTTTAGCGTCAAGAAAGAGGGATTTATGAGTCCACGATCGAAGAAAGAATA
>Ga0209407_1000549_pt1 | contig 48512 bp, 34 predicted proteins | sample AD_JPNHG3_MetaG_FD_184410 | JGI IMG/M metagenome (GOLD analysis project Ga0209407, IMG submission 184410) | Active sludge microbial communities of municipal wastewater-treating anaerobic digesters from Japan - AD_JPNHG3_MetaG (SPAdes) (version 2) | ecosystem: Engineered > Bioreactor > Anaerobic...
CAAACTTGCATTGTAATCTCTGTCTATTTTTAAACCACATTCATTACAAATATACACTCTATCTTTTAGTGTTAAATCAGCTTTGATATTTCCATATAATTCTATAAAATATTTATATTATTTTTATATTATTTTATAGAATTATATAGATTATTTAAAGCAGTTGGTAACCCCTTTTGATGTATATTATTGTTATAAGTTTTCTTTGAGTGCTGTAAGGATTTCTTGAGAATCCCCGATGATTCCATAATCTGCGATTTGGAAAATAGGGGCTTGTGGTGAGCGATTGATGGCAACAATAGTTTTTGCTGTACGCATGCCTGCAATGTGTTGAATAGCACCAGAAATTCCACATGCAATGTAGAGTTGTGGCGACACTGTTTTTCCTGTTTGTCCAACTTGTTCTTCGTGGGGGCGTTGGCCTGCATCTACTAAAGGACGGGAAACTCCGATGGCAGCACCGAGTTTTTGTGCAACTTCTTCTAAAAGAGGAAATGTTTCTTGGGATACGCCTCGCCCAGCTGCAACTATGGTGCTTGCTTCTGTAATTTCTATTGTTTTGCTTTCAGAGGCTTTGAATTGCAGTACTTTAGCTTTGTTCTGAATTTCTGGGAGGGCAATAGGTTCACATTCGATCTCTGTAGTATTTTCTTTTATAGAAAATACATTAGGACGGAGCGAAGCAAAGACTTTAGGTGCTGTTGTTTCTGCTGTTAAAATAACGTTACCAGCATAGATAGGTCGTTGTATTGTCGTTATGTTGTCTTGGATTTCAATTTTTATACAATCTGTATAGGCTTGCGTATTGTATTTTGCTGCTACCATGGATGACAAGGCTTTCCCTTGGATCGTAGCTGGGAATAGAATATGGCTAGGATTGATTTTTTCCATGACATTTTGGATAATGGATGTGTATTCTTGTAAATAGGGCATTGTTTCTATTGTAAAAGCTTTAGAAATGCCATATTTTCCGAGTTCTTTGTATGTAGATTGTGTAGCTATAGCGTAGACGTTTGTATTGATTGTTTTAGCAAGGCGAGTTGCCTCAGAAGCAACTTCTAGGCTAACTTTTTTTAAGCTATTTTCTTTTGTTTCTGTGATGATTAAAATTCCTGGCATTTGTTTTTCCTTAAATAACTTGGGCTTCTTCTTTGAGGAGTCGGATAAGTTCTGGGACTGCATCTGCTCCAGTTCCTACGATCTTTCCTGCTGTTCTCTTAGGTGGCAATTCCAATTTAATAGTCGTTGTTTCTGAAGAAATAGTGACAGGAATTATGTCTAATTTTTTTTGTTTTGCTTTTCGAATGGCTAGGAGATTACAAATGCGTGGTTCTATATTACTTTTTTGAATGGATAGGACGCAAGGGAGACTCGATTCTATTTCTAGATGACCACCTTCGACTTCGCTCTCAGCAAGGATTGTATTTTCTTTTTTTTCCCATTGAACTACAGTAGTTATATAAGGTATGTCTAGCAGGGAGGCTACCATCCCTGGAACTTGGGCATTGTCTGTATCTACAGACTTGATGCCAAATAAAATAATGTCAGGTTGTTCGTTTTGAATGGCTTTGCTGATGGCTTGGGCAATTTGAAAAGAATCTGTTGTTTCTACATCAGTTTGAAGTAGAATCGCTCGATCTGCACCCATAGCTAGACATTTTCGTAATTCTTTTTCTGAATCTTGAGAGCCTAAACTTAAGGCAATGACTTCACCTGTTTCTTTTTCTTTTGCTCGTACGGCATGTTCCATAGCAATCTCGTCATAAGGTCCCATGACGTATTCCAAGTCTTTTTTGTCTATGTTTTTTCCATCAGCAGCAATGTTGATTTTTACAGCTGTATCTGGAACTCGTTTAATACAAACGATGATTTTCATACATTTTTACCTTATCTAAATTTATAATTTGTAGGATACGATGCTTTTATCTTAGAAAAAGCTGTCTATATTTATAAGATACGATGCTTTTTCCTTAGAAAAAGCTGTCTATATTTATAAGATACGATGCTTTTTCCTTAGAAAAAGCTGTCTATATTTATAGAATACGAAACTCTTTTCTTAGAAAAAACTATTTATATTATGTTAAATATAGGATACGAGGTCTTTTTCTTAGAAAAAAAGACTGTTTATATTATATCAAATATTTGTACAAGGCAAGATTTATTTTTATTCTATAGGGAAAATATTTTTTTTGCATTTTTATACATAAGACTACTTTAAAATTTTTTATTGATAAAAATAAGATTATTGTTACAATAAATAAGATTATTGTTACAATAAGAAAAGATGGGGCGAAAAATTCTATAAAGATAATCCTTATTACTAGGTTTTAATCATATGAAATCTCAAGATTATTTAAAAAAACGTTATTTAGTTACTGGTGGTGCTGGTTTTTTAGGAAGCCATCTTTGTGAACGTTTATTGAAAGATGGTCATGAAGTCCTTTGTCTAGATAATTTTTTCACTGGTAATAAACAAAATATTTTGCATTTAATGTCTAACCCTTTCTTTGAAGTGCTACGACATGATATAACAATACCATTATTTGTTGAAGTAGATGGTATTTTTAATTTAGCTTGTCCAGCAAGTCCGATTCATTATCAATTTGACCCTATACAAACAACAAAGACTTGTATTCTAGGTGCATTGCATATGTTAGGATTAGCAAAACGCTTACGTGTACCCATTTTACAAGCTTCGACAAGTGAAGTGTATGGCGATCCTGAAGTGCATCCTCAAGGAGAAACGTATCGAGGATCTGTGAATCCAATTGGGATTCGTGCTTGTTATGATGAAGGGAAGCGTTGTGCTGAGACATTATTTTTTGATTACCATCGACAAGAAAAAGTAGATATTAAAGTAGTTCGCATTTTTAATACATATGGACCTCACATGCATCCTTCTGATGGTCGAGTGGTGAGCAATTTTATTATGCAAGCATTGCAAGATAAAGATATCACAGTATATGGTGAGGGGAATCAAACTCGTAGCTTTTGTTATGTGGATGATCTCATCGATGGTCTAGTACGAATGATGCAATCTAAGCAACACGGTCCTATTAATTTAGGGAATCCCAGTGAATTTACTATTTTAGAATTAGCAAATAAAATAATTGAGATGACAAATTCAAAGAGTCAAATTATCCATAAACCTCTTCCAGAAGATGATCCTATGCAACGTCGACCATTGATCGAATTGGCAAAACAATATTTAGATTGGAAGCCTACTACTTCTTTAGACGAAGGGCTTGCAAAAACAATTAATTATTTTAAGAAAATGATTGGCGAATTATGTTAATGCGTTTTTTTTGTATTATATTTTGTGTTTTTTGTCTTGTTGGATGTCCCAGTCGTACATATAAGTATAACAGTGCTGGCGTTCACTATGCTGCTAGAGAACAATATGATTTAGCTATAGAAAATTTTCAGTTGGCAGTACAATCATCACCAAAATTTCCACAAAGTCATTTAAATTTAGCCAAAGCATATTTTATGAACAAACAATTAGATGAAAGTCTTGCTTCTGTAGAAAATGTTTTAGAACTAGATCCTGAAAATATAGAGGCAAAATTGATTTTGGCACAAATCTGGATGTTTCAAGGTAAAATTGAAACTTCTGAGGAATATTTGAAAGAATTGTTACAAAAGGGGAAGAATAAATCACTTATTTATTGGACCTTAGGACAACTATATTTTCATTTAAAAAAATGGGATAAAGCGATTATTGCTTATACTAATGTCTTAGAAACTAAGGTAGAATCAAGCCGAGTATATGTTCAATTAGGAAAAGCATATTTATATAAAGAATTTGAAAAATATGAACCAGAAAAAGTAATGGATGAAGCATCGTTTTTAGCAGAATTAGAAGAACATTATCAAGGGTTTGATTTATCAAAATCTCAGACAATGTTCCGCAAGGCTGTATATTTGCAGCCACAAAATGCAGAAGCCCATACAATGTTGGGTTTGCTAGCTTTTTATTCTAATAATTATGAAGAAGCAGAGTTAGAATTTAAAGAAGCTATGAAATATGCACCAGAGCGTACATTTCTTTATCTTGCCTTAGCAGTGACTTTAACGCAAATGAAGCAATGGAGTCAAGCAGAACAATATATTATACACGCTAAAGAACATATGCCAGAAGATCCTGCTGCGTTTATGTTGCATATTTTTATTAAAATTGAACAGGAATTTTATACGGAGGCGTTAGATTTGTGTGTGCAAGCAGTGGAAAAATTCCCAAATTTTGAAGAAAAATTGATTGTTTCTTTAAACCAACATCAAAAAGCATCATGGTGTAAACAATTTTGTCAAGATGTTAATATAAAACGAAAAGATTTTGCCGAAAAAGTTTGTAAATTTTATAATCAATTATTTACAGAAAAAAAAGAAGAATAAAATGACAGAACAAGAAATTCGAGAAAGCATTTGTGCTGTTGGCAAACGAATGTATCAAAATAAAATGATTTTGTCTACCAATGGGAATATGAGTGTTCGTCATGAAAAAATATTGTTTTTCACTCCTTCTGGCGTAAACAAAGGTGAATTAATACCAGAAAAGATCATTCAAACAGATATGAAAGGGAATGTTATTTGCGGTAATGGAAAGCCTTCATCAGAAATTGCTATGCATTTAGAAATTTATAATCAACGTCCTGATGTGGAAGCCGTTATTCATGCACATCCTCTGTATTGCACAACATTGACTATTGCAAAAGTTTCTTTAGAAGAAGTTTGGTTTCCTGAAATTTTTTTGCAAGTAGGAAGAATTCCCACTGCTCCATATGCAATTCCAGGAACACAAGAATTGGCCAAAGTAGTAGGTCAATATGTTTCCAAGGCCAACGCAGTTGCCATGGAACGCCATGGTATTGTAACATATGCTAAAGATATTTGGGAAGCATATTATAATCTAGAAACAATAGAGCACGCAGCAAACATTTTATGGCACATTCGAATTTTTGATGCTACTAGCCCCATGACACCAGAACAAGTAAAAGAATTAGAAAAAATAAAGAAACAAAAAAAATAATTACGTAACTCAAAGTCTAAAACAAAGCGTAATATTGTTATTTTCTACCAATTCGTAAACTAACATTTGGAGGAGCGTCTCAACTCAATTCTGTCTGAGTTTTACGCTTATAATTATGACAGCAAGAATATTTATATGGATTTTAATTCTGCTAATTGTCCCATTTGGTTATGCCCAAGCAGTGGTACAAGAGAACGCAGAGGAAAAAGTTATGCCTGTAGAAACTACCATTTCTGCACAAGCGAAAAACGAACCTGCAACTACCGAAGACACTAAACCAGAAACAACAAATACATCTAAAAAAGTTGAATCTGAAACGCCAACTCCTACAGAAAATACTACAGAAGCTACAAACAATATAATAGAGCAAGACACAGAAACCTTGATTAAACAATTAGAGAAAAACATAAGTTCTATTCCTGCTTTACTAGAGATTGTCAAAAAAAATCAAACAGACCAAACAATTGGTCAAGCCATGGATTTTATTCTTTCTTTAGATTTTAAAAATTCTGATGTTGTTTCTCATTTATTAGAATTTGTTAGTACATACCTAACAAATCATGAAAACATCATATATCAAAAATTTTTACATGCAAATGAATCTTGTTTTGAAAGTTTACGCTATATTTTAAAAGTAGGTAATACTGCTGATAAAAAAATAGCAGCACTTTTATTAGGGAAACGTGGCGAAATTGAAATTGACACATTTGTAGAATTGTTAAAATCTATTTCTAGTGAAGATCAAAAAATTGCCAAAGAGCAACTGATTTTAAACGACTCTTTAGTTGGTCTAATTTCAAGATTGATTGAATTAGTAGAAAGCAACCCACAAAAAACATTGCATCAAAATGTCTATGAAATTTTTGAGGCAATTTCTAAAACCAATATTCCTGCTTTGTTTTTTTCTTTAAAATCAGCTGGTAAGGTAGCACGTTCGATTGTGATTAAAGCCATTGCTACGCAAGGAAATGCCAGCATACCACCTATGATTGGTGTATTGCGTCTCAATCCTGATGAAGAGTTAAAAAAAGCATTTTATGAAGTCTCTAAATGTTTAGGCACAAGTGTATTAATGGAAGTGTTGTCTTTAACAAACGATAACAACCCTTCTATTCGAGAAACTGCAAAAATAGCAGTTCAAAATACTGGAAATGAAGGTTTACAATTTTTATTAAATATTCTAGAAACTTCAGAAAATCCAAAAGAAAAATTACTTGCCATGAATGCTTTTTCTACTTTTGGTGAAGACGCAAAAATTGGTTTAGACATTATAAAAAAATACCTTGTGGTTCAAAATGCATTGCAGTATCCTGCTGTTTTAGCAGTAGGACATATGGGAGATGCATCAAAATTAGTCATTCCAGAATTAATGGAAGCATTTCGTTCTGAAGATTGGATGGTTCGTTCTGAAGCTGCTAAAGCCATGGCACATGCTGGGAAAGCAGCATTACCAGCCTTGAATTTATTGATTGACAGTCTCAAATTCAATGAATATGGTGAACCAGAAGAATTTTATGGTGATGTTCGCAGTGTGATTTGCAAATGCATTGGAAATATGGGAGAACGAGCTCATATTGCTGTAGATCATTTAATCCGTCTTTTACGAGATATGGATGAAAATGTAGTTCGTGCTGCAGCCGAAGCTTTAGGGAAAATTGGACCTCGTGCACGAAAAGCTATTGATCCCTTGATTCAAGTATTTAGTTTATATGGTACAAAAGAACGAGAAGTTGCAGCACATGCTTTAGCACAAATGGGAAGTGCTGTGATTCAAAAAGCCATTCGTATCCTTCGATACAGTGATGACATTGCTGCGAAAGAAGGTGCAGCCATGATCTGCAAATACCTTGGTGAACAAGCCTTGCCAGCTATTGATGCTTTAATTATGGTGCTAAAATTTGACATTGATGATGTCAAACGACAAGCTGCCCTTGCTTTAGGTGAAATTGGTCCTATTTCAGTCAATTCTATGCGAGCTTTGATTGATGCTTGTAGAGACGAATCACCTTTTGTACGAGAAGCTGTAGCAGAATCTTTAGGAAAAATGGGAAGTCGAGTTGTCCCTTGGATTACATCAGAAATTCGACGCCATGTGGATGAACCCACAAAAATCACTTTAATACAAGCTTTAGGACATCTAGGACAAACTGCTAGAGAAACATTGCCAGTTTTATTAGATGAACTTCCTTATAATCATCCTGCCATTCAAAAAGAAATTATAAAAACTATTGCTAAAATTGGTGGAAATGATCAATCTATCTTAATGCCTCTTGTTAATATTTTAAAAATAAGTCGAGACAATGAACTTCATGTATTGACTCGAGAAGCAATTTTAGGTTTAGGCGAAAGTTGTATTCCTGCTATTTTAGAACTTTTTAAAGAACGTGCACAATTAACTCGTCAAAGTGCTGTTTTTATTTTAGATAAAATGGGTGATGCTGCATTGCCGCATCTTTTAAAAATTTTAAACGAAGGAACAGATGAATATTTGATGGAACAATTGATTCCAATTTTAGGAAAACAAGAAAATGTTTTAGAAGATTTGCTCAAACTTTTAAACCATCCTAGTCCTGTTATCCATCGTGTTTTAGTAGACACTCTTAGTCAATTGGGCATGCCTTTAATCCCTCGTTTAATCCACATTATTCAAAATTCTAACAATGCAGACGAACTCCATGCTGTTCATATGATTCTTGTAAAAATCGGCGTACCTTGCTTACCTCAGGTAATTGTGGCATTGAAAAAAGAAGATAATCCCCAAGCCAGACAAGTCTTTTTACGAATTATTGGCGATTTTGGTAGTAGTGCCAGTATGGCAATTTCCGTTCTTGTCCAATTGTTATCCAATGTTCCTAAAGACGAACGATTAAGTGTTGCAAAATGTCTTGGGAAAATTGGACCTGCTTCTTTACCTTATCTTGTCAAATTATTATACGCAACAGATAAAGAAATTCAATCTATTGCTATAGTTGCAATGGGAGAAACAAATTCTGCTGAAGCTGTTTCTTATTTATTAAAAAGCATTGAGGATCCTAACATGCTTTCCATTGCTATTGAAGCCATTATTAAATTACGACATTTAGGTGTTCCCATTTTAATTCGTTCTTTAGAAGATCCCAATCCTTATATTCGCTTTGCTTGTGTAGTGACTTTAAGCTATGCAAAAGATAAAGAAGTAGTTGAAGCATTAAAACAAAGATATACAAAAGAAGATCATCCTATGGTTCGCTATATGATGGAAGGAATTATCAAATAAACGACTCCTCAGACAAAAGTCTGAGGAATTTTTAAAGGTAAAAAATATGCATATATGGCAATATATGGCAATGATTTTATTCTGTTGTTTGTTGATTTCTTGTACAAATCAACAAACAACAGAAAATTCTCTTTTGGATGTCCAAAAAAAAACATTAATTGTAAACTTATTCTATACTGGCGAATTACTAGGTGAACTAGAACCTTGTGGCTGTAGTGGTGGAAAATTAGGTGGAATGTTACTGCGAAGTGGTTGGATTGACCATCTTAGAAAAGAATATCCCGACCTTTTTCTACTAGATGGAGGATTTGCTGCAAAAAATTGGGATAGACAAGATCATCTAAAGTTTTCTGTTCATCGCAATACATTGCATGTATTAAAGTATAATTTACAATTTTTACATGAAAAAGAAAGTTTACCTCCTAATCTAGAATGTCCTGATACACCTAAATTATTGAGTATCAATGATGAACTTGGTTCTTTATATCATTATGAAAAATGGACACAAAATGAATTATCATTAGGCATTTTATTTCTTGCTATGGAAAAGAATATGCCTTTAAACAAAGAAAAATTTCAACGAGCTGTTCAAGAATACAATCCTGAGATTGTTTTTATAGTAACAAAAGGAATTTACACAGGTTATGATTCTTTAGTCCCTGAAGGAAAATTTTTACGAATATTTTTTCCTGTAGATTCGCCTGCTCCCTATAGTCCCTTAGAACCTTCACCTGGAATTTTAGTGATCAGTGCTGGTAATAAAGGAAGATATGCTGGAATTTTTTCTATAGAATTGACAAATCAACAAACAATCAGTTGGAAAAATAGCATAATATCTTTAGAAAAACAATATGATGCTAATCCGCAAATTGAAACATTGCTAGACCAATATACAGATACTTTAGAACAAGAACGATTGCTCGATTTTGTGATAAAACGAAGTTCTCCCATTGGTTTCATAGGCACAGAAAACTGTATAGAATGTCATCAAAATGAATATAAAATATGGCAAATGACAAAACATGCACACGCATTCCAAACATTAGTGGACGTTAAACATCATTATGACCCTGAATGCGTAGGTTGTCATGTGATTGGTTTTGAGTATGAAGAAGGCTTTCGTAGCATAGATGACACAGATTATTTAATCAATGTAGGGTGCGAAGCATGTCATGGTCCTGGTGCCGAACAAGCAATGAATCCAGTTGCAGGATTTGGAAAACATGATAAAAAACCAGTTTGTTTAACTTGTCATGAAAAAGACAGAAGTCCTAATTTTAATTATGAAGAATTTCGAGAAAAAATTCGACATTGGCAAGATTAATATTATAAGGAGCATTTCATGAAAAAATTAAGTATATTTCTGATGTTATTTGTTTGTTTTTCCACTATATATTCACAAGCACCAGTCGAAGCACATCCAAATGTATATCATTTAAATAAAATTTCAGACCAAAAACCTGTTGACTTTTCTTTTAAAATTACGAACAATACAAACGAACCTGTAACAATACAAAATATTCACACAACTTGTGGTTGCACTTCTTCGGACAATGTGTTGCCCACCATTGCACCACATTCTTCTGCACCTCTCAAAATCACATTTGACCCTAAAGGTCGACAAGGTTATGCTCGTTGGGAAATTTTGGTTTATACTTCATCGCCTGTACAACCCGTTTTAATGGTTGCTTTTGACGTAGAAATCTTGCGAGAAGGCATGCTCACTACAGATTATGTCAATTTTGGTGAATTTCAACGAACTGTTCCCGTAGAAACTACGTTCTGGATTTCGCCCCAAGAATTTCCACAATTTAACATTAAAAAAATAGAATTAGATTTAGAAGGTAAAAGTTCAGAATATTTTTCTATTCAGTATAAAAAAGAAATATATAATGGTTTTTTCCCAGAACCTAGGCCAGCATATTGCATTACTATTCATCCAAAACAAAATATTCCTTTTGGACGTTGGCAAGGCAACCTACAAATTTTTTCAGACATTCCTGGGAAAGAAAAAATTGAAATCCCATTTTTAGCTAAAGTAGCAGGCGATATTGGTATGCGTCCTGACTATATTTCTATGGGTAATATAAGACAAGGTATGAATGTTATTAAACGTTTAACCATGTATCATAGGAATGCTGAAGAGTTTCAAATTTTAGAAGTCACATCTGATACACCTTTTATTAAAACTGGTGTAGTTACTATTTTAGAAGATCAACAATATCAAATTGTAGTCAGTTTAGATAAAAAATTCAAATTGCCTACAGGAGAATTTCGTGCAAAATTATTTGTAAAAACTTCTCATCCTGAAATGTCTATGATTGAAATTCCCGTTCAAGGTATTATTATGGGAAACGTCATTAGAAAATTTGAAAAAAAATAGACAGGAATCAATATGGAAACAACAAACGAACCAAATGCTAGAGATTTTCTTGTATATTTACTTAAAAAAGGAATTCTAGATAAATCTGTTGTAGCAGAATGTAGAGCTAAAAAACAAGAAGCAGCGGACAAAGGTTATGACATTACGATTAAAGACATTTTACTAGACCAAGGATTTTTGAATGGTCAAAAAGAATACCAACGACTATGGAATGACATGTTAGAAGAACATCGCATCCATCAAAAAATAGAAAATAACTCTCCAGAAATTATGTCTTGTTATTCTATGTCAGAAAGTCTCTTACAAGATATGATTGATATGGATCATTCTATTAAGTCGCAACACCCTGATGTACCAACAGAAGTAATTAATACAGTTCGTTTGCGTTGGAATAGGAAAGAGGAATCACCTAATAATAATAAAATATTGAGGAATCCACAGAATACTGTGATGCAACCACAATATTCTTCGACAAAAAAATCATCGTATGTGACTTCCTATATTCTATATTGTTTCAATGTGATCATTTTTATTTTTCCCATTGTGTTTGCTTTATATCGTTTTGGTTTTTTGATAGAAATACCACATCAAGTTCAAGTTATAGAAATTGAAATCCCTGATCCACATAATCATAAAATTTTGGACGGGAAGACGATATATTGTTCGTCGCAAGAAATAAAAAATAAAGCGTTAGATAAATAATCATCCAAACACTAGTATAATATTAGTGTACATTTTACTAGCTAGGGGTTCAGAAAAAAATAATGAGTAGTACAAGTAAATACCATATGGAATTTTGTACATTTTGTGGCAAAAGTCGAAAAACAGTAGAATCTTTGATTGCAGGACCGCCGAATATATATATTTGTAATGAATGTGTACAACTTTGCAATCGAATTTTATCAGAGGAAAAAAAGCGTAAAAGTACAACTCCAGATAAGAAACGATTACCTCCACCTCAAGAACTAAAAAAATTATTAGACCAATATGTCATTGGACAAGATGAAGCAAAAAAAGTATTATCTGTTGCTGTATATAATCACTATAAAAGAATTTACAGTGATTTAGATGTTGGGGATGTTGAGATTGAAAAAAGCAATGTATTGCTCATCGGACCAACAGGAAGTGGAAAAACATTATTGGCAAAAACATTGGCAACAATTTTAGATGTTCCTTTTGCCATTGGCGATTCTACTACATTAACAGAAGCTGGTTACGTAGGCGAAGATGTGGAAAATCTTTTATTGCGTTTATTGCAAGCTGCAAATTTTGACATCCAAAGAGCTAGCAAAGGTATTGTATTTATCGATGAAATCGATAAAATTGGCAAAACTTCGCAAAATGTGTCCATTACACGTGATGTATCAGGTGAAGGTGTGCAACAATCTCTTTTAAAAATGTTAGAAGGTACAATTTCCAATATCCCTCCCCAAGGCGGAAGAAAACATCCAGAACAAGCATACATTGCTTTAGACACAACTCACATCCTCTTTATTTGTGGCGGAACTTTTACAGGATTAGATGACGTTATTGGTCGCCGTATTGGTAAAAAACTCATTGGATTCAATCAAAGCACTATTGATATTGATGATAAAGATCCTGCTGCTTTATTCCAAGAAGTGGAAGTAGAAGATTTAGTGAAATACGGACTGATTCCAGAATTTATTGGACGATTGCCTGTAATCACCGCTTTACATTCCCTTACAGAAGAAAATTTAGTTTCTATTCTCTTAGAACCTAAAAATGCATTGATTCGACAATATGAAAAACTTATGGAAATGGAAAATGTTAAACTCACTTTCCAAAAAGAATCGCTCCATGAAATTGCAAAAAAAGCATTGGAAAGAAAAACAGGTGCTCGAGGATTGCGTGCTATTGTCGAAGAGTTAATGATGGAAATCATGTATGAAGTTCCTTCTCGAGACGATATTAAAGAAGTCATCATCACACCGGATATGGTACGTGGTGTAACAAAACTTGCTGATATATATCCCTTGCAAAATATACAAGAAAAAGACGAAAAACAACCGCAAGAAGTACAACCGCAACCACAACCGCAACTACAACCGCAAGAAGTACAACCACAAGAAGTACAACCGCAACCACAACCGCAACCTGTTTCTGATATTATTTTATCAGAAGATGGCAATTAGTGAACAAAATATCCAAAACCCCTTGATAAAAAAAGTAGCTATAAAACATAGCTACTTTTTTTTATCAATAATTATCTTTTTTTTATCTATCAAGTCTTATCTTTAAAAAAGATAAGTCTACTTATGATGTATTTTTGACATACCCAGCAGTTTGATTTTCTGTACAACTAAGTATGAAAACATATACATGATCAGTGAACTACATAGACCTAAGTATAACGGTTGTATTTGGAAAAGATAGACATCATAGTACACGTGGTACACAAGGGAAGATAAAGCAACTAAAAATCCAGTGAGCATAGAAAATAAAGTGGCTAAAGAATGGGGAGTTTTATTTAAATATGTACCGAGTACGGGAATCATTAAAGCAGAAAGCCCTATTGTTCCCAAAGTATACCAAAGTTCTACGACAGAGGGCAAAGCTCCTGCTAAGATACAGGAAAATAAGGAAGTAAAAAGAATACATATGCGAGTAACTTTGATCATTTGTTTATCTGTTGCTTTTTTATTCCAAAAGCGCCAATAATAATCTCTAGATATGTTTAATGCAGCTATAAAAATATAGGAATCAATCGTAGACATGATTGTTGCTAAAATAGCAACAAGAAAAAAGCCTTTCCAAGGTGTAGAAAATAAAAAATTTGCCAATTCTATATGTGCAAGAGAATGATTAGAAAAATTAAGAATACCACAAGTTCCAATGTTCCAAGATTGAGCACTGAACCCTAAACTTGCACCACTATTGGGAAACCAAAATGTATTTGTACTTGCAAATGCATATAAAGCAGAAAAACAAGAAAAAATATCAAAAATTCCCCACAATAAAATAGAACAAAAAATACCATTTCGTGCAGTTTTAGGAGATTTTGTAGCTGCACAACGTTGATAAACAGAAGGATCTACAAAAATCCAACACGTCATTCCAGCCCAAACAAGCAAATAACCCCAACTCATACCACCTTTTAAAGAAAGATGATTTTCTAAACTAGGTAAAATAGATAAGTTGCTTTGTAAAAATGTCCAGCCACCAAAATACGAAACAGCCATAAAAAATAATGAGCCAAAACCAAGATACATTAAAATACATTGAAAAACATCAGAATATACAACGCCTCGAAAACCAGCAACTAAAGTATATATAAGAGTGATGCCTGTTCCTAAAATAATTGCCCACCATAAAGAAATAGGAAAAAATAATTGCAAAATCAAAGCTAAAGAAAAAATATACGGTGCAGGATTGACCATTATATATGTAAAAAATCCACCAACAAAGGCCACACGTTTTCCATAGTGGTGTTCTAATATATCACAAATAGTATATATTTCTTGCTTTTGTAATCGTTCTGCACAGAATACAGCAAATATAAAGTATACTACATACCAAAAAATACCTTGTGTCAACCATGCACCCAATCCAAAAGCACCTACAAATTCAGAAATACCAAACACTCCACCATAAAATGTGGAAACTAACGTTGCAACAAAAACAGGCAATGTTAATTTTCGACCTGCCATAAAAAAATCACATATATCTGACTTTTTAGAACGATATATATATCCAATACATAATAAAACAATTAAATATACAAAAACAACGAGATAATCACCAAAAGATAAATGAAACACAGTAAAAAGAGCCTTTCGTATAATATAAAAAAACGTAGAATTTTTATCATCCCTATAATGTTGCATTTTATGATCTACATTAAAAATCATGCAAGATGTTTACATATACATGATCTACATTAAAAAGCATTCAGGATGGTATCAAATAAAGACTTCATAATAAATTACTACATTTTTTATTTAAAAACAAGATAGAAAATTTCTTATTTCTACCTTGTTTTTGTAATTTTTCTGACCTTAAAACATTTCTTATAAAAATAAGCATTCTAAATTATCTTTTCTTAGAAATATATTCATGAAAATTGTTAAAAAAGCTACTCTACTATAAGAATATTTTCTTGATATTTTTTTATTTTAAGTTACAATAAAAGTAATGCCTTTCTTAGTTCATAAAAACTAGATAAGGTCCTGTCTTCAGAGTTACTATGCAATTGTTTTTCATAGAAATAGAACATTGCTTAGTAATGTCCATCATCAAGATAATACCTTTTTTAGTTCTTAAAAACTAGGTAAGGACATGTCTTCAGAGTTACTATGCAATTGTTTTTTTCATAGCGATGGCAATTGCTTAGTAATGTCTAATAGATTTATTTTGTTTTTTTTGGTAGTATTTATGACAACTCAAGAAAAAATTGAAGAAATGCGTGAATTGAAACAACGTCTTTTAGAGGGCGGTGGCAAGAAGCGTATGGAAAAACAGCACCAAGAAGGAAAAATGGGTGCTAGAGAACGACTAGAAGGTCTTTTTGATGCAGATACTTTCCAAGAGTTAAATTTATTTGCAAAACATCGTTGTCATTCTTTTGGCATGGAAGAAAAAGAATTGGCAGGCGATGGTGTAGTCACTGGTATTGGCTGTATAGATGGAAAACAAGTTTTTGCAGCTTCGCAAGATTTTACAGTAGCTGGTGGTTCTGTTGGTGAAGTCCATGCTACAAAAATTTGTGAAGTTATGGAAATGGCATTAAGATGTGGTTCTCCATTTATATTGATCAATGATAGCGGTGGTGCTCGTATCCAAGAAGGTATTGATGCATTAAGTGGTTATGGTCGTATTTTCTATCGAAACGTTCAGATGTCTGGCGTAGTTCCTCAAATTTCTATCATTGCTGGTCCTTGTGCTGGTGGTGCAGCATATTCTCCTGCTTTGACAGATTTTATTATTATGACTCAAAATGCTGGTCGATTATTTATCACAGGACCTCAAGTTATTAAAGAAGTTACTGGCGAAGAAATCAGTGCTGAAGCATTGGGTGGTGCATATGCACAATCTACCTATAGTGGAAACGTTCACTTTGTAGTTAAAGATGATGTTGAAGCATTGGCAGTTTGCAAAAAACTCTTAAGTTTCCTCCCATCCAATAATATGGAAGATGCACCTGATATAGGGAATGGGGAATTAGTATTTGCACCAGATCCAGCATTAAATACATTGATCCCGGACAGTCCCCGCACACCATATGATGTAAAAGACGTTATTCTAAGTGTCATTGACAATCGTGATTTCTTAGAAATTCAAAGAGAATTTGCTCCCAACGCAGTCATTGGATTGGCTCGCATCAATGGCAAAAGCGTAGGAATCGTTGCCAATCAACCAAACTGTAAAGCTGGAGTTTTAGATATTGACAGTTCTGATAAAATTGCTCGTTTTGTTCGCTTTTGTAATGCTTTTAACATTCCTCTTGTTACTTTTGTAGACGTTCCTGGATTTATGCCTGGCGTACAACAAGAATATGGTGGAATCATTCGCCACGGTGCAAAAATGTTATATGCATATTCTTCAGCTACTGTTCCTAAAGTCACAGTCATCTTACGAAAAGCATATGGGGGTGCATACCTTGCTATGTGTAGTAAAGATTTGCATTGTGATCGAGTTGCTGCTTGGCCTACAGCAGAAGTAGCAGTCATGGGTGCAGAAGGTGCTGTTGGCATTGTTTATAGAGACGAAATTAAAAAAGCAGGAGATACTAAACAAGCTCGTACAGAATTCATTGAAAAATATGAAAAAGAATTCTCTAATCCTTTTTGTGGTGCTGCTCGCACATTGATTGATGATGTGATTGAACCACAAGATACAAGAAAATATCTCAGTTTAGCCCTCGAATCTTTACGAAACAAGCGTGAAACTTGTCCACAAAAGAAACATGGCTTAATTCCTCTATAAGCTTTTGAATTAGTAAGGATTTTTTATGAATGACTTTTTTTCTTTAAGTGAACAACTAACATGGGGCTTAGAAGTTACTGTTATGGGCATGGTTGTTGTCTTCATAGCTTTAGTTTTAGTATCTGGTAGCCTTGGAATTTTCCGAGCAATAGGAAATTCTAAAAAAAAAATGAAGCACCTGCCTAAGCAGAATAAAAATATAGCTCCCACTGCCACACCTATGCAAGATGAAGGTATTTCTCCGGAAATTATAGCTGCTATTTCAGCTGCAGTGGCAGTTGTTTTAGATTCAAGATATCAAGTGAAACGAATTCGATATCAAAAAGTAGAACGCAATCATCCTTGGAAATTACAAGGAATTGCTTCTATTATGAATTCTCATTCTTTTCCACGTAAATAAACAAGGCTTACATATCAATAAAGATTGTAAGTATAAAGATTGAATATAAACATTGTGTACGCAATGAACACAAGAATCTATATTGAAACGAAAGGTTTCCAATGAAAAAGCTCCAAGTTACCGTAAATGGTATCAAATATGATGTTGAAGTAGAAATGATCCAAGATTGTGCACAACCAGTAGCATATACTCCAGCACCTGTTGCCATAGCTCCCACTCCTGTTGCTCCTTCTCCAGCTCCTGTTGCAAAACCTGTTGCCCCAGCACCTGCTCCTGCAGCAACTCCTACCACTGCGGGGAATGGCATAAAATTAGAAGCTCCTATTGCTGGTCTTGTTGTAGAAATCAAAGTAGCAGTAGGTGACACAGTACAAGCCAATCAACCTGTCGTTGTCCTAGAAGCCATGAAAATGAATACAAACATCAATGCTCCCCAAGCAGGAAAAGTTACAAAGATTCATGTAAAAACTGGTGACAATGTTCAATTTGGTCAAATTTTAATGTCATTTGAATAATAAGAGGAGAAGGCATTTTGCCTAAATTTCTATGAATTCTAAGATTATGCTAATATTATTGCTAGCAATTTTCAATTTTGTTTGTTTTGCCCAAGAACCTCCTGCACCTATAATATCAGAACAAACAAGTAATGAAATTGCACCAAATGTTACAGAAACTTCTACAGATGCAAATCAAGCTGAGGCATCATGTGCAGAGGCATCATGTTGGGATCGATTTGAAAAATCTTATCCAGGAATCGTAAATTATTTAAAAAATACGAGTTTTGCAAATTTTCAATGGGCAAATCTGATTATGATTTGCATAGGTATTTTCTTTATTTTCCTTGGTATTTATAAAAATTATGAACCTCTTTTGCTCGTTCCCATTGGATTTGGTATGATTATTGGGAATATTCCTTTTTCACTTGGTCAAGAAATTGGTATATATGAAGAAGGAAGTGTTCTGAATTATTTATATTATGGTGTTAGCCATGGGATTTATCCGCCCCTCATTTTTCTGGGGATTGGGGCCATGACAGACTTCTCTTGCCTAATTGCAAATCCCAAATTGATTTTGCTTGGTGCAGCAGCACAATTCGGGATTTTCCTTACATTGCTTGGTGCTATTGCATTAGGTTGCTTATTCCCAGCATTAGATTTAGGTACAGGGGAGGCACTTCGAAAAGCAGCTGCCTCCATTGGTATTATTGGTGGGGCAGACGGTCCAACAGCAATTTTCTTAACATCTAGATTAGCACCTCAACTCCTAGGAGCCATTGCTGTTTCAGCTTATTCTTACATGGCATTAATCCCTGTGATTCAACCTCCTATTATGCGCCTCTTGACCACAAAAAAAGAACGACTCATCAGAATGCCCATCCCTAAACCAGCTACAAAATTGCAAAAAATTGCATTTTCTATTATCACAGTTCTGATTTGTTGTTTCCTAGCTCCTAGTGCATTGCCTCTCCTAGGTATGCTATTATTTGGCAATTTGCTAAAAGAAAGTGGAGTTACTGAACGACTTGCCAATACAGCACGTACTTCTTTTATTGATATTGTCACCATGATTTTAGGACTCACAGTAGGTGCTAGTACACAAGCTAGCGTATTTTTAACACCTAGATCTGTAATTATTTTCTTCTTAGGTGCAGTTTCTTTTATGGTAGCAACAGCTAGTGGAATTATTTTTGCGAAAATTATGAATTTATTTTGCAAAGAAAAAGTCAATCCATTAATTGGAGCATCTGGTGTTTCAGCAGTACCCCACTCTGCTCGTATGGCTCATGTTGTTGCCCAACAAGAAGACCCCAACAACTACATATTGCTCCATGCTATGGGACCTAACGTTGCTGGTGTGATTGGTTCTGCTGTAGCAGCTGGCGTATTGCTCTCTAATTTCCAATAATTTTCACCTCTTGTATATATAATTATTTTTTGCCATCTTAGTTTTATTGCATCTTAGTTTTATTGCAATACAACTAAGATGGTCATTTTTTCTTTTTTTGAAAATAAATACAAACAAATAAGAAAAACAACATGAAAAAGTATGAAATCACGATTGGATTGGAAGTCCATGTCCAATGCAAAACAAAATCAAAAATGTTTTGTGGTTGTAGTACAAAATATGGTTCCATACCTAATACACAAATATGTCCTACTTGTTTAGGATTGCCAGGAACTTTACCACGATTGAATCAAAAAGCAGTAATTTTTGGAATTCAAACAGCTTTGGCTTTGCATTGTTCGATCCCTGAAAAAATGAGATTTGATAGAAAAAATTATTTTTATCCTGATTTACCTAAAGGTTATCAGATCACACAATGGAAGTATCCTGTAGGATTAAATGGATATCTTGAAATTCCTACAGAAGACGGAATTAAAAAAATTCACATTGAACGTGCTCATTTAGAAGAAGATGCAGGGAAATTGATCCATACAGATACGAATTCTTGTGTAGATTTAAATCGGGCAGGAGTTCCTCTAATTGAAATTGTGTCTAAGCCAGAAATGCATACACCACAAGAAGCATATGAATATTTACGAGAATTAAAAACAATCTTAGAATATCTAGGCGTGTCTGATTGTAATATGCAAGAAGGAAGCTTGCGATGTGATGCGAATATTTCTGTTGCATTGAAAAATAGTAAAACTTTAGGAAATAAAACAGAAATTAAAAATTTAAATTCATTTAATTTTACAAAAAAAGCCTTGGAATATGAAGCTCAACGACAAATAGAATTATTAGAAACAGGGCAACAAGTCAAGCAAGCAACTTATACTTGGCTAGAAAATGAAAATAGAACGCAAGAAATGCGAAGTAAAGAAGAAGGTAATGATTATCGATATTTTTCTGAACCTGATATTCCTTGGATTGCAATTCCTCATGAACTTGTAACGAAAATACAAAAGGAAATGCCTGAACTTCCCCAACAAAGAAGAAAACGGTGGATGACAGAATATCAACTTGCTATGAAAGACATAGATATTTTAATTTCTCGTTTTGAAGAAGCAAATTTTGCAGAATCTTGTCTTCAACTTTTCCCACATGGTAAGGAAGTTGTTAATTGGATGTTAGGACCTATGCAAAATGTATATAAAGAACTCGATGTCCAAATAGAAACATTTCCTATTACACCAAAACAAGTAGTTGAATTGTTGCAATTTTTACATGATGAAAAAATAAATCGAAAGACTGCCATTGAAATTTTTAGCAAAATGGTACAGACAAAACAATCTGCTAAAAATTTTATCCAAGGCAAAGAAAAAATTACAGATCCACAGCAATTACAAGATATTTGTCAAACAATTTTACAAAAGCAACCAAATTTTTGGAATGATTTTAAAAAGAATCCAAAAGCACTCCATTCGATTTTAGGGCAAGCCATGAAAAAAACGAATGGACGAGCTGACCCCGAAATTTTACGAAATATTTTGCAAGACATTGTTCATAATTCTACATAAATAAAAATATTTTCATAATTTTAAGGGAGAATTTGTAGATTGAATCAATATGAAACACTAGAATATGAAGTTTTTTCAAAACGAATTTCTGTGCATGATCGTTATCAGTTTGAAATGAAATTAGATTATTTATTTCATCCTAAAAAAGCTTGTCAACAATATATGGTAGAAGCCTTCTTTTTTTTACCATCCAATATTGGTCTTAATGCTGATAATTATCAAGGATCTGATTTTTATTGCGACATTCATAAATATATTCGGTTTAAAACACCAGTAATGTCTTTTGATCAATTGCTTGATGTATATTCAAAAAAATCACCACTCAAAAAACTAGAAGATACTCTTCATGGTATTTTACAAAAATTTGATAAAAAGTTAGAATCTATTTTTATTTATGAAAGCAAGTTGCTCGCATGTATTTTTCGAAGTACCTTACGATACTATGTAATGTATATTCACGATAAATTAGAAACAATTTTAGGTATACCAAGTTCTGAATTGCAAGAACAAGAATTACTCTTCCTAGTAAAAGAATTAAAGACAAAATGTAATGAAATTATGCAACGATATAGACAATTGGGATTATACCTTCTTTCCGTTGGAATTAGTGATGAAATTCGAAGAACGCATCTCCTAATTGATGAATTTATGAGTCTTTCTTTAGAACATTATATTTATAATGTTCTTGTTTTTATAGAAAAGTATCCTCAAACACCTCAAAGAGATCTATTTTTTGCTGAATTTAGAGATATTATTATACCAGAACAAGAATATAGAAAAAATAAAGGATATAAATCTATTATAGATAAAAAAAATCAAGATCAATATTTATATTTATATCGACAAGGATTACTACACCGGTATTCTTCCAATATTTTTCATTTAAATATTCGTCATAAAGACCCTTCAGCAAAATATCATCATATTTTATATGGAATTGCAGCAGGAATTGCCATGGTATTTGCTACAGTATTTGGTTTATTAGCCCAACAATGGTTTCAAGATTATAGTGTTAGCCTTATATTCATTTCCATTGTTTTATATATTGGCAAGGATCGAATCAGAGAATTATGTAGAGAAATTTTTAAAAAACAAACTATTAATTGGTTTTATGATAGAGAGAGTAAAATTTATGCTCTCACAGAAAAAGTTCAAATTGGAACATGTAAAGAAAAATTTTGGTATCTTCGAAAAAATGAAATTCCAGAAGCAATCTTAGAGTTGCGCAATGCAAATATACATGAAAAATCTTCTCTATCCTTACAAGAATCTGAAGAAACTGTATTTTGCTATAAACGTGCTATGAAATTGTATACTTCTAAAATTAATAAGTTGCACCATTTTGTGGGCGGTTTAAATGATATTATTCGATTTAATGTGCACCGTATTCTTTATAAACTAGATGAACCTAAAAAACTTATCCCTTATGTAGACAAAGATTCTCTTTACACTATTCGTTGTCCGCAAAATCAAGTGTATCATTTGAACGTTGTGTTTCGATTTACTATTCATGATACAGATACAAAAGTCGTAAAACATGAACGCCTTCGAGTTATTTTAAACCAACAAGGGATACAAAGTGTGGGAAAAATTCTGTAATTATCATTGTTTTCATTTTTTAGAAAAAACTTTATGGCAACAATAGCCTATAGAGTTTCTAAAGGAACAATTTATTTTGCTAAAGAATAGTGCATCTGGTGTTTCTGTAATATTCATTCTGTTCTGTTGCATATTCTTGCCCAAAAATTTCAACAATTACCTTATTATTCCATGCAACAGAAGATAACATTGTCGGTTCTGTGATATAACAAAAGTATTGCTCTCTAATTTTCAATAATTTTCACCTATTGTCTTTTGCCATCTTAGTTTTATTACAATAAAACTAAGATGGCATTATATAACTATGTCCCACTTATGGAGACATAGATATTTTTTTATTTTAAAGAAGTAAATTTTGTTAAATCTTGTCTTTCACTTTTTTCATATAGTAAGAAAGTCGTTCATTGACTGTTAGATTCATGCAAAAAATATATATAAATTTAATGACCCAATAGGAATATTACCTAATGCAAGTTATTACATTGCTGCAATTTTTACATGATAAAAAATCAATCGAAAGACTGCCATTAAAATTTTAGTTTAAATAAACTGCCAAAAGTTTTATCTACGGCAAAGAAAAAATTACAGATCCAAAACCATTACAAGATATTTGTCAAAAAACTTTACAAAAGCAACCAAATTTTTGGCATAATTTTAAAAAAAATCTCAAAGCCATCTATTTGATTTTAGAAACGAATGGACGAGCTGACCCTGAAATTTTACGAAATATTTTTCAAAATATTGTTTATAATTTAAATAAGAGTTATTTTCATAATTTTTAAGGGAGAATTTTTAGAGTGAATCAGTATGAAACACTAGAATATGAAGTTTTTTCAAAACGAATTTCTGTGCATGACCGTTATCAGTTTGAAATGAAATTAGATTATTTATTTCATCCTAAAAAAGCTTTTCAACGGTATACGATGGAAGCCTTCTTTTTTTTACCGTCCAATATTGGTCTTAATGCTGATAATTATCAAGGATCTGATTTTTATTGCGATATTCATAAATATATTCGGTTTAAAACACCAGTAATGTCTTTTGAACAATTACTCGATGTAAACTCAACAAAATCACCACTCAAAAAAATAGAAGATACTCTTCATACTATTTTACAAAAACCTGATAAAAAATTAGAATCTGTTTTTATTTATGAAAGCAAGTTGCTTGCATGTATTTTTCGAAGTACCTTACGATATTATGTTATGTATATTCACGATAAATTAGAAACAATTCTAGGTACAAAAAGTTCTGAATTGCAAGAACAAGAATTACTCATGCTAGCAAAAGAATTAAAAACAAGATGCAATGAAATCATGCAACGATATAGACAATTAGGACTATATCTTCTTTCTATTGGCATTAGTGATCAAATTCGAAAAACGCATATCCTGATTGATGAATTTATAAGTCTTTCTTTAGAACATCATATTTATAATGTTCTTGTATTTATAGAAAAGTATCCTCAAACACCTCAGAGAGATTTATTTTTTTCTGAATTTAGAGATATTGTGATACCAGAACAAGAATATAGAAAAAATAAAGGATATATATCTGTTATAGATAAAAGAAATGAAGATCAAAATTTATTTTTATATCGGCAAGGATTATTAAAACGGTATTCTTCTAATATTTTTCATTTAAATATTCGTCATAGAGATCCATCTGTAAAATGGCATCATATTTTATATGGAATTGCAGCTGGCATTTCTATGATATTTGCTACAGTCTTTGGATTGTTAGCACAACAATGGTTTCAAAATTATAGTGCCAGTCTTTTATTTTCAACAGTTGTTTTATATATTGGAAAAGATAGAATCAAAGATTTATTTAGAGAAATTTTCAAAAAGCAATCTACTTATTGGTCTTATGATAGAGAGAGTAAGATTTATTCGCCTACAGATAAAGTTAAAATTGGAAACTGTAAAGAAAAATTTTGGTATCTTAGAAAAAATGAAATTCCAAAAGCTGTCTTAGAATTGCGCAATGCAAATATACATGACAAATCGTATCTATCCTTACAAGAATTTGAAGAATGTGTATTTTGCTATAAACGTGCTATGAAATTGTATACTGCTAAAATTAATAAGTTACACCACTTTGTAGGAGGTTTAAATGATATCATTCGATTTAATGTTCATCGTATGCTTTATAAACTAGATGAACCTAAAAAAATCGTCCCCTATGTGAAAAAAGATTCTCTTCACACTATTCGTTGTCCGCAAAATAAAGTGTATCACTTGAACGTTGTGTTTCGATTTACTATCCATGATGCAGAATCACAAATCGTCAAACATGAGCGCCTCCGAGTCATTTTAAACCAACAAGGAATACAAAGCGTAGAAAAAATTCTGTAATTATAATAGTTTCTGTTTCTTTAGAAAAAAAAATTGATGGATATACATCCATCAATTTTTTTGTGAGAAAATAAAAACATCTACTATTAGAAAACAACACCAAACATATTTAAATTCTCTAGCACTTCTTCAGATTCTAGTAATTGTTTAGCTTTTTCTTCTTGGTTTGTATTTTTATAGTAGCAAGCTAAAATATAAGCGAGTTTATAATAATGTTTACCTTTCCCACTTGTTTCTATACTAGCAAAATTTTCCAACAGAAGTTCTTCTTGATTTGTACGTGCATAATAGAAACCTAAGTCTAATTCTTTAGGTTTCCGAATTTTTACGAAATTCCAGTAAATGCCAAATCCTTTTTCTAAAAAAATCGATGTATTTTGGGGAATTGAATTTCGCATGGCCCAAGGAACAGTGGTTAGATTTTCTTCTAAGTGTTGAGCAATGTAAAGATTATATAATTTTTCCCAATCTTCTTCTTTAAGTGCACTAGTATCTACATCAATATCTTGAAAAGGCTCTGGATTTTTAGGCATAGCTCCTTGGGAAAGATCTTGTGTTTGCTGTACTTGTTGGGGAGCTTGTTGCACTTGTTCAGTAGCTTGTTGCACTTGTTCAGTAGCTTGTTGCACTTGCTCGGTAGTTTGTTGTACTTGTTGGGAAGCTTGTTGCACTTGCTCCGAGGCTTTTTCTACTTGTTCTGTAGTTTTTTCTACAGCTGATACAGATTTAGCACTGACTTTTTGTTTTTCTTTTTCTATAGCTGGATCGGTAGAGGAACATGCAATAGTAAAAATAATAATAAATAAAAGAACCATGTATTTCATATTTTTATACTCCTGATATACTCCTGATATAATATTATCTAGTTTAATTTTAATATTTAGTATTATCTATATTTTTATTATATTAATCAAACTATTTTTTTTATTTTTATATATTTTTTTTACTTTTATAACTAATTTCTATAATGTCGTCTTGTTTCTTTTTTCAGAATTGGTTTTTGTGTTAAATCTGTGAAAAAATTATTTTTATTTTCAATAATATTTGTTTTAGCAAGGTTAATTTTTGCCTCCAAAATAAGTTCTTTCCCTTTGAAAAGTCGAGCTTCACGGGGTAGAACAAGTTGTGAAAATTTATGGTGTTGAACGAAAATCACATTATATGGTGTTGTATCATTCGCAATGGTAAATCGTGCTCCTGCAAGTAAATATGTATCTCCTGCAATGAGAAGCCATACTTTTTCACCTTTTTCATCTGTTTGAGAAATTACATGAATATTTTTTTTAGCTTGGTATTGTTCGTATTTTACTGTAGAACCTTTTTCTAATAAATTCGTAAGAATGAGAAGTTTCATAAAGCGAAGGCTTTCTTGCATTTGTTCAATGTCTTCTTTGTCTTGGCTTTTTTCTTGTTCATTATTTGCATAGCGGTGCATGGATTCACCATCCCAACTAATGGAAACGCTTTCTCCTGCATTGGGGGCAATGTCCATTCTTAGTAGATTAGGAACTCGATAATATTCGTACAATGTATTTTCAAAAACACCATCTTTTGTATATGCTTTTAATAAAAGTTTTGCATAAATGTCGCGAATACTTTTAAAATGTTCCTCGCTTCCATGAGCTGCAATCGTTTTTTTAATAATACTTTCTGGATTGGGCGTTTCTGCTTGTGCTTGTACTAAGTTATTCATACAAACGAATATTAAAAGAAATATGTAAAATATTTTTTTCATATTATTTCCTTTTATTGTATGGTAATTTCAATTTTTGGGCTAAGAAGTTTTCCTGTCCATGCTGTTTTTTGAAATTGCTTACCAGTATAGGATTTTGGAACGTTATATTCAATATAAATAACGTATTTTCCTATTTGAAATTCATAGTATTTATCTAAAGAAAATGGAAAAAAAACATAGGAATGGAGTTGAATATAATGTCCAATTTCTGGTGTACTTTCTTGTATAGGTTTTGTAGAAAAAAGTTCTCCGTCTTGATTAATAATATGTGCTGTAATAAATTGTTCTGGTTGATTGTGGTATAATTCTATTTGTTGTTCTGAATCTTTTTGAAGTAAAATATGAAATAAAACAGGTTTTCCTTTAGGTATGGTTTCTAATTGTGTTCTTGCAATGAGGCGTACCCCTTGTTGTGTTTTTCCTGCTTGTTCTATAAATTGGTTTTCTACACTTGTAAGTATCTGAAGAGTTTGTACAATATCATTTCTTTCTAAATAAGCACCTTCATACAGATTGATCAATGTTGTATCTTTTAAAAAAAATACATATAATAAATTTTGAAATAAATAAAGTTGAGATGGTTTTGCTTTTTCTTTGATTGTAAATTGTATAGTAAATTTTTCTGGAAGATTGCCTTGAAAAATTTTTATAGTTTGGCAAGTGGCATGTACTATAATATTTTCTTCTTGCTGTGTTTCTTGAATTTGCTCAACTCGAGCAAGCACAACTTGATCTGATCTAGCCATTCTATGTTGCATCACTGCTTTTTTTACACGAGGAAGAAGAAAAAAATCACTTTTCATAATACTTTTAGGCGATACTAGGGTGCAATTAGAATAATCTTCTGTTTTTAAAAATAAAATATATTCTCTATCCATTTCTAGCTTAACATGGGAAGGTATACTAATTGTCTGAATCCTTTGCGGTCCTTGAAGAACTTCTTGAATTTTGATATTTTCTTGATGTTTTTTACCCAATATAATCAAGTTAGAATCTTGGATATATTTTTCGAGTTGTGGTTGCGTAAGTTCCCAATATTCTTCTGTTTTTTGTGCAACGAGAGCACAACTCATAAGAAGAAAAATTAAAAGAAAAATGTTCCTTTTCATTGTCCATTACTCCTAAATATATTGTTTGCTTTTAAATGTTTTACTATCTTTATTATGATATATTTCTCTAAAAATGTTATACATTATTTATAAAGCTAATATTTCTGGTGAAAGATCATCTGTTTTAATGATGTTTCCATCTAGCAAAGCAAGAATTCGTTTTACTTCATTTTGCATTTCTCGAATATTTCCTGGCCAACTATATTGTAATAACTTTTCTTTTGTTTCTTCACTGATGTTGGGAACGGAAATTTGCATTTTAGTGGCGTTCTGTTCTAAGAAATGTTGAAATAAAAGGAGAATGTCACTACCTCGATCTCTTAAGGGAGGCAGTACAAGATTGATCACATTTAAACGATAAAAAAGATCTTCTCGAAAAGTTCCATCAGAAATACCTTGGACTAAATCTTTATTTGTAGCTGTAATGAGACGAACATTCACATATTTAGATTTTTTAGCACCAATGGCACGAATTTCTCCATTTTGTAATGCACGTAGAAGTTTTTTTTGCATGCTAAGGCTCATGTCACCGACTTCATCTAAAAATAAAGATCCTGTATGAGCAATTTCAAAAAGTCCTTTTTTATCTTGATATGCACCTGTAAAAGATCCTTTTGTATGTCCAAAAAGTTCACTTTCTAATAAACTTTCTGGAATAGCAGCACAATTTTCTGTGATAAAAGGTTTGTCCACTCGTGAACTATATGCATGAATAGCTCTTGCTATGAGTTCTTTGCCTGTGCCACTTTCTCCTTGAATGAGAATGGGAACTTCTGTGGCAACAATTTTATCTAAAATCTCTAAAACTTCAATAAGTGCGGGACTATTCCCAATAATTTCTGGATAAGGATATTTTAAATCTTTTCGTTGTTTTTGTAAAACTTTGGTAGGATGAGGCAAGGTAGGTATATCTGCTAAGGTAGGTGTGTTTGGCACAGAGTATGCATTTCTATATTTCAGAAGATTTTCTAAAATTTGGAAGATTTTTTGTTGCTTTTTAGAAAACACCTTGTTTCTTGTGAGTCTAATATAATGTTTGTGGTCTAATGTCAAAATATATATTTTTTTCATTATAACTATATTTTCATTGGGCCAAGCTAAGATTCTATTTTTCTCTTCAAACAACTCCATGGTTTCTGCCATAGATAATTCTTCGATGCAATCTAAAATAAACTTCCCCCATGAACAAATATCTTGCGTTGCATTCATATTTTGCATGAGACTTACTAAAACATCAAGTATGTCTCTTGTCTTTGTACTTGTAATTTTTTCTACTCCTATGAACAGAAAGTCTATGCTAGGCATAGACTTTCTTCAATACCATGATGTTTGAAAGCAAAATTCTAGGAAAGAGGTTTTACTATCATACCTGATTTTAATTTTGGCTCAAACCATGTAGATTTGGGAGGCATAATTTTCCCTGCGTCAGAAATTGCCATTAGTTCAGCAATAGAAACAGGATAAAGTGCAAATGCTACTCCTTGACCATGATCAAGCACTGCTTTTTCAAGGGCAGGAGTACCATGGATTCCACCTACAAAACTAATTCGTTCATCTGTTCTAGGATCTTCAATACCTAAAAGTGGAGAAAGAATGTTATTTTGCAAAATCGAAACGTCTAGTTGATTCACAACGTCTTGATTCTGTAACAATTCATCTTTCACTTTAAGAATATACCATTGTTTGTCTAAGAACATCGTGATTTCATGGAGTTGTTTTGGTTTGGATTCTGTAGTAGCTTCCACAACAAATTTTTCTTTAACTTTTGCAAGAAACTCTTCGGAAGTCATTCCATTTAAACAATGTACAAAACGGTTATAAGCCATAATTTGCATTTGATTGTCTGGGAAAATAACAGTTAAGAAAAAATTATAAGGTTCTTTACCAGTATGGAGTGGATTGTCTTTTTTTCTGATTTCACAAACTCTTGTTGCAGCAGCAGAACGATGATGTCCATCAGCAATATATAAACAATCTACCTTTGCAAATTCATTTTGAATTTTTTCAATGGTTTCTTTGTCTTGAACAACCCAAAATGTATGGCGTACTTCATCTTCTTTGCTTGTAAAATCATAGCAAGGAATGCCTTTACATATTTCGCTTATGATAGCATCAATGCTATCTTTTTGTTTGTATGTTAAAAAAACAGGCCCAGTATTGGCATGTAGTTTACATACATGGTTTGTTCTATCATCTTCTTTATCTTTTCTTGTAAATTCATGCTTTTTGATGATATTGTTTTGGTATTCAGCTACACTAGCACCAGCAACAAGTCCAATTTGATGATGTTTACCCATAGTTTGAGCATATACATAAAAACAAGGTTCATCATCTTGGATCATCCAACCTTTTTCTACATATTCTCGTAAATTATCTGCAGCTTTTTGATAGACGCTTGCATCATATCCACTAACAGCAGGATCAACATCAACTTCCGATTTTTCAATCCTTAGAAAAGTATAAGGATTTTGTTTTGCTATTTCAGTAGCTTCTGCACGTTCAATCACATCATAAGGAACAGCAGCAATTTTCGCAGCTAATTCTTGCTTAGGACGAACACCAGGAAAAGGAACAATATTAGCCATAATCAAAACACCTAAAAAAAATTAAATGTCTGTATCATCTGTTTGTGTTTGGGGAGTAGGATTTGCTTTTTCTGCGTGGTAAGCTTCCAAAACTTTATTTTGAATCAGATCACGACATTCCGAATGGATTGGATGAGCAATATCTGCATGGATTTTCGTACTTTTGTCTTTGTCGCTTTGAATTCCTTTGCCACATTCATTGCAATATTTTGCACGAATATGATTTTTGAAGCCACAATAGGGACAACGAACCATGATTTTGCGACTTGGCATGGCAACAAAAAGACCATTTACACCTTGGATAATTTTCAAGTCGCGAATCACAAAACTGTTGTCAATTGTGATGCTACAAAAAGCCAAAAGTCGTTCTTTATCCATCGGTGCATCTAATAATTTAACTTTTACTTCTGTAATTTCCACGTTACTACCCTCATTGCTAAGAGAATATTCAAGAAAAATAATAAACACAATGTCGAGTCTAAATTGACAATACATGAAGAAAAATAGTTTCTTTTTTCATATATATTGTGAATTCCATTATATGTAATAAATTAAGAAAAGTCAATGAAAATATTCATGTAGTCACTAGGACAATTTGATGTATATTTTTTTTAATAAATCTCATACGTTATTGTTTTAAAATTTTTTAATTTTTAAACAAATTTAATTAATATATTTCATACGTTATAGACTAAGTTAATAAACCTCATGCGTTATGGACTAAACATTTTCGAAGAAATTTTTGAGCTTCTTTATGTTCGGGGTCATCACTTAAACAACGTTCTATATCAAGACGTGCTGAAGGAATATCCTTCATGTGCCAAAAGCATTGGGCACGTTGAAAATATAGGTCGGTTTCTGTAGGATTTAATCCTATCATTTCTGTAAGTAATCTTGTAGCATCAGCATATGATTTTTCTTCGATTCGTTTTTTGACCAATTCATGACGATCATGGAGAAGAAACTCTTCTGTAGATTGTACTTCTGGCATGAAAAATTTTTCGCCTAAATATAATTTACGAACTTCCTCATCTTCCACTAATTCTTTTGTATTTCCATGACGAAGTATTTTTCCTTTATTAATAATATATGTTCTATCTGTAATAGAAAGAGTTTCACGAGGTTTATGGTCTGTAATTAAAATGCCAATATTTTTTTCTTTTAATTGCAAAATTAATTCTTGCAAATTTTCAACTACTTTCGGGTCAATGGCTGCAAATGGTTCATCTAGCATAAGAAAAGTAGGATCGTTGACAAGTGCTCTTGCCACTTCTAATCTACGACGTTCTCCTCCAGATAGGCTTCCTGCTTTTGATTTAGATAAATGTTCTAGACCCATTTCAGCTAATAAATGTTGGCATTTTTCACGTTGCTGTTTTCGAGTTAAAGGCATATGTTCTAAAATGATTTGCAAATTTTCTTGTGCGGTAAGACGTGCGAATATAGTAGGTTCTTGTGGTAAATATCCAATGCCTAATCTTGCTCGTTTATACATGGCCATCTTACTAATATTCTTATTATTATAAAATATATCGCCATAATCCGCAGTAATCAACCCTACTACCATCCGAAACGTTGTTGTTTTCCCTGCACCATTGGGTCCTAAAATTCCAACTATTTCTCCTTGATGAATCGATAAATTCACATGGTCTACCACAACCCGTTTATTATAAATTTTAACTAAATTTTTTGTTTCTAGATACGCAGTCATTTTTTTCTCTTTTGCATTTTTTGATGAAACTTTTTTACTTACTTTAATATTGCCAATTTTTTATATCAAAGTTTTTTAGCATCTTCTTGCAATTCTCGTAAAATTTCCATAGCTTCCATAGGAGTTACATTATTCAAGTCAAGATTTTTAAGCGTGTCAATAATATCTTCGCCTACCATAGTGAATAAATTAAAAGAAATATCTTCCATTCCTATAGGATTTTTACAACAGGACTTAGTGTAGGATTGAAAATCTTTACCATTTTTTTTGAGATTATGTAAAATTTCACGACCTCGTTTCAATACTTCTCTAGGGATTCCTGCAAGTCGAGCCACATGTATTCCATAACTTTTATCAGCAGCTCCTCGAACAATTTTATATAAAAAAGTAATATTTTCACCCCATTCTTTAATAGATACATTATAATTATGTATATTGGGATAAATTTCTTCTAATGCTGCCATTTCATGATAATGAGTTGCAAAAAGTGTGCGTGCAGTAATATTTTTTTGAATATGTTCCATAATCGCCCAAGCTAGAGAAATACCGTCAAATGTGCTTGTTCCTCGTCCGACTTCATCTAATGCAATAAAACTTCGATCTGTGGCATTGTTTAAAATATTGGCTGTTTCAATCATTTCCACCATAAAAGTACTACGACCGCGTGTGAGTTCATCAGATGCACCAATTCTTGTAAAAATGCGATCCACAATTCCTATATGAGCTTGTTTTGCAGGTATATACGAACCGATTTGTGCCATTAAAATAAGGAGTGCACATTGTCGAATATAGGTAGATTTTCCTGCCATATTAGGCCCAGTAATAATGATCATATTTCTCCCTGGTGCAATAGAAATATCATTTGCAATAAAATTGCCTTTTAAGGTTACATCTAAAACAGGATGACGCCCCTCTTGTATTTCAATTTTAAAACTTTGATCAATTTCAGGGCAAATGTAATTATATAGCTTGGCTACATAGGTAAGACTTAAAAATACATCAATTTCTGCAATAGCTGAAGCAATGTCTCGAATGGGTTGCAATTGATTGGCAATTTTTTCTCGAATTGCAAGAAAAAGTTCATATTCTAAAGCTTTTGCTTTTTCTGTAGAACTTAAAACTTTTTCTTCATGTTCTTTAAGTTCTGGTGTGATATATCGTTCTGCATTTTTTAATGTTTGTTTTCGTATATAATGATTTGGAATTTTATGAGATTGTGCATTCGTAACTTCAATGTAATAGCCAAAAATTCGATTATAACCAACTTTTAAAGTAGGAATATTTGTCTGTTGAATTTCTGTACATTCATACTGACGAAGCCATTCTTCATCATTTGTTTGCAAATTTCGAAGTTCATCTAATTCAGGATGAAACCCATCTCTAATAATATCGCCATCTTTGAGGGTAATTTTAGGATCTGGGTGGATTGCTTTTTCTAATAAATTTGTAAGTTCATCTAAAGAGATCAATTGTTGATAGCAACGTTTCCATTCTGTAGCACAGAAATTTTCTAAAATTTGAGCAATATTCGGTGTAATTTGCAAAGAATTTTTCAAAGATAATAAATCTCGTGCATTGGCTCTTTGGTATGCAATTTTTGCAGCAATTCTTTCAATATCTTGAATTAAGGATAGATTCTTTTGTAAATTTTGTAATTCTTCGGGATATTTTAAAAGTTCTGTAATGGCTTGTTGTCTCAGTTGGATTTGTAGAACATCAATTAAGGGAGTAGCTATCCATTCTTGCAATAGACGACTTCCCATAGAAGTTTGTGTATGGTCTAAGATAGAAAGGAGTGTACCTTGTTTTTTGCCTTCTCGCATTGTTTTATGAATTTCTAAACAATGGCGCGTGGCTTTATCTAAAAACATATGTTTATGAGTATCATAGGCTCGCAAAGTTGCAATGTCTTTCAAAGTTGTCTTTTGTGTTTCTTCAATGTATTTGAGCCAAGCACCCGCAGCTCCCAGTGCTTGGCTCATTTTTTCACAACCATATGATTCCAACGTTTGTATTTGAAATTGTTGTAATATATTGCGTCTTCCTGTATCTTCTTGAAAAAACCATTCAGGACGACAAGTTAATGGAATATTTGCCATTTGAATCGTTTCTTCCAAAGTTTGTGTGCCTTCTGGAAAATTAATTTTTATATCTCGCTCTGTTTCTGAAATAATACATTCTGCAGGAGCAATGCGTGCAATTTCATCGGATATTAAACTAGGTTGCGTTTCTTGAACAAATAACTGCCCTGTAGAAATATCCCCCCATGCCAATCCTGCTATATCTTTACATATATGGATAGACAATAAATAATTGCTATATTTATCAGAAAGTACATCTGTTTCTGTAATCGTTCCTGGCGTGATAATTCGAACAACATCTCTATCCACCAATCCTTGTGCCATAGATGCATCTTGCAATTGTTCACAAATAGCAACTTTATATTCTTTAGCAAGAAGTTTTGGCAAATAATTATCAATAGCTTTGACAGGAATACCAGCCATGGGAATCGGATTTTCACCTTTATTTCGTGATGTTAAAGCAATACCCAGTACTTGTGAAGCAATATAAGCATCATCATAAAACATTTCATAAAAATCACCCATACGATAAAATAGAATCATGTCTTTATATTGTTCTTTTACTGTATTATATTGTTTCATCATAGGAGTGTCATTAGTATCACTCATAGTCAATTCCTGTATACTTCAATGGATTTTAAGAACTCAAAGGAAATGCTTCCTTTTCTTTTCATAAAAATATTTTTTTGTCTTGTATGAAACATATCTTTATTTTCTATGAATATATTTTTTTGTCTTGTATGAAACGTATATTTATTTTCTATGAATATATTTTTCTATGTCCTTTATGAAAGCATTATTGTGGATTTTTTGATTCCAGTAAAGGCTTGCAGTTGAGCTTGTGCGTTCATTTCATCACGGTTGACTATTAATAAACATTGATCTAAAACTTGCGTAAAGGATTCATATCCATGGCAAACTTTTTTAAGTTGACGACATAGTTGAATTGCTTGACGAAAATTTCTAACTATGTCTCCAGTTGGAATATTCGTATGTTTTTGCAATGTATTAAAATTGCAACCTTGTGCCCAAGCTTGAGCAACGAGCGTTAAATTAAAATTAGGTCGTGGAATTCCAACTTGTAAATTTAACATACGTTCCAATGCATAGATATGTTGCATGGTATCATCTAGTTGAACTGCTAATAAATATAACGGACGCGGTAGATAAGGAGGACGGTCTGATTTTTTTCCTTCATACACAAGGGCAACTAAAATAATAAAAACTTCTATTAATGTTTTATTCTCAAAGAATCCGTTATAAAAAAGTTCCGTGAGTTGTAGCTCGTATCCGTTAATTTGTATTGCAAATCGCCCTTTGGATGTAATTTTTTGATTTTGTATATAGCCTAAAGTGGTGAGAAGAGTGAGTTTTTTTTTAATGAGTGTTTTTTGTTCATTTAAAAGTTTTCGTTTTTTCTGACGACCATTTTTTTCTCGCACAAGTTGAGAAACATGGTAATATCCAAAACTTTTATTGCATGTAGTTAAGACGCCTTCACCAAGCCGATCATATAAGCTTAAAATGGTACTATAACCAAGATTAAATTTACTAGAAATAGGTTCTAATGGTTCAGAAGTAAGTTTATTGATTTCTGGTACACTAATATGATCCCCGCCTAAGTTGGAATAAACATAGCCTATAGGATCAATGCCTCTACGTCCGGCTCGTCCTGACATTTGCTGAAATTCTATGCCTTTCAGTCGTCGAAGTTCTACTCCATCATATTTTTGCAATGTATGGAATACAACGCTTCGTGCAGGCATATTAACACCTAAAGCAAATGTTTCTGTAGCAAAAAGGAGTTTAATAAAACCATCTGCAAAAAGTTGTTCCACAATTTCTTTAAATGCTGGTAGCATGCCTGCATGATGGTATGCAATCCCTTGTCGTAAAAGTTTTCCAAGGTGTTGTTCTCCCATTAAGGCTGGTAAGTTATAAGCTTTTTTCATTTCTTCTAAGCGTTTTACAACTTGTGCTTGTTCTTTTTTTTGTAAAAATTGTAATTTTTGACATTGATAGGCATGGACTTCGCATTCTTTTCTAGAAAAGACAAAATATAAACAAGGGAATTGTTTTTCATGGAATAAATGTTGCAGTATCATTTCCATTCCCTGTCTTTGAGCTTGTAGATTTTCTGGTTTTCGTATTTCTTCCAGTACTCTAGCTTTTTTAGGTAAATGTCTCTTAGCAGATTTATAGTCTAGAATTCCATATTTTTCTAAATAGCACATTTCTTTTAATGGAACTGGTCGTTTTGTTTCTAATATGACTTCTACAGGTTCTTTTCTGACTTGGCTAATCCAATTGGCAAGATCCTGAACATTGGGAACAGTAGCTGATAAACAGAGAATCCGAATTTGATGGGGTGCAAAGATAATGCTTTCTTCCCAAACAGAACCTCTATCTTCATCATCTAGGTAATGGACTTCATCTAATATAAGATAAAAGACGTTTTGAAATCTGTTGGGATTTTCAAAGATAGCATTTCGAAAAATTTCTGTTGTCATAATCAATATAGGTGCTTCGGGACGAAAGGATATGTCACCTGTCATAATTCCTACGTTTTCTTCACCATATTTATAACTGAAATCTCGAAATTTTTGATTGGAAAGAGCTTTGATAGGAGCAGTATAGATAATTTCTTTTTTGCTTTCTAGTGCTTTATCAATGGCATATTCTGCCACAAGTGTTTTCCCAGAACCAGTAGGAGCAGAAATAATCATGGAGTGATTTTTGTCAATGCATTGGAATCCTTGTTCTTGGAATGCGTCTAATTCTAAACCTCGATAATTCATAATGTTTTGTTTTTTTACCTTTTCTTTGCATTGTTGCTATATATGATGTGTTATTTTAGGAAACTTATTATTTTGTGTGTTATTTTGTTTGTGATGTATTAGATTGAAAATATATCTCATAGTACTTTTGATTTTATTATTTTTTAAGAGTACGACGCTCCATTTCTTTTCTAGCGATTTCTGCGATTCCTTTAATTTTATGCGACTGTTGCTTTTTACTCCATGCTGTTTCTTGTTTTTGAAAAATGAGTTTAATAAGTTGAAGACAAACTGGTTGCATAGTGTTATTTGTTTCTCGCAATTTATTTTTATGTTGATACAAATAGACAATGGCTTCATCAGGCGAAACATTTAGGAATGCACGTGCTGCTTGTGTATGTTCAAAATAATGAGGTGATAATAGTAAAGAAAGCCATTCATCCCATTCTGTATTTTCTATTCTTATGATTGGCATAACTTGAACTTGTTGTATAGTTTTTTCATGTGTAGAACAAGAAAAAACTATACAACTTGAGAATAAACAAAAAATAATAGTTTTTATTTTCATAAGGGAAGCTCAAAAGAATTGGTAGGCATTTGAACAATAATAGGACCAAATTTACAATAGGGGCAATTCCCCTGTTTTCCTATCATAGAACGGTATACGTGTAATTTTTTATGGCATTCTGGACAATCAAAAGAAAATTTTTGCTCTTTTGATTGAAGAATTTTTTGAATGATCTGCTGTGCTTTCTTTGTTTGATTTTGAGCAAAGTAAATCTTATTTTTATATTCTTTTTTAGATTTTTCAGAAAGATCGTTAGGTATTGTATATTTTGGTGTAGCATTGAGTTCGTCAGCATATGTGTGTAGTATATTTTCAAGCACAATTTCTACATCTTCAATGGTAATTCGAATCAATGGATCATTAATCATCATAGCAGAAATTAAACTACCTAAATTATCAATGAGGTCAGATTTTGGTAAATGATCTTGTATTTTTGGTTTATTATGATACAAAACTTGAGATATAAGTTCTGTTAAATTTTCACCTTCCACAGGACGCTTGCCTGTAAACATAGTGTACATGACTGCACCAAGTTGATATACATCACACTGCGGTGTTAAAATAGCTTCTGCATCAAATTGTTCTGGCGTTGCATAAAATAATGAGCCTGCAAATTGTCCCTTTAAAGCATTTTCTTGAGCACTGATCAGTCTATATCTATCTTGTAAAGAGTCAGCTCGTTTTTGCTCTTGTTCTCTCAATAAAGGAAGTTGTTTTTCTAAATTATCAATGTCGTTTTTCAGTAAATCAATGATTTCTTGAGAAACTTTATTTTGTAAATCAGAATATTTTTTCTTCAATTTTTCTAGTTTTGTTTCTGCTTGTTCTTTTTGTCGACTGATTTTCAAAAATTCCATATCTAATAAACGTAAAAGTCGTCGTCTCTCATCATTGAGTGTGGAAGTTATTTCTTGGGTAGAAATAGCAATTCCAAAGTCAGATAAACGAGGATAACCGTCCGCTGTTAGTAAAATATTTTGAGGCTTAATATCTCGATGGATAATCCCATGTTCCTTCAGTCTAAGTAATGCTTGTGTCATACCATAAAATATAGTAAATGCAATGGGAATGGGAAGTCGATTTTCAGGCATTTTTTGATACAGTTGGTCTGCAGTTCCTTGGCTAGCATATTCCAACATGATATAATACCCTAAATAGTCTTCATTAGATGAAGTATCCATCAAGCGTCCTTGCTGGAGCAACCCAATAATATAATCTGTGGGCTCTTGGTTGACACTTTCTAAACATTTTCCTTCTTGAATTAATGATTCTTCATGTGCTTTGAATGCAACTTTAACAACAAGATTTGTTTGGGCAGGTACTTCTGCATATACGATTTCGCTGTTATCTTGCCCACGCCTAGTTTGTAAAACATCTGCAAAATGTTTACGTGCCCATTTATTCTCTGGTCGCAAAGATAGAATAGTAGCATCAGAACGCGTTGTTAGCTTTAACACAACGCCCATGCCACCTTTTCCTAATTCGTTAATTTCATAATCGCCTATAAAAAAATCTTTAACAGCAGAAATACTATCTTGCTTTTTCTCATAATCTAACAACCATTCTAGATTGAGACGGAATGTTTTAATTTGAGTATCATCAGAACTTGGTAAAAGTTCAAAATGAACATCTTTTTGTAATCTATTTTCACGAACAAACTTAAGCCAGGCTTGTGTTTGGTACGAATTTTGAAAATCAACCTCTAAATTTAAATGAGTTTGTATTTCAGATAAAGCATTGCTCCATTCTTCATCTATATTTTCATCTAGCATAACCGCCCTAGGCGTTGATTCAGAATCCTCTTGCTTTTCTGGTATAGAAACAACTTCGGAAGTTTCAGATAATTCTATGGAAGGTGTAGCATCAATAAGTTCTTCTTTAACGTTGGACTCTACAGGAAAGTCATCTTCTATAATAGGAAGATATGTTTCATCATCTTCTTGTTGGATTTTTGTTTCTTCATCACCTTGTTGAGTTTTTGTTTCTTCGTCATATTGATCTGTTTTTGTTTCTTCGTCATCTTCTTGTGTTTTAATCTTATCCTCAATGGAATCTTTTTCTTCTTTCTTTTTTAAGTCAGTGTGTTTCCTTACAGTGGAATCTACAATTTTTTTGATTTCATCCACTACAGTAGCTTCTTCATCGGAAACAGATTCTTCCTTCTTAAAAGTATGTACTTCATCTTCATCCATCAAAACTACTGCGTCCATTACTTGCGAAATTTCCATCACAGTATTGATAAAATCATATTGACTATCCGAAGATTCCATAGGCTCTTTATTCTTTTTTAGTTTTTCTTTATAAGAATAATTTTCCTTAAGCTTTTTTAATCCATCTTGAATCTTTACTTCATATTGATGCAAATACTTCAAAATAATAGCTTGTTCAAAATCAACTTCTATTTCAATAATTTTTGGATCTTCTAGGTCCTTAAATAGCCAACATTCTCGATGAAACGTTTTTTGAAAAGATTCTAATATTTTTTGTTGGTACGTAGCTGGAAAATAAAAACTTCGTTTAAAATTCTGATCTTTAATAAAATCTTCCTCTTGAAATAGCGTGATTTCTTTGAGTCGTTCTTCCATTTCCTTTTCAGAAATATGTTCTAAGCTTTCAGAAATATCCTCTTCAATGCTCGGTAAATCAGATAACAAAAATTCTTTAGCCACGGGAGGTGTAGGTGATGCAACATTGCTCTGTTTCTTAGTAATCTCAGACGCCATATTGGGCATCATGATAGTACGGGAAATCGGAATATTTTCTTTATTAATTTTAACAATTTGTGGTGCACTCGATGTACTCTTCTCTTGTCCAGCAACTTCAAAAAAATTCGTAGAGGAAGGAAATTGATCTAATGCATCTCTCATTAATGCTTTTAACACTGCAACCACATCATCAGGAGTTTGGTATCGTACTGTAGGATCTTTATGCAACATTTTAGCAAGAACACCAGATAAAGATTTTGGTAAATCCCTACGAAAAGCACGAATATCTGCATAATTATCTTCTATATGCATTCTCATCACTTCTCGCCCTGATGATGAATCAAAAGGAACTTTCCCTGCTAAACACTGATAATATATTACACCTAAAGAATATATATCCGACCTTATATCAGATTTTTTCCCTTCACATTGTTCTGGTGATAAATAAAATGAAACAGTAGGAGGGAGCGATACATCTACAAGGTAAGCATGTTCTTTCTCAGTTACAATAATATTCGTTGGCTTTAAATTTTTATGTACATGACCAATTTGTTCTAAATCAGCCAATGCCATAGCAATTTCAATAATCATATTGGTTGCAGAAAAAAAATTCATCATGCCTTGAGGTGCAAATGGAGATCCTTTTATGTATTCTCGTAAAATATATATAGATGAACTTTGACCGATTTCATAAATGCCAGCAAATCTTAATTCTTTTTGTGTACCTAATTTAGATAAAAAAGAAACAAACTTTTTTACAAAATTAGGTGTGTGAGCAATTTTCCCATCTAGCATTTTTAAAGTACATATACCATATTTTGGATGTTGAACAAGATATGTAGTGCCTAATGCACTCGTGCCTAATTTTTCTTGTAGTTTTGCTGGAAAATTTGATAATTGAATTATTTCCTGAGCCAATGGATTCCCCTTAATTGCGTATGTAATACTATTATACCCAATTGATTTCATTAGGGTTTTCGAGAATAATAATTTACAAATTATTCTTAATTTAACCTTTATTATATGTTAATCGTCCTTTTAAATCAATGAAAATATTCAGATGAAAAATTTAAAATAAGAAAGAAAATAATTTTTATTTTTCATAACCAATATCATTATTTTTTGTTACAATGCATACAGAGTCTAGTCTTTCTTTTTATACATCATAAAGACTCTTGGTTATTTTCAATAAGGATTTGATCATGAATCGTTATATTTTACTTATTCTTTGTATACTTTGTACATTTTTATGGGCAAATCAAAAAACACAAGATTTAAACCTAGCACAAGGGATGCGCTACCCTTGCTTCTCCCATGATGACACAGCCATTGCCTTTTCACTATATGGCGACATTTGGATTGCCTCCATCCAAGGAGGCAAAGCCATCCGTTTAACATTGAGTGACAAAGATGATGTCAAACCTCGTTGGTCTCCTGATGGGAGAACAATTGCTTTTTCTTCCAATCGAAGTGGCAATTTCGACATTTGGACGATCCCAGCACACGGTGGCAAACCCACACAATTAACATTTCATAGTGAATGGGACTCCATCTCTGATTGGACTTCCGATGGAAAATGGATCTTATTTCATTCCACTCGATCTGGCTCTATGGAATTATGGAAAATTGCATCTACTGGTGGTACTCCTATCCAACTTACCTATGATAGTGGTCGCGATGCAGCGATAAGTCCTGACCTACAAACCATAGTCTATACTCGAGGTGAAGCTCAATATTGGAAAAAACAACACCAAGGCTCAGACAATTGGGATATCTTTTCTACATCTTTTAATGAATACACCTTGCCTACACAATTAACAAAAACTTCAGACAATGAAAAGGACCCATTTTTTGATGCCTCGGGAAACTATATTTACTACTTTCGCGATGCCCCACATCCACAAGACAAAACAAAAAAAACAACTAACCTTTGGAGAATGAATAAAGATGGGAAAAATCAAACACAGCTTACAGCTTTTCCCCTAGATTTAATTACACCTTCTCCCAATAGAGCAAGAACAAAGATTATCTTTGAAGCTAATTTTCAAATATATCAGATGGACCTAGACAAAACAGATGCCTATCGAATCCCTATCTATATAGATAGCGATGAAAAAAACAACCACATAGAAACAAAAATCATCACTTCAGGAAGCGAAATGGCACATTGGTCTCCTGATAGCAAGACCATTGCCTTTACACTCGATGATGACATCTATACTATGCCTATTCACGGAGGACAAGCCACACGCATTACTAAAAGTATGCATACAAACGAATGGCCACGCTATTCTCCTGACGGCACACATTTAGCATATGTATCGAATAAAAACGGAGTAGAATCTATCTATATCCTAAATTTAGCAACACAAGAAGAAACGCCACTCCATAAAACAGAAGAAAAAGAACCTAGCTTCTATCATAGTTGGTCTCCTGATGGAAAATCTATCCTATACACATCAGAAAGAACAGGCAATAGAGACATTTGGCTCAAAAATATTGCAACAGGTGATGATCGCCAAATTACAAACAGCCCTGAATCTGAAGACGACGCTGTTTTTTCACCCGATGGAAAATGGATTGCCTTTGATTCAGGGAAATCTGGCACACAAGAAATATGGATCATACCTGCGGAGGCACCCTATAGCCAAGCAAAACAAGTGACAACGCAAGGAGGATTTAGCCAAGTTCCTAGTTGGTCTAAAGACAGTCGTTGGCTCTTCTACGAAAATACAAACAGAAACACTATGGTAACCAACATCTACATGATACCTATATATGGCGGAACTCCTATACTAGTTCAAAAAGATGCCTCCATGCCTTGTGTTTCCCCTGATGGAAAATGGCTTCTCTATGAAAAAACAAATGAAAATGACGAAAAAAACGTCCACATCATGGAAGTTCCTCAAGAACCTACACTAGGGCATATTATTCCATTCTATACAACAAAAAAAATTGACAAACAAAAAGAACGTCGTCTACTATTCCATCAAACATGGAATGCTATCAACGAATATTTCTATGATGACACATTCCATGGTATTAACTGGAAAGAAATCAAAGATATATACGAACCTGCTGTTCTAGCTGCACAAACAGATCTAGAAGTCGAAGTTCTACTCAATCGAATGGTAGGTGAACTCAAAGCTTCTCATACAGGATTAGGAAAAACTCAAGAAGAAAATACAGTCCAAACTGGTTACCTAGGTTGTACTCTAGAACCAGTGCAAGATAAAACAGCCTATAAAGTTAAAACAATATTAAAAAACGGTCCTGCAGACAAAGCTTGGATACAATCTGATGACTATATCCTAGAAATCAAAGACCAACGATTAATGCCTGATATAAACATCACACAACTTCTGAATAACACAGTAGGACAAAAAATCAAACTTCTTATCAGTCGAACTACAGATCCTACAAAAGGTCGTTACGTAGAACTTACACCTGTCAACCTAAATACTATACAAGCAATAAAATATCAAAATTGGGAATCCCAACGACAACAAATAGTACAAGAAAAAACAAACAACAAAATCATCTACATCCATCTACAAGAAATGGATCAAAAAAATTTAAAAAAATTTGTAGAAATTATCCATAAAAATAAAAATGCTCATGGTCTCATCCTAGATATTCGAAACAACCCAGGAGGAAATATCCACCAAGAACTACTAGAAATCTTAGATCGACGCCCCTATTTACAATACAAAACAAGAACAACTACACATCAAACACAACCTTTACTATATTGGGAAAAGCCTACAATCTTACTTGTTAATGAAAAATCATTTAGTGATGCTGAAGTCTTTCCCATTGTATTCCAAAGCTTACAACGTGGTCTTATCGTTGGTACACCTACACCTGGGGGAGTCATTGGAACAAAAGACATCACACTACAAAACAAATATATCTTCCGCATTCCTAGAGTTGGCTACTATACGCTAGACAACAAAAATATGGAAGGCCTAGGAGTCATCCCAGATTATATCGTAGAAGAAACACCACTAGATAGAATTCAAAACAATGACCCACAATTAGAAAAAGCCATTGAACTCATCCTAGAACAAATCAACACAAATAAAAAAATAAGCTCCTCAGAATCCCAGACTTCGAACCCTACTACCTCTGAGCAAGAAACCCCAGAAAAAACTAATCCTGAGACAGAAATCACACCTGAGAAAACTGAACCTGAACAAGAACCTGAAAATACTGAACCCGAACAAGAACCTGAACAAGAACCTGAAAATACTGAACCTGAACAAGAACCTGAACAAGAACCTGAAAATACTGAACCCGAACAAGAACCTGAACAAGAACCTGAACAAGAACCTGAACAAGAACCTGAAAATACTGAACCCGAACAAGAACCTGAACCCGAGGAAACAACCCCAAAAGTAGATTACCCCAAAGCAAACTAATATAAAAAATAACTCTAAAAATAGTGTCAGTCACACAATGCACAATGCAAAGACTGACACTATTTCACCCCAGAGCAACTCCACCCCCAGAGCAACATTTCCCTCCCCAGAGCAACATTGCCTCCCCAGAGCAACATTTCCCAGAGCAACTCCCCAACATTACCTCCCCAGAGCAACTCCTTCCCCAGAGCAACTTCGATTTTCTCCCCCGAGCAACTCCTTCCCCAGAGCAACTCCTTCCCCAGAGCAACTCCTTCCCCAGAGCAACTCCCCTCCCCAGAGTAAAGTAAGCCACGCATTCCCAAGTATTCAAGCATTTTGAAGTAATTCTACGCATTTTTCGTTTCTATTTACGCATTTTACAAATTTCTACGCGTTTTCATTTCTATTCACACATTTTATGTAATTCTACGCGTTTTCATTTCTATTCACACATTTTATGTAATTCTACGCGTTTTAATGTATTTTACGCATTTTAAATTCCACTCCCCCAGAGCAACATTTCCCTCCCCAGAGTAACATTGCCTCCCCAGAGCAACTTCCCAACATTACCTCCTCAGAGCAAATTCTTTCCCAGAGCAACTTTCCTCCCCAGAGCAAATTTTCTCTCCCAGTGCAAGTTTCCCTCCCCAGAGCAACTTCCCAGAGCAACATTTGCCTCCCCAGAGCAACATTAAAAAAAATAGTGTCAGACATACAGTACAATGTCTGATACTATTTCAAACGTCACAAAACATTCATTCATAAAAATGTTAATTATTTTTTAATCGTATAATAATATCACTCAAACATTCACTCTTAAACTTTAATGAGTTTTTTGATTTGTATGATGATATTGATTCCTTTTTCTTAATTCATTTCGTAAATTTTCATCACCTATACATTCTAATAACGTAGGTTCTTTTGAAAAAACAGAAGTTCCTAATCCTAATCGATGACCTTGAATTTTAAAACCAATACTTTCTAAAATAGTGGGCAACATATCCATAGACCAAAATTTTCTATTTTTCTCAAAAGGTTTTATTTTAGGATTAATAAAAACATTATAGATATTTCTAGTTTCTGTAGGAATTTCCATTAAAAAATTTCCCATTCTTACATGATCTCCTACAATAATGATCGTTGTATTGTTTCCCACTGGACTACGTTGAACCCATGTAACAAAATCATAGACAAGTTGCGAAGCTTCTCGGTAATTTAATTCAATGATTTCTTCTGTCTCATCTGTTGCAAAATGAGTATAACTTGTAATAATAATACCAAAAAATGGTTGATGTTGAAAATATTTAGGGAATTTTTCTTTACAAATGGCAAATAAATCACGGTCATGAATTCCCCATTTACCTCTTTCAGTATCCCATGGTTTACTTTTAGAATTTAATACAATGGGATTATTTTTTAAAGAATTTTTTCCGTATATATGACCTTCAAAACCATTGGCATTTAAAAATAAATCTAAATATCCATAAGCAATATCTGCACCTTCAAAAACAAAATTTGTATAATTATTTGATTTTAAAATTTTTCCTAAAGAATATATATTGTCATACATATTCTTTTTAGGAACACCATACATCATAGCAACTACACTACCTATGCTATAATCCATGCAATATCCATTTCTAAAATTTGTAAAAGAAACATTTTCTGATGCTAGCATAGATAATTCAGGAATCCAATTATATTCCTCTTTTGTCTCTCGTTTAGAAATATAATTTTCTAAATTACTAAATGTAAATTCCATACTTTCCAAAATCAATAAAATTAAATTTTGCTCCTTTGGAGGTGGAATAATTTTGCTATTTTTAGAAGATACATAATATTTTTCATACACTATACTAGGTTCAGAAAAATATTCATATTTTATAAATCGACATATAGAATATCTCTGTTCAAAATTCCATAATGTTTGCAAAATAGCAATATAACTTATCATTAATAAAAATATATAGTATGATTTCTTTGAATATTCTTGTTTACTAGAAAAGAAAAATAAAAGTGCTATATAAAATAAAATATAAAATACGAAATAAGTAAATATATCTGAGATATTATAATATATAAATTGCCAAGATAATCTTTTATATGTTATTCCTATTTTAATAAGATAAGTAAGAACATATATATTTGAAAATATAAATATATATGTTATACACCATTTATGTGGTTGAATTTTTTTATATTTACTTTCTAAAAAAGCACTACAAGTAAAATAAAACAGTATACATAATAATACAAGAAAATTTATATATAAATTTAACAAAAGTAAAGAACTTAGCAAAATTTTAAAAACTATTTTTTTCGATACAAATATAATCTTTTTCGATTGTTTATAAAAATATAAGAATATGAGAATAAAACTTATAATATGAGAAATAAAAAATATCAAAAGATTTTCTATAAGATAATTAAAAAAATCATAAGGAAATACAATAAGAAGCAAAACAATAAAAGAAAATATGAGATATGTTAAAAGAGAACGTATTTTATAATCAGGGTTAAATTGCAATACAGAAATATAATTTTTTATTGAAGGGAAAAAACATCTATAAAAAAAAGGAATGCTTATAAAAATCAATACAACAAAACTAGAAATTCCCAATACATATATTGTAAAAGATATAAAAAAACTTGTAGGAAGTCCTGTTAATGGTACAGAGAAAAAAAACAATAAAGTTTCTAATTCCATATATCTAAAATAATGTTGAGTCCACCACCTAGCTATCACTATACAGCAAGCAAAAAATAGACTAAAATAGGAAAAAAAACAAAGAAATTTTTGTTTCATGAAGAACCTCTTGAATATGTAATGGAATATATTTTAATAAAAATCAATGTAAAAGCTAAACAAAGCACAATAAAGAATATAATAATAAAAATTTCATTTTCACCCTTTTTCACATATTTTTTTTCTCCCCAGAGTCACATTCCCTCTCCAAGAAATATTAATATTTGCCTGCTATTCCCCCAGAGTCACATTCCAGAGTAACATTTCCTCTCTAGAGTAACTTTTCTCCCCAGAGTACATATATAAAGTAGTAACTATACACACATTGAAAACAGCTGTCACAATGGCATCTATAATACATCTATAATAAATATAAATAATTGTACATGGTCTAATACACGCTGTCATAGAGGCATATTATCATAAATATAAATAAGCGTTGTCCAATACACATATATAATAAAAGTAGATAACTATACATACACTGAAAAACACCTGTCCAATGCGTGTGTATAATTAAATTTAATGATTAGACAAGCATTAAAAACACCTGTCTAATGCGTGTGTATAATTAAATTAGATGATTAGACAAGCACTTAAAAACACCTGTCTAATGCGTGTGTATAATTAAATTTAATGATTAAAATTTAATGATTAGACAAGCATTAAAAAGACCTGTCCAATGCGTGTGTATAATTAAATTAGATGATTAGACAAGCACTTAAAAACACCTGTCTAATGCGTGTGTATAATTAAATTAGATGATTAGACAAGCACTTAAAAACACCTGTCTAATGCGTGTGTATAATTAAATTAGATGATTAGACAAGCATTAAAAAGACCTGTCCAATGCGTGTGTATAATTAAATTAGATGATTAGACAAGCACTTAAAAATACATATCACAAAGGCATGTAGAATTAATATAGAAAGTTACCATGAATTTAACAATATGTTGTCAAATAAATATTTATAATAAAATGAGAGACTACACAGTGTAGTCTCTTTTCAATAAGGGAAGTCTCACTTTCTATAAAGGAGTATACCATGGCGACAAGAATTCGTATTACACGAATTGGCGCAACTTATCATGTAACCGTACGTTGCAATAACAAGGAACATCTGATTGATCCAGAAACGTTCAGTCCGATGTATAAAAGAGTTTTGCAATTGGCAAAAGAAAAATATGACGTGGAAGTTCATAATTATACAATTATGACGAACCATGTTCATTTAGTCTTGATGACGAATCTAGACAATATTTCACGGTTCATGCAATACGTCAATAGCCAATCAGCTAGACGATACAATAGAATGATTGGTCGCTCGGGACATTTCTGGGGAGAAAGATTTTTCTCAGAAATAATAGAGACGGACGAGCATTTATTCAATACTATGGTCTATATAGATTTAAACATGTGGCGTGCAGGTGGCGTAGATGATCCTAAGGATTGGAAATACGGTAGCTATAATGTATACGCCTATGGCAAAAAAGATTCGGTGACCGACTTAATTCCGTTTTATCTGGAAATTCCTGCTGATAAAAGGCAGGAATGGTACCGTGCCATAGTCGCAGATCGTAAACATACGATCCAACGCGAACATGTCTACGTAAAAAAATAAATTATATTGACAAAATCAAACTTAAAAATTTGAAAAAGTTAA
>Ga0209407_1000552_pt1 | contig 48372 bp, 38 predicted proteins | sample AD_JPNHG3_MetaG_FD_184410 | JGI IMG/M metagenome (GOLD analysis project Ga0209407, IMG submission 184410) | Active sludge microbial communities of municipal wastewater-treating anaerobic digesters from Japan - AD_JPNHG3_MetaG (SPAdes) (version 2) | ecosystem: Engineered > Bioreactor > Anaerobic...
CTGTCCTCGCACTCCGTCCCCGCCCTCGATTGACTCTGCCCCCTCAAAATCAGATACTTGCATGTCTCCAACTTTCCCTTGGGAGGGTTCATGTTGCGCAAAATTTTTACCTTCACTGCCATAGCAGTACTGATTTCTGGGTGTGATCAGGCCGATATTGACAGAATCAATGACGCCATTGCCCACTGGGATTTGTCACATCTACACGAGCTTTTTCCGCAGGATACCCAGAATCAGGATGGCGACGTATTTGATGATGCAGATATAAAGGAGCCTCAACAAGACATCAAACAAGACACCGATGTCAAAACATCGGATCTCCTTAACCCAGACGACTCAGATGTGGAGCATCCCCCAGTAAGCCACATTTACCTGATTGTTTACCAGGATGACCTGAAACAAGCGGCAATGAACTACGCAGAATACCGCAGATCATCTGGCTATGCAGTTGAAGCTGTTTCAGTTTCAGAGCTGGTAAGTGGTGGTCTGCAGCATAACTCCTTGGTGGTGCCAATTCACGAAAAGGTGTCCTCGCTGCTAAGAAGTATTGCCTCAGTTGGGGACACATTCCTTTTGCTTATTGGTGATGCCCCGGCCGAAGGCGAGGAAACCGCAGGCAAAATCCCAGCTGTAGAGTGCACCAACGATACTATCGGCCAGACTGGCTGCTGGACTGACAACACATACGGCGACTTAGATGGGGATTTAGTCCCGGATATCGCAGTCGGCCGAATTCCGGCGACAACCGTTCAGCAAGTCGAGGCATATCTAACCAAGGTAAAGGCACATGAGTCCACGTATGAGGTCGGCGAATGGAATCGCAGGGTCTCGATTTACACCGGCGAGGCCAATTTTGACCCCACCATCGACGAACTGCTGGAATACGCTATGTTTGCAGGATTAAAGGAAGTGTCCCATGATTTCGATATCATAGGCGCTTACGACAACGTCAATAGCAAGTATTACTATACCCCCTTTGAGGATAAGGTCATCGACCTGTTTAATCAGGGCAATTTAATGACCATTTATGTGGGTCACGGCTCTGAGGAGTGGACTCAGGGGCTGACTGCCGATCAGATCGAGCAAATTTCGTGCGATCATCGTGAGGCCATTGTCTTTTTCTTTGCTTGCTACGCTGGTAATTACACCAAGGCCACCAACAGCCTTGCGGAGACTTTGGTTTGGCATACTCGTGGAGCAGTTGCAACTATTGGGTCAACAGATGTGTCTCACCCTTATGGGAACGCTGTTTTAGCGTATGAAGTCCCTAAAGCGGCGCTTGATGGTCGGGCTCCTACCATTGGCGAGGTTTTGATGCGGGCAAAACAGCAGATGGTTGAAAACCAGTACGATGATTTTCGCCAGTTTATGGCCGCGGCTGCCGAGGCCGCACTTCCGGAAATGGACGATTACACCCCCTTAAGTACCATTGAGTTTCAGCACTGCGATTTGTACAACTTGATGGGGGATCCAGCCTTGAAGATGAACTATCCTCCAGCACAAATTTGGCTACCTAAGCCGGTTGAATACAGTACTCATGGCCAGATTTCCTTTGTAGGCAACACTCCTGAAATCGACAGTGGGACTGCTTTTGTGACTGTTGAAGTAGAGCGAGACTTTTGGGTTGGCGACTTGGTTGAGCCCGAAAATGATCAAGACATTCGAGATAACTGGGCTGTTGCGAACAACAAGGTTATGGCAAGCACCACAGTTCCCATAGTTGATGGTAAGTTCACAGCACAACTTCAGTGGGATCATGAAAAAATCAAGGGAGCCAGGTGGATCAAGGTTTACGTAACCGACAAAATGGGGTCTCTCCCAGCGACTGTTGATGGTAATAAATCCACATCTGTACGTTTTGTTGTTCAATAATTTGGGTGTCAAATCACAAGAGAGTGGCATTCCCCCTGATTCCGGACTCAAAGAAAATTGCGGTACAAATCAAGCCCCCAAAACGATAGCTTTGTGACTGTCGTTTTGGAGAAACAATGGCAACAACAAGCATCACTTTTTTGGGCTCCTTAATCGTACTCCACAAAGACAACCCACCTGAACAAGAAATCATGCACAGAATTGAGTTACTGCTTTGGGCTCCGCTGCCTGAAGTTGGGGTGATTGAGACTTGGTCGGGCAACAGTAAAGATGAGATTAACTGGCGCCAAATTGCGTAAGTTTTGAAGCGAAAATCACCCCCAAAAATCGGGCCAAATTACAACATTGGTAAATAGTTCGCCCAAAACATGCCAAACATCAACTTTTGCCCATATTTCCTTGGTCAAAAGCGTTGCCTTTGATAGCATTGCCCCCAGAAAGTCGCCGAAGTTAACCAACCGGGCTAATAAACCCCCAGCACGGAAGCTTTGGCAGATCCAGGAAAACCTGAAGTCCGCTTCCTAGGAGTGGGATTTTGGGGTAAACCATACAAAGGAGAAAAACGTGGCTAGGATTTTAATTGTGGACGATGATCCGGACCTGGTTGATGACTGCCGATTGGTCCTGGAAAGCGCTGGTCACACCGTTTCGCACGCCTATAACGTCAAGGAAGGAATGGCGGCTATTGCCCGCGAGACTCCTGAGTTATTGGTGTTGGACGTGATGATGGACCAGCCGGACGATGGGATTGTAATGGCTCAAAACCTGCGTAGACAAGGATTTGGGGCTCCAATCCTGATGTTGACAAGTATCTCCAAGGTGACTGGAATGTCATTTGGCCAGGATGCCGACTTGGTACCTGTGGATGCCTTCCAGGAAAAACCGGTGTCACCGAAGGAGTTGTTGTCATTGGTAGAAAAACTACTAACCAAGGGGAGTTAGGCGATGCTGGTCACCGAACAGGAACGACTTAGAGACGACATCGCAAGTTGGGCGCAGGATATCGGAAGCGATAGGTCTGCCCTGATCCCGATCTTGCAGGAAATCCAAGGCAAGTACGGGCATATATCTGACTTTGCGATGCAGATAGTAGCTGACAAGTTGGGGATCCACCCTGTCGAGGTTTACAGTGTGGTGTCCTTTTATTCATTCCTCGAATTCAAGCCAGCTGGACGTTTTGTGATCCGCCTTTGCAGAACGATTGCCTGTGACATGCTGGGCAAAGATAAGGTCGCGACACAACTGGAAAACGACCTTGGGATTGAATTTGGCGAAACAACTCCAGATGGAAAATTTACCCTGGAATGGGCGAACTGCATGGGTATGTGCGACCAAGGGCCGGCGCTGCTGGTCAATGATCGCGTTTTTACCAGGGTAACCCCAGACAAGGTGACTCAAATCCTGGAGGCCTGCCGTAAAGCTTTCGGCATTTACGCCCTGGGCAGCATAGGGGAGGGCCACTTATGATATCTTCACACACCGAACCATTGACTTTTTCAACCATTGCGCCTGACGCTGGTTTGAAAACGGCCCTTTCCATGAAGAGGGCGGATTTGATTGCTGAGATTACCAACTCCCAGCTTAAGGGGCGAGGTGGGGCAGGTTTTCCAACAGGCGTTAAATGGAACCTAGCCGCGGCGGCTCAGGCCGACCGAAAATTCGTGGTCTGTAATGCCGACGAAGGCGAGCCAGGCACTTTTAAGGACAGGGTGATCCTGACAGAGCACGCCGATTTGGTGTTTGAAGGCATGACCATTGGTGGTTATGCCATCGGCGCCAAAGAAGGGATCGTCTATTTGCGAGCTGAGTACACGTACCTTCGCAAACATCTTGAGCAGGCATTGGCCGACCGGCGGGCAAAGGGATTACTTGGAAAGAATGTCTGCGGCCATGACGGATTTGATTTTGATATCCATATCCACATGGGTGCTGGCGCTTACATCTGCGGCGAGGAAACGGCCTTGATTGAATCACTGGAAGGCCACCGTGGTGAGCCGCGAAATAGGCCGCCATTTCCAGTTGATACCGGATTCCTGGGCAGACCAACGATTGTTAATAACGTCGAAACTTTTGCTTGGGTTACCGCAATTCTGGTAAAGGGCTCGCAGTGGTTTAAAAGCCATGGAACGGCCAGATCCACTGGATTTAAGATTTTTTCCGTGTCTGGCGACTGCGACAAACCTGGCATCTACGAATTCCCAATGGGAATCACCGTTTCAACCTTGCTTGAGGCTGTAGGTGGCTTGGGCGCCAAGGCCGTCCAGATTGGTGGAGCCTCCGGACATTGCGTTCCGGCGGCTGAATTTGAAAGGACTATCGCCTACGAGGATGTGGCCACTGGAGGCTCGATCATGGTTTTTGGGCCAGATCGGGACATGCTCCGTGTTGCTCACAACTTCTTGGAATTCTTTGTAGAAGAATCCTGTGGACAGTGCACACCTTGTCGAGATGGCAACCCAAAGATTCTTGAATGCATCGAAATGCTGGATCACGGCGTCTGCTCTTCCAAGTATTTGCAGGAAATCTGCGAGCTTGGTGAGACTATGCAGGTGTCATCAAAATGCGGGCTGGGCCAATCAAGCCCTAACGCGTTTTTATCCATCGTCAAGCATTTTCGCAACGAATTGATGGGAAGGGGGCTGTAACAGGCTTTTGGTAGGCCTTTTGAAAGAGGATACGGAAATCATGTCTGACATAAATCAACTTGATGACAAGACTCGCGCCCCAGTCAGCCAGCGGCCCCATCGTATTGAGGCAGGTGGCGAAGGGATAGGCGCTAATATTACGGTTACGATTGACGGACAAGACGTCAAGGTCCCGATGGGCACAACGATTCTTGAAGCCGCGGAAAAGATCGGCATCAGGATTCCAACCTTGTGTCATCACAAGGATCTGTGCGTGGCGGGAGTTTGTAGAATCTGTTCCGTCCAGGTCGACGGGATGAGGACGCTGCAGGCAGCATGCGCGTACCCCATTTCACAACCTATGAAAATTCACACTCACACCAAGAAGGTGCGTCAAGCCAGACGTCACATTCTTGACCTGATGCTGTCTAACCACTATGGCGAGTGCTATACCTGTGGTCGCAATGGAAATTGCGAACTGCAGTCGTTGGCCCAGGAATATGGTGTTGATTTCTTTAGATTTGGGAAAATGGAAGAGCCCATCTTTGAAATCGACCGTTCCTCCCACTCGGTCATCCGTGACATGAACAAGTGCATCATGTGCCGGCGCTGCGTGCGAACCTGCATTGATCTGCAGGAAGTGGGCTGCTTGGAGGCCATCGGGCGCGGTGACGAGACCGAGATTGGCACGTTCATGGATAAGCCTTTGGCCGACGTCATTTGCATCAACTGTGGTCAGTGTATCAATAGGTGCCCCACAGGTGCGCTTAGAGCCAACGACCCGACTGATGACGTGTGGCGTGCGATTGACGACCCCAAAAAGCACGTGGTCATCCAAACGGCACCGGCTCCAAGGGCAGCCATCGGCGAGTGCTTTGGGCTTGAGCCAGGGGTGCCAATGACCTTTGAAATGAATACAGCCTTGCGAATGGCTGGTTTTGACAAGGTTTTTGACACCAACTTTACTGCCGACTTGACGATTATTGAGGAAGGCACCGAACTGTTGCTGCGCTTGAAACAGGCGCTGGTCGATAAAAAAGGCCCCGTGTTCCTGCCTCAGTTCACGTCATGTTCGCCGGGATGGATCAAGTATATTGAGCACTTCTATCCAGACATGCTGGACAATCTGTCATCAGCGAAATCACCTCAGCAGATGTTTGGCGCGGTGATCAAGACCTACTATGCCCAACTTCACAATATTGACCCCAAGGATATCGTGACAGTTGCGCTGATGCCCTGCTCGGCCAAGAAGTTTGAATGTAATCGACCCGAGATGATGGATTCAGGATTCAAGGATGTTGATTACGGTCTGACAACCAGGGAACTGGCCAAGATGCTGAAGGAAGCTGGAATTGATCTGCCAAGAATGGCCAAGTCCGACTTCGACGACCCCTTTGGCACTGCAACTGGTTCTGGAGTCATCTTCGGGGCGACCGGCGGTGTGATGGAAGCCGCCCTGCGAACGGTTATTGAACTGGTTGTTGGCATCAAGGTGGAAAACCTGTTTGATCACGCCAACATCATGCCAGTCCGTGGCTTCGAGGGTATCAAGTATGTTGAGCTGACCATTCCTGATGTTGGGCCTGTGCCAGACATCTTGAAGGGCCTGTTTGACTCTTGGGACTTCTTAAAGGGCGTCACGGTGAAGGTGGCGGTAGTGCACGGCACAGGCAATGCCAAGAAGGTGCTTGATAACATTAAGGCTGGAGGCAAATTTGCCGAGTGCCACTTTATCGAATTCATGGCATGTCCAGGTGGCTGCCTAGGTGGTGGCGGACAGCCAATTCCGACTACGCCTGAGATTCGAGCGGCTAGGGCAAAGGCAATCTACGCTGAGGACGAGGCTTACGAAATCCGCAAGTCACATGAAAACCCAGCTGTTTTGGAGCTCTACACCAAATTCCTGACAGAGGGGCCATGTGGTCACAAGTCGCATAAGTTGCTGCACACCCACTACACCCCCCGTGGCAAGTACATTGCCTAAATCCGGAATCAACTGTCTTTAAACTTAAGGTTCTGGACACAATCTTAATTAATCAGATCATATGACTAGATCTACGCCCTCAGCGCTTGGTGCCACATTGTCCCAATGCTATCTTTAGGATCTTGGTACCTGGACTCTAAAGGTCTAAAAACTCCTATATCCCCTGCTTGGAGGGAATTCGTGAGTAATCAAACAAGAGGAGGGACTCGGCGGTCGCTCTTGTCACGACACATGGGCACCCTGATGTTTCTGGCTGGCTTGATAGGCATGCTGATTTTTGGGTGGGTATTTTTCCCACCGATGCTCTATACCTCCACCGAGCAGCCTTTGCAGTTCAACCACAAGATTCACATGGACGAAGGGGGCATGGAGTGTGCAGATTGCCATCCTTTCCGGGCTGATGGCACGTTTGCAAGCCTGCCGACTTTACAGCAGTGTGCTGAGTGCCATGAGGAGCCCATCGGCGACAGTGAGGCCGAAAAAGCCTTTATCGATGAGTACGTTACCCCCGGCAAGGAAGTGAACTGGTACGTATACTCCCGCCAACCGATGAACGCTTATTTTTCCCACATAGCCCACGTGAAAACAGGTGGTTTTTCCTGTGAGGAGTGCCACGGCGACCACGGCAACAGTGAGTCAATCCCACCGTACCAAACAAACATCATCTCTGGGTACAGCCGGGCGGTCGGAGGACAAGCCATGGCTGGAAGGGAGGTGCTGCCCACAGAGGTGATGCGGATGGACACTTGCTCTGACTGTCATATTAAGCATGGGCGACGCACACCATGCCTGGAATGCCATAAGTGAGCACAGGGGGTAAGTCATGATTGTAACAAGACGCCACATACTTAAGCTTCTGGGCGGCGGTGCCGTTGGAACGATCTTTTCACCTATCCCCTGGAAGCTGCTTAGGGACTCTTCAGTTTGGACTCAAAACTGGTCTTGGCTGCCGGTTCCACAAAGGGGGCCTGTAGGCAGCGCTTATTCAGCATGCACCTTGTGTCCATCTGGTTGCGGCCTGAAGGTCAGGACGATTGGTGGGCGCCCCGTTTTGGTCAATGGAATCTCGAACACAGCTTGGGGTAAGGGCGGCCTTTGTCCTGCTGGAACCGCAATTCACCAGATGCCATGGCATCCCGCCCAGCTTCGCAGCGTCAAGATGCGCCAGTCTGATGGGCGCTTTATGGAGGCAAAACTGGACGTGGCGCTTGCGGCAGTGGCTGCAGCCATAAAGGGGGCAAATGGTACTGTCGCGATTTTGGATGGTCGACCTGGCCGTTTGATAAGTGGTGCTTATCGCGAGTTTTTAGCTGGTAAAGGCGTGATTGTACAGCCTCCGTCGGTTGCCAGAAGCTCCATGAAAGTGCTGCGTAGTCTGTTTAAAGAAGACCCTGGACCTTTGGCCATTGATGTGGACCAAGTAAAGACAGTGGTCAGTTTTTCAGCCTCAGTGCTTGAAAACTTTGGACAACCAGGGTTGCTGCAGCAATCGCCAAAAAAGATTCGGACCATTCAATTTGAGGCCATCCAATCTCGAACCGCCTTAAAGGCTGACCAGTGGGTCCCAATTAAGCCTGGCACTGAAAGGGAAATCGCCCTTGGACTGGCCAATTTGTTGCTTAAGAAAGGCTACGCAGCTAACTGGGACGAGGAAGATCGAACGGCTCTGGAAAAAATTTGCGCAGAATGGACGCCCAGTAAGGTTTTTGCAGCCTCTGGTGTTGACGAAGCGACGTTGACCAGCGTGGCCAACACAATGGAGATTGGCTCAACAGTCGTAGTTGCCGGGCCAGATGCAGTTGGTGGCCCTCTGGCCATTGAGGCTGAAGCGTCGATTCAGACATTGAACCTGCTGCTTGGCTCGGTTGGACAGGCGATAAAGCCGGTAAAAATTGCGGCTGATGACCCAGCTTTTGGAGCCATTGACGCGGTGGAAACAAAGGATCTGACCGATGTTCCAGCCCAATCCATTGAGGTTTTGATTATTGATATGGCAATGGCTGGGTATGCTCTGCCGTGGAATTTGCTAGCCGATAAATTGGCGCCCAAGGCCTTGGTTGTCAGCTTGACGCCAGTCTTGGATGACCTTGCACAACACTCCCAAGTAGTCATTCCGACTGCCTTGCCCTTTACTACAGTCCAAGACATTCCTGGTCATCCGGATTTTTTGCGTTCTGTAAGAATGGCTCAGGCGTTTGGCGCACCTGCAGATGACGCGCTTGACCCGGTGGATTTCTTGAACCGCCTTGGCAAAATTCTTGGCATCAATCGTGATGTAACAGCTGCGGATTCGCTGTCAGAATTGATTGAAAAACAAGCTGAAGTGCTGGTTAATGCCAAAGAAGGCGTTGTCCTGCAACCCAAGAAGGACCCAGCGGATTTTGACGACATTGATGAGGCTGACGAACTGCTTAAACGTTTTAAACGCGGGGCCTGTTTCGTTGCCGCTTTTGGTCAGATTGATACAGCTTTAAAGTTTTCGTTTGATTCGCTGGGCATAATTTCCGATGAAACCAAGAAGCACGACTTCACGATGCAGCTAATCCTTACTGGTGGGGTTGAAAGGGCATCTTTAGCATCACGATCCCCAATATTGTCCAAAGTTGACCAGGAATCCGGCTTGAATCCTTTTGCCGACGGGGCGCATGTAAATCCTGAAACTATCGCCAATCTGGCGTTGCTGCCTAAAAAGCGATGGGTGGTAAACACCCCTGAAGGTTCCATAAAAGTACAGATTCGACCTGATCCGACAGTGCCACCTGGGGTTATTTTGATGTCGGGAGCTCCAAATGGGCCAAAGCCATGGGATGTGGCTAACCCTGTAGAACTGGCGTCTCCAGGACAAAAGTCTTGGAGGATCATTCCCGCCGTGATCAAGGAGGCATGACTATGAGCCGCGCCAAAGAAAAACCTGAGGGAGCTCCTCGTTACGCAATGACAATTGACTTGGACAAGTGTACTGGATGCGGAGCTTGCATGGTGGCCTGCGCAGTGGAAAACAACGTTCCTCCGGCCCAGTCAGGGGCAAACGACCGCAATGGGACCACGCTGATGCGAGTCTACGCGATGAGTAATAAGCAGGTGTACCCACATGCAAAACAGGTGTTCGTGCCAATGACCTGCCAACAGTGTGAAGACCCGCCCTGTGAAACGGTTTGCCCTCAAAATGCAGTTGAGTACGACTGGACAACTGGCATCGTTGCCCAAATTCCAGTCAGATGCCTTGGCTGCAGATACTGCATGGTTGCATGCCCTTACCACGCCCGCGCCTTTAACTGGTGGGACCCCACCTGGCCTGAAGGCATGGAAGCGACTTTGAACCCTGATATTTCCACCAGGTCCAGAGGCACTGCTGAAAAGTGCAACTTCTGCCATCACCGCCGTCAACTGGCCCGCGAACGCGCAGTCCACGAGGACCGTGAGATGTGCGAAGACGAATACCAGCCGGCATGTGTAGAGGCATGCCCAGTGGGAGCGATAACCTTTGGAAACCTTGAGGACCCAAACAGCGCTGTTTCTAAGGGCTTTGCCAAACCTGAGGCCTTTGCCTTTGTAGAAAAGCTTGGGACAAAGCCCAAGATTCGTTATCTCTCAAGCCAAAAATGGGTTCACGACATGGCCCGCTCGGGAGTGCCTGGTAAGGAGGCAACCAATGGATAAAACTGCTATTAGCCGTGGTTTACAAAGGGCTCCTTTAGGGCAATTTCTGCTGTGGCTTGGGCCGTGGATAGCGCTTTTGGTCTTTGGCGTCTACTGTGCCTATCTGTGCTTGCGCTATGGGTTGCACCTTACAAACATGGACAACCGATTTGCCTTTGGGGCCTGGATTTTCTTGGACCTGACGGTGATTGCACTTGGGGCCGGCGCGTTTTTTACCGGCTTTTTGCTCTACATCCTTAAGCGCAAAGAACTGCGGGCGGTAATCAACAGTGCCGTCACCATAGGCTTCATCTGCTACAGCGGTGCCGTGGTCATCCTGATGGTCGATGTCGGCCAGCCTCTTAGGGCTTGGTTTACCTTCTGGCATCCAAATGTCCACTCGATGCTTACAGAGGTCACTTTCTGCATCACGTGCTATCTCGGGGTGTTGGCCTTTGAATACATTCCAATATTGCTCAAGAACCGCAAGCTGCGCCAGATTCCGTCATTCCTGGTCTTCGAATTCAACATGCACAAGGTCATGTATGTCCTTGCCGGCGCAGGAACCTTCTTGTCGTTCTTCCATCAGGGCTCCTTGGGCGGGCTGTACGGCGTTTTAAATGGCCGCCCCTTTGTTTACCGTGAATCCTTTGGAATTTGGCCTACCACCTTCTTTTTGTTCATCGTCTCCGCTGCTGCTGCTGGCCCTTCGTTCATCTTGCTGACAACATGGATTACTTCTAAAGTCACCAAGAAGCGCCTAGTCACCCAGGAAGTCTATGAGTCGCTAGGCAAAATCTCAGGATACATCCTGATTGGATATGTTTTATTTAAGACTATCGACACCTTGGTGTGGATCTCCATGACAGCCCCTGGAATGGGAGTCCATCCAGACTCGTTCTTCGCAAGTAAGCCTGGATACACCGCTTTGCATCTGTTAGAAGTCACGATTTTTGGCTTCCTGCCCATGGCTATTTACATGACAAAGCGCCTGCGTTCACAGATTAAATGGCTGGTTACAGCTGCGGTTTTGACGTGTTTGGGCATCGTAGTTAATCGATATATCCTGACAATTCAGACACTTGCGCTACCTACCTTGCCCTTTGACGAGCTACTTTCGTACATGCCATCTTGGCAGGAAACTGGTGCGTTTTTGATGGTTATTGCGTACGGAATGATCGTTTATTCACTTTCCTTCAGATACGCGAACTTGTTCCCCTTGGAAAGGGAGTTACAGCGTAATTAAGGCATAATGGCCCGGGAGGTATGCCATGTTTCCATGGGTATATGGCTTTGAGTGGACAGCCGGAAACGTAATCTTTCTTGGACTGTTCTTTACAGTTGTCATCGTTATTTTGACTACCGTTACAGTCGCTGTTGTGCGCTCCAGACGAGCTTTTAAGGAACGCAGGCACCACGAAGTAAAATGGGAATCCACTTTCGAGGATTTGGGTTCAGAGGCCAGGCCCTGTAGGCATCAGCTTTCTGGTGAAACCGACCAGCGCATGTGCAGACACGGTTTTGAATGCAAGGACTGCAGTTTCCACAAACAGATGCTTGACTCTGCATACAAGCTGGTTGAAGCAGAAAGCGACCGCTACTACCACCGTGGTCACGCTTGGGTGCGAAAAGAAAGTTACTCAACGGTTATCATCGGCCTAGACGACTTTGCAACCAGAATTGTTGGGCCAAAGGCCAGGGCTAAACTGCCCAAGATCGGGCGCATGATCCATGAAAATGGCACAGCTTGGCGCTTCCTGCTTGGTGACGAGTCGGTTCGCGTGTTGGCACCAGTTTCTGGGCAGGTAATTGAGCACGGTGGCCCTGACAGAGGATGGTACCTGAAGGTAAAGTTGCTGGATCAAGGCGCAGATCTTCGGCATTTGTTGACTGGCAATGAGGTAAATCCGTGGATGGAATATGAGATGGCACGCTTGATTCGCATGATTCCTGAGAGCTGTCAGGCTGGTTTAACTGAAGATGGCCAGTTGGTTGATGACGTTACTGCAAAGTGCCCAAGCCTAGAATGGGACTTGGTCTGCTCAGAAATCCTGTTGGAACCATAACACCTTAATAAAACAGGTTAAATTTCAGACATCGCAACAAACTATTCAGCTGAGGCCCCAAAATCCAGCTTCCAGAAGTGAATCTCTTGGGAATTCGGGTCGTTGTTACCGTATTCACTGACAGTTATCAGACCTGTACCATCTGGAGTAAAGGCTATTGCCTCGCCCTGAGGCTCCGGATTCGTTCCTGGGTACGACGTCATCTGATTGGGCAGTTCACAGGAATCTCCAGACAAAGCCTGCGCTATGGTCTGGCCTGGACGTCTTAAAAACAGCTCCCCGCCCATATACCATCTGATGGCTATCATTGATCCATCAGCGGATATATCAGCGCCTGTGGCCACTAACGTTTGAACTGTGGCAACTTCCTCCAAAACAACCTCTTCCTGTGTTTCAAGCACCGAAGCTGGGGCGAAAAACACTTTACCCCCTTCGTCATTCTTTGGGGAAAACTTGGTGACCAGATAAAAATCACCAGTCTCAGGGTCAACAAAGAATGATTCACAATCATACGGCTTGTCTGGATATTTCAGCGTTATAGACGCAGCGACACTAACTGAGACAGGGGGACGTTCACCTGGAACTGGTTCCTTGACAACGTGTATCACTACGTTAGGCCTGTTAACCGAGTTATCGCCAGTATCAGCCAAAAACAGGGCATCTCCATCAATTCCAGCAAATGGGCCAATGGCTATGTCTTCAAAATCAATTGCTGTTATACCTTCCATGGTAAATTCAGCGACCGTAGCTCCAGTTGTCTGGTTTACTGCAAAGAACCTAGCAGTATCACCGGAGTCATTGTGGGCCCACAATATACCTGCATGAACACGGCTAGTTACAATTTCTGAGGCCTCATCTAGGTCCTCCTTGTCCAACGTTCCCCAAGCTTCTGGTTTTAAAACCTTGGGGCAAGCAAGTTCTGGTTCTGCATCTTCAACTTCGACGGCATCGTCTGTGTCCGACGCTTCAACATCCACGGTGTCGGCGACTTCTGTATCCTTGGCTTCAACGTCTTCGATGTCTTCGGTGACTTCAGTGTCCTTGGTGACTTCAGTGTCCTTGGAATCAGTGTCTTCAACGTCCACAGTGTCATTCTCCGAGCCATCGTCGGCCACGGCGTCACCAATCTCCTGGGTCATGATGTCGTCATCGTTCTTGTTTCCGCCAGCACACGAAACGAGTAAAACCGCAACAAAAATCAAAAGTTTTCGCAAACCACCCTCCTAGCCAAAATTCGATCTGCCAGTTCGCTACGCAAAGGTCAACACAGGACCATAACGATGTCAAGCCCCTGTCCCTGTCCCTGCCCCCTCCACTAAATCATCGATTTTAGAGAAAAAACCTAATTCATGCCTTGAAAATCACTCCAAGGTTACGATATAGTCATCTGTTTGCAGGACGCCAGTCCTGTCTGCCAGCTCACTAGGAGGAGATAATGAAACGATTTCTTGCCTTGGCAATTATTGCCGCATTTATAGGATGTTCCGACGACCCACCAGATAATGCTACTGACACGATTCCTACACCTGATGGCGCTGAAGATTCAACTGAACCAGCCGAAGACACTACTGATGCAGACGTAGGGGACGAGGACACGGTCGACGCAACAGACACCGTAGACACCACCGAAGATGTGGACGTCGAACCCCAAGAGCCTTATGAAAATGGCGCCACAGCCTTTATTTCAACTAGCCAAGACCAGTTGATTTCTGGCCCCATCGCTGCTGGAGTGGTAGGCGACATATTTTTGCAAAACAAGCACGTGAAATTCGTGGTTCGTAACCAGAAACGTAGCCTCTATTCACCATATGCTGGCGCCTTGGTAGATGCGGATATTAGGCGCGCCGATGGTGAGCCAGACAACGATCAGTTCTTCGAGCTTTTTGCCATGATTGGCATGGGCCGAGTCTTTAGGCCGACATCTGTTTCGATAGTTGACGATGGCACCTACTCCGGCACAGCAGTAGTTCGGTTTGAAGGGGCTGATGGTGGGATGAGCCTTATTGACTCTTTGCTCCCAACTGATGCAACCGGCTTGGACGTCACACTCGAATACATTTTGCGTCCTGATGCTAAGCATATTGAAATCGTCACATCAGCAACTAATTCACGCGAATTTAAGCGCAGTGCTGTATTGATTGGCCTGTTCCTGCAAATGGGCAAACGCCTGAAAGCGTTCCACGATGGCTGTGGAGACGTCGAAGACTGCCTGTCTGGAAAATCTGATATCCAATGGTTGGGTGGTTATGGCGAAGGGATTTCCTACGCTGTGACGGTTCCTGGCGAAGAAGACCTTTCTTTGCTTTTGGAACATGACGCCTTGATGCTGCTGGAAAGTGGTACCTTTGATTTTGCCCCAGGTCAAACCATAAAAAGCTCTGCGTTCATAACGGTTGGGAAAGATAGCCTAGAAGACGCTTTGACTGAGGTCAGGGTGATCCGAGGTGAAGATAAAGGTACCAAAGTGCCAGTTAAGGTTACTTTATCTGACGACCACTCCTTACTTGGAAACGTCGATGTAAAGATCAGTCGTAACGGCGCTGGTCGTAAGAGCAAGTGGGTCACAACACTTATTCCCGATGAAAATGGCGAGGCAGTCGCCCATTTGGCACCTGGAAAATACGACTTCACAGTTTCTTTGCCAGGCGCACCAGACGCTGTAGTGGAAGGCGTTGATGTGGGAGATTCCGACTTGACGACCCCAGTGGAGTTAACTGCAAACGCAGCTGGCTTCTTGCGAATTCGCTCGACTGATGCAAGTGATAATCCCTTAACAACCGCAGCTGTGCTTCAAAGTGGCCATGATGCCCCTTGGTTGGCGCGAACCTTGAATTTTGTGGCAGTACGTGGCGGCGATTGGACGTTCCCCTTCGTGGCAGGTGACTACACCTTGACCGTTTCAAAGGGCTTGGTCTGGGGTATTGATCGGCAAAACGTCACTATCACGGCTGGTGATATTACGGAAGTTGATGCGAAAATCAACCAGGATGTAGATACAACCGGTTACTTGTTTTTGAACTCCCATGAGCACTCTGAACGTAGCATCGATTCGATAGTTCGTGCAGATGACAGGATTTACAACGCCATTGCTAACGGCGTTGATATCATGACCCCGACTGATCACGATTTCTTTGGCTCTTTCCAAGAGGACATCGAAGAGCTCGGTTTAGAAAAGTATGTCCACTCGTTTTTGGGATGCGAAGTTTCTCCGATCTGGGGACATACAACCGCGGCTGGCTGCAGAACACCGCCAGCTTACCCGACATACTTCGCCATTGACTTGACGCACTATGACGATGATGGCCGCGCCCTGAAGGCAAAAACGGCGTCTGAGATTTATCAAGAGGCCAGAGAAGTCTTCGGATGTGAATTCGTCGGTATTAACCACCCATATCGAGGCGGCCCAACCTTCGAAACTTACTATGGATCTGAACTTGATTTTGATCCGGATTCAGCTTTGCCGGATCTGGATCTGTCATTGGTTGATGGGGTAGAAGTCTATAACAAGGGCGATAGCGTTAGTGTTATCACAGAACAGAACATTATTGCTTGGTTTAACGTACTTAATCATGGCTATCATATCGCGGCAATTGGTGGCTCTGATGAGCATCATTTTGCGGGTTCCTATGGTAACCCTCGAAACTTGGTGCCTTCCAGCCGTACAGTTGAGGAAGGCGTTGATCAAACCGAAATATGGGACAATGTCAAGGCCTTACGCAGCCAAGTTGTTGGTGGTCCAGTCATACGATTCAGCGTTGATGACAAAGGTAGTGGCGAGACCGTTGTTGCGAACGAGGGTAAGGTTACAGTCAAGGTCAAGGTGGAGGCCCCTAAATGGATGGGCTTAAACTTTGTGAAGGTTTTTGCAAACGGTATTCAAGCTAACGAATTTGTGCCTACAGAGAATTCCGAAGTAGTCCGCCTTGATGAAACTTTCGAGCTTGAACTAGAGACAGATGCTCATATCGTGGTTACTGCCGGATCTTTTGACCCTGCGCACGAGATGGTTCCAGTGGCCAGAAAGCTACCTTTCTCTAATACAAACCCAATATTTGTTGACGTAGATGGAGACGGCTACACCCCACTTCACAAACAAGGGCTTCCCTCAGACAAATAAACCCAAAATCACCTGCCCCTGTCCCCGCCCCTGTCCCTGCCCCTGTCCCTGTCCCTGCCCCTGTCCCTGTCCCCGTCCCTGCCCCTGTCCCTGTCCCTGCTACAGATCCTACCAGTTAGCATGTTCTGGCTCCTGATTGTGTCTTCTTTGTTGCGTTCTTCCTCTTCGTTACAGTTTTAAAACATGGTCCGGGGGCATCCTTCCGGGCCCAAAATCTCCCGTAGCCACCCCGACTGTCTCTTAGTGACATCGTCCGGGCGAGATATACGATTGCTAACGTGTACGTTCATCCTTTTGGCCCGGACGGGCCGCTGCGCGGCCTTCATGTCAGCTAAGAGACGTCGGGTCCCGGCAACTCCCGATAGCGCCCTCCAGGATTGCCCCCGGACCATGTTGCTGGGTGCCCTCTCGACCTCTTTTTAGCTCCAAATCCTGCAGATCACCACGATCATCTCCCTGCCCCTGCCCCTGTCCCTGGCCCTGCTCCTGTGCCTGATCCTGCCCTGTTACCGCCTCTACAACAAAGCCCTGCCCATGTCTTGGTGGGGGGCTGGGATTAGCTCGGACCTTAGCAACAGGCCGGATGCTATTGCATCGACTCCGGCGCTTAGGGCGGCTTCTACTGAGAACTGTTCGCCTGATAGGGTCAGGTAGGCTTTTCCGCCTAGTCCGTTGCCTAGGCGCAGCTCAATTAGGGTGATCTCTGCGGCCTTGCAGGCTGCGTCGGCGGCTAAAACGGTTGCTGCTGCAGAGAATGTTTCAATGATTCCGACTGATTCCAGCTTTTGGAGAGGCTGCATCGCTGCTAGGGCTGGTAATACTTGGGGGTGTAAGTTTGGAATTACAAGGTGGTCGACTAGATACTGGCCAGCATAGTGTAGGCCGACCTGAAAAGCCTCTCTTACTGGGTCTTCGCCTCCGCCTACTACTATTAGATATTTGCCTGGACATATCGTCTGGGACTGAAGTAGCTTGACTGGGGCCGTTTTAGCCATGGCATCTGAGGCTACTACGCCACGAGCAATGGAAGTCAGCTCAATCAAAGCAATCGCCGGTAGTGAAGTCATATGTAGGACCTCTCTTTATTAAATGATCAGACACCTTGCCTAACAATCTTTATGTGCTGGTCAGTTATCGCTGCAACCGTTCCTGTCATGGATGCATGAACTCTGGCCCCAAGCGCTCCCGTCGGAATCTCAGCAATGCATTGACCTGCTGAAACTGCCTGGCCCACTTTTACAATGGGAATGGCTGGGGCTCCGACATGCTGTTTTAGCCTGATGTTAACTTCCCAAGGATCTGCAACTGGAACGGTAGTGCCCTTGTATGGCAACAAATAGTCTTTCAGTCCAAGCCTTTCTACGAGTCTTGGCTTGGGCAGCCTGAGCCAAGCTTGCTGTTCTAGCGCGGTTTCTGGTCGATTTTTCAAGGGATTTGGCTGTTTTCTTGCAATCATCCCAGCTTTATAGTCCCCAAAAACGTACCTTGGAGATAAACCAAGGGGACAAGACCAGACCTCACAGATTCCACACTGGGAACACAAGTAGCCCATCGCCCTGACTTCAAATGGGATGTCGTCTCCGCTGGGCTGAGCAAAACGCCTGCCCTCAGCATCAACCCCATCCAAATCATAAGCCCCACCCGCTAGCAAGGCCCTCATCGCAAGGTGAGGCTCGATACGATGCCCAAGCAAGAACCTTGAACACTGGTCAGTACACATGCGGCACTGACAGCAGACAGCAAGGGCCTGGCGAAAAGTAGCAGCATGAGGACGCCGTCTGGTAATCACCACCTCGTTGTCAGCAGGCAACACCAAAAAAGCGCCAGTGGTTTTTGTTACAGGTTTGGACCAGTCTTCAATCAGCATTCCCATCATGGGGCCGCCTTCGATGATTGCGACGTTTTCGTCAGTTACCCCTCCCGCGGCTGCCACGACTTCCGCAGTTGAAATACCAATTGGGACTTCATAGACACCTGGGTTACGGACCAGTCCAGTTACAGTCACTTCCTTGCGAATAACAGGCTGGCCGTCAATGGAACGCCTGATGTTCGCAAGGGTTGCCACATTGCTAACTACCACCCCCACATCCAAAGGAATTCCACCCTCGGGCACCACGCGCCCAGTCAGTTCGTGTACTAAAACCTGCTCGTCACCAGCAGGATAAAAATCCCCGATCAGACCAATTTCGATGGGATATTCCCCATCCAAAAAGGGAGTCATCGCCTGTATCACGTCTGTATAATGGGATTTCACACCAAAAATCAGGCGTTTCGCACCCACCCTATTACCAAGGGCTCTCATGCCTTCAGCAATCAACTTGGCGTGACTAATCACAGTCCATTGGTCAGTAACAAGTAAAGGCTCGCACTCAGCACCGTTGGCAATTAATATTTCCGCCCTTGCAGCGGCCTTGACATGGGTAGGAAATCCAGCCCCACCAGCACCAACAACACCTGCAGCCTTGATCAGTTCAACCAGATCCACCTTAGGCTCCGCCAAAACTTGCGCGATACTAGCACGCCATCAGATGACGTGGATAGCCCTAAATAGAACGAACAAATACGTCCCTATGTCTATTTTTGTTTTACTTGGTGGTCACTTGGTATGGAAGCGGGGGCCCGAAAAAACCTTACAAAGAACCTCAAATAGGGTATTTTTCGCTTGAAACTATAGAGATAAGGGGCTTTTAAGTTCGGGCGGTTGTGATACGATGGGGTGCCTTCTTTGGAGTACATCGTGATGAAAAAGTTATTGATCCTGGCTGGTGTTGTTGCAATAGGTTTTGCGACTGGGTGTGGCAAAAACGAATGTAACGAGCTTAAGAAAGCGGTATGTGACAAGGATGCAGCAAGTCTGGCCTGTGAAAAAGCAGGGCAACTGACTGCCAGAGACGAATGCGCTAACTACCTGGCTAATTTAGACAAGTTCATAGAACTGTCCAACGTTGTGGTCGAGGAACCAGGGGTTCAGCCACCTGCAGAGGCCCCTAAAGCCGAGGAACAACCAGCCGCAGAGCCTGCTGCCGAACCAGCAGCCGAGCCAGCCGCTGAGCCAGCCGCTGAACCAGCAGCTGAAAAACCTGCCGCCGAACCTGCTGCCGAGCCTGCCGCTGAACCTGCAAAGGAAGCCGCACCTGAGGCCGCACAGGAATAAGCCGCGTTATTCCTGGCAATGCTCAATTTGAGCACGTTGATCCACGAGCCATGTGATATCTTTATCGCGTGAGCAACATCGCATCACCACGCAGTTTTGCCTTACTTGCCATATTGGCGGTAATCCTCTTGCTGGCACCAGCCAAAGCTTTTGCCGGCACTGACCCAAATATACGTTGGAAAACCCTGAGTTCAGAGCACTTTAAAGTTCACTTTTATCAAGGTGGCGAACTTATGGCTCGCAGGGTGATGAGCATTGCCAATTCCTCGCACCAGTGGGTTGGCGAACTCTTGGGACTGTACCCAAGTCAGCTCGTCGAAATATCACTTTGGGATGATGTTGATTCGGCTAATGGTTGGGCCTCAGTTTATCCATACGACAAGATTCGACTTTTTGCTGCGCCACCCGGGCCAGACTCTGAGTTGGGCGTTTTTTCAGATTATCTTTCATCACTGGTTGTCCACGAATACACCCACATCGTGCACATGGACGAAGTGTCCAAGATCCCAGGATTTGTCAACAAGGTCATCGGAAAAACATTTCTGCCAAACGGGGCAATCCAGAAATGGTTCATCGAAGGCTTGGCAGTATTTATGGAGTCCCAACTTCCAGATGGAGGCAGACTTGGCTCCAGCCAGTACAAAATGATGCTTCGCCAGGCAGCCTTGGGTGGGACCTTTCCACAATTATCACAACTTACAGTAACTCCCATCATCTGGCCAAGAGGCACTTCTCCATACCTGTTTGGAGGCTTCTTCTTTGAATTTTTGGCACAAAAGTTTGGGCTAGAGGCGATTACCAAATTCATTAAAAACTACGGCGCGAACGTGATACCGTTTTTGCTGAACACAGTCGCAAAACGTCACTTTGGAACCACTTTTTACTCGTTATGGAGTGAATTTCACGCGCAGGTTATCGCAGACAGTGAAAAGCACTTGGCCGAGTTAACACAACTGGGTCTAATCCAAGGTGAAAGACTTACTAAAGGCGGCGAATTCAATGGGCGAGCCGTGTTCAAGGACCCAAGACATGTAGTGTGGGTAAAATCCGACGGGCGTTCCATGTCTGGTTTGTTCCAGCTCGACATTGAAACGCCTAATAAAAAGCCACAGCGCTTGGTCGACTGCGATGGGGGATGTCATTCAGTTGCTGCACACCGTGGCCGCATCTTTTCAACATCAACCAGTTGGAATCGTCTGGTTTATCAATATGGCGAGATCTTTGAACTAAAAGATGGGCTCAAAAAGCTGACCTCCAGAAGCAGGGCCAGGGATTTGGCTGTCTTTGATGACAAGTTTAATGCCACGACCATTGCATACGTTCGGGCAGACTATGATCAAGTATCGATAGTCTCGTTTACGGTTGGCGAAGACAAACCTTCAGAAAGTGAAAAAGTCATCATCCAACCTGGATTATTCAGCGATTTGGGAGACCCAGTTGTTTTGCCAGGATCAGAGCATCTCGTTTTTACAGGTGCAAAAGACGGCCAATGGGACTTATGGTCAGTAAACCTTGAAACTGGCCAATTGCAACAGTTAACAAACGATAAATTTCTTGATCGCGACCCAGTGCCCACGCCTGATGGAAGATTCATAGTTTTCTCTTCCGACCATGAGGGTGTTTTTGACCTTTTCGCGCTTGAATTAGCTACGGGACAACTATTTAGAATTACAAGGGAACCTGGAGGCGCCTTTTGGCCGGCCGTTTCTCCAGCTGGCACTTCGATTGTTTACAGTGCATATGGCCCAAAAGGCTATGATTTGGCAATGTTACCCTTGAAGCCACAGAATTGGATCGCCATAGATGACACCAAGGCTCCCCATGCGGACAGCCCTTTAAAACCAGCCCAAACTCCACCACCTTTCCCAATGGAAACTGACTTCGATGGCGACGCCACTCCTTATCGAGCGACATCGTTAAAGCCGCGCTCCATAATACCAAGGTGGGCTTTTTCAAGCGGGGGTAATAACAGGCTTGGCTTTGAATTTACTGGTTCTGATATTTTAGACCGTCACTATTTTTTGGCCGCTTTTGATGCTGATTTGGCGAGGATTACACCCTACGGGGCTTTACAGTACAAGTACTTTGGCCTTTTTCCTAATTTATCCCTTGATTTTGTGACCTGGAATGGAACAGACCGCGCCATAATCGATGATCAAATCAAGGAAGTGGACGCCAGGAACTGGATGATAAACGCCGGAGCTTCCTTACCAATTCCTGGTCGGGTGGTTTCATTCAGGGTTTCTTTGGGCTACTCCATACGCTGGAAAATGATTGGCGAAATACCTAAAGCCCACGAACCGGCATCTACCACACCTTATCGGCCAGAAAGCCGCAGACTGGCTGGCCTTACCGCTTCTGCGTCTTTTTCGTGGCTGCGTTCCTACGCGAAATCTGTATCAACCGAGCGCGGCCTCGCTGGTGGCATATCTGTTGGAGGGCGCCACAAATGGCTTGGAAGTGATGGAAAATCCTTAACAATCACTGGCACCCTTGACGGATATGTACCAATGCCCTGGGGACATGGTCATGTGCTGGCCCTGCTTACATCTGGAGCGACCTCTATTGGGGACATAGGAACGATAGAAGTCTACGGACAAGGCGGTTTTCCAGTACAAGACATGGTGATGGCAATAATTAACAATCAGCCACTATCCGGGCGTTACTTACGTGGCTACGGTCACAACGCCTTCGTGGGAAACTCTTACTTTCTTGGCAATCTTGAGTATCGCTTCCCTATTTTTCCAATCTTTCGCAGCTTGGGCACAATTCCACTGTCTGCACGCTACCTCCATGGAGCTGTCTTCGCGGATCTGGGTAGGACCTGGACAAATGACAGCTCAAGCGGCTTCAACTGGGCAATTGGGGCTGAACTAGCTTTGGGAATAAATCTGTTCCTGGCCAGAGATGCGACTTTAAAAATAGGCTACGCGCACGGATTCGCAGACAAGGGTAAAGACACGTTTTACTTCCTGTTTTCGCCGTGATCAGCCAGCGCTAACTCGGTCAATATCCTTACGGCCTCAGATTCATGGTCTTTAAAGGTCAGCAGAGTCTCGGTACCAACTGAATTACCCAAGACATGCAGGGAACGTGCAGCAAAAAATCTTATAATTTCCGAGTGTTCAGCCAAGGCTGGCTGCAACATCTGTTCTACCCTGTCACCACCTAAATAACCCAACCCATCCGCGGCTCTGGCCCTGATTACACTTGATGTATCCCCGTCTTCAAGCACCACAGCCAAAGCATCAATCAAGCGCTCTCGTACTCTTGGCGCCGCTTTACCAAAAACGGCCCCTATTTCGGCACGCTGCAGGTCGGAACTTACGGTTAAAAACCCCAAACACATTCCCATAGAGCACATATTTGTCTGGCAATCCGAATTTTTCTGGCATTTTTCAAGACCAAACAAAAGGCTGTCAACATCCAGTCCAGCAGTCTGACCGCTGTCACAAGAAAGCAGCGACAGGAATAAAATACACGGAACGACCTTTCTCCACATGTTTTTTGGGCTCATTCTCCCCCTCAACGCAAAAATAAAGGTCAAGAGACGTGGCCAACCCTCTTGACCTTGCGGCAACGGTCAAACTATACTCCATAAGGTACTTTCAGTGACAACAAATCACTTGTGGAGGACACCGTGGATAGAAAACCGCTAGTCGTTCTGTTAACCGTGGCAGTGGCGCTTGCCCTTACGCTTGAAACCGCATGCGTCAAAGGCACTCCGACCACGTGTAATGGCTGGGCTAAATTGCTGCGTAGCCCCGTCAATGGCAAAAAGGCGATTAAAGAATCCGGTGAGCTGCACTGTGTTGACAGCTTACCGATTCTATTAGAGCTTTTCCCAACCAGCCAGTTCAAGGATGAAATCCTTGCCGCTGTGCGGAACATCAATGAGCCTCTTGCCTCAGTGGAACTGCTGACCGTTGCATTGCAGGATCCGGATTCTGCGCCTCAGGCTGCAGCCGTCGCAGAGGATTTTGCAATCCCCGAGCTGCGCAAACCGCTGATCGAGGTGTTGACAACCAGTGATGCACCGAAGGCCAGACATAATGCAATCAATGCTCTGGCCAAGATTGATAAGGATAACCTGAAGCAGCACGAAAAACTGTTTATTCAGTTACTGCGTAATGACCCGAACCTGCAGGGTATCCAGGTCAATGCAGCTGCTGCCAGACTTCTTGGTGAAATCGGTTCTGAAGAGGCAATCCCCCACCTGATCATGGGGATGTTTATAAAGACCCAGCGTGGTGAAAAGATGTACACCGCCGCCAGGAAGGCTCTTGCGAGGATCGGGCCGAAGGTTGTGGAGCCTTTGGTTGCGGTGCAGGCTAATGACCGTTCCAAATACGGTCCCATGATCGAGGAACTGGCAAATACGGCTAGTCGCCTTGGAATGAATGAATGGGAATGGCAGGATGGCCCTGAGATTTATCAGGTTTTGGGTGATCTTCGTGAGACTTCAGCTGCGCCGGCCATCGCAAAGAGCCTTGCAAAGCCTTTGAACCCACCTGTTGGTGTTGATGACCGTGTCACTCGTTCCTGGCAGATTACTCAGCAAAACCGCATCACGATGGCCATGCTGGCGCTGTGGAACGTTGGTTCTCCTGAGATTATCCCTCAGCTTAAAGAGATCATCGTTAATCCAGATAATGACGCTAAGCTTCGCCTCGATACGGCTACGGCTCTGGGTATGCTCCCAGGTTATGCTGGAATGCCTGCCCTTTTGGATATCTATAAAACCTCCAAGCTGCAGACCTTCCGCGCCCCATTGCTGAAACCGGTCGCTATGGGGATTTCATGGGATGAACTGCCTGCCCTGGAAAAGATGCTGAAGGCTGACAAGAGTGAACTGGTTGTAGCGCGAACCACTGGTGAAGAGTCTGGCGAGTTCCAGTCAATGATCTCGGTACTTCAAAAGTGCGCCAAAAACGACGTTGATTGCCTGATTGGCGTGCTTAAGGGTGAAGATATCGTTGCTTCCCAGAAGGCGGCCATTTTGCTTAGTAACGTGAAGGGTGACCACAGCAGGAAGGCGCTGGACGCGCTGTTGACCTTCTATCCAACTGTGAACCCAAAAGAGACCGACCTGCGACGCTTCCTAATCATTGGAATTTGGCGTCTTGGTGACAAATCTACCGTCAAGGACGTCGAGCGCTTGATCCAGGCTGACAAGGAAGCAAAGGGCGGCAGCTTCTGGGTCGACGAACTCGAACCCCTGCTCTTCGCACTCCAGCGCCGCTAACGCAATCCCCCACATCCCCTGTCCCCGCCCCTGTCCCTGTCCCTGATACTGACCCTGTTACAGATCCTGCTAACTAGCTTGTTATGACTCCTGATTGTTTGTTCTTTTTGGCGTTTTATCTCTTCGTTAGAGTTTTAAAACATGTCCGGGGGCATCCTTCCGGACCCAAAATCTCCCGTAGCCATCCCGACTGTCTCTTGGTGACATCGTCCGGGCGAAATATACGATTGCTAACGTGTACGTTGATCCTTTTGGCCCGGACGGGCCGCTGCGCGGCCTTCATGTCAACCAAAAGACGTCGGGTCCCGGCAACTCCCGATAGCGCCCTCCAGGATTGCCCCCGGACCATGTTGCAGGGTGCCCCCTCGACCTTCTTTTAGCTCCAAATCCTGCAGATCAGCACAAACGTCTTCCTGTCCCCGTCCCTGTCCCTGTCCCTGTCCCCAAATTGTCCTTTTAATCTCAAAGACTTTTAGAACTGAAACAGCAGTGCGGCTATTGCATCGCCAAAGAACAGCCACTGAAGAGCACCTAACGCTATGAAAGGACCAAATGGGACAGCTGTTTTGCCCATTGTTTCCTGGTGTTCATGGCCTTCTTCAGGTTCCCATGGTGGGTCCGCTATCTTCTTTTTTAGCGACAAGGGAATCGCAACTATCAAGCCTTGAATTGATGCTGCAAGTAGCACAAAAGGTAAGGCGACATAGCCAAGCATCGCTCCGACCATTGCCATCAAAAAAACGTCGCCAAGCCCCATACCTTCATGGCCTCGAATCTTGAAATACAACACTCGAATCAGCCATATGGGCAAGCCACCTGCGACCATCCCAATCAATGCGTCAAGCCAACTTACCCCAGTCAAATCTCCAAGCAAAATATTGGTCAGCAACCCAATCGCTATTCCCGGAAGAACCAGTGAGGGTGGAATCCACCAATGCTCAAGATCGATAAAGGTGATGACCAGTAACAGGAAGCAAAATGCAAAGAAAAACGCCCACAGGACCGCCAAGCCTGCCAAATCAGCGACTTCAAACCCAACATTTATGGCCAGTAAAAGGCAGGCCAGCGATAAAACAGCGCCTGAAAGCTCAATTAATGGGTACCTAATCGAGATTGGCTCCTTACATACCCTACACTTGCCTAAAAGCAGCATGTAGCTGATGACTGGAATATTGTCGAACCACTTGATGGGCGTTTCACATTTTGCACACGCCGACCCGGGATACACAATCGATCTGCCTAGAGGCAACCTGTAAATCACAACGTTCGCAAAAGACCCAAAGGTAGCCCCCAAAGCCAGTACAGTGGCTTTTAGAATCCATAAAGGCACGCCGTCAAACGCATCGGGCATGATTCCCCCAAACTACTCCACGGTTACGGGGCTTACGCTGACCCGGTTATTGCCATCATGCCTGACCTTTTCCTTGTCAAAGGAAGTCACTGTTAAGCGTTTGCCACCGCTAGGTTGATAAAAGCCAATCCAAACGTTGTACAACCCCGAAAGAGCACCAATGGGGACCTTGATGTTGTATGTGTCAACCACAATGTCGCCCTTGAGCCAATGGGTCGTCGCGTAACATCCAACGCACTGATTTTGGTCTTCAGTTTCCCTTACCAAGTTCAAAACCCAATGGTCACCATGAATTCGGGATGATGACCCAACTCTGTCGACGTGCATAAACATCCTGTAGGAGGTCGGAATCTTGTCAAGAGCCTTGAAATACAACTTAATTTCAGTTTCCTTACCACGTTTCGCGGTTGGCGCTCCAAGCTTGACACCGACTAACTCGATCTTGTCATCGAAGACAACAGATGTTGTCTGCATCCCGGGAATTTTGGCGAATTCTTCTTCAGTCAAAGTAGCGTCAGTAAGCCAGTTATAATCCACTTCCCCAGCAGCCAAGGAATTAGAGACCAAAACAAGTCTCGACGATGAATCATCCAGAACTGCCAAAGAGCCTCCCGCCGCCCGAATTGCATGATTAACTTCGCTAAACTGATTTTTTGGCAGGATGAAAAACGAGCGTTTGGATTTGTCTTTCAATCTGGAAATGACTTGATTTCGTGCTGTTACCTCTGGGATATCAGTAACATAGACATTCGATTTGCTTTGCCCAAGCTGATGCCTGAAAAGCTCACCAGGCGACTTGGCATTCGACACTTTGTAAGCCTCAATTATATGCTTTTGGGACAAATGCAAAGACAGTTCTGGAACCAACTGAAATGCCACCGTCAACCCAAACACTATGGCTGCGATAGCAATGCCAACTGTAGAGACAGACGCCTTTTCCAGCTTCAACAAAGCGTCCCAAAAGCGCCTTGGTAGATCGCTTTTGACATACTTTCCAATGGATTCGGCATAACGAGCTGCAATCAGGAGCAGACACACCAGATACAGCAACACAATGTCAGGACCGGTCAGCAAGATGCTTAAAAGGACCTTGCCACGATAAGGTCCATTCACCAAAAGCCCCCATTTTAAAGCTACAAAAACGAGGATATCGATAAGAATAACCCCGACCATCACCAGCATTACGATCAAGAAGTTGCGCCCCCTCGCCAAAAAGGCTGGCAACTTGGTCAAAAGCGAAAAGGCTTTGGTACTGGTCGCAAAAAGTAGGCCTGCTATAACAACCAAAGCAAGCTTAGCCAAGCTAGGTAATGACACGTTCTCAGGAAATGCGGGGTCTCCCTTGCCGGGGGCGACAAACATTGGGTCGGTGGTTAAAAATGAAATTATTGGGTCTGGTGATTTCAGAAGATTTCTGGCCAGTAACAAAAACAGTCCAAATCCGAAGAGGGCAAGCAACCGCGATTCCAGTGCATCATCCTCGCGATCACGCAGATAAAGAGCGATCAGAACGGCTAAAAACGGAGTTCCATAATAAAAAGTCTGATCAAAGGCAAAAATGGAGATCATCAGCATGCCAAGTGGCGCTAAAACACCTATAAGGACGAGGACTTTGGTAGGTTTGGGTTCCTTGAAGGAAACGGCATATGCCAATACTAAGGGCAAAAAGGCAGACCATGGAAACAGCCCAAAACCGATCTGCTTGATGGCAAAAGCGTAGTTGTGATACACAGGCTGCATCCCGTCGCTGAACAGGGCTTTGGTAAATCTAAACTGGAGGAAGTAGGCTGCATCAGGTACAAAAGTCAGGATAGTGCCAACAAGCAGCAAGCCGACTACCACCGCGGCCGCAATCAAGGTCTGGCGCGACAACTTTCCAACCACCAGAGGATAAGCAAGCACCAAACTGACGATGATGACAAGACCGGTCATGCCACCGGCAAAGTAAAGCAAAATCGTGGCCAGTCCCAGCACAACCAGAGGCCAAACTCGAAAAGCTCCTGTTACTGCCACGCCAAACGCGGTGGCAGCTAGCACCAAGGCAAATTGAATCGATGCACCTGGTTGGACAAAACGAGAACCAATCAAAAAGAGGCTGCTTGAGGCAAGAATAATGACCGATAAAATGGCTGTTTTTTCATCAAACGCACGTCTTACCCCGAAAAAGATGACGATCAGGGTAAGAATTCCCATCAGCGCTGATGGAAAACGAGCGCCAAACTCGTTAAACCCAAAAATCTTGAATGATTTAGATACAAGCCACGGGTGCAAAGGCGCCAAAAATACGGTGTATCCACCCTCTTTAAACTGGGCAATACACGAGTGACCAGCCAACGCTGACTTTACGCTGGGAACCAAATCATCGGGAGTGGCAAATTCAGTCAAAGAGGCTGCCAAGCCATTCATCTTGGCTACATGTGGCTCATCGGTCGTTTCTTGTTGAGCCCATTGGGCCTTTATTGCGCTGTGAATAGCCTGCAAATCAAGCTTGCCACCAGAGTAGATAATAAAGTTAGTCGAACGGTTTTTTACAGCCGAAGACGTAAGGAAGCTTGCCAACGCCTTGACGCCCTCGACATCGTCATTACTGCTGATGCTCCCATCAATATCGATAACAACAGCTTCGAAAATCCTGTCGCTGGTAGCCGTCCTTATCGCATCGTAACCCCCGGACAAAGCTTCAATCTGTGCTCGATCTGCAAGCCCGGCTTCCAATTTGACCTTTATTTCACCATTACCTGGCTCAGCCACCAAAACCAAAGGCGGCTCAGCCATAAGTCGGCTGACTTGGGATTGGTCCATCTCCCAAGGTTCCCAAAGCCCTGGCGCCCAAACACCAGCAATAAGAATGATGGAAGCAACAACTAGCGTGGCCACCCCACCCCACTGTTTTAATAAAGCCATTTTTAGCCCCATTAGTATTTGATTACGAACTTGAACAAAGTATCAAACCAAAACTGCGGTAGACTACTTGTCTAACGGCGCTTTTGCAAGCTGGCGTCTGTTTAACAACAAAAGCTGGGTAAAGCCAGCAAAGATTGCTTTTTAAGGATTGCAAATGGAACCAAAGCCACATAAAACCAGGATGTTAGCAACACAAGGCGCCTCACAACAATCGGTGAGTCTACCCAAAAATTTCGCCAGATTATCTGGTACCGACAAGCTTAGAATTTTAACTGAAACAGAAGATTTACCAGCTGTTTTCAAGGCGTTACGAAACGACGAAGTATTTCATCTAGTTAGAGACATCGGCATTGAGGACGCTTTTGAACTTTTACCTTTTGCAACAAAAGAGCAACGCCAAACCTTCGTGGATCTGGCCATCTGGAGAGACGCGGCTTTGGAGCCTGCAAAATTCGACCAAGTCATGGGACTGGCCCTAGCGGAGTCTTGGGATTTTGCTGTCCAGTTTGTAAACGAGCTTGGTCCTGAAACTATAGCGCTGCGGATTTTTTCAAAAGCGACGGTATACACCCAGGAAGAGGCAGAAAACGTTTCAATTCCAGATGATGTCTTTTTCAACTCTCCTGACGGCGTGTTTTTGGTAGTGTGCAACACTCCGGACGATGTGGCACCGCTGCGCCAACTGATGGAATTGCTTTATGCATCCGGAGTTGAAGAGGCTCACTCGCTAATTCAGGCTGGCCGTCGTGACACCATAGCTTCAATAGCAGACCAAGCTGAACATTTCCGAGAGGCCCGCCTTGAAGACGTTGGATTTCCACGTAGTTTGGACCGTTTTTCGCTTTTCGAACCAATAGTGTTAGCCGAACTAAAGCAAACCCTGATTGAACGAATTGAAAAGCAACTTGGGAAAATCTCGGCCAGGGCAGCTGAAGGTACCGCGCTTGGATTACAAGTTTTAAAAAGCGATTCGAAACTTTTCGTTTGGAAGGCTCTTGCAATCGCCGAAGAAAGCGCTGACATATCTGGATACATCCAGGAAATGACCTTGCTTGTAAACAGGGTCTTTGCTGCAGTTGAAACAGACCCGATGGACTCTGAGGCTTGGAAGGATGCCTCAGACCGCACCCTGTCCTTCATGTCTTTGGGGCTTCAGGAGCTGTCACAAAATAGCCTGGAAACAGCGGCAGACCTCCTGATTGTCGCTTGGCCAGCTGAGCTTTTTAAAGCTGGCGTCCAGGTAGTTAGACCTGCCCACATAAAGGCTCGCAGCATCATTGGAAGAATCCTGGGCTCTTCGCAACTCAGCCTATTTGGTGAAGAGATTGCTGCCAGCCTTACTGCACTTGCAGCTTTTCCGCCAATGATTGGCCAATTCGTTGGCAGCGGTTTCCAGATTCGAAATTTTCAAACGACGCAGGATGCAGATTGGGCCAAGCAATTGACAGCACGGGCTGATTTCATGGTCAGGTTTGCCATGGATAAACTGGGGTATGCCCCTGGGACGAACCAAGCGACAGCTGGACTGGTTAAAGCAACCTTTGAAAACATTCTGGCAACTGCTTGGGCCAGAAATATTATTGATGGCGCCGTCTCCCTTGAACCCTTAGATTCCGAGGATGTAAAGCGGCTATTGGTGGCTGCGTTTGATGGACAGCAACTGCGCCCCAAATTGAAAGAGTTAGAGCCTGTAAAACTGGGACTTACTGACGAGGCCGACGCCGTTTACCTGGAATATTGGATGCAAAAAGCGCTTCAGGCAGTGGAATTGGCACTTTCAAGCCTTAATCCAAGCGAACCCATCAAAACGCGTTTTATTGGAAATTCATTACTTGTTAAATAGTCCCAGCCCAGCCACGCCCCTACTTTTGCCAAGCAGCAGGAACAATTTTGGTCAGCTCAGCCTCAGGCATATCGCCAACCAGCGTTTGGACCAAAGCACCATCTCCATATGTTGCGTATGTGTACCCCTCCTGGCGCCCAATCCTGGCGGGACCAGGTTGCCAATCAGAGGGCGGTTTATACTGAGTCACAGAAAATCTGCGTCCACCACCGTCGTACAAGAACACCACGGCAGGATTACCACCAACCGTGGCAAGCCGTGCACCAACTAGCTTTATGTCCCCAGTATCCTCAAGCGGAACCTGATACGAAAAGGGAGCCCTGACCTTCAAGAAGGAATCGACCTCAGATCTATTACCCACAACCTCGGTCTTTTCGTTTTGCTGATGAAAGGCTATTGCCTGCTCTTCAACCCCTGGATTCGCAATGATATTTGCCACGATTGCATAACCAAGACCAGCAATCAGCGCTACCCCAGCCGCATACGCCAACGTTGGCAGGTACCTCGACTTGCCAGCCGAGTCGATCTTGGCCTCAATCTGGTCCCTAAGGCTGCCAGGTGCCACAACCGTGCGCAAAGATTGGCGTAATGCGGCTCTAAAGCGTGATTCGCGACTAATCACTTCGCGACAAGATTCGCACTGCTGCAAGTGAGCCTCAATGGCGGCATGCTCCACGTCCGCCAACTCACCATCCAAGAAAAAATCCACATATTTGGGCAGGTGTTCACAGTCCATATCAACCTCCCCTTCCAGTTTTTGAACCAACTAACGACAGCACTTTTCCTTGTGAGTTGCTTTGCTGTCCTTGTTTCAACAAATACTCCCTCATCATCCGCCTGCCGCGATACAGCCTGGACATAACAGTTCCAATGGGGGTAGCCATGACATCAGCGATTTCTTGGTACGTTAACCCTTCAATATCAGATAAGGAAACCGCTGTTCTAAAGTCGATTGGCAATGAATTCAAGGCGTTTTGCAATTGCTGGCGCGTTGAAGCCAGGATCACAGCGGATTCTGGATCAGAAAATGAGGAAGAATCAGACCATAAAGCCCCTAAACCTTCAGGAATCTCCTCGACAACCACCTCTTTACGCCTGTCACGAATCTGATTCACGAAGGTATTGCGCAAAATACGAAACAGCCAAGCCTTGCAATTGGTGCCCTCTTGAAACGAATCAAAAGCTGCCAACGCCTTCATGTAGGTTTCTTGAACCAAATCGTCAGCCAAAGCTCCATCATGGGTCATGGTCAGCGCAAAACGATAAACGGCATCAAGGTGAGGCAGCGCCTCCCTTTTAAATCTTTCTGAATTTGACTTGCGACTTTTCCAAACGGCCATACGACCTCCAGTGCCAACAAGAACGCACTTCGGCTGGATTTTATTCCACAGCGCAGCAAAAAGGATCTCTGGGGGTTTTCTGAAAAAGGCCTAGAGACAAAGGCACGGGCATGTTGCGTTGCCGATGAACGGAACAACAACACAAGAATAAGTGCAAATAACTTGGTCCCCCTGAGGCTGACAAACAGTACCTTCACAGAAGTCATCGGGACCAATACACTTTCCACCGGAACATACGTCATTTACTGTGCACGGATCCTGATCATCACAGGCCACACCATCAGCAGGATCCCAGTCGCACTCGCCAGTTGCAGGGTTACATCGCTCATTTTTTGTGCATGGATTATCGTCAAGGCAGTTTTTCGTAGTGCCAGATCTACATGCACCATTCAGGCAGTAATCATTTTGTGTACAGAAATTGCCATCCTCACATGGGGCCGAATTGTACGTGTGCACACAATTACCAGTGCCAGGCTCACAAAAGTCATCGGTACATGGGTTTAAGTCATCACAATTCTTCAAACCACCAGGCAGACAGTTTCCTTGGTCGTCACAGCGGTCCCCAATGGTGCATGGATTCAGGTCGTCGCATGGACCGGCAATTGGGGTGTAAACACATGTATATTCTTCAGGGGTTGCACCAGGAACACAGGTGTCTCTTGTACAATCCTTTCCGTCGTAGCAAAGCTCCTCATCAGTCTGACCATTACAGTTATCGTCGATTCCATTACATAGCTCAGGTTGCGGTTCTCGGGCGTCACAGTCAATAACTGTACCGTTGGAACAAAAACCAAACCCCTCGCAAGTACCGAACTCGTTCTTCTTTTCGCAGGGGAACCGTTCAAGTCCTTCATCGGTCAAGCCATTGCAGTTGTCATCAACACCATTGCAAGCCTCTGGACGAGGTGTTTTCGCGTTACATTCTGACAATCCATGGATTGAACATCGCCTCTCACCAGGGCATCTGCCGTGCTCATTTTCAGCATGACAAACGGTCGACGCGCCCAAGTTGATGGCTCGGACTGAACACACTCATTCTGCATCGTCCTCCGGCACACAGTGGTTTGCAACAGCGCCACCTGGCAGCGTTATATCCTTGCAAAAATAGCCCGTCGGACAGTAACCATCGATTGAGCAATCAGCGGCGCAAAACTTGCCAATATTCCCCATGTCCAGGCACAGCGACGTACCTCCAGCCATGTCGGAGTTGCAGTCCCTTGTCTCAACGCAAGGATCGCATTGGGTCAAAAATATTGGCATGCAGATTGAGATGGGGTCACCAGCAACCGAAGTCATCTTACAAGCCCAATCCTGTGGACAATCGCCAACACAGGTTGTTGTACAAACACTTCCAGTCGGGGTGTCAACACAGAAGTTTGAATGGCAGTCATTACCATCCTTGCATGGATAGCCGAAGGTGCCAGGTTCAGGTGGAGTATAGGTATCTGCATCATCCGAGTCTTCAACCTCGACCTCAGCTTCGTCTACAACTAAATCCTCCCTTGGCTCAGCTTGGTCATCATCAGGCGTGTCTTCGCCATAGTTAAGATCCATTGTCGGAGTGTCTGGACTAAAGTCTGGGTCTGTGGTCTTTGAACCCCCACATCCCATGACAAACACAGCCAGAAAAGTCCCCATCAACACAAGCTTGAGTTCTCGCATACCTACCTCCGATGCTCGCGGGATTATACGAAATTAATGCGTTGTAGTGCAATGACTTTTGATAGCCAATTCTATCCAAGAAATCCAGGTAACAAAAATGTTGGTTTAGTACACCAAAGACTTGCCAGCATTTGGCCGCCCATCAAGGCCCGCCAAGGTTTTTTCAATCGCGGCAGACGCTTCACGGATGTTGTCTTCAGGCCCACCCAAGTAAAGACGCCCAAAGGCCCCAAAGCTAATCATCTCAAGGAGATTGATGGGGGCCACCTTTTCAGCTTCATTAGCGGCAATGGCAGCATAAGCAGCAGGGTGACACTCGACCACAAGCAGCGTTTCGTTCTTCAACAAAAACTGCCCGTGGCGCATGGTGTTAATCAGATGGGTGTGGTAGTTCTCGACGCCAGTAATCATCTGAGTTGATGTGATAAGTGGCTTTAGTCGATCTTCTTCCTTTAAACCCAGATTCTCAAAAACGACTCTACCAGCCTCTCGAATCTGGCCCTGATCCTGGTGGTGAACCTCAAGAAGCCCATAGGCTCTTTCGACGATTTGCATCCCTGGAATGGCAGCCGTCCTTTTTACAACCAAATCAGTAAGAACATTAATGTGCAAACCCGGTGATATCTCAACAAAAAGGGCGGCTTGATCCTCAAGTGGCAAAAAACCGCGTGCAACAGTGGCAATAAACGAGGCCAATTGGGGTTGCAAGCTATCAATGAAGGTGTAAGCACGAAGTTCCAACGCTTCAGACATGACTTACCTCCTGCTATTTCAACATCATCGGACCGCGCTGAATCTTCTCTTGAAGCATCATCAGTCCATCAAATACCTGCTCTGGACGTGGGGGACAGCCTGGGAGATAGACATCAACCGGGATTATGTGATCGATCCCAGGCACGGCGGCATAATTGTCATAAAATCCGCCACTTGAAGCACACACACCAAATGCGATAACCCACTTTGGCTCACACATTTGATCATAGATCCGCTTCAAAACTGGAGCGTTTTTGTGTGTAATGGTGCCAACAACCCAAAGCAAATCACTTTGCCTTGGGGTAAACCTTGGGAATTCAGCACCAAAACGAGCCACATCGTGGTGAGCACAACTGACAGACATGTATTCCATGCCACAGCAGGCAGTAACAAAAGGATATTGAAACAAGGAGTACTTGCGCCCCCAATTCAAGGCCGCTCGCACACTTGTCGTAAAGAATCCTTCTTGCAGTGTATCTTGCTCTTGGTTCATCGGTCCCTTCTCCGTTAAACGGCCCCCACTTTCGCCCGATTGATTATCAGCGAGCCGATAAAGAAGTCAATCAACCTTGATGAGTTGAATGCATAAACCTCGTGATTACGGGCTGTTTGACAGACGCAATCTTGCTAAAAGATAAACTCGCGTGTAACATCGCACTGTTATGTAGAGGCGAGAATGCGAACAATCAAGCGTTACCCAAACCGAAAATTATACGACATGACTGATTGTCGGTATATCACCCTGAACGAGATAGCGGATCTTGTTCGCGATGGTGTCGAAATCAGAGTAATCGACAGTAAGACCAGTGAGGACATCACCAAGATTACTTTGGCCCAAGTATTGTTGGCCGAAGAAAAGGGTAATCGACCGGTAGCTCCGATCCAACGACTCCTTACCCTTTTACATTCTGGTGGCGAGTACATTCATAAACGCTTGGCGCCAGTGGCTGCCCTAAGAGAAGAAGCTGAGAAAACCATTCAAAAGCTGATAAAGGTTGAACCTCCAGAGGAGCTGAAAGATTTCGTCTCACACACGGTTAAAGCATACGAAGATGTACAGCTCCGCGCCGATGAACAACTTCAGTTTTTCGTATCTACTGTCAAAAGCATTACTAATGCACAGAAAGAAATTGAGATCCTGTACAAAAAAGTTGAAGAGCTGACGCAGCGAATAGAAGCTCTGGAAAAATCACAGAAAAAACCTAAGAGGGGGCAATGAGGATTTCCGCACGGACAGAGTACGCAGTTTTGGCTTTGATGAAACTGGCACAGCACGTTGACCTTCATCCCATGCGAGCAAAGGATATCGCCGAATCTGCCGATATCCCTAAGGCGTTCTTGGACCAACTTTTGCTCGATTTACGCAGGGCAGGTCTGATTCGCAGCATCAGAGGCCCAGGTGGGGGGTTCGCCTTGGCTAACCACCCTGAAAACATACTGTTACATGACATCATATTGGCGGTCGATAGCACTGCTCTTTGTTCTGCATGTGGGATCAAGACAGCGGATGGCTCACCCTGTACGCTTCCAGCTTATTGCGCTTTAAGAGAAGTCTGGCAACAAGTAGACGAGGCTGCTGAAAGAGTGCTGCAGGGAATAACATTGGCCACTTTGGTAGACCGCCAATCGGAACTGGAAGGCCACACAATGTTTTACATTTGATCCCCACACTAAAATTACACCAAAATCACCCGATTTCTTGCTCCAAAACATGAGCTTTGTATATAATCCGCCAGTTAAACGTATGACCTGATGTTGGTCCCACTGTTTTGAACTGGAGTTTAATGTGAAAAAAACCTTTCATCTTCTGGGGGTTGTGCTACTGACAGCTCTGATGACCCCGGTTGGGGCAACCGCCTTGGAAACACAGTACGTAGGCAAAGTGACAGCTCCCGAAATTGAGCCTGGATGGGTTGGCACGTTGAGAGTAGGCGCGAACCTCAACTTTACCCACAACGCAAATGTTGTAGGTCAGGAAAACGGTTCTGCCGTCACTTTGGGTGCGTCCTTTGATGGAATGATTTCTTACTCAAGGAACGGCCATGACTGGCGCAATACGCTGTCTATTTTAGAGACTTTCACGTATGGGCCGCCGATTAAGCAGTTTTTAAAGACAGCGGACCGCCTACTATTTGAATCGATCTATTTCTATAAACCAAAGAAATTCCCATGGATGGGTCCATTCGCCAGGTTTGTTCTGGACACATCTATCTTTGAAAACACCGATTATCGGGCTGAGATGAGCAACTATGTGTACAAGGGTGAAATCGATCCCAATACTGGTACAGACAAGGTTGTTAAAGGGAAAAAGCTGCACTTGAGCGACTCTTTTCTGCCTTTGACCTTGAAGGAATCAGTTGGTGCATTTGCCAGACCTGTTGGCAAGGAAGAGGTTGAAGTCCTGATTCGTGCTGGCTTTGGTTCCCATCAGGTTTTTGCAAATGGCCAATATGCTATGGGTGATGTTCGTGAAAACGGCGACCTGGAAGTGCTTCGTTTGAAAAACTATGCTCAGGCCGGTTTTGAGGCAGCCATAGTCGTACAAGGGGCGTTTTATGATAAGAAATTGACATACAAGGTGTTTGCAGAAACGATGATTCCTTCGATTAGGCAAAAGGAAGCTGGAGACACCAGAAGCGCCACATCGCTGACCAACGCCGAACTTGGGGCTATTCTTTCATTCAAGCTGTTTTCATGGGCATCTCTTGATTACACCTTCAAGGCCCTTCGCCAGCCTCAATTGATTGATGAATGGCAGCTTCAAAACATGCTTTTGCTGACTTTCGCTTACTCGTACACCAAAAAGTCTGCAGTTCCAGAGGCGGCAACCGAGGCACCAGCAGCAGATGCACCAGCCACTGAGGCACCGACAACTGAGGCATCAGCAGCAGATGCAGCAGTCCCAGAGGCCCCGGCAACAGATGCCCCAGCAACAGATGCACCAGCCCCTGAGGCCCCGACAACAGAGGCCCCAGCAGCAGATGCACCAACCCCCTAAGCCCCGTCCCTGTCCCCGTCCCTGTACCTGCCCAAGACTAAAGCACAATTCCTCTATAATTTACCTCTCCACCCCAGCAAAAAATTGATATATGATCGTCTAAGCATCAATGGAGCGCTCAAAATGAGAAGACTGTTTCCAATCGTTATCGCGGGACTGTTTGCGATGTTTGTTGCTTGTGGCGAATCGCCAGGAAACGAAAACGACATTGGCGATGTTGGCGAAGATACTTTCGACGACACCGACAGCCAACAACCGCCTAAAGACACTGATGACACCGACACAAAGGACAGTGGTGACACGCCACAAGAGGCTGAAGTCACTGACGATGACCCTGGCCAAGACGACCATGAACCACCTAATCCGTGCGTTGACCCAGACGGCGATGGCTATGGGCCAGAATGCGCGGCCGTTCCTGACTGCGCACCTGATGACCCTTTAAGATTCCGGCTGGTCAATCTGTATGTTGACGCAGATTATGATGGCCACGGCACCGGAGACCCCCAGGAACTGTGCATTGGTGCCGATGTCCCCCCTGGATGGTCAACCTCTGGAGATGACTGTGATGACAATAACCCATTGGTTTATCCTGGAGCCCCAGAAATAGCCGACGACGGCGTCGCCAATGGTTGTACAGGCGAAGATCTGACGGCATCTACTGCCAGCGGGATATTTGTCAGCTCTTCAGGCCGCGAAGACGGTGCCGGAACCAGGGAAGATCCTGTAAAATCCATCACAACCGCGATTCAGAAAGCCAAAGCCGCACAGTTGAGGGATATCTTCGTGGCGGGCGGCGAATACCATGAGTCCTTGGTTGTAATGCACGATGTCGCAATTCATGGAGGCTATGATCCAGAAAGAAATTGGGATCTTGGCAAGGAGGGTACTACCGACTTGGTTTCCACAGGACCAGTCGCAATCAGAGTAATGGAGTCTTCGCTGGTTCTAAACAGGATTAATGTCGACGGTTATCATAGTTCGGGTGGACCAAGCGAACACACCACGGCCAGCGGCGTGATCATTGAGGAAGGCAAGGCAACAATTGTAGAAAGTCATATTCTCGGGTGCGGCATAACCACTACCGTGCCTGACAACCGAGAGGTTTCATGTAAAGGCTTGTGGGCCATCAATTCCGAGGTTGGAGTTTTCTACACGGATATTTCGGCTGGCAGCCTGTCCATTAAAGAAGACTCGGTTATTGGTCCTGTGGAAAGAAACAGCAATTTAACTGCCGTGGTCGCTGAACAAAGCAAGGTTTTGATAAGGGGGTTAATCCTGAACTCCCATTCGAAAATCGAAATCAAGAAAAGCGCTGGAGCAATCAAGGCAAAATCAACAGCACGATATCTGGACGTTTCAGGTGGAGAAGTCAAACTCGTCAATGCCTGGACGGGCGGTACTGTGCGGATTCTTGCCTATGAGGTGGATGCTCAGGATGATGATTTACAGCTAGACCTAGTTGCGCTGGGAAGAGGGATAACGATTTCTGATCAGGGAAAGGTATATCTGATCAATTGCCAGATTTCTTCGGTGCAAAGCGAAGTTGAAAGCAATACCTCCATAACTTCAGCTAACCCAATAGAAGCGAGCATCTCGCAATCCGCCGTAAGCAATGCGATTACTGTTTCTAACGGTAATCTAGTCAGTTTGAATTCTTATGTTAAAGGCATAACATGTTCAACTGAATTGCAGCATGATGCTTTACCAGATGGGTCCAACGTTTCCGAAGCGAATCTGGTCACACTGCAGGCCTTAGATGTTGGCCAGGAAGGAACTGCACTGGTGGCTAATACGCTTTTTGATTTGGAATGGGACAACACTGATGACAAAAGCAACCTGATTCGCCTGTTGCCTGGCGCAAGCTTGTACATGACCCACGACGTCTTTTGGGGACGGGATGGGGACTTCTGCAGAGTCAACGACGGCACTAGTTGCATAGTTCAAAAATCGGATGGCGATTTCTTAAAGTGCACTGCGGAAGCTGGATGCCTACTGATTGAAGACGTGGTAGAGGCTGACCCGAAATACGTAAGTTTTCCAACCAAAGTTGAAGATGATAGTCCGCTATTAGACAAGGGAATTGACCCAGCAGAGCTTGGATTTAACCTCTTTAAAGACTTTTTTGAACGAGATAGGCCAAAAGGGGCTGCTTACGATATCGGGCATATTGAATTTGAGTAGGCGGCCAAATCAACACCTGCGCTCAAAAGATTTTGGTATACTGCCACCCCAGAACCTATGGAGGCTTGCAGAATGAGACCAGCATTTTCAGTCGTGATTGCGGGGCTGTTTGTGGTGTTCGTCGGTTGTGGAGAGTCGCCAGAAAATGGAAACGATACTGGCGACGTTAGCGAGGATACTTTTGATGACACTGACACGAAAGAGCCGTCTGAAGACGTCAAAGACACCGACACAGACGACAATGGTGACGTATCGCAAGAAACCGAAGTCACTGACGATGACCCTGGCCAAGACGATTCTGAACCACCTGAAGAATGCGTTGACCCAGACGGCGACGGCTATGGGGAAGGATGCGCGGCTGGTCCTGACTGCGCACCTGATGACCCTTTAAAATTCCAGTTAGTCAACCTTTATGTTGACGCAGATTTTGATGGCCACGGTGTTGGAGAACCCATCGAGAGCTGCATCGGAGCTGAAATCCTACCAGGATGGGCAACAAATGGAGATGACTGTGATGACCGTGATCCAACGGTTTACCCTGGAGCCCCAGAACTGGCCGATGACGGTGTCGCCAATGGCTGTACAGGTGAAGATCTGAAGGCAGCCACTGCAAACGGCATATTTGTCAGCCCTGATGGAACTGAAGATGGTGCAGGAACCAGGGAAGACCCTGTAAATTCAATTAAAACCGCAATTCAAAAAGCCGGCGCCCAGCAAATAAAAGACATCTTCGTCGCAATCGGCGACTACGACGAGTCTTTAGTTGTGTTGAACGATGTCGCAATCCATGCCAGCTACAATCCTGCAACTTGGGAATTCGATTCACAAGCGGGTGGTACAAGTTTGTACTCAACGGGACCTGTCGCAATTAGAGCAATGGAGTCTTCGTTGGTTTTGAATAGAATTAAAGTCATAGGCTATCGCAGTGATGCTGGATCAAGCCAACACACCACTGTAAATGGCATAATCATTGAGGACGGCGAAGCGACAGTTGTAGACACTACAGTACGTGGATGCGAGATAACCACCACAGTGCCAGATGACCGTGAGGTCTCATGTAAGGGGTTGTGGGCTATCAACTCCGATGTCGTTCTTATCTTTGCTAGGATTGAAGGAGGCGAGCTATCCATACAAGAAGATTCACTAACTGGCCCAGTAGAAAGAAATTGCAGTTCAACTGCTGTAATATCTGAAAACAGCACACTTTTACTATTTGACACAAACCTAGGTATAGACCCCAACATCACAATCGATAATAGCGCTGGAACAATCAAGGCAAAACTAGCTGGTCAATATTTGGACGTCACCGGGGGAACAGTTGCATTCATTCGCGGCCAAATGGTCAGCCACATGTGGATTCATGCTAATGGAATTGACGCTCAGGATGACGAGCTGCAAGTAGACCTCCAAGCAGAAGGGACAGGAATATCAATATCGGGACTAGGCAGAGTTTATTTGATCAATAGCAATATCGCGTCAATAATAGCTAATGCCCTTAGCCAAGTTTTAGTGACTTCACTTAACCCTGTAAATGCAACTATCTCGAACTCTGCGAAAAGCACCGCAGCAACTGTCTCTAGTGGAACTTTGGTCAGTTTGAATTCTGCTGCGCATGTCGATTTTAACGAAGCTGGCGTGCAACTTGATGGTCTACCTGAAGAATCCAACGTCTCGCAGCAGAATCTGACCCAACTCCAGGTTTTGGAGGTTGGCCAGGAAGGGACAGCACAGATAGCAAACACAGTTTTTCTCATGGATGGGAGCGATGCTGATGAAGGTAACAACTTTATTAGCCTGTTGCCTGGCGCAAGCTTGTACATGACGCACAACGTGTTTTGGGTATATGAGGGAGATTTCTGCAAAATCAACGATGGAACTAGCTGCGTTGTCCAAAAAACTGATGACGACTTCTCTAAATGCACTAAGGATGCTGGATGCCTTCTGATCGAAAATATGATAGAAGCTGACCCAAAATATGGAGAGGTTCCGCACGAGGTAGAACCGGGCAGCCCCTTGATAGACAATGGGATTGACCCGTCAGAACTTGGATTTAGCCTCACTACCGACCTAAACAACGATGATAGACCAAAAGGAGCCGGCTACGATATCGGACCTGTTGAGTTTGAGTAGGTGGCTAGATTTACAGCCAAAAGTCTTATTGTTCGTACCAAACACACCTGGCAAAAGCGGCACTTAGTGAAGAGCCTGAGCGGTTGACTTCGATCTTTGCGTCATAGAAGGTAACGTACCAGGCACGTAGTGGAGAACCTGTGGTCGTTGGCACCTTAGTCGAAGACAGCACCAAATGACACTGATCGTTTAACCAAGGGTCGGTATAACAGCCCTCGTCACCGGGCCCTTCTTTCATGGCACAGCCGTTACAGTTTGCATCACCGTTATTCGATTCTTGCCAGTTAGTATTCGTGATAGGACATGCTCCACCTTTTGCAGTCGCAGGACAGCCTTTAATGATGGTCCTAAGCTCGTCAATAGTGGCAAGGCGCCACCCGATTTTATCACCCACAGTCAGGGTATTACAGGCAACTAAACCAGAGGTAACATCGGTAACAGAAAGGCTGTACTTGTACCAAGTGATACCAGTCGTAGTGTCGGTAATGGAGCCGTCACAGTTGTCGACCATTCCCGTGGCGCTTTTCACGTAATCGCATGGAGGTAAATCTGGTTCAGGGTCCGTGTCTGTATCGCTGGGGTCTCCACCAGAGCCATCATCACCTGTTGGAGCAGTATCAGTTGGGCCTTGATTATCTGGCCTGTCGCCTAAATCCTTGTCACTAGGCGGCAGATCTGTGGCAGGGCCATCCCCAGGATCGCCGGTCTCCGGCAGCTCGGATGTTTGAGTCGAATCCCCTGAAGGCTGACCATAATCCAACGAGATGGGACCGCGATCTGATTGCTTGTTGTCATCAGTCGAGTCACCACACCCAGCAAGAAAGATTGCAGCCACAAATGCAGTAGTTATATAGAACCGATGCATAACTAACACCTCCTACATCCGGGAATTTTAGCGAAAATAAAGAAAAATACTAACTAAAATTAGCGTCCCTGCCCCCGTCCCCTGCCCCCGGCCCTGGCCCCGCCCCGCTAAATCATCCCCTTCAACCTACCGTACAGTGGCAACTCCCCGATCAGCGGACTTGCATAGTCAATAAATGCCTTCGTGATGTCGTTACCCTTCTCGCAGATATATTCGTCAGGCATTCCCCTGGTTTCCTTTGCAACATTCTGCAGTTCCGTGGGTTTGTATTCAATGGCATAATCCGACCCAGGTTTTCTGATCATTGCCACGGAGCCACTGCCCATGCCTGAAAGTGCAAATTCAACCGCCTTTTTGCCACACATTCTGGCCTCGGCAGCATCGGTGGGACTAATGACACCTGGGAACGACCTTTGCAGATAACCAAACGTATCAGCTCGCACTCTGATAGAACCGCCGAGAGCTTGCTTTACTTGGTCCATCAACCAATCACCAAGCGCACCACTGCCTGAAAGCTGCACGTTTCCATGGGTGTCACGCGCCAGCTCGTTACCCTTTGCAATCACCTCGGTAAAGGTCAGGTGGTCCTTGGAGTTGGCATCAACAATCCCCTCAGAGACAGCCACGACACATCGGCCAAGGCGCTTATAGACAGCAGCAATTTCCTCAACGATCTGATCACGTGTAATTGGACGCTCAGGCATATAAATCAGGTGTGGCCCATCATCTGGATATTTGCGCCCAAGCGCAGATGCCGCCGTCAAAAACCCAGCATGCCGGCCCATTACAACGTTAATTTTGATACCAGGCAGTGAACGATTGTCCAAGTTATCACCCATAAAGGCGCTTGCCACAAATCTGGCGGCACTGCCATAACCAGGACAATGGTCCGTCACCCTCAGGTCGTTATCAACAGTCTTTGGAACATGCCAACAAGCCAAGTCATAACCGCTGTCTTGAGCCACTTGCTGGATGATGTGTGTAGTTTCGGCGCTGTCGTTACCGCCAATATAGAAAAAGTAGTGGATATCCCGCTTCTTCATGACCTCAAACATGGCCAAACATTCATCGCGAGTCGGTTTTTTGCGGACTGACCCCAAAGCGGAAGACGGGGTCATTGCGACCTGTTCTAAAACGTCGACAGGCTCATCAAAAAGATGAACAAAATCCTCACCTAAGATACCCTTCACCCCATGTCTGGCACCAAACAGCTGGCCTATCTGCCCACTAGCTTTTGCAGCCTCAATAACTCCAACAAGACTTTGATTTATGACTGCAGTCGGCCCACCAGACTGCCCAATTATTGCGTTACCCTTAACTAGATCCATGTTTTTTGTTCCTCCATTTGTAAAGATTGTTTCCATGAAAATCTACTGAATATCCAATTCCACATACACAGGGTTTGTGTAAGCAAAAACGCTCCCGCTTCCGACTGGCTCCAGAGTCTCTCGGCCGCGCACTACAAAGACATACCAAGAATCAGCCTGTGGGAACAAACGCACATCAGCATCCACCCGCATAACCGGGTCCGGCTCGGGGTCGTCAGGGTTTGGAATGGCCGCAACCATTTTAGTTCCGACCTCTACCTCTGTATCCTGAACAACAGCGCCTTCAACCCATTTAAGTGAAAGCGGTCGACCGTTTTCATAGATTGTCAGGCGGTCAACCTTAATCCACGGTGGAGCCTGGACCGTTACTCTAAAGGTCACCACATTGTCGTCAACGGTAATGACTTCCTCGTGGCCCATGCGATCCTCACCGTTATGACGCACCCTCAGGAACGGACCGTTTGACACGATGTTTCGCTGGCCCTTGATCGCTGTAATAACCTGCTCTTGGGTGACAGAAGCAACGTCTGGGGCGTCAAGCCTGACAAAGTTTCTGGAATAACCAACACCATCATTCAAGTTGTGGGCGTCGGATGCCCCAGTTGCACAGACTTTATACCCCGCATTAATCAGGCCAAAGAAATCTCGCAAAACTGGCAGATCATCGGGATTCCTTTTGGCCATCTGCTGGATCGCGTCATCGTTTGACTCAAGGTAGTCTTGAGGATTCCCCAAACTGCCCTTTACTTCCACGGTGTCAAAGCGATCAATCCATGGGTTCTCTCTACTTTCTCCTTTGTTGGCGACAGGATTGTATTGAGCCCAGGAAAAATATCCAGAGTTATCCCTGGGATGATTCACTTGAATCAAGGACACGCCTGGAATGGCCTCCATGGAATCAAAAATCTCTTCCATTGTTTTGTTACCAAAAACTCCCCCACCAGTGTGGTCAAACAGGTTTCCTGGCTCAAAGTTCTCGGTCAACACCTCCCCTTGCGGAGTAAAAACGTTGAAATGGCCTACCAGATTGACAGACACCTCGTTCCCATCCAGGGGAGTGACCCATTCCTGTGCACCAAGCTCGTTAATCGCATCTCGATAACTGGTGTTTATGTCATGGTCTGTACAGGCGGCTATCTCCACACCCTCAACCATGTTTTCAATGACCTTTACCTTGTGGGTCAACTCGGCATCGATGCTTCCAATGGTGTGTTGGTGAAAATCAGCCGTATAAAAACCAGTATAATCAACCCATTTGGTCAGCTCCACGTCAACTGTGGTTGGCTCTTCAGTACCAACTTCAAGTCGCTCTTCGACCATAATTCCGTACTGTGGCCCACGAGAAAAAATCACACGGTAAGCCCCTGGCACGACATCGAACTCTTTTTCGGTACCAAACTCAGAATACAACAGGCCGCACAGGTCCCTATTAATCCGCTCACCAAGTTCTTTCCAAGGCCGCTGAGTGTCATCGAGACACTGTAACGAGGCTTTACCAGGAATAGACCTGCCAACTTCACCTTCTGAATTTGCCTCTTTCACTGTAAATACAAGCTTTCCAGCAGCCCCCAGTTCAAGGTCCTTTTCTACATCAGCATCGGTAATCTCAACTTTAAAGAACTGTCGAACACGGCCTGCAGCAGAGGCAACAAGGTCGTACTTGCCAGGAGCAAGTATCAGTTCAAAAGCGCCTTCTGGAGCCGTACTTTGAGTCAACGCATTCACGTTGGAACTAGGATCAGCTTTACCATCAGGAAACGCAGTTACCTTGGCCCCGAAAATGGGTTTTCCATCCGGACCTTTGACAGTCCCTCTAACTGCAAATGAAGCCTCGCCGCGAATTTGGTGGACATACCCCAACACTTGGGCGATATCAGAACCAATTATCAAATAACGGTCGAAATACGCGGAACCATCAGCTGGGACATCCAGTGGGTCCAAGATCCCAATAGTGCCGTTTGCATCGATAAGAGGGACACCGACCTTCCCTTTTTCAACTGTGTATCCATAGGCAATACCCGAAGCTGCTCCAATAAGAGCTGACACATCAGATGGGGCACCAGTAAAACCGCCCTCTGGGGTAAAGATGTGGGCAGCGCCACCAAATGCGATGAAATCTCCGGTCATAATCCCATTTTTGGGAAACTTAGGTGAATTGTTGAACACAGTGGTTCGCATCTTCAGCCACGGCTCACCTGGTCGAAGAATGTAATCTGTTTGGATTATCGCTCCAACAGGCGAGGCAATGTTGTCGAGCAGCGGAACAATCCCAGTGCTAACGTCGGGGCCACTAACCCTTAAAATCGCCTCTCTACCGTTGGAGCCATCGGCTATAACCTCAATTGTCTCAATTTTAGCGACTCTAAATTGAACGACGGGGAAAATCTCCCTGAAGTGGTCGTTGTCTTCACGTCCTTCAGCCTTAGCTAAATCAGCATCAATCAGGTTTCCACCATAGAGGTAAAGGTGGACTCCAGTGTCTTTGTCTTGAATGGCGAATCTGACAAGGTCATTTTCAAGAAGCCAAGAACGTCCCACGGCCCCCCACGCATTTAGTCCACCAATGCGGTCATCAACCGTCGTCACTTTACGAGCGGACACATAACCTGTGGGACCGCTAATTTCGTCATCTGGCACGTCGTTGGTGTCTGCATCATCCCCGTGATCACCAGTATCCACCTGTGTGTCGTCACGGTCATCTAAGTCGGTGGGCGTGTCTGAGGGCGTGTCAGAATCGACATCCCCCTGAATTCCTTCGTTATCTGCGACATCCTCAGACACAACCGCGTCTGTTGGCGAAGTCTGGTCATCACCACATCCAGTCATGAGGGCAAGCACAAAAGCAGCCCCAGCCACACTAAAAAGCACCGATGTGAAACGCATCTTTAAGCCTCCAAAGTTGGTATCCATAATCTATTATCAGATCGCTATCTTAAATAACGCTTCGCTATCTTGGATAACGCTAAACAAAAGTTAGGAATCCTATCACACCTACAGGTAATTATATTAGAAAAAGCGCTCTCTATTTTTGTTTTCATGGCCTTACCCAATTTGCGATGAATGGTCAGCCTTGGTCATCTATTAGACGATAGTTAATGCGCGTTTGGGCGAATTTATGAGGTTAATTCTAAAAATCTCAGAATAAGTAGCTCCTGATTCTTGCAACAAATTCATTGCTGGCATATGGTTCTGCCCGGTGCAATCTACCGATAAATTGCTCCCTTTCATATGTGTAGGGTCACCGGGAGGAGGCATGACCAAAGGTTCAAGTTTTATTGATCGGTGGGTTTCTTTTTCCGTCCGTAGGCCGTTTTTAATCTTCGCCATCGCCACAACGATTCTGATAGCCAGTGGTTTGACGGCGCTTAATCTGACGTTAAAAAGTGACTTTATTGAATTATTGCCAACAGATTCACCTTCGGTTGTAAATCTGGAACGTTTAAAACAGCGAGTTTCATCCTATGCAACTCTAACTGTCGCAATCAAATCACCTGATTTGGAAACTTCCCAGCGTTTTGCAGAGGATCTAGTTGTCAAACTTGAAGAACTGCAACCTGATATGATTCAGTTTATCGACTACAACATCAGGGACTTGACGCAGTTTTATAAGGATAACCAGTGGTTATTCGCTGACCTTGAAGATTTGGTGGACCTTAGAGATCGCCTCAAAAAGCGCATCAAAGAGGAAACACAGGCGGCTTTATTCGAGTCCTTGGACGACACTCCGGTTGAAAAAACGGACCTAAGAATCGATGAGTTTCGCAAAAAATACGAAGAAAAAGCCAAGGTCCAAGACCGCTATCCAGGCGGATATTACACAACCCCTGATCGAGACATCATCGCAATTTTCGTAAGACCACCAGCTACAAAATCTGAATTAAATCATGGCGATGAACTTGTGGCTGCAGTCCAAAAAAAGGTAGATGAGCTTGTTCCATCAAATTATCACCCGGAACTCACGGTTGGATTTACCGGTGATGTCAAAACTCAACTTGAAGAAAGAGACGCCCTTGCCACAGACATTGGGTTCATTTCAATCATAGCGTTGCTGGCTATTTTTGGATTGCTAATCCTTCACTATCGCAGCCTTCGCGCCATCATGCTGACTGGGATGCCTGTAATTCTAGGGGCGATAATAGCTTTGGCCTTCGCATATTTGACAATCGGGCACTTCAACGCCGCCACCGCATTTTTGTCGGCCATCATCGTTGGGAACGGCGTCAACTTCATGATTATGTTGATGGCACGTTTCCTAGAGGAAATCCGAGTTGGCGGCCCTGATTCCCTGGAACAATCCTTAAAAACCTCCGTGCGTG
>Ga0209407_1000555_pt1 | contig 47856 bp, 33 predicted proteins | sample AD_JPNHG3_MetaG_FD_184410 | JGI IMG/M metagenome (GOLD analysis project Ga0209407, IMG submission 184410) | Active sludge microbial communities of municipal wastewater-treating anaerobic digesters from Japan - AD_JPNHG3_MetaG (SPAdes) (version 2) | ecosystem: Engineered > Bioreactor > Anaerobic...
AAAAATTGGCGTCAGGGGGCAGTTTATGGGCGTAAAAATCCGGCAGAAAGGCGACCACTTGTATCTGGATTTATACGAGCACGGCAGGCGGCGCTGGGAGGCGCTCAATCTGACGGTTCCGAAAGACCCTACCGCGCGGCGTGAGGTTATGGCGCTGGCTGAAACGATACGGCGAAAACGCGAAATGCAGCTTGCGGCGGGGCGCTATCAGCTGCTCGATCCTGTCAAGGCTAAAATTAAACTAATCGACTACGCGCGGCAGGTAGCAGCGCCATATAAGAAAACGGCACACTTGCCAAAGTCTTTGAAATATCTTGAACCGTATGCGAAGGATACACGCTTGCAGGATGTTGATGAAACATTCCTCGAAGGCTACAAAGCCTACTTATTAAGGTTGGACGGCATAGGTTCGACCACTGCAAAGCACTATTTTGACGCGCTGAAGGCAGTTCTCGCGCGTGCGGTACGCGAGCGCCTGCTTGAAACGAACCCTGCAAGGGGCGTCAAAACGATTAAAACACGCGAGGCGAAGCGACCGTTCCTGACGATCAAAGAGATTCAGGCGCTTTTTGATACGCCATTATCGGGCGGCGAGCTTGCAGAGGATAGCAGGCGTGCATTTTTGCTTTCCTGCTTTACGGGCTTGCGCCTTGGCGACCTGAAAAGCCTTTGCTGGGGCGATATTCAGCGTGAACCTGAACCAACCATTAGCAAAGTGATGAATAAGACTGGCGAGGTTATCACAATTCCGATTGTCCCTTCAGTGTGGCGTATCCTAGACGATGGGAAGCTACACCGCCGCGATGAGCTTGTATTCCCTGCGCTTGCGAAAACGCACGGCGAATATAAACCGCTGGCGCGTTGGCGAAAAGCGGCAGGTATTGAAAGGCCGTTTGGCTGGCACGCCGCGCGGCATAGCTTCGCCATGATGAGCTTGGAGGCTTCGGGCGATATTTACGCGGTATCGCGGCTTTTAGGACACAGCGATATTCAGATCACGACAAAATACTTGCACTTCATGGATGCGCGCAGAAAGGCGATCCTTGATGCGCTGCCCGAGATCGACACTGACGGCAAGAAGATCATTCCCATGCGTGAGGCGAAATGAACAAAGTTAGCATAGCAACATTATATTTTCACTTTAAATAGTATTAAATTGATGATTGATGGATATACGTAATGCCTCATCATAAAATCTAAGTGAAAAGCCTATGGATGCCTCATTATATTTTCTAACCATTCATCTTACTCATAGAGTCCATATGTTGACAGTTGACAATTTTTTTTGTATAGTAAACATATAAAATAGACTTTTCTAAAACTCATCGAGGTTGGATTTACGATTCGAATCAATGGGGTGTTGCCGATGGATGCGCCTAAATTAGCCGTTCCCTTGCAAACCATTCTTAAGAGTTATCCTGAACTCGGGAATTTAGATAGTATCGACAGAATTATGACAGGCGATCCGCTTACTCGGCTTACTCCCATTAATGATGAATTCTTTTTTCTGTCCTGGGTAAAAAATCGGCAGAGCTTTGACTTTGCACAGCGTCGTGATATTCGAAAATTGAAATATGTTTTTAATCTCAACATGAAAACACTGGCGGACCTTTTAAAGGTGGATTCACACAAATTGTTCCGATGGCTTAAACCGAGCAAAAATGATTACGATTTTCTTCCGATTAGGCGTTCACATTTAAGTAATATTTTTAAGGACTTGGCTGGGCGCGTTGAAAATGCTGCTGAAATAGACATGTTAAGGGAAAAAGCGCTAGCATTTGATTGTAAATACGGCCTTCCAAAGGGCCTTAATATATAATAATGCTGAACTTACCACGAAATTGCAATAGCAACGGACGGTAAGGACACGCATGGGCGGCGATCCACGTTGCGGGGAAGCCGGAATGCGTGTGGGGTGAAATTCTCGCCTCTGCACAGGTTCTCACCCAAAAAAGGTGGGATATCTGTTTTTGCGGGGGCTGTCCAATGGACACTCAAAAATTTTCTTTTCTCACTGTTGAGCAGGTCTGCTCAATTCTCAACTACACAAAGAGTTACGTTTATCAATTAACTCATCGGCGTGAAATTCCATTTTACAAACCGCGCGGCGGCAAGCTGCTCTTTGATCCTGACGAGCTTAAAGCCTGGGTTGCTGCCGGCAAAGTTTCGACTGTTGGCGAACTACAGGACCGCGCCGATGCGCTCTTGAACAGGGGGCGTGTATGACCGTGGCGGGCATAAAAAATGCCCGCCGTGGGAGCGGGCTGGATGCAGGGCATAAAACGAACAATTCTTTAGTTAGAAATAATATATCAAATATTTATGCCTTTGTCAATAAGCTCATGCAGCGCTGGAGCATGAACCGCGAGGAAATCGAACGCGCTGCCTCTGTGTGGGCGCTCATGTTTCGCGATATGGCACCTATACACGTGCAGCTTCTTTTTACTGGCAGGCCGAGCTTCTATAGCGAGGATGCAAAAACCCTTGCTTTGGCTTTCCTTGTGGTTTACGCCATGGCCGATGATCGACTGAAGGCGCTCGGTGGCGATATGCAGCTGGATGCGGCAGCGTGCTGGCAGGCGGCACTTAAGCTTGCAGGGGGTACATATGCTGAATGATATGTACGCCTCGATAGTGCAGGAGATTACAGCGACACCGCCTTCTGCCGTGCAAGACGATGGGCTTGTTCGTGAATATTTTGAACTGCCAACACATGCCAGTGCAGCGCGTATCTTGCTGGATTCGTGGCAGGGCGGCGTTATCTATGAGCGCTTGTCTGAACATTCAGGCCAATTCTGGAAAAAGACTGCATATTCCTACTGGGAGCGCTTCGATAATATTTTACTTGAAGCGCAAGAATTGCTTTCAAACAAGGTGCTTGCGTATTTTGACACGATAAAGGCGCAAGGACAGAAGCAGGACTTTGAGCGAGCAGGTGCAGCGATACGGAAGGCAAAGACACGCGATTTTTTGGAAAGCACGCTTGTTTTTGTGGCTGAGGCGATACTTGTGCCTGATTTACAGGCCAAATGGAATCGAGTACCGGAATGTTTACCTGTCAAAAACGGAATTATCGACTTTTCGGGCGATGAGCCTATTCTGCGTGATGCGCGGCCGGATGAATATTTCCGCGACCCGCTCGATGTTGACGGCAACCTGATTTTAGTTTCTGGGGAACCGACTGCGTTTCGGCGCTTGCTGGGCGATATTTTTCCTGACAGTGAGACACGGCATACGGCGCTAGAAGTGCTTTCGCTTGCCATACCGAACAAGGGGCACCGTGTCTTTGCGCTTTGGAACGGTTCTGGCGCGAATGGCAAGTCCCTGTTGGCCGAGGTGATGAGCCTTGTTCTGGGCAACCGTGCAGGCAGCATATCTGGCGCAGCACTGACACGCGGCAACGATGGGGCGCGGCGGTTTGCGGCCGCCCAGCTCGATGGCAAAACGTTTGCGTTCGCCGAAGAGGTACAGCAAGCCTTGGATGTTTCCGAGTGCAAACGCCTATCTGGGGCTTCTGCAATCACTGTTGAGCGTAAAGGCGCTGATCCCTATGTGATACCTGCGACATGGGCGCTTATTGTGTTATCAAACAGCCTGCCAAGTTTTTCGCCTGCGACTGATGCGGCGTTCCTGACGCGCCTTCTGGTAGTGCCATTCAGAGTAAACTTTTACAAAGACGATGAAGCAAAACAACGATTCTTGCGCCTTGGCACACCGCCCGAACTATTGCGGCCTGCACGCGACAAGGGCGAGATTCTTGCTGAAATTGAAGCGGAGCGCGCGGCGATTCTGCGCCTGCTGATTGACACATGGCGAGAGGTTCGAAAGCGCGGCGGCGCAGTTATGCAATCGGCGGAATCACTTGCCGCATACGAGCGATACAGGCAAGACAATGACCGAATAGAAAGCTTCTTTCTTGCCTACTTCGAGCGCAAGGATGGGGCAGAGGTTGACTACGAAACTGTGCTGACAAAATGGCGCGAGTTTTTCGGCGAGAAGGGGATGCCGTCAACGCGCATGATCATGAAACAGCTGCGTGAGCGGTTCCCTTGGATTGCAAGCACACGGCGGAACAGCGTTCAATATCTGGTCAATATTGCACTTAGTACTAATAGTACTGAAAATGCAACTTTCAATTTAGCTATGGAAAATCGTCAAATTTCCAATGTCGAATTGGAAAATACTGTTTTCAGTACTGAAAGTACTGAGCAAGAGCTTCCGAAAATAGACGATGCGAGCCTTGAAACCGCTTCAAAAGTGTTGTCGAAACTTTCACAAGTACTTATAGAATCAAACAATAGCACATTGAAAGAAGGCGATTTTGTGAAAGTGCCGATTGAATCGTGGCGCACAGCGTGCGCAGCGCAAGGGCTTTCGATGGATGCGATTGCAGCCGCAGAGGCGTACATGCGGAATCTTAGCCTTTCCGCTGACGGGTACATTAAAGCTCAGCTGGAGAAGGGCGGCGATATGGCGCCTGCCGCGAATAGCAGAAAACCCGTGGCGGACTGGCCGGCTAGCAAAAGAAGTCCTACAGGCGAAAATGAAGAGCTGGATATTTTCTGATAGCAGTAAGGGGCGCCTTCGAGCGCCTCTTTATCGATGGAGAGGGCTGCAATGACAAGAAAACGAGCTGTGCGCCTTGGCAAGCTAAAGACTGATTTGCTGGAGGTGCTATGTCAACTTTCTGATGCAGGTGACGAGCAGGTGTGGCTTCATACATCAAAGCTCGAAGCGCTTCAGTATTGGCAAATGCATGCAGCAAACCAGCTCGTCGCCATGATCTATGGAGCTGTAAGGTGTGTTTTGCCGCGTCAGGTGGAACGAAATATGTGTTAGGAGTTTGATACTATGCCAAAAGCACCAATTCAGTATCATAAGCTGCTTGATGATCTTTGTGCAAATGGCGTTTATGGGTCGATTGTGATTCATTTTACCAAGAGAAATATCACTTTGATGAAGAATCAGCGAGAGTTTTACGATAAACGGATATTAGATGCATACCGGAATGAGGAAAGCGAAGAAATGAATAATGTCATTGTAATAAATAGAGTTGTTGAAAGGTGGTCTGCTACGACGCAAGAGGCATAAAATGGCAAGTAGCAGGTTTTATAGAAGTTTATGGATTTTCACGCGCGCGAGAAAAGTATTATGAGTCAGAAGCCATGGATAAATGCCAATGTAAAGTGCTTTATTATTGAAAAATCGATTGCTGGGTATACAATCAGCGAAATCATAAAACAAATAAAAGAGGAATTCGGCCTAAGTTTGGAATACAAAACAGTATGGGCATATCGTGTGAAACAACGCGCAAAAATCAATGCATCGATCGAAAAAATGCTCGAAAGTGTGTATGCAACGCAGCCCTTGGCTATTTTGGAAAAGCGACTAGAAGAGTATTGGAAGAATATCCAGATGGAGCGCATGAAGGTAGATGAGAATGGCAACTACAATGGTGATGGCAGGGTGATCAACGAGGCGCTCCGAAATGCGGCAGAAGATTTGGCGAAGCTGGAACGGCTCCGGCTGAAAATGCAAGAATATGAATTGAAATACAGGCTCCAGAATACGAACAGCTTCGATGAAATTATTGCTGCAATAGAACGGCGTACCAAGCTTGCAAAGAAGCGAACCAAGAGTGATGCGCAGCTTATTGCTGATAGGAATTGGCGAATAGAGGAGAATCAGAAAAAACAGGGGGGGTAAAAAAGGACGGCCTGTCTTCAGAAAACCGCGCTATGCGCTTCTAGCTGTAAACCATATCGTCAAATACACAGAAAGCCCTGAACCAATACCCATATCAGCAGTAGACTCCGAGGGAAATTCACAACAAGGCGCAATCTTCGTAATGAAGAAGGAAACAATAGAATCGTGGAATAAGCGAAAAAAGAATGATAGAGATTAAGCAGTACTAGTTAAGTACCCGATGCTTCAATGCTTTTCATTCTCATTTCTTTTCGAAGACTATAAACCATTCATTATTATTATTGGCCAGAGAAGAGATGTAAGAATAAATGCAGATATGCCACCTTTCCTTACTAGAGGGGGAAGAGCAGCGCCGGGCTTTCTTCTTCTCCATGTTAAATATTTCTGTGAGCCAATCGCTAGATAAGCGAGAATTATCGACAGCCAAATATTGCGTGATAAATACCAAAGTCCAATACCGACAATTACACCAGTAATCAATTTATTTATCCTCCTCATTTTCCCTATTGTTTGTTTTGAGGAAAGAGGAATACTTTAGCCACCAGAAAACACCCAATGAGAAAAAGCACGGTCAACCACTAAGGCGTAACCATGACCCGAGGTACTATGTTTGTGCCAAGCTGAGAATTCAGAAATTCATAACGAGACTTTGTGTAAATTCCGGCAATAGTGGATGTGGCAAATAAAAGTCCGATCCAGCAGAGAATGGCCATGCCCCAGCGCCGCTTCGGTTTTTTCTGTTCGCTCATCTTGCACATCCCTCTTCCGTAAGATAGCCTCTCTCCATGTACTTTGATATTAAATTTCACTTTTTCACCCTATTGATATGCAAGAAACTGATAAATTTAAGCTTTTTTTCATATTACTTAAAATATAGTCCGCCGGATGGTTCTCCAAGGATAGGCCCTCGAACCATTTACGATCGGGAGGGGCTTGCCCAGATACCGGCGGACACTTGTTAGTATAAATAATATTTTACAGCAGTCAACATCAAATTATTATATTAAATAAACTTATTTAGCATATTAAGCTCGTGAAGTATATAAATTACTAAGTTATTATATTATATTTTATGCTAATATACAAAAAGATATAATATATTAATAAACGCTTACAATTTATTTCATAGAAAAATAATCACACGAAAAGTCACACTTTTACTCAGTATTTGAGGAGAAAAGAGATTTATATCATATTCCCTTGCTTTCTTCGAACATGGTGTCTTTGTCTTGGATAGCCTCTAAGCATCCTCCCAGGATATTTGCTTGTGCTTTCTCATAGCAGTCCAATTCCATAATAAACTTCGCTTCAAGGCTTGCGCCATTTTAGTCACCCCTCCCTTGCAAGGTTCCATTTCGGTCCTAGAAATCGATGTGAATTGAAATACTCAAAAACCAATTGAATTCGATGCTAAAAAGTGGTACAGCACCTCTTAGCTATATTAAATCCATCTTGCCCTGCCAAAAAAACTGTCTGATAATAGACCCATGACAGCACTATTTGAAACATGTACCCCCCGCCAATCGGTGTTCGATCGACAAAGACGCGACACGGTTCTGAATCTGAGCGATTTGCTCGAGAATAGGCTTGACGAATCCACAGCAGCCCAATTCTTTGCGGAGAACTATGTCACCGAAGGCATGAAACTCCTGATACAGAAGAGTTTTGACCGCCTTTCTGGTACAAGCGACCAGCCTGCGGCGTACCTTCTGTCACAGGCAATGGGCGGTGGCAAGACGCACAGCATGATCGCTCTCGGGCTGCTCGCGCGGTACCCTTCTCTGCGCTCATCGCTGGGAGGGCATTTTGCTCTCGGAAGTACCTCGTATACCGTAATAGGATTCGATGGCCGTGAGTCCGATTATCCCTATGGCCTCTGGGGCGCGCTTGCTGAACAGCTGAACAGCAAGGACCTGTTTCGCGATCACTATACACCACTCCAAGCACCCGGCGTCTCAAGCTGGGTGAATCTTCTCAAAAACCGCTCCGTCGTCATTCTCCTTGATGAGCTGCCACCATATTTTAACAACGCAAAATCGTTACAGATCGGCGATTCAAATCTTGCCGTGGTAACGGGGACCGCGCTCTCCAACCTTCTTATCGCAGCGCAGAAAGAAGAACTTTCCCGCGTGGTAATCATCATCTCCGACCTGGCAGCGACCGCCTATACGGACGGTACCGGCTTCATCAATCAGGCGCTGGATAACTTTCAGCATGAGACTAACCGCAGCGTCGTGCCCATAGAGCCAGTCGCCACACAGGGTGATGAAATATTCCGCATCCTCCAGACGAGGCTTTTTGAGCGCCTGCCCGATATTTCCGTGCGCGACGAGGTTGCCAGAAAGTATGCGAGCGCCGTAGAGCGCGCCAAACAGCTGGATCTGACGAGCGAAAATCCCGCCTCCTTCGCCTCGCTCCTTAGAGAATCCTATCCTTTCCACTTCTCCCTGCGGGATTTGTACGGGCGTTTCAAAGCCAACCCAGGTTTTCAGCAGACGAGAGGACTCTTGCGCCTTATGCGTGCAGTCGTCGCCAATCTCTGGGAAACTGAAAAAGCTAAAACGCTGGACCTCATTCATCCCTATGACATCGATCTCAATGATCACGATATCTACAGCGAGTTTTCAAACATAAATCAAAGCCTGACGGAAGCGATACGAGTTGATATCGCCAACAAAGGCTCTTCCCATGCAGAAGAACTCGACACCAAACTCGGTGGTGGTACATTCGCGCAGGAAGCTGCTAAGCTGCTCTATGTCGCCTCTCTCTCAACGGCGCAGAACCCTGAGCTCGGTTTGCGAGACAGCGAGGTGATCGCGTGGCTCTGTCGTCCAGACCTTGATGCCTCCCACCTTAAAACAGATGTTCTGGAACAGCTCCCCAGCATTGCCTGGTATCTGCATGTATCCAGCGATGGACGGCTCTATTTCAAGAATGTGCGCAACCTTACCGCGACCCTGCACAGCTATGTCGAATCCTACAACAAGGAAACAAGGTTCAAGGAACTGCGCGAGTACCTTTCGCAGCTCTTCAGGCCAACCCGCGCAGATGCCTATCAGACCTGTCTAGTCCTTCCCTCATGGGAAGAAGTGCAGATCACCGCAGACAAGGTAACCCTGGTGGTGACCGAACCCTATGCCGTCCATGGCAACCAGATACCACTGCATCCCGATTTTCAGAAACTCTACGAAAATCTTGAGTATAAGAACCGCATCCTCTTTTTAAGCGGCGATCGCGATACGATGGAAGAAGTGTTGCGCAACGCCGCGCAGCTCAAGGCTGTACGCACCATATTAGCAGAACAGGAAGCGGAAAAACTTTCTGAGCGTGACCCCCAGCGCGCGGAAGCCCGCAGAATCGAAGACCGCATCACGATCAACCTGCGCAGTGCGATCCAGCAGACCTATACCATGATCATCTATCCTTCCGGCGGAGGTCTGCGGAAAGAAACCATTCGCCTGACTTTTGACGGCAACCGCTATGACGGCGAAGACCAGATCCGCGCCACACTCCTCGCAGTGCGGAAATTCAGCGATGATACCAGCAAACTCGACACATGGATTCAAAAAATCGAGGATCGGCTGTTTGACGGCCAGAATCCTGTGCGCTGGAAAGACATCAAAGAACGCGCCGCAAGCAAGCCTCAGTGGCCGCTGCATTTGCCGCGCCTGCTCGATGATGTGAAAGCCTATGCGATCAAAACGGGAGCCTGGCGTGAAGAGGGCGATTATGTGCGCAAAGGCCCCTTCCCCAAGGAACCCACCTCGGTGGTGGTGCGCGAAAAAAGCCGTGATGAGGCGACCGGCAAGGTGACCCTTGAAATCAGGCCTGTTGGAGGCACGGTTGTCCTCTACGAGTATGGGGATGAAAAACCCACTTCCGCCAGCGAAAGAGTGTCCAACTATACTGCCTTTGAAACCGATGCGCTGGAAATGACCTTCGTCTGCATCGATGAGAACGACCCCAGCCGCGAAACAACACCGTATACCTGGACCAATACCATCACGCTTAGAAATCGCCTCTTCAAGCAAGGAGATGCTCAATTCATCGAGCTTTATGCACATCCCGAGGTACCCATTTTCTATACGACCGATGGTTCGGACCCCAGAACCCATGGCGTGCCATACGCCGGACCCTTTCCCATCCCTTCAGGATGCAGACTGATCATGGCCATTGCCCGGAAGGATGGGGTGGAAAGCGAGGTCATGAAACGTGAGATTGATGCCACCGGCGTTCGGCATGAAGTAGATCCCACTAAGCCTCTGACGTGGAAAACCAAGCGATTCCAGAACATACCCACGGCCGATGCCTGGCAGCTCATCAACCGGCTTGAGGAGCATCATGCCCGCGCGCAAGGGATTACCATCTACTTCAATTTTGCGGATACCATGAACGAAGAGCTCAGCTACACCGCCTCCGAACCAGTGGAAAAGACAGCGGAAGAGCTCAAGACATTGTGCGGACTCATCGAGCAGTATGCGGGCAGTATCAACATCACCATGAGCGTCCAGCGCATACTCTTTGCTCGCGGGCAAGATTTCCTCGACTGGGTGAACAGGGATATGATTCCCTATGATTTTGAGCGCGAGGTGCAGCAGTGAAGCCGCAGTATCCCGGCTTTGGCTTTGATCCTGAAAAACATACGCATTTCTTTGCAGTCAGCCTGCCTGGTGCCAGAGATACTGCGGCAGTCAGAGTGATTGAATGCTTTGAATGGAACGGCACCGTCCCTGATGCCGCAGCTCTGGATGTGCATAGCCCCGATCTGAAAGTCATGATAAAAAAAGAGCAGTTCCGAGAGGTCGCCGAGGCTGTAAAAGCCGAGTTCAACCGCCGGCTCAACGCGCGTGGCCTTCCTGCTGGACGCTGGCCTGCTCGAGGAGGCACTGCGCTGCTCTCACCCCGCTTTGGCAAGGAACTGGTGCTCCTTCTGTGGGCGATCGAAGACGCGCCCCCTGGCGACATACAGACTGCGGTCTACAACTGGCTCGGTCTTTCTCCCGAAGAACGCTGGTGGCTCTACACCATGACCAACGCTGCCACCGGGCAGGCTCTGGCTGGACGCAACCGGGGATGGCGCAAGGCGGTACGCTTTGCGCTCTGCGAAAATCCCCTCCAGCAGGGCATCATCGACAAGCGGCCCCGAATCGAGCCGACGCTGTTTGATGATGAGGAATAAGCTGAACCATAACTGAATAGAGCAGATGTTTTGTTAAAGGGAAGAGATCAAAAAAGGAGTACCTATGAGTTCGTTGTATCTGAATCGTCTGACCCCTGAAGACCGTGAAAAGTTAATCCAAAAACTGCATGAGGCCCAGCATGGGAATTGTTTTATTTGTGAGCAAGAAATTGATCTCGACCTTCAGCGCCATGAGTGCGATATCGATCATGTTGTGCCCTTGCAGATGAATGGCATGGATAATGAAAGCAATTTTGCCCTTGTACACAGCTCTTGCAACCGCTCCAAACAAGCATCCGACCTCAATGTTGCAAGAATTCTTGCACGTTTCAAGAAGCTACAGAATGTGCTTCAAACCCAGAACCGAAGTCCCAGCCTTCAGGATATCCTCCAGCAGTATGGAGGGTCCAGCTATCCTCTTTCAATGAAAATTTTAGGCGACCGAGTTAAATATTCATTCATCGAAACCGGGGATACCAACATATACGAACAGTCTATATATACCGACCCAATCAGTAATTTTAAATATTTCTTTGCCGTTATTCCCATTGAATACCTGTGGCATGACAACAAGATCAATCCTCGTCCCATAGGTTCAAATGTCAGCAAATTAGTGTATGAATTCTACTTGAAGAGACCACAGCTTCATGTGCAGCTTGCCTACGTAATCATGGAAAGCAGTCAGACCAGTCCGGTCAAGGTCATGGTTTTTGACGGCCAGCACAAAGCAGCAGCTCAAATCATGCTCGGTGCAAAAATGCTGCCGCTGAGGATTTTCATCAATCCTGATCTTGACATACTGCTGACAACCAATACCAATGCTGGAACAACACTCAAGCAGGTTGCCTTTGATAAGTCGGTACAGCGGCACCTCGGGAGTGAGCTCTATCAGGAACGGATTACCCAATACAGAAAAGCAAAGGATTTGCCGGAAGATTCGTATGGATTTTCTGAACGTGACCTGATTCAGTTCTTTAAAGGTGAATCTCGTGAGATGAAGCGATACATTCTGGATGCAGTTCGCGATGCGATTACCCATAGCCCAGAAAATAAGCTGATAGATTACATCGATTTTGGAGGAAGGGGCAAAGAAAAACCATTTTCCTACAGTACCATCGAAAAGACATTCTTTTCATTCTTTATCTATCAGGAAGTGCTTGATACGCCTCTTGATTATCAGATGGCCGAGAATCAGAATCCGCGGGAACTTGAGATAGACCAGATTACAAGATTGATGAATATCATCGCTGAGAAAATGTATATAGAAAAATTCGAACCAGACATAGGTACAAATCAAATTGAGAGCCGACTGCAGAGAGGTGAGCCAATCCCCGATGATCACTTAGCATCCTACCGCCTGGCAAAAGAGGAAATCTGCTACAACTGGTTAAAGCTGGTACATCAGCTTATTAAGAACTATTATCTTCTGCGGAATGAGCCATATAACGAAAATAAGCTGTTCCAGTATCTTTTCCCCGATGAACTGTGGCACAAGATAGAGCTTTTCTTACAGCGACTCTATGAGTTGCCCGTGTGGCGAAATCGGGACCTCTCTTTAACCATATTTGGTGCGAAACAGAACTATAATTTCTGGTTTACCATCTTTGAAACAGGAAAATCGCCATTAGGCCATCAAGTTCTTTCAGGAAAAATAAATATCATGGAAATGATCAAAGAATGAAAGGAGCCCTCATGCCGCATATCCCCTTCATTGAAACCCAGTTTCCCATCGCGCGCCTCTCGGCGGAGAGCTACAAGGAACGCAAAGCTAATCTAGGCCAGACACTGACCGGGCTTGGCAAGTGGTGGGGCCGCAAACCACTCATTCTGGTTCGCGCCTGCATTTTGGGTATGCTCATGCCTGCGTCGGAGGATCCCAAGAAAGACCGGGAAATATTCTATAAGATCCTGACGATGGATGAAGACGGGCTTTTGCAGCGCAAAACCAAGTCACTCTCCGTCAAAGAGATCGCCCGCCTCCTCAAGCCCGAAGAATACAAAGGATATATCAAAGGCAGCGGCGATGCCGCATCCTGGGCAGCCAATACAACCAAAGACGAAAAAAAGCGCCTTGAAGAGCTTGCCTTTGTCCGCCTCTCGTATGAGGAGAAGCTCGCCTGCTGCTGTAGGCCGGAAGAAATCGAAGGGCCTTCTCCCCAGGCGTGGAAAGAGATCAACGAACACCTGGGCACCTCAGCCCACAGCCTCCAGGAGCTCTTTGCGCAGCTCTCTGACAAAGCCTTCGGACACCTGGCGCGGGTTGGAGACTGCTTCTGCGGCGGCGGCTCGGTGCCTTTCGAGGCAGCGCGGCTCGGGCTGGAAGCCTATGGCAGCGACCTCAATCCCGTGGCTGTGCTTCTGACCTGGGGAGCCATTCACTTGATCGGAGGGGGAAAGGAAGTTCAGGAAGCGGTACGCCGTGCACAGGAGGAAGTCTGGCAGAAGGCTGATGCGCAGATTACTGCCTGGGGTATCGAACACGACGGACAGGGCAACAGGGCAGATGCCTACCTCTACTGCGTAGAAGCCCGGTGCCCCGCCACCGGGCTCTGGGTGCCGCTTGCACCCAGCTGGGTAATCAGCGAAAAGTACCGCGTGGTCGCGCAGCTGCAGCGCAATGATGCGCGGCAGGGCTACGATATCGACATCATCACCGGCGCAAGTGACGTGCAGATGGCCGCTGCCCGCAAAGGCACGGTGCAGAACTCCTCTCTGGTGGATCCCGAAGACCCCAGCCGCCGTTATCCCATTGCCAGTCTGCGGGGCGATCGGCGCGGTCCCAACGGCGAAACTATCTATGGGCTCAGACTGTGGGAGAATGAAGACCTGGTGCCTCGACCCGACGATATGTTCCAGGAACGGCTGTACTGCGTTCGCTGGGTTACACCCGAGGGTGAGCGCATCTATAAGGCAGTCACCGATGACGACCTCAGACGTGAAGAGAAGGTGCTTGCTCTGCTCAAGGAACGTTTTGCGGACTGGCAGGAAAAGGGATATATCCCATCGATGAAGATTCCCGAGGGAGTAGAGACAAGCCGCCTTTTCCGGGAGCGCGGCTGGACGCACTGGCATCATCTGTTCAATCCGAGGCAGCTATTGGTGCATGGGTTGTTGATGGAGTTAGTTAGTAATATAAAATGTTCTTTTGAAAGCAGACTATATTTATTGCTAAATGTAGGTAGTTTGGCCAATAGAGATGCAAGACTTGTTGTTTGGGTTTCTAGCTATGGAGTAGATACTACATCACAAGTGTTTAGTAATCAAGCATTAAATACTAATTATTCTTATGGCTGTAGAGGCTTTTTTGCATATACTTCTATAATGAATCTCAAATACGAGAAAAATAAAATCATTGCAAAAGGGACTAGCCTCCCCCTCGACGCCCGCGATGTTTCCTACATCGCCGACCTCTGGGTGACTGATCCGCCGTATGCCGACGCGGTCAACTACCATGAGCTCGCCGACTTCTTCCTTGCCTGGTATGAAAAGCATTTGCCGCGCCTCTTTCCGGACTGGTATGCCTCGAGCCGGGCGGCCCTTGCCGTCCGCGGCGCAGACGAGGATTTCAAAAAAAGCATGGTAGAGATTTACCGCAATCTCGCGGCGCACATGCCCGATAATGGGCTGCAGCTCGTCATGTTCACCCATCAGGATGCCGGTGTCTGGGCGGACCTCGGCATGATCCTCTGGGCGGCAGGGCTGCGGGTCACCACTGCGTGGACCATCGGCACGGAAACTTCCGGCGGCCTCAAGCAGGGTAACTATGTCCAGGGCACTGTCTGCCTCGTGCTCCGCAAGCGGGGAGCTTCGCGCCGTGTCTGGCTCGACGAGCTCTATCCCGAAGTCGATGACGAAGTCCGCCGCCAGCTCGATGTCATGCAGCGCATCGATGACACGGAACAGCCTCAGTTTGGCGATACGGATTACCAGCTGGCTGCGTACGCCGCCGCCCTTCGGGTGCTCACCTCCTACGACCGCATCGAGGATATGGACATCGAGCACGAGCTGTTTCGGGTTCGCGCCAAACACGAAGTGAGCGCCTTTGAGCAGATTATCGACCGTGCCGTACACATCGCCACAAACTATCGAGTGCCGAACGGGATCCCCGCCTATACGTGGCGCAATCTGGACGCGCTGGAGCGCCTGTACTGCGCAGGAGTGGAGCTGGAGCGCCATGGCGAAAGCCGGCAGGGAGCCTACCAGGAGCTGGCGCGCGGCTTTGGAGTAAAAGAATACCGGTTCATGCTTGCTGAAAGCCTGGCAAACAGCGCACGTTTCAAAACCGCCACTGAATTCAAGAACCTCGGCCTCTACGCCACCAATAATAATGATGGCGGCATGGGCAGCTTTGCGAGGAGCCTTGTACGGCATCTGCTGTTTGCGATCCATGAAACAGTCCGCACCGAAAACCCCAAGGAGGGGCTCAATTTCCTTAAGGCTGAACTTCCTGATTACTGGGGCAGACGCGAAGATATGCTCAACCTGCTGGAATACTTTGCTATGGCTCGTTCTTATGGCCCCCTGCCGCACTGGAGGCGCGATGCGGAAGCGGCATCGCTGCTGGCAGGGCTTGTGCGAAGTGATTATGTGGGGGCGCAATGACCCCGCAGCGGCTGGAACAACTCCTCGCCACCCATGAGCGTGAGACGGTGGAATTCAAGACGGCACGCGGAGGCGTGCCATCCTCTGTGTATAAGACCATCGTACCGTTCCAGAAAAACCCGCTCATTTCGAAAATGTTCCTGCAGCTCGGCTGGGTAGAAGAGATTGGCTCGGGGCTCATGAATGTCAAAAAATATCTGCCGCTCTACACGCAGGAAGGGAGTTTCGCGGTCCGCGAGGCAGACATCTTCTCGGTGACGGTTTACCTTGCACAGGCGTCAGTTGCTCCACCAGTTGCTCCACCAGTTACCGCGCAAGTTACCGCGCAAGTTACCGCGCAAGTTACCGCGCAAGTTACCGCGCAAGTGCGCGAAGTGTACGTTCAAAAAATTATTGAATTTTGCCAAATTCCCCGATCCCTCAAAGAGATACAGGATCATCTGCAGCTAAAGCATCGTGAACACTTAAGGAAAGACATCATAGAACCTTTGCTGCAATCTGGGATGCTTGAACGCACTTTGCCCGACAAACCCAGAAGTTCCCGTCAGAAATATGTTGCGAGAGGCACGCAGCCATGATCCAGCGCCACGTCTTCCAGCGCAGCCGAAGTCAGCCCGGCACACAGTTCCTCACATCGCGGCTTCAGGGCGCGGTGCGGTATGACCGCATTGCAGGCTATTTTGACAGCTCTCTGTTCGAATTGGCTGGCGAAGCCTTCGAACAGGTCAAAGGCACCATCCGCGTCGTCTGCAATTCGGATATCAGGCAGCAGGATATCGAGGCAGCTTCAGCGGCTGCCCGCGAACAGGCGCAGCGGCTGTCGTTTTTCAAGCATGACCCACAGGAGCTGGCCCGAAGTGGCACTGAGCGGCTCGAGCGGCTGGTGCGTCTTTTAAAAGGTGAAGGGACCGCGCGGCTCGAAGTACGCGTTCTTCCTGATGATATCTTCGGCCTCATCCACGGCAAGGCGGGTGTCATCACCTATGCCGACGGCAGGCGCACGAGCTTTTTAGGCAGCGCCAACGAGACGCTGGCTGCCTGGACACTCAACTATGAACTGGTGTGGGAGGATGACAGCCCTGAAGCCTGCGATTGGGTGCAAGCGGAGTTTGATCGCCTCTGGCAGCATCCGCTTGCCATGCCGCTGTCTGAAGCCGTTGCCAAAGAGATGGCGCGCCTTGCGCATCGCACGGAAGTAGCGATTGGAGAGTGGAGAGAAAAGCCGGAAGCAGCCTCTGCAGTGATTGAATCGCCCGTCTATCGCGAGCAGTTCGGGCTCTGGCCGCATCAGCAGTATTTTGTGAGCCTGGCCTGGCGCGCGCATCAAGCCCATGGAGCGCGTTTCATCCTGGCTGACCAGGTCGGGCTCGGCAAAACCGTCCAGCTTGGCATGCTTGCCCAGCTCATCGCTCTTACTTCCGATGAGCCCGTGCTGGCAATTCTTCCCAAGACACTGATGGAACAATGGCAAGTAGAACTGTGGGATCTGCTGCAGGTGCCCAGTGCGCGCTGGAATGGCTCCCTCTGGATCGATGAGAAAGGCTATGAGCATCCAGCAAAGGGCTCAGAACCGCTCCTCTCCTGTCCGAGAAAGATCGGTTTGATATCACAGGGTCTTGTGATTCACAGCCCGGAATCGCTCAGCTGCCTGCTTGAGCGGGAATGGTCCTGCGTCATCGTGGACGAGGCGCATCGCGCGCGCAGGCGGAAACTCCCTGCGCCCGACGAATATGGACCTGCCATTCACCATCCAGACACCGAGTGCAACAGACTCTACGCATTCCTCTATAGGCTCGCCTCCTGTACGAAAAGCATGCTGCTCGCTACCGCGACACCGGTACAGCTCCATCCCATCGAAGCCTGGGACCTCCTTTTCATCCTTGCCCAAAACAATCCCCATGTGTTGGGAGAAATGGGCAGCTTCTGGCTCAATCCCGAACAGGCCATCCCTGTGATGTTGGGAATTCAGGAACCGCCTCATGAGCCTTCGGAAGTATGGCCCTGGGTCAAGAACCCCTTCCCGCCTTCGTGGGAAAGTCCCCATGCAAAAGCTCTGCGCGTGGACACCCATATGACGGAACAGGATGCCGTGTGCAAGGTTTCATTCCAAGAGTTGCGGCCTGCGGCACGAACCAGGGCTTCGAGCTTGTGTACGGTGTTCTTTGATCAGCATCTTCCCTTTGTGCGCAGTATTGTGCGCCGCACCAGGAACTACCTGGAGACAACGATCAACCCAGCGACACGTGAACCTTATCTTACACCGATCGGTGTCGAGCTCTATGGTGAAGAGGGGCCCATTGCGCTCAGTGGCTACATTGCTGAAGCATATAAGCAAGCCGAACAGTTTTGCCAGCTGCTTTCACGACGGATTCGCAGCGCAGGCTTTCTCAAGACGCTGCTGTTGCGGCGCATCGGCAGCTCCATTGAAGCAGGCAAGCGTACGGTAAATTCCATGCTTGCTAAAACCTTGGGACAGAGCCAAGAGGAAGAAGATCAGGAGAACATGCAGGGAGCCGACACCAGGCCGGATACCCTTTCAGAACTCTATCCGCTGACCAATGACGAGCAGGAAATCCTTGTGCGTTGCGCCAGCTTGCTTGAGACAAGCACCGAAGAGGATCCCAAGTGGAATGTAGTATTGCAGTATCTCAGGGACGAGGGCTGGGGCAAAGAAGGCTGTGTCGTGTTCTCGCAATACTACGACACGGCATATTGGGTAGCCAAAAAAATAGCCGCAAGCTTTCCCGGCCAGCCTGTAGGTCTGTACGCAGGTGCGGGAAAATCCTTGCTCCTTCAGGACGAGCTTGAGCTTAAACGAGAACGCGAGGAACTCAAGAACATGGTCAAGCGCCATGAGATCACCATCCTCGTGGGCACGGACGCTGCGAGCGAAGGCCTGAACCTCCAGACGCTTGGTACGCTCATCAATATCGACCTTCCGTGGAATCCGACCAAGCTCGAGCAGCGCAAAGGGCGCATCCAGCGTATAGGACAGAAGCGATCATCGGTTAAGATTCTCAATCTGCGATATAAGGACTCGGTGGAGGACCGGGTACATCAGGTACTGGCTGGCCGCCTGGAAGAAATCTATCGAATATTCGGTCAAATCCCCGACGTGCTGGAAAATGTCTGGATCGACATCGCTCTCGGCGAAATGGAAATGGCGCGCCAGGACCTCGACCGCTTGCCTCTTCGCAATCCCTTCGACGAACGCTACAGTAAGATTCAGAGCGTCACTGACTGGGAAACCTGCACTCAGGTGCTCAACCGCCACGAGAAGCTGGAGCTGCTGCTAAAGGGGTGGTAGCAGGGGGGCTGAGATCCAGAGGAGCTTGTCTGGCAAAGAGCATTTGTTTCATTTGACGACGGGTATACTGCCATTGCAGACTTGATACGGCATTATAACGAAACACGGCCTCACATGGCCTTGGGGTATTTGACGCCAGCAGAAGTCTGGCTACAAGTAAGTGCATACGTGGTCTGAAAAGTGGGGGAGCACTTCATGCGTACGCACGAATAAGTCGCACATCAACGTCTGTGTGTATGACAGCACCTGGGAGGCCTCCGATGCCTTTGTCCTAGACAACAGTGATGCGGAGGCTGCTTGGGCGAAGAATGATCACCTCGGCTTCCAGATTGCCTATCTCTACCAGGGCGTAGGACGCAAATATCGCCCCGACTTTCTCGTGCGGCTGACCAACTGGCATTGTACAGTGTGCAGTATAATAGGTCACCTATAAGAACACTGTAACTAATTCTTATATAATCAAATAGCGTGAAATGTGTTGTACAAAAACCTTACGCATCGTGCGGTATAATAATATTCGTTATTTGTTTGTTATTATCTTTACATATTTGGTATTATGAAGTATACTTCATGGTATAATGAACGTACGGCGATGTACCTTAAAGAATGCCAAAGGCGGCACCTTTACCTACCTCCAGCTCGTCCACAACTACCGCGTCAAGGAAACAGGAAAAACAAAAACCAATGTCCTTATGAAGCTCGGACGCGAAGACCAGATCGATCCTGCGTACGTCCGATCCATCATCACGGCATTGTCCAAGGTTATCGGTGCATCACCGTCCGAAGGTGCACCAGGATTTGAGTTCCATGCGAGTCGAGAGCTTGGAGGCCCCTGGCTTCTCGATGCACTCTGGAATCGCCTTGGGGTTGGGAAGGCACTCAAGGACCTCATCAAGGCGCGACAGTTCGATATCCCCATTGAGCGGCTTCTGTTTGCCATGGTGGCAGGAAGGATCCTTGCTCCCGGCTCGAAGCTCTCCCTGGAACACTGGGTTGCCAAGAAGGCGTATATCAATGATCTTCCCGAGGTTGAGGTGCACAACCTCTACCGGGCGATGGATCTTCTTGTGGAGTCAAGCGAAGAACTCCAGAGGCAGGTGTTCACTGCGGTCGCCAAGCATGCAAGCCTCGATCTTGATCTTATCTTCCTCGACACGACGAACACCTACTTCGAGACGGACGAGGATCCTTCCGACTCAGGGCTTTTAAAGCGTGGCCACAGCAAGGATGGAAAATCAGAACTGCCCTTGGTGTCGATTGCCTTTGCGGTGACGAAAGCAGGCATTCCCATTCGCTCGTGGGTGTTCCCCGGCAACACGAGCGACCAGACCATCGTGGCGCAGGTGAAGCAGGACCTTGGGCAATGGAATCTCGGGCACCTGGTCATGGTGCAGGATGCCGGCTTCAACAGTGCCGACAACCGAAGGATTCTCTTACGGGAATGTGGCGACTACATCATCGGCGAGAAGCTTAGAGTCGGTACGGATGGTGCTGCGGTCGAGGCACTCCACCGCAAAGGACGATTCAGGGTTCTCGAGAATGGGCTCGCGATAAAGGATGTCATCATCGACGCAGGGAAAGCGACGGAACGGCGGTTCATCATCGTCAAGAATCCGGAAGCGGAAGCACGCGACAGGCTCATCCGCGAGCAGATTGTTGAGGCTGCCACACGGAAGCTTGAAGAACTGTCGCAGTACACGGGCAAGGCACACACGAAAGCGGCCTGCGCGCTGCGATCCCATCCCGCCTATGGCAGATACATTACCCAGGATACGCACGGAGTACTTCGTATCGACACTGCGAAGATTGCCTCAGAGGCGCTGCTTGATGGCAAATTCCTTGTGTCGACCTCCAGCATGAAGATGGACGCGGCCGATGTCGTCGCAGGCTACAAGCAGCTCTGGGCGATAGAGCGGGTGTTTCGGGACATGAAGCACATTTTGGATATCCGGCCTGTCTACCACCGTCTGGACGATCGGATCCGAAGTCACATTCTCATTTGCTGGTTTGCCATGGTGCTGGTGCGGTACGCAGAAAATATGGCAAATACGTCGTGGTACCAGATTGAGACGGCGTTGGCTGATCTCACCGCAGGACTCATTGAGAGCGACAAGGTGAACCTCTGGTATTGCTCCGATATTTCCGAAGCGGCAAAGGATATTTTCACGCGTCTGAATATCGCGTTACCCAAGAAAGTTCTTTCGACGGTCGAGAGGAACGCTGCTGCGGTATAAGAGATTTTCTGTCTGCTTTTTATAATTCTATTCAGGATAGAGTATTAGCTGATTTTCCTGTACCGCGGACTGTACAACGCCAGGGCAAGTGATTCAGGGTCAGCAATGCCATTGTAGAGAGCACCAGACCAAGAGGCAAAAGCAGCTACTCGCGGCTCAGTTCCTACTAGGCTTGCACCGATAAATGCTCCTCGACTAAAGCCGATTACACCAACCCTTGAAGCATCAATTTCCTTGCGCGCAATAAGCCAATCAAAAGCAGCATGAGCATCTCTTATGCTTCCTCCGTAAGTTAGATCACGGTATGTTTGCTTGCTATCACCTGATCCCTGGAAATCAATTCTGAGAGAAGCATATCCTTTTGCAGCAAGGGCTCGCGCAAGCCTTAGATACATGTTTCCTACTTCATTTTTGCTGCTCCATGCTCCATGAAGCATAAGTACAGCTGGATAAGTATTAGAAGCATTTGCATTGCGCGGAATAGCTAATATGCCAGGAACCTCGTGATCACCCGCATTGATAGAAACGACTGTTTCTTGCACCAATGCATCGTCAGATGGAGACATGAAAGCAGCTGGCTCAGCAGCGAAAAGCGGAATTGAAGCATAGAAAAGGATAATTGCTATAAATAAAAATGCCCTAAATTTCTTTGCATTCATATAAACTCCTTCTATCTGAAGAATAAGTTGCTGCAGGCACGCAATTGGCAACCTGCAGCATGATTATCTATTTGTATACTTTCCCTGGTACTTTTACTATTATGCTTTCCGGTTTTTTGCCAGAGAAATAGTCAGAAATTATATTTGTCAACATTTTCGCCATTCCGTCAAAATCCTGTTGAATAGTGGCAATAAATGGGCCTTTTTTGTCTATTTCTGCTTTAGCAAAATCTGTTCCATCAATGCCTACAACTTTTATCTCTGTTCGCCCTGCTTTTTTTATAGCCTGCACGGCCCCATACGCTGGCTCGTCCCATCCAGCCCAAATTCCATCTATTGCTCCTTTAGCTGGATTTGCGGTCAAAAGGTCTTCCATTGTTTTCCGCGCAAAATCTACAGGGCCGGGCACTTCAATATGAATTTTTTGAATTACAGTAATCCCTGGATATTTCTTAAAAGATTGTGCTGCACCAACAGCTCGTTCACGAACTCCAGGATGTGGATCGTGAGTAAACATAATAACTTTTCCTTTTCCTCCAATTGCATCGGCCAATATTTCAGCGCTTTTCATACCGAGATCTAAGTTGTCAGATGTTATATTCAGAATGACTCCATCTGCGATTCCGGCATCGAGCCCGAATACTGGAATTCCAGCAGCCTTTGCCGCATTGAGTCCTTTTGACATTTGTACGGGGTCGCCCATACCAAGCACGATCGCATCATACCTTTGAGTTACAGCATCCTCGATTCTACTGACAAGCAGCCCAAAATCTCCTCCAGTATCTGATACTGTTACCTTGTATCCGGCTTGCTCAGCGTACTTCTGAAATTGGTTAATTGCGTAAGCAGTCGTTGCGCTAGCCATGTATGGAGTTACTACTGCAATTCGTTTTTGCGGACCTGCTGCAAATACATTAGTTGCTACAAGCGCTACCAGGATCAGGATGACCGCAATTGAGCGAATCGATCTTGATTTACTCATTTCTCTTCCTCCTTGCTTAAATATTAGTTCTTATACCGGCTAATGAGCTAAAACTCTTTTTTAGCGCGGGATAGAGCTCTAAAAAAATCTTATATAACCGCTCATATTTTTTATTATTTTCGCTTATTGGCAGGAATGATACATAATCTTTCAATATTTCCTTAGGCAAAGAATAATTAGAAAACCATCCTAGTTCTTTCCCTAAAATGATATAAGTTCCCCAAATTCCGGCCATTTCCGCTTTCTTTTGCACAATGACTTTGCGATTAAAAACATCAGCAATAATTTGAGGCCATATAGGTGATTTTGCCCCGCCTCCTGAGAGCGAAAATAAGCCAGAGTCAGTCATTTTTGAAAGATTATCTTGCGCTATGATAGTTTCATAGATCGATCGCATTGCAAAAGCCACACCTTCGAGAATTGCTCGATATATTTCTCCACGCGTTGTTGATTGTTCTAACCCGATGAATGCTCCCCGCGCATCTGGATCTTTGAAAGGCGCACGTTCGCCGATTAAGTATGGAAGATAAATGAGATTGCTTGATTTTGCAGCTAAAACCTCATCATTGAAGCTTCGATATTTCTCTTTTGAGCTTTTTGAATCCCCAATGGCGTTGATTGCCCAGTCAATATTTCCACCAGCCATTAGCATCGGGCCTACTTTGATGATCTTGCAAGGATCAGGATGCCTCAAATTATAGATACCCTTTTTTGGATCAGCGAAACCTTCAAGCGCAGTTGCCGCGATCCATCCAGAAGTACCGAGATAGCATGAAATTGATCCAGGCATTCCAGCGCCTGCACCGACAGTTGCGGAGCCAACATCACCTGATCCATGGTAAACAGGCGTTCCCTCAGGCAATCCTGTAGCTAAAGCAGCATGCCGAGTAACAAAACCGTCCAAATGCCCAGCATGTATTAGCGGTGGCAACAGATCTCGTCTTATTTCCAGCGCGTCAATAAATGTATACGCATAATTATTTCTTTTGATGTCTAGAAGGCCTGTAGTGGATAGCGTAGTAAAGTCAGTAAATTCATTATCTGTAAGTTTCCAAGCAATGTAATCATGGGCTCCAAAAAGTATGCGGTAAGACTGAGCATATAAATCAGGCTCATTTTCACGGAACCATATTAGCTTTGCTAGAAGACTTGATGCATCTTGGATATTGCCTGTAACACGAATGAGCTCCTCTTGCCCGATAAGTTGCTCAACGTGCATCGCTTCTTTGCGGGCTCTTGTATCTGAATAAATTATAGCTGGCATTTGCCTTCTATTTCGAGAAAGAGCTATCAAATTCTGCATTTGGCCGCTTAATATAATACCATTGATATTTTTTGCTTTCTCAGAGATTGCAGAAATAGCATTGATTGTCGATTGCCACCATTCATCTGGGGATTGTTCGATACGCTCATTTTTCGCGTTTATCGGATAGGTTTTATAGGCGTGAGCAATAATTTTACCTTTCTTGTTTATTAGAGCAACTTTAACGCCCGTTGTACCAAGATCAATGATGATTATCTTTTCCATTCCAACCCTCTTTCATTCAAAATTCTGCTCAACTAGCCCATCGATAAAATTTTGCAATTCTGCTTTTCCTTTTCCTACTGCCTCCACTATCGCTGATCCTATAATGGCGCCGTTTGCTCCCATTTTTCGAATGATAGCTAAATCGTTTTTATTATGTATTCCAAAACCAATAGCAATTGGCATACCTTTTTTATTTGCAATTTCCTTAATTTTAGAAAATCGATCGCTAGATTCTTTTGAAGGCTTATATGCTTTACCTGTTTCTCCGTCATATGATTGATAATAAAGAAAGCCTTCAGCCATATTGATTATTTCTTTGACTAGTTCATGCCTAGCTCTAACAGGAATAAAACCAATAGGGGCTAAACCTCTGCGCTTCGCTTTTAAACTAAACTCGTTTCTTTCTGTATGCGGCATATCTGGCACAAGAATGCCCTGTATACCATAATGCTCGAAGTGATCAAAGCATTTATTTTCGCCAATTTCTCTCAACGTTTCATAATAAAGCATGCCAACAGAAGCCATATCAAAATCTCTTGCCGTAGCACCACCTATATAAAGAGCTTTCTCAAAATCCATACCATTTTCAAGAATGCGCTTCATTGCATTCTTTATTATTTGGCCATCCAAATTGCATTGTTTGTTTGGTAGCCCTATTTCAAGAATGCGGAAACCAGCTTTTGCTAATACACTGATAGAGTCTCTGTATGCGAATTCATCAGGGAATCCTGCAGGCAGGTATGATATAAGCGTCAGAGTTTCTTTTGAAAATGCTTCATTCAATTTCATAATATTTTTTCATTCCTCTAATTCTTTCTCTTTGCTAGACTTGAGAGCAATACTGCTAAAATAATAATTCCTCCCGTAAGAATGGATTGCACATAGCTATTGACTCCAAGAATATTTAAGCCGTTACCAAGAATGCCCATAATAAAAACTCCAAGCAAAGTGCCTCCAATATGGGCTTCTCCTTCCCTGAAAGCTGTCATTCCAAGAAAAACTGCTGCAGCTGAATTAAGCATTAGAGGATTGCCTGCTTGAGGATGGGCTGATGCAAGGCGACTCGTCAGTATAATTCCTCCAAAAGCTGCGGCTGCTCCAGAAATCATAAAGCTCAAAAGACGGTGCATTTTTATGTTGATTCCCGAAAGGAAAGCTGCTTCTTGATTTCCACCAATTGCATACAGCCTTCGACCAAAAGTCATCTGCTCGAGTATTAGCCAAGCAAAAACAACTATAATAATCATGAATATGATAGCAACCGGAATTCCTGCAATTGTTCCTTGGCCCAACCACAGGAAAGCATCCGGCAGACCAAAAAGCGTAACGCCTTTCGATAAAAGCAGAGCGGCTCCACCAAATGAGGTCATTGTTGCAAGCGTTGCAATGAATGAGGATATTCCACCATAAGCCACGAGCGTCCCATTCAAAAGACCACAGAGCCCTCCGATAATTAGGCCAATTATTTCAGCAACAAATATATTCATATTGGATTTCAAGAGAATTGCACTTAGAATTCCAACTAAGCTCGCTAATGAACCAACAGAAAGATCCATATCTCCTGTTATCATGACAACCGTTACTCCCGCTGATACGATAGCAAGGATTGAAGATTGCTCAATGATGTTCTTCAGATTTCCCCAAGTTGCGAATGTTGTTGGACGCATGAAAGAAAAGACAATAAGCAAAAGTATAAAAAAGATAATTGTTCCCCATTTCTTTAAAAAGGGTAGAGTTCCAGCATTTAATTTTGATACTTTCATTTAGTTTCCTTCCAGCCCATAACAAAGCTTTAATAGGCTTGCTTCGTTTATGTCTTTAGCATTAACAATTGCAATTATCTTGCCTTCATGCATGACAAGAATTCTTTCTGCTAAACCAATCAATTCTGAAAAGTCAGAAGCAACGAGCAGGATTCCGCTTCCTTCTTTAGCAAGTTCGCGAATAATCGAATAGATTTCATATCTTGCCCCTACATCTACGCCTTTTGTTGGCTCATCAAGCAGGAATACTTGAGGTTTACGCAACATGTACTTTGCAAGCACAACTTTCTGCTGGTTTCCTCCTGATAAGGTGGCAACAGCATTTCTGTAGTCGGCTGTTTTCAATCGAACAAGCGATCCTATTTGTTTTGCCTCTTTTTTTGCATGTTTGTCATCAAGAAACGGACCTCTCGAAAGCGCTTTAAGATGAACTAGAGCTATATTTTCGAGCACAGACCTATTGAGAATTAGTCCTTGTGACCTGCGCTCCTCAGGAACAAGTGCAATTCCTTTTTGTATTGAATCTGAAGGGCTGTTAGGCAAGAAGGGGCTACCATTTAATAAAATTTCTCCTGATAAAACCTTATCCACTCCAAAAAGCGTTCTGAGGAGCTCAGTTCTCCCCGCTCCAACAATCCCAGCTACACCAAGCACTTCACCTTTTTTTAAATCAAAGCTGACATTTTTTATTTTTGGTCCAGTAAGATTGCGGACTGAAAGGATGATTTCTTCAAATTTTTCGGATTCCAATCGCGGCGGAAATAATGAAGTCATGTTCCGTCCCGTCATTAATTGTATTAATTTAGGTTTTTCACTTTCATTTTTTTTCAAGGTTTGAACGATTTTGCCATCTCTCATTACTGTAATGCGATCCGCCAATAGAAGAACTTCATCTAGGTCATGGCTAATATACACAACCGTTTTGCCAATTGCCTTGAGTTTTCTAATAACTTCGAAAAGCATTTCTTTTTCATGCGCCGCAAGCGCTGTTGTGGGCTCATCCATAAAGTAAATTGATGCAGAAACCGCAAAGGCTCTGGCAATTATAACCATGGAACGATTCACAGTACTCAATCTGCCAACCGGCATATTGAGAGGAATATCAATATCAAGTGTTTTAAGAATTTCTTTTGCTTGCTCATTGAGCGCTTTCCATGAAACTGTTCCCCATCGCGTTTTGGGGTAAGGGTGCCCAAGAAATATATTTTCTGCTGCATTCATATATTCAATGAGATTCAGCTCTTGGTGGATAAAAGAAAGCCCTAGCTTTTGTGAATCTTTCGAACAGTGAATCTCAACTTTTTGGTTGTTCATGAAAATTTCGCCATCATCAGCTTTTACGACACCAGCAAGTATCTTTATCAATGTAGATTTTCCAGCACCGTTTTCTCCGATTAGTCCATGGATCTCGTTCGCTTGAAAATCAAGATTAATTCCTGATAAAGCCTTTACGCCTGGGTACTCTTTTTTGATCTCGACAAGTTTTAGCGCAGGGGCTTCCTTTAATGTCATGATTTCTCCCAAAATTTCTGATTTAGCAACACAGATATAGGGTCAGAAATATAGCTTGCCGGGATATTATAGTTGAATGAATTTCGGCTTCCTAACTCCTTTATTGCACAAAGGACATATCCATTTCTCAAATAAGCTTCATCGTATAACACTGGAACCTGCGAGATATTGAAGCTAATTCTGAGTGAAATGAGAGCAAGGGCACCTTTTTTTTCATTTAGTAGTTTTGCCTCCTCATCCCCAAGCTTTACTGGTTTAATTATTTCTCGCCCCTCGACTACACCCCCTCCAATGTGGTTATTAAGACTTGAGTATAGAGAATCATCATCTGCTAAATCTTGCACAACTTGCAAATAGCGAGAGGGAATGCAGGAACGCTGAAAAATAATAGGAATATCGTTCAATACCCGAAGTCTAGAAATACGACAAAACTTTTCCTCTCCAAGTCCAAGTGCTCGTTGGATGCTTTCATCTTTGATATCATATTCTTTCTTAACTATTCGAGTTTCTATTTTTAATTTATAACGCTCCATTTCGTCGGAGAATCCTCTGAGCTTTAGGTCTCTCCCTTTTATAGAATTAGAACTTACAAATGTTCCAACCCCATGAACAATCGTGATAAGACCTTCATCCGCTAATATCGAAAGAGCCCTCCTGACAGTCATAACCGTCGTATTAAAAATCTTGGCAAGTTCATTTTGGCTCTCTAGTGAATTTCCTGGTGAATAGTAGCCATTTCTGATCCGCTCGCGGAGAGCATTTGCAATGCTTATATATTGAATTTCTTGCATACTCTTACTGTTTTGCTTGTTTTATAGACATATAGACTTATAGATGTATAGTCTTATAGATAAGTTCAGCATATCATAGTTTTTCTGCTTGTCAATATCTCTTTTTTAAAAATTATAATTTTCTTGCCAAATTGCATTCATGTATTTGAAAAATCAAGGCATTCGACTGATTCTTAATCGCAAATATGGGAATATAAGAATTGCATCGAGTTCTTTGGTAAAATGTGTCTACTGTACTACATCTTGCCAGTAGAGCAGCATTGTGTATTGTAAGCTAAAACTTCCCAGAAAGATCAAACTGGAATGGCTAGAAAAATCGTCAGAATTCCCCAGAAAAATCGTGGGGAGTTTTGACGGAGAAAGCCCTGTACCATAGGCACGGCGCAGGGAGCAGGACATGCTCAAGATTAACCAGATCGATCAGATCAAGGAGTTGCTGCAGCAAGGGTTTGGGCTGGGCGAAATAGCCATGAAATTGCGCCTGGATTGCAGAACCATACGCACGTACATGCACAAGGAGGATTTCAGCCAGCCTCGGCGCGTGCCAGTAGCCTTTCCTCCTGTGCCTGTGAATTCTGTTCCCCTCTCCATTCAGACCATGCATACAGAACGATCTTACACCCAGTGAAGTGCAGGCGTGGGTCGATACCTTCGTGAAGGGTGGTGAGCAGAGCTTGATGATAAAGGCTCGCGATGTGATTACCCAGCACGAGCAGGAGGTCAAAGAGCTGCGCTCGGCGATCGGTGAATTGTATGTGGAGAATGCTGTACGAAAAAAAGTCAAAACCCTGTCGGGCCTCAAGGAAGAGAGCGAATCCTGACCCTGCAAGTAGCCTTGTCTGAAGAGCTTGCTAGAATTCTTGAACTGGGTGATCCAAGGCAAAATCAGCTGCAGCTGGATTCCGTTCCTTCGCTCTAGACCACGAATGCCGTCTGCGCTATCGAAATTATTCTTGAGTATTTTCGTCTTGAGTTCCATAGGATATTTCATCTTCTTCCTCTCTTTCTTACGGTGATTCCTTATGCCCCCTTTTGTGTCTACATCCAGGCGGTCAATTCAGACTAAAACCGGAAAATTCAAACCGATCTTGACATCGTTAAGAAGCCGAGAGAAACTGGGAAAAAGCTCCTTAGTTGGATGACGCATAGTCGAGTGGGGCCGGTGGTCAAGGTGGCAGCGATGATCCAACAGTATCTTTGGATGGTTCTGAATACCGCTCCTATTGGAGCAACGAATGCGAAGAATGAGGCGGTAAACGCAACGATCCAGAAACTGAAAGTACGTTCGTGTGGCTTTTGCAACCGCACACGCTTCAAAATGGTCATCTTATTTCGCTTGGGCGGGCTCTCCCTCTTGCTCAAAGTCGTGACCAGACCCACAGGAATGCCGGAAGCGCCTCTTTTTTAAAAAATGGAAAAAACAAATGAATTGTCAAAGCAATACCATGATACCACTCATATGTAACAATATAAAAGAATCTATCCAGGCAGCTGAAGGCTTATATCATCGTTTGGTGCTTTTGGTGGGTGAACCAGGTTCCGGCAAGACTTCAGTTCTTCAGCAGTTTGCCGAGGAGGTCGGCTCATCCGTTATCAATGTTAATCTGGTGCTCTCCGGCGAGTTACTGGAGCTCACGGCAAAGGAGCGATCACTTCGGTTGCCGGTAATCTTCCACCAGATTGTGGACCAGGCTCAAGCGCCCGTGGTGCTGGATAATATTGAAATCCTCTGCGACAATGATTTGCAGCAGGACCCTTTGCGTCTGTTGCAGTCCATTTCGAGGAATCGGGTGGTGGTGGCTTCGTGGAATGGAATCATGAATTCCGGGAGGCTTTTCTACGCCGAAGTCGGACATCCCGAATACCGCATGTATGACTCAGTCGATGCGTTGATTGTGGGCATGGACGGCTCGGCCACAATTGATTTGGTAAAAAACAATAGAGAGGCAGGACAAGCATGAAATACAGAGATCTTATCCAATTCGACCCGATTGAGTCGGTTATTCAGTTGCGTGATGCAGACAAATCGAGCACTGCACATACTCTTGTGAAAACCTATGTCATTTCCGCGGAAATGGCTGAACGGCTTACTCATCTTGTCATTCCTCAGATGCAGTTCGATCAGCCGATTGACAACAAGGGTTTGCTGATAGTTGGTAACTATGGCACTGGTAAGTCGCACTTGATGTCGGTGGTTTCCAGTATCGCCGAGGACGCATCCCTGCTGAAAGATCTGAAGAACGAGAGTGTTCGCGATGCAGCATCACAGATCGCTGGGCGATTCAAGGTTGTCCGCACCGAAATCGGTGCCACCACCATGCCCTTGCGCGACATTCTAGTGTCCGAACTCGAAGCGCATCTTGAAAAATTCGGTGTGAAGTATGTATTCCCCGAAGCGGGGACTATTACCAGCCATAAACGGGCTTTCGAAGACATGATGACCAGGTTCGGCGAGGTTTTCCCAGAACATGGGCTGCTGCTGGTGGTTGACGAACTGCTCGACTACCTGCGAACCCGCAAGGACCAGGAGCTGATCCTTGATCTCAACTTCCTTCGCGAGATTGGCGAAGTTTGCAAGGATCTGCGCTTCCGATTCATAGCGGGAGTCCAGGAAGCCATCTTCGATAGCCCACGATTCGCTTTTGTCGCGGATAGCATCCGTCGTGTTAAAGACCGGTTCGAGCAGATTCACATCGCCCGCAACGACGTCAAGTACGTAGTAGCCGAGCGTCTTCTCAAAAAGAATGCAGAACAGCAAGCCAAGATCCGTGCTTATCTGACACCATTCGCCAAGTTCTATGGAAATATGAATGAGCGAATGGACGAATTTGTCCGGCTCTTTCCGGTACATCCTGATTATATCGATACCTTCGAGCAGGTCACCGTGGTCGAAAAACGGGAAGTGCTTAAAACACTTTCTATAAGCATGAAGGAGATTCTCGACAAGGATGTACCAGAAAACACGCCCGGTCTTATCGCATTCGACAGTTATTGGAATACACTCAAGCAAAATGCTGCCTTCCGCTCCATTTCCGATTTCCGGGAGGTCATAGATTGCAGCCAGGTGCTGGAATCTCGCATTGAAAACGCCATCACCCGTAAGCAATATAAGCCAATGGCGCTGCGCTTGATTCATGCCTTATCTGTCCACCGTCTTACTACAGGCGACATCTATGCCCCCATGGGAGCCTCAGCCGAGGAACTGCGTGACCGTCTCTGCCTGTTCGATCCGCTGATTGCTGAAATGGGAAGCGAGGAACCCGATAAAGATCTCCAGACCCATGTAGAGACAGTCCTGAAGGAGATTCATAAAACGGTCAGCGGCCAGTTTATCTCTTTCAATCCAGATAACCATCAGTACTATCTGGATCTGAAGAAAAACGCAGACTTCGATGCATTGATTGATAAAAGGGCTGAAACCCTGGATCAAGCTCAACTTAACCGCTACTATTACGAAGCACTCAAGCGGGTTATGGAATGTCAGGATACTACCTATGTAACTGGCTACAAGATTTGGCAGCACGAACTGGTGTGGCTGGAGCGCAACGTTGCCCGCACCGGGTACCTCTTTTTCGGGGCTCCGAATGAGCGCTCCACTGCCGTCCCGCAGCGTGACTTTTACCTATACTTTATTCAGCCTTACGATCCGCCGCGTTTCAAGGATGAAATGCGTGCTGATGAAGTTTTCTTCCGCTTGAAAGGTATTGATGAAACTTTCCAGAATGCACTGAAGAGCTATGCTGGGGCGCTCGAGCTTGCGGCCACCTCGACAGGGCACGCCAAAGCCACCTATATAGAGAAGGCCAATGGCTTCCTGAGGCAGCTGGTTCAGTGGCTGCAAAAGCACGTGAGCGATGCCTTCGAAGTCACGTACCAGGGCCGCACAAAGCCCATGACCGAATGGGCCAAGGGCAAATCCATTCGTGATCTGTCCGGTTTGTCCCCTAACGAAACCATCAACTTCCGCGACTTGGTTAACACCATTGCCGGTCTCTGCCTGGCTCCGAACTTCGAGAACCAAGCCCCGGATTATCCATGCTTCTCTGTCCTGATCACCGGTGACAACCGTACCCAGGCAGCGCAGGATGCATTGAGGGTGATTGCTGGGCAGAATCGCACCAAACAGTCGACCGCTGTGTTGGATGCCCTGGAAATGCTCGATGGCGAAAGAATTGACCCCCATAAGTCGAAATATGCCAAGTTCATCCTCGATATCGTCAAGGCCAAAGGCAATGGCCAGGTAGTCAATCGCAATGAGATAATCCAGGACGACCATGGGTTGGAATATATGAACCCTGGTGGTTCGAGGCTGGAACCCGAATGGGTGATCGTGCTCATCGCAGCGCTGGTGTATTCCGGCGACATCGTACTCGCCATCCCGGGTAAGAAATTCGACGCTGCCAGCCTGCCCCAATTAGCCGCGACCGGCATAAACGAGCTCGTCCGCTTTAAGCACCTGGAGCAGCCTAAGGAGTGGAACCTACCCGCGCTCACAGCCCTTTTCGAACTGCTCGGCATGACGCCGGGTATGGCCCAGCTTGTTACCCAGGGCAAGGACGAGCCAGTGCAGAACCTGCAACAGATGGTGAGTAAGATTATAAAGCGCATCGTCATGACCCAAAAGACCATTCGAGATGGACTCTCTTTCTGGGGGCTTGACCTGCTCACGGGAACCAACCTTGCAACCCAGGCCAGTGCACTGGAAGAGGCAAAGGGTTTCTTTGAATCGCTACAGGTCTATACTTCACCGGGTAAACTGAAAAACTTCCGTTATAATGTCTCCGAAGTGCAGGCCCAAGAAAAGGCCGTCAAGGCACTTGATGAGCTGGATGCTCTCCGCGAGTTCATCATGGATCATGGCCCGACAGCATCCTGGCTTTCCACCGCCGAAGCGGTGCTACCGTCCGACCATGAATGGGTGGATCGTATGAAAACCACCCGGCAAGACGTACTGGATGCCCTCAAGCAAGCCGACCTGACCGAGTTGGCCAGTCAGTCTCGGTTTATCGGAGAAAAACTCAAAAAGCTCAAACAGGATTATATCAATCAATATATTATGCTCCACGTGCGAGCCCGACTGGGCGTGAACGACGACAAGCGGAAGGCAGCTTTTCTCAATGACCAACGCTTACAAACACTGCTTAAACTGGCAGCTATCGATCTGATGCCCCGTCAGCAGCTTACCGACTTCCAGAACCGCCTGGCTGGGCTGAAAAGCTGTTTCGCCTTGATCGAACAAGATCTCGATGCCTCACCCATCTGCCCGCATTGCCACTATCGGCCGGCAACAGAAGCTGCTGTATTGAGTTCAGCGCAATTGAACCTTATGGATGAAGAGCTGGATAAGCTTATTGAATCGTGGACGAAAACACTGCTCAATAACCTAGATGATCCTATGACCAAGGCAAATGTTGAAGAATTACTGCATGAAGACGATAAAAAGATTATCAAAGCTTTTATGACCTCAAAAGAACTGCCCGACCCGATAGATGGCCATTTTGTACAAACCTTGAAAACGATTCTGACTGGTTTGCAGAAGGTGCCGCTCAATAAAGAACATCTATTGAAAATCATCTCCGATCTTGGTCCGTCGACTCCGAATGAAATCAAGCAGGCAGTCAGCGATTATGTGGACAACCTTACCAAGGGCAAGGATCCAGCCAAAGTACGAATTGTACTGGAATAGACAATGACCAAGGATGAACTGATTGCCCGTTTAAAAGGGTACGAGTGGACCGACTTCGAGTGCAAAAGGGCCCAACGCGATGTGCCGAAAGATGCCTATTCAACCGTCAGTGCCTTTGCAAATACGCAAGGCGGCTGGCTGCTGTTTGGTGTTTCCGAAAGCAATGGCCAACTGGACGTTACAGGCGTTGATCCTACAGCTTTTGATCGGATGCAAGACGCCTTTCTCACCACACTCCGCAGCGGCCAAAAGTTTAACCACGTTATTAGTGCTCAGCCTCACGTTTACGAATTGGATGGCAAGCGCATCCTGGCGTTTTATATTCCCGAATCAAGCCGTCATCAGAAACCGATCTATCTCAACGGCAATCCCCGTGACAGCTTTATCCGCCGAGCGGCTCGCGATGAGCGCATGACAGACAGCGAACTGCAACGCTTTCTTCGTGATGCCGCACAACGCTCCTGGGACGGTGAAGGCGTTACGGATTTCTCCATTGATTCCAGCATCGACAAAGAAACACTGAAATGGTACCAGGCGCAGTTCTACCGGCGAAATGATGCACAGCGTCCAATCGATGACCCCATCGAATTTCTGCAGGAATGGAATTTCATTATCCACCAGGAGGGTAATCTTGTTCTGACACGGGCAGCAATCATGCTGTTCGGTAATGATCGCTGTGTAAGGGCATTATTACCCAGGCCGGTTCTGGATTATCAGCGCATCGATACCCGTTTTGATCGATGGGCAGCTGATGAGCGTTGGCATGACCGCTTTGTGTTCGAAGAGAACCTATTCAAAACCTGGCAGGGGCTGGTTGCCAAATATGCCCGTATTGCAGAACATCCATTCAATGTGGATCCGGCTACGCTACGGAGGAATGACGACCCGCCCGACTATATCGCCTTCCGTGAAGCTGCCATCAACCTGCTGATTCATCAAGACTATGGCGATCACCACCGTAAGGCTTCGCTCAAATGGTTCACCGATCGGCTCGTTTTCTGGAATCCGGGCGACGCCTTCGCTACTACAGCGCAACTCCTGGAGTCTAATGAAAAAGAAATACGTAACCCGCTGATCGTTAATGCCTTCCGGCGCATTGGTCTGAGCGACCAGGCCGGAACCGGCATTCGCGCCATACTGCGTAACTGGCATGAACTCGGGTGGCGGCCACCCGAAATAAACAATGACAAGGCCGGCAAATCCTTTGAATTGGTTCTGCGGCAAGAACCCCTGGTTACTGAAGCCATGAAACACTTCCAGACCAGCCTTGGTGTGCGTTTAACGTCGGAACAGGCGGATGTGTTGGCACTTGCTGCAGACCAGCCGAGCCTGTCTCTGGTCGATGCGGCCATGGCAACAGGCGGCAACTTGAAGGCTGCCCACGATGCGCTTGAATACTTAAGACAGCATCAACTGCTCACCCCGTTGGGTGACGATGCATTCGCTCTGGCAGATTTAATTCGAAAACGTCTGGATCAGCATGCAGCGGCAGTTCTCACCGGAGAAGCCACGCCGGCACCCGGCACCAAGTTGGCACTAAGTCGGCACCAAGTTGAAATATTGCGTAAGTGTTTGAAAGAGAATACTTTATTGGAGCTTATGACTGTAACAGGACGGTCCGATCGCACCAAGTTTCGGCATCAAGTCTTAAGTCCACTCCTGGAAGCGGGACTCATCGAGATGACTATTCCCGAAAAGCCCCGCAGTAGCAAGCAAAAATACCAGCTAACCTCAAAAGGGCGGCACTATCTGGAGGAGAGTGAATGATGGAAGAACTAGACCTGGGTCTGAACAACCCCAATGAGACAACAAAGCCCACTGGCCCGGTAACGTGCCTCGGCATGAAATTCGAGAACGACGAGGCCCGCCGCGCCTACTTCACGGAGGAGCTGCGCAAAAAGCTGCAGGACCCGGAGTTTCGCGCGATCGAAGGCTTTCCCATCGGCTCCGACGAGGACATCCTGGCCTTAAGCGATCCGCCGTACTACACGGCTTGTCCTAACCCGTTTCTTGAAGACTTTATCCGACACTATGGAAAGCCGTACGATCCTGGAACGGACGACTATCGTCGCGAACCGTTTGCGAGCGACACAGGTGCGGGAAAGACGCATCCCATCTACGCGGCGCATTCGTACCATTCCAAGATTCCCCATTTGGCCACCATGCCGTGCATCCTGCACTACACGGAGCCGGGCGATATTGTGTTGGACGGTTTTTCCGGTTCGGGCATGACCGGTGTGGCTGCCCAGCTTTGCGGTCAACCGGAGCCGGAGTTCAAGGCAACCCTCGAAGCGGAATGGAAGAAAGCAGGCTATGCGCCGCCCAAGTGGGGAGCGCGGCGGGCCATCCTCATCGACCTTTCGCCGGTTGCCAATTTCATTGCCTACAACCTGAATGTGGACGTCTCCGCCCGTGAGTTCAAGAAGGCCGCGGACAGCTTCTTCAAAAAGATCGAGGCGGAACTCGGCTGGATGTACGAGACCCTGCACACCGACGGCAGGCGCAAGGGCCGCATCAACTATGTGGTATGGTCCGAGGTCTTCACCTGCCCCAACTGTGCTGGCGACGTCGTTTTCATAGACCAGGCGTACGATCCCAAGACCGGCAAGTTTGCCGGTGAGTTCGAGTGTCCCCATTGTCGGGCGACGTTGACGACGCGAAGCTGCGAACACAAATTCACGAGCTATTTCGACAAAGCCATCGACGAAACGGTGCGCAAGGTCACCTATGTGCCGGTGGAGATCGAATACACCCTGCCGGGCGACAAAACCAAGTACCGCAAGAAACCCGATGCCCATGACCTGGCGATGATCAACCGCCTAGCGAACGAGCAGCCCAAGGATTGGTTCCCGACCGCGAAACTTCCCATCGGAAAAATGCGGGACAGCAACCACCTGGCCGAGCGCGGCGTCACCCACTATCACCAATTCTACCTTCCCCGCGCCCTCCATGCCCTTTCCATCATGTGGCGGATCGCGGGAGAATGGCCCGATGCGCGAGTAAGGGGATTTCTGAAGTTTGCAATCGATAGTTGCTTCATGTCTATGAGTTATGCGAACGCTTACCGGCCAGCAGGTTATTCGCAAACATCCCAATATATCAAGGGAATGTATTATTTACCTCCCAATACTTCGGAACTTTCTCCCTGGTATGTGTTAGTTGGTAAGATAAAGCGTCTTGAGAAAATGCTTATCTCCAGCCAGCTCCCTATGAGCCGCCAAGTCGCCATTTCCACCGCATCGTCCTTGCAGACGCCCATTCCCGACAAGAGCATTGACTACATCTATACCGACCCGCCCTTTGGTGATGCGGTCAATTACGGCGATCTCAATCTTCTCATCGAGGCATGGCACAACCTGTTTTCGCGGCTTGAGAATGAAGTCTTGTGGGATGAAAACAAGAAGAAGACCCTTTCTGTTTATTCCGGCATGATGCGCAGGGCCTTTGCCGAATACTACCGCGTGCTGAAACCCGGGCGGTGGATGACGGTGGTGTTCCACAATTCGAAAAACCTCGTCTGGACAGCTATCCAGGAGGCCATCGGTAGTGCCGGTTTTGTGGTGGCTGACGTTCGGACGCTGGACCGCGAACAAGGCAGTTTCAACCAGGTCACGGCGGCTGGGGCGGTGAAGCAGGACCTGGTCATCTCGTGCTACAAACCCAATGGTGGCCTGGAGGAACGCTTCAAACTCGAAGCTGGCACCGAAGCAGGCGTCTGGGACTTCGTCCGCACGCATCTCAAGCAACTGCCGGTGGCAGTTGTGAGGACCGAGGGCCGAGGACTGAGGACTGAGTCGGACAACTCAGCACTCAGCACTCAGTCCTCATCACTGGAGATAGTTGCCGAAAGGCAAAACTATCTCCTCTTCGACCGCATGGTCGCCTTCCACGTCCAGCGCGGTGTGACCGTGCCCTTGTCCGCGGCTGATTTCTATGCCGGGATTTCCCAAAGGTTCTCGGAGCGGGACGGCATGTATTTTCTCCCCGAGCAAGTGGCCGAATACGACAAGAAACGAATGACCGTCCGAGAGGTTTTGCAGCTCCAGCTCTTCGTCACGGATGAAGCCTCGGCCATTCAGTGGCTCAAACAGCAGCTCGTCAGGAAGCCGCAGACGTTTCAAGAAATCCACCCGCAGTTTCTCAAGGAGATCGGCGGCTGGCAGAAGTACGAAAAGCCACTGGAGTTGTCGGAACTGCTCGAACAGAACTTCCTGCGCTACGACGGCAAGGGGCCGATCCCGGCACAGATTGTTTCATGGTTAAAGCAGGGTGAAGAGATGCGCAAAATCATTAAGGATGAACTGGCTGCGGGTCGCGCAACAGACGAAAACGGCCAACTCGCAACTGGCAACCCGCAACTCATCACTCACTCCAAGGACCGCTGGTACGTGCCCGACCCAAACAAGGCCGGCGACCTGGAGAAGCTGCGCGAACGCTCGCTGCTCAAGGAATTCGAGGAATACCGAACCTCCACACAGAAGCGCCTGAAGGTGTTCCGCCTCGAGGCGGTCCGCGCCGGGTTCAAGAAGGCGTGGCAGGAGCGCGACTACCAGACCATCATCCACGTAGCAGAAAAGATCCCCACCAACGTCCTGGAAGAAGACCCTAAACTGCTTATGTGGTATGACCAAGCGGTGACGCGAATGGGAGGGGAATAAAGTGGCAGAATGGAATTTTCCAGGCAGTAAATGGTGGAAGTTTGATTTCCACAGTCACACCCCGGCATCGGACGATTATAGGAAAGGCCCTAACAAGGCTCAGCTTAAGCAGATTTCCCATAAGGATTGGCTGCTCGATTACATGCGGCAAGGCATCGATTGCGTCGTGGTTACTGATCACAATTCAGGTGCCTGGATTGATCCGCTCAAGCAGGCACTCCAGGAGCTGGCATCCGAAGGTCATGAAGATTATCGACCGCTCTACCTCTTCCCCGGCGTTGAGATTACCGTTCAGGGCAATATCCATATCCTGGCCATTTTCGGCCTAAACAAGACCACCTCGGATATCGATTCGCTGCTCGGTGCGGTGAGGTATCGCGCCACCAAGGGAAAGAGCGACGGCTGTTCTGAATGCTCCGCTGTTGAGGTGATTGACGAAATTGCAAGCTCAGGCGGGCTTGCAATACCTGCTCATGTCGATCAGGCCAACGGACTTTTTACTGTTTGTGCCGGCAACACACTGGAGCAGGTGCTCGACAACAAGCGTGTATTTGCCATGGAGGTCAGAGATCTTGCTCAGGCAAAACCACAGCTCTACATCGGCAAGAAGTTGAATTGGGCGGAAGTTCTCGGAACAGATTCACATCATACGTCCGTTACAAACGGTCAACGTTACCCAGGGAGTCATTTCACATGGGTGAAAATGTCGGAGCCATCCTATGATGGATTACGGCTGGCACTTATTGATGGGGTTCTCTCCCTAAAGCGGTCGGACTGCTTCACGGGTGATCCAAATACCCATGGGCAAATGGCCATTGAAAGCATCGTGGTTAACGATGCGAAGTACATGGGCCGAGGGCAATCCTTTTCCTGCCAACTGAACCCCTGGCTCAACACCATCATTGGTGGAAGAGGCACAGGGAAATCGACTTTGTTGGAGTTCCTGCGGATTGCTCTCAATAGGAAAGGAGAAATCCCCAAGAGCCTTGAAAAGGAATTTACCAAATACAGTCAAACGTCGAGCGACCGCCAGGATGAAGGGCTACTAACGGATGCAACAAAAATCACCGTTGGCTTTAGAAAAGACGGTGGCCGATTTCGAATCACCTGGTCTAACGCCGAAAACAGACACACCATAGAGGAAGAGACCGATCTCGGAACCTGGAGCGCTTCAGAGGGAGACATAGCACAACGATTTCCCGTTAGGATTTACAGCCAGAAGCAAATTTTTGAGCTGGCTAAGCATCCACAAGCGCTATTGCAGGTTGTCGATGATGCTCCGGCCGTAAATCATCGTGATTGGCAACTTGAATGGGACGAACTGATTTCCAAATACTTATCTATTCGCGCACAAGAGCGTGAAGTCCAGTCTGGCCTTAAGGAAGAATCGGTAATCAAAGGTCAGCTTGATGACGTCAAACGCAAGCTTGAGGTTTTTGAAAAGGCAGGCCATGCTGATATCCTCAAGGCATACCAGCTCAGACAGAACCAGAGCAAAGCTATAGATTCCTGGGGAGAGACATGGGAAGGCTCAGCTGAACAAGTGCGGAGCACTTCAAGAAATCTGTTGCCGCCAGAATTGTCTTCGCAGTATTTCGACGTTGGGAATGCGGATGATAAAGAGCTGATCGAAGCTGCCGTGCGCATCCGTGAGACATTTGAGAAACTCCAGAGAGAGATGAATTCAATCGCGCAGCAGATTGATGATATTAAGAGCGCATGGAGTCAAGCGCGGCCAGATCTGGAAATATCGAAAAAAATCACAAGGGCGAACCAGGAATACACCGACCTCCTCCATCAACTAAGCGCAGCAGGTGCGGGCGATCCTTCAGCATATGGTGTTCTGGTTAAGCAGCAGCAAGATCTCGAAGAGAAGCTGAACGGATTTAAAGAAAAAAGAGAAATTATTGCGCAGCATCAGAAAAACGCTGAAGAGTGCTTAGCCAAGATCCATGAACATCGGGCCAAGATCACCAAGCTTCGTGCGGATTTTCTCAAAGATATTCTCGTCGGCAATTCATATGTAAAGATCAATGTCATTCCGTTTGGTAACAAGAGCATGGTTGAGGAAGAAATCCGCAATCTAATCGAACGGGGTAATGGTGGCTTTGACCGTGACATCGGTGTGGTCGATGGGGATGAGGGCCTGCTGGCCACGCTGACGAAGAACTCTTCCAAAACCATAGAAGAAAATATTTCAGAATTAAAATCGTTCCTGTATGGAATCTATCTTAATGACCCAAAATCGGTGGCGAATGCTAAAGATAAACGCTTTGTAGCTCATGTTCAGGGATTATCCCCAGAACGTATAGATCGAATTCTTTGCTGGTATCCTGAAGATTCGTTGGATGTTAGATATAGCCTTAAAGATGGCCAGAATTTCAAACCTGTGGAGCAAGGATCACCGGGGCAAAAAACGGCTGCACTCTTGGCCTTTATTCTTTCATATGGAAATGAGCCTCTCGTGCTAGATCAACCTGAAGACGATCTCGACAATCACTTGATCTATGACCTGATCGTAACGCAACTGCGAGAGATCAAACAGAAACGGCAGGTTTTCGTGGTCACGCACAACGCCAACATCGTCGTGAATGGTGATGCTGAAAACATCATTGCCCTGGATGTGAAATCAGGGCAGACGCTAATCGTGAAACAGGGTGGACTTCAGGAGCCTTCCATACGGGATGAGATATGCCGAGTGATGGAAGGCGGCAAAGAGGCCTTTGAACAGAGATACAAACGAATCAACGCATGATGATAAGGAATTTGGCTGGAATGGCATCGAGCAAAAACATATGGCAATTCAGCACACTTCATAACAGCCCCTGCAAGGTCATCGAAGAAGAGACCTTGTGGGGACAGACGGTGTGCCGTGTCTGGTTACTGAATCAGGATGCGGTAGTGCGCATGCCCTGTTCCGCATTGCGGCCGCTGAATGCTGAACTGCAGCCGGAGATCGAGGCCGCCCGTATTTCTTATGTGGCCGCAGCAGCCAAGGTGGCCGAGGTGCTTGCGGGTTCCTCTAGCGCCAACGAGGGCCATGTGCTGCTGGCGCCCATGGAATCCAACGTCATTCCATTGCCGCACCAGATTCACACCTTGTCACGGGCCATTTCTGGCGACCGTGTGCGCTATCTGCTGGCCGATGAGGTTGGCCTCGGCAAGACCATCGAGGCTGGCTTAATCATGCGGGAGCTCAAACTGCGAGGGCTTGTTCGCCGAATTCTTATTGTTGTTCCTAAGGGTATCGCTACCCAGTGGGTGGCGGAAATGCAGATACATTTCAATGAGCAGTTCCAGCTTGTGCTGGGAGACGACATCGGCACATTGCAACGCTTGACTCCAGGGGCAGGCCAGCGGAGCTCAGCCTGGCTGCTGTTTGATCAGGTCATAGTCTCCCTTGATTCGGTCAAGCCAATAGACAAGCGGCGCGGCTGGACAGCCGAGCGCATTTCTGAATACAACCGTAGCCGGTACGAGGATCTGATTACCGCTGACTGGGATTTAGTGATTGTAGACGAGGCCCATCGCCTGGGCGGCAGTACTGATCAGGTTGCCCGCTATAAGCTCGGCCGTGGGTTGGCGGATGCAGCGCCTTATTTTCTTCTTCTTTCGGCTACCCCCCACCAGGGGAAGACCGATGCCTTTCACCGTCTGATGAATCTAATCGATAATGAGGCTTTTCCGGATATGGAAAGTGTTTCCCGCGACCGGGTGACACCGTATGTCATTCGTACCGAGAAACGAAAAGCAATTGATTACGAAGGCAAACCACTCTTTAAACCACGGCGTACGCAAATGGTTCCGGTTGCATGGGAGAGCCGTCATCACCTGCAGCAGCTCCTCTACAAGGCGGTTACCGACTATGTGCGCGAGGGGTACAACCAGGCTTTGCGCGAAAAGAAACACCATATCAGCTTTCTCATGCTCCTGATGCAGCGGCTGGTGGTCTCCAGTACCCGTGCAATTCGAAGCACACTGGAACGGCGACTCGCGGTACTCAAGGACAGCGAGCAACAATCAAGCCTACGACTGGCAGAATTGGAAAACGGGGTAGAAGGATCAGAAAACCTCGAAGAATACTACGACATGGACGGTCAGGAACTGCTCGATGAATTGTTGAAATCCCACGTGTCGGCACTTCAAGGCGAAAGCGACCAGGTCGAAACCCTCCTGAAAGCGGCAATTCGTTGCGAACAGGAGTGTCCGGACGCCAAGGCCGAAGTGCTGGTCGAGTGGATCTATAAGCTGCAAGCCGAGGAAAACGAACCGGACCTAAAGGTGCTGATCTTCACTGAATTCGTGCCAACCCAGCAGATGCTGAAAGAGTTTCTGGAAGCCCGGGGAATTTCAGTGGTAACCTTGAACGGTTCCATGGACATGGATGAACGAAAACATGCCCAGGATGATTTTCGTGATTGGGCTCGTGTTTTGGTATCCACCGACGCTGGAGGTGAAGGACTTAACCTTCAATTTTGCCATGTAGTCATCAACTACGACATCCCTTGGAATCCCATGCGACTGGAGCAGCGAATTGGTCGGGTGGATCGTATCGGGCAATCAAAGATAGTGCGGGCTATCAACTTTATTTTCGAAAACTCAGTCGAATACCGCGTGCGTGAGGTGCTGGAGGAGAAACTTTCGGTAATCTTTAAGGAGTTTGGCATCGATAAAACCGGTGATGTCCTCGACTCGGCCCAAGCCGGTGAGCTTTTCGAACAAGTGTTCGCATCGGCCATCCTTAATCCAGACAGCATCGAGCACTCCTTAGATCACACGGTGGCCATGCTTCGCAATGAGATTCAGCAGGTTCGTGAGTCCTCCGTCATTTATGGTATTTCCGAAGTGCCGGATGCGCACATCGCTGAACGCTTGCGCTCCCATCCACTGCCTCATTGGGTGGAACGGATGACGGTGGGGTACCTCAACTCCCATGGCGGAAAGGCGATCCGAAGGCGCTCCTGGTGGGCGCTGAATTGGCCGGATGGACAAGAGCAGCATAAGTGCGTATTCAGCATTAGAGAAGCAGATCGTCTAACCGATGCCACACTGCTCAATCTGGAAAATAAAAGGATTCGGGGTTTAGCTTTAGACCTGCCACAGGTTGTCGCAGGTCAGCCCTTGCCATGTGTGACCGTAAATGGATTACCGTTTAGCATTTCAGGTTTCTGGGGGCTGTATGAGATCCGCCTTCAGACAGGAATTCGGCAGAAGCCTCAATATGTACGTATCCCTATGATTCGGCGCGGTTATGTCAGTGTATTTTTAAGCGAAGAAGGAAAACTGTATCTGCCAACCGCTCGGCATATCTGGGATTCTCTGCAAACTTCTGACCCGCAGGTAAGTGATTCACTGAGCTTTGAAGAATCCGCCAAAGTCTATGAAAAACTGCAGGAAGCAGCCGAACAGGCAGGTCGCGATTTGTATGAGGCCCTGCGACAGGAACATCTTGCCTCAGTGATTCACGAGGAAGAACGGGGCATCGTTTCATTTGCCTCACGGCGCAAGGCTATTGAGCGGGTGGGACTTTCTGAAGTGCGTCAATATCGCCTGGCACGATGTGATGCTGAAGAAGCAGAATGGCGAAATGAACTACAGTCTGCCCGGCAGATTGTACCTGAAATCCGGCCATTGCTCCTGTTGCGGATCCTCAAAGGAGGCTCCTCATGAGTAGCTGGCGAGATGCCATCCTAAACGCCTTTGTGCCGAACGTCAGCAAGCTGACCTTGGTCGCTGATCCAGATTGCCTGCTGACCGAGGAGAAGCTGGCGTTGGAGCTTCGCGAGCGCGGCTTCGACCTGATCGAGTTCAGTGATCCTGTCGAATTCAGATACGTCTATGAAAGCAAGTACCGGTCAATATGGGACAGGGGTGAGCACACTGATCTGGTGGTAGTCCTCCGCGTGCAGAATGCGGAGCTGGAATCCTTGCCGTATGATCTGCTGCGTGTGGGACGCAAGCTATCATTTAACCTGGGGGATCTCTTCCCTAACTTAAGCTATCCGATCATTGAAAAGCTCGACAGAAGCCTGCTTGATTCACTTTTTGAGGCTCAGTGCAGGTCGTCTCCGGATCGCATGGGAGACAACGCCACCAAGGATTTTATTCTCCGTCATGTGTTCGGCATTGCAGCAGAACTGATAACCAATGACGTTGAGCTTCTGCGCACATTGTTGCATCTGCACTATGGTAATCTTCAGCTCCCGGCAATACTGGCCGATCGGCTGATTCAGGTCCTTAAAAATAATCATGAGTTCAAAGCATGGCCGCTTTCTGAGATTATTCCCGACAATGAGGCTTTCTTTGCTTTTTTACAGGAACGCTGGCCGATCTTTCTTTCCAGGCTGGGGAGCACAAATAAGGTGCAGGAAGGTCCACGGCAATACTACCTCAAGTTCCTCGGCCCTGACCGTCTGCCGTTTGACCATCAGGACATAAAGGTTTATATCGACAACCTATTCCTGGAGGGTAAACTCACCCCTGTCGAGGCCAAAGGTATTGCAGTTGATGCTGGATCTTGGGTTCGAAGTGGTATCGCCACGCCCGCCGTGGATGATGACGAGCTGCGGATCTCACGCTTGTTTAGCCTTATAGAGAAGGAGCTGCCCATTGCGAAAGCGCGTTACTCAGACTGGATTGCCTTTTCATTAAAATGGGCCGAACTCTCCTCTCTGGTTCATTGTGGCAACAATACCGCGTATCAGACACAGCTCAGAAAAATCGGTGAGGCGCTGAACACGACCTTTGCCGCATGGCTGGCCGACCACTATTCCAGTTTGATTAACGTGCCACCAACCAATCCCGCCATGCTTCACCATGTACCGCGACGCATAGCTCGGGATATCGAGGAATCCAATAGCAACCGTGCTGCACTGATCGTGGTTGATGGTTTGGCCTTGGATCAGTGGGTAACCATTCGCCAGATTCTGCTCAAGCAAGATACCAATCTGGTCATACGTGAATCTGCAACCTTTGCATGGATTCCAACACTGACTTCAGTGTCGCGGCAATCGATCTTTTCGGGTAAGATACCGCTCTATTTCCCGTCATCCATCAACTCAACCAACAGCGAAGGAAAACTCTGGAAGCAGTTTTGGGTAGGTCATGGCCTGTCCTGGCTGGATGTCGCCTACCAGCGAGGTCTTGGTGAGGGTAATGCTACAAGCGTCCTCGACTTCACAATCGATCCCAGGCAGACCAAGGTGGTGGGACTGGTCGTGGATAAAGTGGACAAGATCATGCACGGCATGCAGCTCGGCTCGGCCGGGATGCACAATCAGATCAAGCAGTGGTGCCAAGGTGGGTTCCTGGTCACTCTGATCGGGCAATTGTTGGCGTACGGCTATGAAGTTTGGCTGACAGCAGATCACGGCAACATCCAATGCGAAGGCAAAGGTAACCCCTCTGAAGGTGTGATTGCCGAAACTCGCGGCGAGCGTGTTCGCGTCTATCCAACCCCGGAACTTCGTACCCAGGTGGCTGAGTCCTTCCCGTTTGCAAATGAATGGCAACCGATCGGTTTGCCTGATAATTATTTTCCTTTAATCGCTGGTGGCCATGATGCATTCGTAAACCAGGGTGAAGTCATCGTAGGTCATGGTGGGATATCTATCGAAGAAGTCATTGTGCCACTTATAAAGTTTGAGAGGAAAACATAGTGATGAGCAAAAGACATGAAACCATTGGTATCAAGCAAGCAATCCGTCTAGAGTGGATGCAAAAAGCAACCAATCTGCTAATGGCAGGGCTCGATGGAAAAACCATCCGTCAAGAGCTGCATGAGTTCCTTGCAGACAAAAAAGGCAATGGCTCCGAAGGCGAACGAAGCGATAAGACCCGGACCTTTGTCGTCAACAACCTGATGAAGATCTGGGTCTCTCCTGACTTCGAGTTGATTCCATTCCGGGATGCTTCTCTGGCGCTTCTGCAGGAAAACCCGTCCATGGCTCTGGCGATCCACTGGGGGATGATCTCCGCGGTGTATCCATTCTGGTTCAATGTGGCCCGGCAGACCGGCCGTTTGCTGGCCTTACAAGATCAGGTAACCCAGACCCAGATCATCTACCGCCTGAAGGAGCAGTACGGCGACCGGCAAACCGTCAGCCGCTATGCCCGGTTCGTCATCCGCTCCTTTGTGTCCTGGGGAGCCCTGAAAGATTCCGAAAGCAAAGGCTGTTATGAGAAAACTGCTCCGGTGAGTATTACCGAGCCATATCTTGCCATCCTTTTGTTCGAGTCTGCGCTCCTGGCTTCGCCGGAGGCCAAGGGCTCATTGAGACTGCTCCTCAATAACCCGGCATTCTTCCCATTTCATATCCCTGGGATTACCGGAGATTTTGTATCCCGGCACAGCGACCGCATCGACGTGATTCGCTATGGATTGGACGAAGAATTACTAAAACTAAAAAATGTCTGAATAGATGAGTTTATTACAGAAGCGGTACTCATTACCGTCTGCTAAGAAGTGAAAGCAGAGGTTCGTACTTGATTGAATAGCCTTGTTGCCTATAAAAACCATGAGGATAAATAGAAAGTACCTCCCCATCCATTATGCATGGTTTGAAGGAAGAGGGGAACATATCTGAGAGCGCTGCACCGGTAAAGAGTAATTGGGACCATGTCTGCAGCTTCGATTTCGTCGACAATCCAGTACCAGCTTCCGATGGTTTCGAGCGCGACTTGTCAATGAGGTTTACAGTGAGCAAGAAACGCGGCCAGTTCGCCTTTTCGGTGCTCGATTCTCTGTTCCATGATTCGGTTTTCGCCCGAGTCTTCCACCACTGCATACGTGTATCGCTTGTGTGAATCGAATGCGATATACTGCATCGTGCTGCACATCCTTTGCACTCTGTTTCTCAATGAAGTAATTCTGCTTCACAGAGCGGGATGGCGTAGTACTCTTATGTCATCATTAACCGTGATGGGGCTGCACACGCTTGAGCAGAAGCGTAAGCTTAAAAATGATTGCCGGGATACATCGAGCATTGATTGCAGGAGGAGCTGGCGAAAGCGGGCGCCTGTTTTTGATGAATCGATGTATTAGCTCGTAGCATATACGTAGCAATAGAAGGTTCTAAAACGTGGGTATGCCTTAAAAATAAGGCTAAAAAATTATAAAAGCGCGGGAGTTCAAGTCCCCCTCTGGGCAAGTAATTATTTAATAAAGAAATATTGGAAGAAAAGCAGCCTTTATGAGATCGCTCTTAAATCAGTTGACTACTTTGATGGTTTCTTTTCCTTCTTAGCTTC
>Ga0209407_1000560_pt1 | contig 47583 bp, 37 predicted proteins | sample AD_JPNHG3_MetaG_FD_184410 | JGI IMG/M metagenome (GOLD analysis project Ga0209407, IMG submission 184410) | Active sludge microbial communities of municipal wastewater-treating anaerobic digesters from Japan - AD_JPNHG3_MetaG (SPAdes) (version 2) | ecosystem: Engineered > Bioreactor > Anaerobic...
ATCTTGATGCCATACCGACGGGCGATCTCGACCGCCGCAAGATTGACGTCCTCCGGCACTTCGTTGTTGAGCAGAAGGAAATCGGCTATGGCAATCGACCCGGCGAAACCGTCGACGTCCTTTGCCGCGAGCTCAGCACCGGGATGGACCGTGACGCGTGTCTCGCCCGTTCCGTCCGTCAGGATGGCTGCACAGGCTGATGGTCGGTTCTTGACGCACATGCGCGCCATGACGCCCTCGTTCCTGCAAAACGCCTCGATCGGTCTCTTGTCATCGGTCGAGCAGGCGCCGAGAAACGCCACCTCCGCGTCCTGCCGCGCCGCAGCGATAGCTTGGTTGAAGCCCTTGCCGCCCCACTCTTCGTAATAGCCGCAGGCCGTAATCGTTTCGCCGCCCGTGTGAAAACGCGGCACGTCGAAGAACATCGACTTGCCCACCAGTCCTATGATTGCAATGTTCGCCATGTCAGTGCCTTGCCGGCCGATAAGGCCAATAAAAACAAGTTTTCTCACACGAAGACACGAAGGGCACTAAGAGGAACAGGTGTTATGGAAAACCTTTGTGTCCTTTGTGCCTTTGTGTGAGATTGAATCGGGTTGCGGGCTCCGCCCGCATCAGAGTCGTTTTATGCGTCCAAAATACCGCTCTTCAAGCACCACGTTCAGCGCCGTACCGCCTTCGACATTGCCGCTCCGATAAATCGGCGGCGTCACGCCGCGCGCGAGCGCTTTGCGCGCGCCTTCGATGAGGGCGGAATTGAGAATGAAAAGCCCGGCGAACGTGGACATGCCGCCCATCATCACGTCCCCGACCGGGATGACCGCATCGCCGTAGACGACCTTGGAGTCAATGCCGATATCCGCCTCGTCCAGCAGCACCGCACCGTGCGCCTTGTACGCAGACGACGAAATCGCGATGGTCTTCACGCCTGCGGCCTTGGCGCACCGGAGCACCTCGACCGGCGCGGCATTCTTGCCGCTTGCGGAGATGACGACCACGAGGTCGTCCTGCTTCACCGCGTGTCGGCGAAAGGCCTCCGCACCAATGCCCGGTATCTTCTCCATGCGGCTCGACTTCGCGCCGCCATCATGGAGCATCAGATCCTCGTCGAGAAGCGGCGACACGCACGCCAGCCCGCCCGCACGGTAAAAGGTGTCGAGCGCGACGAGATGGGAGTGTCCGCAGCCGAAGATATGCACGAGCGCATCGTTGCAGATGACGTCCGCCACCGCATCCGAGGCTAGCGCCAGATTCTCCGGCTCTTCATTCTCGATCCGATTCAGGATCGCCGTAATCTCATTCAGGTATTCACGCATGGTTTAAGCTTCCTCTGGCGCGGCTGCGCACGGCAACCCAAGTTTCAATGCCGCATTATAGGCGATTCCGAACCGCCAATCATAGGACAAATCCGCCGACTCCGAATCTGCAATATCCCGGTCTGCAATGGCCAGCAGATTCGAGAGTTCTTGTAGACTCGTCTGATGCGGCTTCAACCACCCGAACTTATGCCAATCCTGCAAGCTCATCTTCGCCACCCTTCAAGAAGATTTTTCCCGATGCAAGAACATCCGACAGAAAGTGGTCGCCTGCCGCACGCCGCTTGACGAACTCGGCGGTAGAAAGCACGTAAGGATTGATCTCCGCGTCAGTGCGATCGGCAACCGCCCGAACCCGTGCGGAAATCTGCCGCAAGCCCTCATTACCGATAACGAACACGTCGTAGTCACTGTCAGATCGTTCCGTACCCTTCGCCCGGGAACCATAGATGAAAACAACCGAGGCGTCGCAATCGGAAAACGCATCCCTTAGGACGGCGACAGCTCCAGAAGTCTTCTCAACCAACATCCGCAACGGTTCATAAAGCGGAGATTCGAAATTCGCCCAGTAATCAACGCGATTGCCGTCGCGGCTTTCAAGTAACAAACCCAGCTTCACCCAGGTTTTGGCTTCGCGCATCAAACTTGGTGCACTGAGACCGGTATTCCGAGCCAGTTCGCGTATGTGGATGTGCTTGCATTTTCCGTCAAAAAGCGCATTCAGGAGCGCGACCCGCCCTTTCGATCCAATTATCTGATTCAAGATCATTGATTTTTCCTTGCCGTTCGATGCGATAAAAGCACCGTTCGATGCTTCTAAAGCAACAAGCGGGCATTATATGCTATACCTTCGCACATAACAAGGGGGATAATCGGTTAGTGACGGGGGGCGAGTTTAGTGCGTGGTTTGTGCCCATTTCGGCACTCATAAGTCAGGCGAAAAGATATGGAGTGCGGCGGCAAGCGGTATTCCGCGCGACGCCGCTTTTTAAGCACGAGTGTGGTGGCAGGGCGACGCGTAAAAGCGGTGCCGCGAGGCACATTTCGTCCCTACGCTTCGTCGTCCAAAACACTTCGTCGAAACACTTCGTCGCTGGCGCAATCGACTAAGCCTAAAAAGAGCAGTTGAGCATGCAGATTTTGAGCAAAGCCCCGTAAACATTGGCTTCCGTTGAGATTCGCGCCGCACCTATTTGGTGCAGAACGCAATTTCTGATTGGAACCACGGAACACACTAAACATACGGAAACAGAGCCATGCCTTTCCGTGTGTTCGGTGTGTTCCGTGGTTAAACAATCGATCCCGATAGCGATCCCGATCCCGATTTGGATGAAACCATGAAACCAGAAACCAAAGAGAGTTGAAGGTTCAACTGCTCTTTTTAGGTTAAAAGATTGTATAAGTGTCTGCGGCCACAATACGGTAATTCTCATCCAACTCCGCCTGCATCGCGATCAACGCCGCGATGCGGCGGGCGGTCTCGGTGACATACCGCACCTCGGCCACGGTCAGGCCGCGCCCCAGCAAGGGCTTTTCGCGATAGGAGAGCCATTTTTTGATGACCTGATACCCGCCTATCGTGTATTCCCATACGGACACAGGCACGTTGCGCCAACAGGTCAGGTCGTTGAGGTACACATCGAAAGAACGTTGAACGTCCAACGTCGAACTCTGAACATTGAAGTTTCCTTCTGCGTTGGGCGTTCTGCGTTCTGCGTTCGACGTTTCAATCTTCCCCCGCCCCGGCATGGTCACGCCGCCTTTGCCGGCGTAACCCCAGCCCGCCGTCACATCCAAGTCGCCTGCGTCTGGATCGACCGGCTTGCCGTCTGTGCGCGTGAAGACCGCGACGGCTCTCAGCTCCTCGCGGATACTCCCGGCGGTCACGCCCGGGACGGGCGTTTCCGTGTCCAGCAATGCCGCCACCCGCCGCCCCAACGCCGCCGAAGCCAACAACGCCTTTTGCGTCGCGGGCAACGGAATGCGCGGCCAGTCCTGCCGGATACCGTCCGCGTTTTCCGTCAGATATGCAGGCGCATAGCCGATGGCCAAGGCATGCATCCAAATGAGTTCTGCCGTTTCGGCGTCCTCGTCCGGATTCGGCAATCCCAGTGCGTCAAGGTAGGCGCGTGCAGCAGGTGAAAGGTTGGCTAAATTTTTTCATCATCGAACATTTCATCTTGAACATTATTTTCAATCTGCCCGTTTTCACTTTTCAGTTTTGCGCACTCTCTTTTGGGCAGCAGCCTTAACCTTAGAGGAACGTAATAGGCGTCAGTATGCATCGCGTGTTGCATGCCGAGTGTTGAAGCAAATAGGAAAGGCGGTCCTTCCGGAGAGGTATTACAGGTGCGCCGTGAAACCAATGCGGTATTCCCCGGCCAACACTGTTGGACATATAATGGCCGAGTTTCTGTCCAAATGGGTCTTACCGAGGTGTAGTAACACCACCGATTGTCCATGGGACGTACAAGAACACGCCGAATGTTATCCGCATTGAACGGTTCTGTTTTTAATATTTTTTCGCGAGCTTCTCGTGCGTTAAATCGTGCATAATTCCTCACAAGCGCGGGAACAACGGTAGACAATTCATCCCAAGGCACATTCGAGTCAAGGTATTTACTTGCACGTAATTGTAACTGCTCTTTATCGATGCAGATTAATGCCTCTTGTCTGTTGTCGAGAACACCCAAACTCGGGGGAATATCACAAAGGTTTGAAAGTGATGGCCATTCGCGATATGCCGCAGTCACTTTGCTTGGGCGGAAACTCCACCGGTTTTCAGCGGTGGGCGCGACAGTCTCGTATTGCGCATCAAACTTTTTTGCCGAAAGACTTGCAAACAGTTCCTCGCGCTTCTCGGTTCCCCAGAAATGACGGAAACGCGCCTCGGGCTGAGAGGTTTTGTTCCCCCGATGTTTTACCATCAGCCCAATGGCTGTGCCAACGCGAATGCCTTCGCGGTTCCATTGCGTCGAGAATATGGATGGGTCGGGCTTCCCGTCCGGCGTCAATTTGCCTGTTTCGCGGCTGTCGCCGTTCAGACAGTCAAACCAGAGTTTATCGAATTCCTCAAGGAATCGTTGTCGCATGACCACGAAGGACGGGTCTCCGAGATACGAGAAGTTAGAAATGAACGAAACGACACCCATACCGCTGTGTTCGGTGATTCGTTTTTCGGCCAGCCGGAAAAAACGGACATAGAGATCGTCGAGGTTGAATTTTTTGATTCCCCATTTGGAAATAAGCCCTTCCTTGTACGGTTCGACAAGGTCGTTCTCTTCTTCAGGACTGACGCCCGCGAAACTGTTATAGGGCGGGTTACCCAATATAACGATGATTTTCTTGCCCTGCTTCACATGGTTTGCCGCATCGCGCTCCTGCTCGAATTCGGGCATGAGGATCATCTGCTTGGGCTTTTCTTTCGGCGGTTCCCAACCGGTCAGGGCGTTGGTCAGGTAGACGCCGACGCGCTCGTCTTTGGATTCGTTGAGCGGCGCGCCGAGTGTTTCTAGCAAAAGGCCGATTTGCAAATGGGCAATGACGAAGGGCGCGGGCAGAATCTCGAAGCCCAAAACGCGTTCAAGCGCGGCGGTTTTCAGGTCTTGCGCGGTCAGGCTGTCGCCGCCTTTGTCATTCAGCGTCTTGGCGATGCGGGTCAGCACCGCGCGCACATACGCACCGGTGCCGCAGCAGGGATCGAGGACGATCACGCGCTCATCGGCCAGTCCGTCGGCAATGTGCAGCTCTTCGCGCAGAACGGCATCGACACGCTCAACCTGATACTCAACGATCTCGGTCGGCGTGTACCACACGCCAAGGTCTTTGCGCAACTCGGGGTCGAACTTCTGCAAGAACGGCTCGTAGAAATACTGGACGGCGTGACCCTCATCGAAGGCCGCAAAGAACGCGTCGCCGTCCACGCGGTTCAGAGCGGACGCGGTCCAGTCGAGAACTTCCGCCAACCCCAAGGAGCCGAGCCGTTCGGGGGTGGCGATCTGTGCGAACAGAGCTCGGATCATCGGCACGCGCAAGTGCCACACGGCGGTGCGCCAGTCAAAATGCTTGGCGTCCGTGCGGTAGGCTGTCGCCGACTCTTTCAGCTCATACTTGAGCGTCTTTTCCTTAGTGGACGCGGCGGGGGTTGACGCGCGCTTGCGCGCCCACAGCACCCATGCGGAAAAGATGCCGTAAAAGAGGGTCTGAATCAGCGTAGAACGGAAGAAATGCTCGCCCTTCTCGCCTTCGAATTTCAGGCCGAGGGCGAGTTCCAGGGCTTCGCGCAGTCCGGCCAGCGCAGGCAGATCAGCGTGTTCGATGCGCGCCTTGGCGTCGCGGGCGTAGGAAGCGAGGATAGCGGCCACATCGTGGGGCTTGGCCAGCGGCGCGTTGTGCGTCATGGCGCGGTATAGATATTCGGCGAAACGTTCGCGCAGTCCGTCGGGGCAGGTGCGCGGATGCGCGGCCAGTTTCCAGAACTCCGCTTCGGTCGCAGCCAGCGTGAAGCGTTCCAACTCTACGGCGTGGCCGGTGGCCGTACGTCCGATCAGCGTGAAGGCGCGGTAATTCGTGACCAGCACGAGGCCGTAATAATCCCAATAGCGGGCAATTTGTTCGCTTGCGATGATGTCCGCCAGATCCTCGGCGGGGGATTTGACTTCGATCACGCCACGGGAGGGGGGAAGGGTTTCGAGCGGGTTAGCCCCGGCGTTCTGTTTGGCGGCCTTGCTTCTGAACTGGTCGGCGGTGAACATGCCGCCGTCGGGCATGCCCGCGCCCTTGTTCTGGAGCTGGATCACGCAACGGACTTTGGGGGTTGGCCGTTTGCCGATCTCATTCAAGAGCGTGGAAAGCGCGGGGTAGTAGGACGTTTCGACGGTACCCGCGCCTGTGGCGCGAATCTCCCCTATGTCGCTCAAATACCGTTCAACCGGATCCATTCCGCTCCCTCACCGTACGAGCAAAAAAATGGTCGGGGCGGAGGGATTTGAACCCCCGACATCCAGCTCCCAAAGCTGGCGCACTACCAGGCTGTGCAACGCCCCGAGTCCAATCGGTGAATGCGGGGGATTGTAGGACAATCGCTCCAGACACGCAATCATGAAACCATTGCACTTTTGGGCTTGATTGCTTTTCCCCCCTCGCATAACATGCACTGTCTAAGGGTTGGAAATTGGATGTTGCCCGTGGATTCCGTGAGATGGAAGCGAAACTGAAAAAGAAGGAACAACTACGATGAAATCGATCCGCTCTTCAATGCTTCACACGTTAGCCGTTGCAGCCGCTCTCTGCTGCGCCAACTTGGTGCGGGCGGCCGAGCACACCATGAAAGGCGATGACGCGTATGGCGCCTCGTCATTCAACACCGGTGCGCAATGGGACGACGGACAGGCACCCAAAGCCGGGGAGACCTACGTGGCCAACCGCATGATGCGCACGCCGACCACGGGTAGCCACACCTTCGCTGGTGACTTGCTGACCGTCACCGGCACCGTTATGTGGAAAGGTCCTGACGGCACCTCGATCACAGTCCCCGCCATGATCCTGCGCGGAGCGATCAACAATGGCCAAGGGCAAACCACTGCCAAGATCTACGGCAACATCACCATCCCGGCGGATGCGTCGGCGGTCCTCTTCACCGGTACGGAACCAGACCGCCGCCTCGTCCACATCTACGCCACGCTCGCGGGCAGCGGCGCACTGGAACTGCGCATGCCGCGTCCCACGGGCGACCTGAAAGAAATCGCACTACGAGCCGACAACACCACCTTCACCGGCCCCGTCACGATGTCCGGCACTGGTAAACTCACGCTCTTTGATGAGAATAATCTAGGCGGCAACCCACCGGCGTGGAACCCCCAACAGTTGATGATAAGAGGCGCGGTCTTGCGCGTCCAGAACACCCTGACACTCGACGATCCCAACCGCGGCATCTGGCTCGACAACGTGACCGACTCAGCCACGTACGCCACCCCCGGCGGCCGTTTTGAAATCGCCAGAGACACCACCACGACCATCGACTGCCTGATCGGCGGCGAGGGACCTTTTACCAAGACCGACCCCGGCACGCTAATCCTGACGGCCACCAACACCTTCACAGGGCCCACCATCGTGAGCGCCGGCGCGCTGCTGATCAACAGCACCACAAATGCAAGCCCCACGCTCTCCGTCGCCACCGGCGCAGCCCTCGGCGGCACCGGCACCGTCTACAGTGCCGTGGCCTTCGCATCCGGTGCCGGACTTGCGCTCGCCGGTAACGGGTACGGCACGCTCACGCTCGCGCACGCGGCGGGCGTGACGCTCGACGCGGCCGAGATGTCCTTCGATCTGCGCGCCCCGGCTGACGGTGCCTCCGACTGCCTCGCGCTGGGCGGACCGCTCGCGCTTCTCGGCGCGGGTACCGTGACCATCGCCATGCCCGAAAGCGGACTACCCCCCGGCAGCTACCCGCTTATCACCTATCCCTCCTACAGCGGCGACGGCACTCTCGCCCTGACCGTCTCCTATCCCAATGTCAGCTTGGCGATCGGCGCAACTGCCATCACGCTGGAGGTGACCGGCTCGGGCACCGTGCCGCGCATGACCTGGCAGGGTAACGCCGCTGCCAACACTTGGGATTTCTTGATCGGCAACTGGCTACCCGCTGACGCGTCTTTCAGTGACGGTGCCGATGTGCTGTTTGACGACAGCGGCGTCGCCTCCGCGCCGGTGCTGCTCGCGACGGACGTGACACCGCGCGACATCACGTTGGCCACGACCAACAACGCTTATACGCTGGACACCGACAACCACACACTCACCGCGCGCTATGTGGCTAAGCTCGGCGCCGCCGCACTGACGCTCAAAGGACGGCATCAGTACAACATCCTGAACGTCGGACAGATCGTCGGCAGCACGTATGAGGGCGGCGGTACACTAACGCTGGACGGCACTCTTGCCATCGGCACAGTGCTCACCGTGCGGCCCGGCGCGAACACCTTCTCCCAGTTGGCGACGGCGGTTATCGAGGGCCCCGGCGACATCACGCTCGGCAGTTCAGCCGATTTGCGCGGCACCAATACGTTTGACGGCACCGCGACGCTCGGTTATGCGGATCAGGTCAAGACCTTCACGCTTTACAACGACCGCGCACTCGGCTCGACAGTGGGCGGCACCGTGCTGCGCGGCGGCACATCGAGCAGCTACAACCGCTTGAGAATCGCCGACGGCGTCACCGTGACCGACGAACCCCTGACCGTCACCGGCGGCAGCGGACGGCGCGCGGGCCTGTGGTCGCTCGACGGTGGTACCGCCTGCTGGGACGGCGACATCCTGATCGCCGCAGACGGCCAATTGCAGATCGGCAGTGCCAACGGCAGCACCTTCACAATCGGCTCGCTCGGACGCACCGTCATCACCAACGTCGGCACGGTGACAGTCTCTTTCCGCGACGCCGGGACTGTCATTTTGAACAGCCGTCTCGCGATGCCCACGGCAAGCTTCAACCGTGACGACAGAGGGACGTTGGTCATCCGTTCATCGGACAACAAGGTAACCGGCATCGGGCTCCCCGAAGGCACCATCCGGCTTGAGGCCGATGCGGCTTTCGTAACGCCGCCCACGCTAGCCATCGGCAAGGGGGCCAACAATGTCGGCAACAAAGCCACGCTGGACCTCAACGGTCGTACGCTCGCACTCAGCCGGATCACCGACCAACACTGGGACGCCTTCGACGGCGGGCCGAACGAAGGCTACCAGCGGATCCTTTGCGACACGCCCTCCACGCTGATCTTGAACGGCAATACCGCCAGTCGCTACACGTACGTCGGCAGCATCATGAGCGGGCCGCTCACCTTCATCAAAGACGGCAGCGGCACGCTCACCCTCGGCCAGACCAACGCCCTCTCCGGTGCCGTGGTTGTCAGCAACGGCGTGCTGGCCGTCACTGCGACCGGCAGTTTAGGGCTCAATGCTGTTCAGGTCGTCGTGGCGGGCGGCACGCTCTCACTCTCCAACAACACCGCCCTCTGCGACGCGGCAGCCGTCACCTTCGCAGAGAACGGCACGGGCGTAATCGATCTCCCGAACAACGTGAACGTCACGGTCGACACCCTCTGGTTCGGAGATAAACAGCGGCCCGGCGGCACGTACGGCGCACCGGGAAGTGGCGCGCAGCGAACAGACGCCTCGCGCTTCTCCGGCACGGGCCTGCTGATCGTGCGGCGCGGTAACGGCGGCACGGTGATGCTCCTTAACTAAGCTTGTGGCTTGACACCGGCGCGGGGGTTTTCGACACTACCCGTATGCAACAGCTTTTAGATGCAATCGCCCGCCTGCCGGAGGGAGCCTGAACCCGTCCATGCCGCAAGCCGCACACTCCGCCAAAACCCGATCCGCGCTTTTCCTAGATCGCGACGGTACCATTATCCGCGATATGGGCTATCTGAGCGATCCGGACGGTGTCGAGCTGCTGGACGGCGCAAAGGAAGCGCTGCAACGCGTTTGCGCCAGCCATCATCTCTACCTCTTCACCAACCAAAGCGGGATCGGACGCGGCTACTATACGTTGGAGCAGGCGCAGGCGGTCAACGCGCGCATGATGGAACTGCTGGCGTTGCCCGAGCCGGGATTCATGGCGGTGTGCATCGCGCCGGAAACGCCGGAACAGCCTGCCATCTACCGCAAGCCCTCGCCCGCATTCATTCTCGAACGCATCGCCGCCGACGGACTGGACCCCGCGCAGTGCTGGATGATCGGCGACCGGCTGAGCGATCTTGAAGCCGGTGTGAATGCCGGGATCGCCGCTGTGCTGATCCACAATGAGACGCTCTTCAACGAGCAGACCCGCGCCTTCTGCAATGAGCATCACATTCCCGTCTACCCGTCGCTCCACGCCGCGCTGGCGGAGATTGTGCCGGAGCGACCGCAAGTGCGGTTCACAGCAGACGGCAAGGTGGTCGCGTGCTGGATGCAGGGATCGGAGCGGCGCACGGCCTCCTTTGACCGTCCGGGCGATCTGGCGGAGAGCCGCTTCCCGGCCCTGGAGCATATCGCGGAACTGGAGGTCGCAGACGGTAAGCAAGGCTGCGAGCATCTGTTCTTTACGGTGCCGTTCACCGAAGCCGCATTGCCGGAGCCGACTTTCGGCGCGACACTCACGCCCGCCTACCGCGCGGCGTTTATGATGCTGATCGATCGCAACACGCCCTGCGACGCATTTTGGCTGATACGCGGTGAACCGGGCGAGTTCGCGGTCGGGGCACGCCGACAAGGCAAAGTGTGGCGCGTGGCCGGCATCACCGCTACGTCAAAAACGCTGACGGTACGCTTTGAAGACCTTTGGCTGCGCACGCCGGTCGAATTGCGGGCACTGCGGTACACGGTTCAAATCCTGCGCGACCCGATTGTCGGTGAAGAGGGTGAGGTTGTCGAAGAGACGTTCACGGAGCAGGCACCGGATGTGCGCGTTGCGCTGGATTTGGCGCAGAACGGCGGCTTCCTGCTGACGTTCCGTCCGGAACCCTAGCGAGGTTTCATGCAAGAAGAGCTTTTTGAAAACATAGAGGACGAGGACGACACCGTCTTGGTTTTCACGGTGCCGGAGGGCGCGACCGGTCGGCTCGACGCTTGGCTCGCCGCGCAGACCTCCGAGTTGTCACGCGCGCGCATCCAGGCACTGATCAAAGAGGGCCGGGTGACGTGCGCAGGGGGAGCGGTCAAGGCCAACGCGTCGATCAAAGCGGGACAGGTGTTTGAGATCGATGTGCCCCCGCCGCAGCCGGCGATACCGCAACCGCAGGCGATCCCGCTCGACATTCTTTACGAAGACCGCGACCTGCTGCTGCTCAACAAACCAGCCGGGATGGTGGTGCATCCCGCGCCGGGACATGCCGACGGCACGTTGGTCAACGCCCTGCTGCACCACTGCCGCGACCTGGGCGGCATCGGCGGCGTAGAGCGTCCGGGCATCGTCCACCGGCTGGACAAGGACACATCCGGCTTGCTGGTGGTCGCTAAGAACGATACAGCAATGGCGGGCATGGTGCGATTGTTTCAACGAGGGGAGATCATCAAGGAGTACGATGCGCTGGTACACGGCGCGCCGCCGCACGATTCGGGGACCGTGAGCGGGCTGATCGGTCGGCATCCGGCACACCGCAAACGCATGGCTGTGGTACGTACCAATGGGCGGCGAGCGGTCACCCACTACACGCTGAAGCAACGTTTGGGGCAGGACATCTCTTGGGTGCGCTGCCGCATCGAGACCGGCCGCACCCATCAGATCCGCGTCCACATGCAGGCGTTGGGGTGTCCGTTGGTCGGCGATGCGTTGTACGGCCGGTCGGCGGCCGACCGGCGTCTGCCGCAGCCGCCGCAGCGGCAGATGCTGCATGCAACGCATCTGGCCTTCGCGCATCCCATCAGCGGTGTCGCGCTCGATTTCCACGCACCACCGCCTGATGATTTCATGCGTGTGCTCGCTTGGTATCAGGTTTCATATTAGTCGCTGTCATCCCGCTGGAAATTGGGTGCTGTGCGTATCAAGCTATACGGTCACACGACAGCGCGTTCAAACGCGGCCGCGCATGCGTCGTGTGAAAAATGCGTCCGTGCTGCAACCAGACCGCGTTCGGATTCCCGACGCAGGCGTTCCGGATCAGCCAGCAGCTCAGCCCACGCGCGGGCCAGGGTTTCCGGCTGGGTGTCGGGCGTCAGCACGCCGCACCTTGCTAGGTCGGCCAACTCGGGAAACGCACCGTGCGCCGGCAGCACCAGCGGCACGCCGGCCGCCATCGCCTCCAGCGCATAGTAGCCGAGCGCTTCGGGCGCGGAGCCACCGGGAACCGAGAGCACACTCAGCCCGGCGAGAAATCCCACGCGGTCGTGCGCGAAACGGTCCGGGGTGATTTCGGCATCGGCCAGCGCGCCTGTTGCGGCCAGCTTGCGGCGCTGCCGTTTCAGGAAGCGGCGATCCGCTGAAGGACCGCCGGTCGCGGCGAGCCGCACATCCGAAAAACGCGGATCGCGGCGGAGCAGCAGAAAGGCGTCCACAAAACGATCGAAGCCTTCTTCGGCGGACAGCCGCGACAAGAAACCGATCACGGGAGGCTGTCGGGTAGGATCGGCCTGCCGGTAGAACGATGGATCAAGCCCCGGATAGACCACGCGAAAGCGGCTGCGGTCAAGCGCCAGCCACTCCGCCATACGGTCGGCGTAAGAGGCGCTGACCGCGATGAAACGGTCGACGGCATCGGCTCGCGCCGCCATCACGCGCAACGCAGCGCTCCGCAGCGCGGCGTCCATCGCGTCGAGCCAGACATGCTCATCCTGAAGCCAGCAGACCAACGGACAACGGGCGGCCTGTTTGAGAGTCCGCGCCAGTCCAATCAGCAGCGCATTGGAGAGCACGATCAACTCGGGCTTTTCATGTGGTGGCAGCGCGGTGATCCACTCGGCCACGCGCTGCAGTTCTTCGGCCTGTCGCCCCTCCTCGCCACTCAGCATCGAGAGCGTCAGGTCTTCGAGCCCCGCCGCCGATGTCGATTCTGAAAAACGCGCCGCGAGGCGCAACACCGGCCACGCATCCAAGGGCGCGAACCACGCACGCGGCAGACGGCGCAATACGGCAAAGCGGTGACGCAGATACAGCGAGACCGCGCCATAAAAGACCGGCACGGCATCCGGTGCTGCGGCCTGCGCCGTCGCCGGCAGATAGAGCGGCATTGAGATGACAGTGTGGCCGCGCTGGCGCAGCGCATCCGCCAGCGCCATATCACGCAGACAGTTCTGGCAGTAAAACGACCCGCCCGATCCCGGCAGAATGTACAGAATGCGCATTCGCGGCCTCACTGCGGGAGCAGTCTACACGTCGCAGATCTGAACCGCTTTGCGCAGCGACTCCATGCCGTTTTTCGGCGTGAACTCATGCGCCACGTAACCGTCGAACTTGCCTTCCTCCTGCAACTGCGCGATGGTGCGCATGATCGCGGGATAGTACAACTCCTGATCTTCGTCGAGGTCCTTACGTCCGGGATTGCCGGCGGTATGGAAGTGCCCGATGTACTCGATGTTCTCGCGGATCGTGCGGATGATATCGCCCTCCATGATCTGCATGTGGTAGATGTCATAGAGCAGCTTAAAGCGCGGCGACTCCACGCGCTTGCAGAGTTCCACGCCCCACGCCGTCCGGTCGCACATGTAGCCGGGATGGTCCACCTTGCTGTTGAGCAGCTCCATGCAGATGGTCACGTCATGGTCGGCCGCGATCTTGACCGCCTCCTTCAAGATCGGCACGCAGGCGGCCATGCCGTCGGCATCGCTGATGCCCTTGCGGTCGCCGGCCAGTGTGATGACGCGCTTCCAGCCGAACTTAGCGGCTGCGGCGATATTCTCGCGGAAATGCTTGAGGAACTCCGGATGTCTGGCGGTGTTGTTGATGCCGTCCTTGATGCCGCCCGCGCCGGGCACCATCGTGGCTACCAGCCCGTGCTCTTTGAGGACCGGCCAGAGGTTGCGGTCGCCCACCAGATCCAGACCGACCATCCCCATCTCTTTGATCTGACGGCAAAGGTCCGCCGGCGGGATCTTGCGTAGCGGCCAGCATGTGACCGACTGACGGATACGCCCTTTAAGTTTCGGCGTCTGTTCTTGCGCGCGTGCTGCCGTCGGCGCCAGCGCAGCCGTCGCCGCCGCAGCCCCGGCAAGGCGGAACGCGTCACGACGCGAGAGGTTCATGGATGCTGTTTGCATATGAGTCACCTTTCTGGTTACAAGATTTCACAACGATGTGCCACCATCATACATGAAATCTCTTCCTGGGCAACTAAGAAGCTGAGTGCATGAGTAGTCGGTTAGTGACAGGGGGGAAGAGTTATCGTGTACGGGTACGTGAACGAGTGTGCACGGGGTATGACCAACGTTCACGTTCACAGCGCAGCGGTGCACGTCCACGTTCTCCAAATCGGTATCGGTATCGCTATCGGGTTCGAAATCGACTGTTGCGCCCACGCAGTGGCTCGCGGCGGCAAGTGTAATGATGGCGGCGATACCGATGGTGGCGCAATGGAACCCTGAAACGCAGGCACGTCTAAATACCTGTCCCTTTGTCGCGCGAATTAACTTGGGTTGCGGGCGCCGCCCGCGTTAATGCGAGGAACATGTTGTCATAGCACCTGTCGACCAGCAACCACTCTCAGCCCGGCACCGCCGCCATAGCGTTTACCGGTGCGATCAAAGATGATCGTGTAAGACTTGCCGTGGTAGTGGAGATGTTCGAGACGGAACCAGTCCCAAGTATCCGGGATCATCGGCTTCACCTCGAACATGCCGTTGGCTTTCGGCTGCACGCCGATAAGTCCGGCGATCACTAAGTCGCAGAATGTCGAGTGATTGTAATCCTTACCGCGCTCACGGTATTTGAGCGGACGGATGCCTTCGCGATCCCAAGCGATCATCACCTTGCGCGCGATCCACTCGCCGGTCATGGGATCGAGGTTTTCGTCAATCCACGGCACCTCGCGTCCGTCGGGCAGCGTGAGCTTCTGCTGGGCGGCGTACTGACGGAGAAGTTTCGCGAAGTCGGAAGCCCCGACCGGCATGGCGGCGGCATTGGGACCCTGTAGCGATTGGTACAGCGCGGTGAGTGCAATGGATGTCGCATACGGCCAGCTCGGGCCGTTCCACAGGCACTCATGCTTGGAGAGGTCAATGCGCAGATCAAAGCCCGGTGTATTCCGCGCCGGGAACGTCAACCCCACCGGGGCGGCGAATCCCGTCTCTTCGACGAGCGGCTTCCACGCAGCTTCGTATCCGGCGAGAGGCATCCGAAAATAGAACGGCGCATACCCGTTGAGTTCGCAGACGTCGTCATGCTCACCTTCCACGGAAAGCACCGTGAAGAATCGCTTGTCGTTGTTCCAGAGTTTCTCCTTGATGCTCTTTTCGAGCGCCGCCGCCTTCTCGGTGAAGCGAGTGGCGAGTCCGGCGTCGCCGGAGCGTTTTGCAATCTCGGCGATTGCCGTCGCTTCGGCCCACATCGCCGCATTGACCAGCGGGCGCGCCCCGTCGTGGGAAAGCGCAAACTCGCTGCCTTCGCGGTTGCCGGTGAAATCGAAAAGTCCGCGATCTGCGCGGAATCCCGTCTTAATCTTTCTTCCTCGGAGACCCTTCGCCACATCACGGAGGCTCATGCCGCCCGTCGTCCATCCCTTCTCCCACGCCTCGTAGTTGGCAACAAACTTCTGCAGGTAATTCGTCGCGTAGCCGAAGTCGCCGGTGACTTTGGCACGTTCGAGCGTGCCCCACGCCGGCCAAGATGCGTAGGCACGCGGGCCGTTCACGGTGCCCTCGGTAAGCATGAAGCGGATATAGTCGTCAAGATACGACGTCTGCCGCAGCCAACGGCCTTCACGCAGATGGTGGCCGAACGGGCATGAGATCGTGTTGTACTTACCCGCCCACGCCACCTCCGGCAAGAACTCCGTCACCACCCAGCCGGACGGCGTCTTGCGGAGGTGCTTGCGATATGTCCACCAACGAAAGTAGTAGGTGCGCTCTATCGTTTTGTCCGGACACTCGAACAGCGGTATGCTCTGCGCGAGAAATTCCGCAGCGGCGGAGTTGGGAATCGTGTTGGTGTAAAGCTCCTCGTCGGCCGCGTTGAACTCTGCGACATAGCTATTCAACAGCGTGACCAGACAGGTCGCGGATGTAGCGAGAACATTCATTCCAGATCAAGCCCCTTGTGGATAACCAAACCGATGTATTCGCCCTTGTTCGTGTTGCGCCCATTGTACCACAGGAGCCAGCGGTCGCCCTTCTCATCGCGGAAGACGGACGGCTTGTAGCACGCCGAGGCGTCAAAGGTGTCGGGCGTCGGCGAGACGATAGGGTTCGTCTTGAGGCGCGTCCAGCGAGTGACGCCGTCCGGTGAAATCGCAGCACCGATGCGGGCGGTATGGATATCGGAATAACCGATGTAAAACATCACCCAGCGTCCGTCCGGCAACGGATGCACCTCGCAACCGCCGATGCGATCCTGCTCCCATGAGTCCTTCGCGCCCTTCACGAAGATCGGGTTCAGGAGCGACTTCTCCCACTTGAGCCCGTCCTTCGACTCCGCATAGCAGAGGACGTTTGGCTCGTAGGTTTCGCCTGCGGCGTACCACATCCGCCACACCCCGCGCGCCGCATCCCAACGGACATAGGGATTCATCACTGAGAAACCCTCCCACGGATGTTCGGAGATCATGACCGGCAGCTTCGAGACCCGGGTGAACGCCACGCCGTCCCGCGAAGTCGCGTAACCGATCTTCGAGTATCCGCGCGCCTGACCGGTGTACCACATGTGATAGACGCGCGCTTTGAATACGGTGCATGAGCGGTTGAGATCGTCTTCCCAACCCGACACCGGATCGGCCGCCAGGCAGATCGTCGGTTTCGACCATGTCGCCCCGTCATCGCCCTTCACAAGCGCGATTGCCTTCTTCGGCCGCCACGAGAAGTACATGCTGAACGCCGTATCGCTCCCCTTGATGACGTTCACGTCGAAACACGTGCCAAGGTTCACGGGATCACCCATCACAGGGTTCCCTTCATATTTGACCCACCCGTTCCCGGCTTGCGCCGCACAGGCGACACACACCCCGAAAACGGCAATCGCAAATGCCCTCATCATATCAACCCCCCATTATCCCTTCGGCGGGAGCGGCCAGCACCAAACCAGCCTCCACAGTCGGCGTCCATTATGCGAGGGAGGCGGAAAGAGTCAACACCAAAAGGAACGAACGGCGAATGGGCAAATAGCCGGCACATCCCTGTTGAGATTTCTGGTTTCAAGTTACCAGTTATCAAAAAAGGTTAAAAAATCTCGGCACACCCTTGACAGAGACGCGCTCTGGGCGTACACTCATACGTAGATTCTTTTTCAGAGAGGTGGGCTATGGGCAGAAAAAAGTCAGACTCATTTGTGAAGACATCGAAAAAGCGGTTCGATGTGGCGGATGCCAGCGAGGTGAAGCTGGGTGTCGGCGGCAATTTCAGAGCTGAGCAGATCGGTACGCTCGGTGGTTCTGGCAACCTCGAGTAGTTTATCTCGTGCCGGGCGCGTGACACGATCCGCTCATGCCGTACACCACGTCCACCTTTGATCTGGCGGATATCCGTTTCGTATTTGAAGGCCTGGCACCGGATGATTTCAACGCCCACTTCCGTCATTTTCTCATTGCGGCGCCATCCGTGCCGACCGATTTCTGCTGTACTGTCACATGCAGTGGTGTGAACCATGATCTCTGTCGATTGCGTTCCAACGTCGTGTGGGACTTTCAGGAACAAGACGGCGCGGCCTGTCTAATGGGGGCTAATCCTGCCGGCGAGGTGATGTGGCGCATGACTGGCCATGTGCCGTTCGAGCAGCTCCGTTTCGAGTGGCATCCCACTGCTTTCGATGAGATGTACCGCAATAAGATCTGCGGAACTTACGACATTACGGCCATCCTGGCGTTGATATTGCGTCTGTTGCCGCTCGGCGGGCTGGTCTTGCACGGCTCGGCGCAGGTGATCGACGGTTCGGGCATCCTCTGTACGGGGCCTTCGGGCCAAGGCAAGAGCACGATCTCGCGACTGTTCCACCAATGCGGCCGGACAGTCCTGACGGATGAGCGTCCGATCCTGCGCCGCGAAGGAGAGGGGTTCAGGGTTTACGGCTCGCCGTGGCCCAGCTCCGGCGGTTTTGTTGCGACCGAATCGGTTCCGCTGAAAAAGATCTATTTCATCGAGCACGGCCCCGCGCAGGAGATTCTGCCGCTGACTCACCGTGAAGCGGTGCCGCGGCTGCTGGATGTGGCGATGGTGCCGTGGATGAATCCGGCGTTCTTTGATCCGATGATCCCGACGCTGGAAACGGTGATTCGCGAAGTGCCGTACGCCCTGCTGCGCTTCCATCCCGACACCTCAGTGGTCGACACCATCTGCCGCGACTTGGCGGGAGAGAGCGAATAACGAATAATGAATAGCGAATAGCTGGGCAGGGGTTAACTATTCATTATTCGTTATTCACTATTCGTTCTCTTTGCTATACTTGGCTGCATGAACGGTGTGAAAACTTGTTGGCGAGTCTGGTTGTATGCATGGGGGGCGGTCCTAATTGGACACGCCGTCGACGCACGCATGGCTGCCGTTTATGAGCCTGCGCCGTTTTCGCGTTATCAACCCATCCTTGATCGCATGCCTTTTGGCACGCCTCCGGTGGTCGCCGACGCCATGAACCCGGAGCAGCTTGAGCAGCAGCGGAGCGAAGAATTGCTTCAGGCGGAACAACAACAGATCGCCAAGCAGATCGCGTTCACCGCGCTGAATGTCACGCCCCGGGGACGGACGACGGTAGGGTTCGTTGATCGTTCGGTCAATCCGCCCGAAAACTACTATCTGGAGGTCGGCGCCTCGGCGCAGGGCTGGACCGTTCTGAACGCGGATTACAGCGCGAACTGGGCGCAGTTCGAAAAGGACGGCGTGACCATCACCATGCACCTCTACAAAGGGTTGATCGATGGACCACCCTCGGAAGGTACGGACAATGCTTCGGCGTCGCCGCAGACCTCGCCAGCCGCACCGGCGGCGGTCGCATCCGACCCCCCGAACGAACCGCCGATGGCAGCGAAGCGGCCTTCGGTGCCTGGCCTTGTGCGCCTGCCGAAATCTGCGCGGACGGCCCCGCAGGCCGTGCCGACGCAGACCGCAGCCGCTACGGCCGACGCCGCTGGCGATTCAACGCCTGCCCCCGCCAAATCCTACCTCGAACGTCTGCGTGAACGCAAAGCGCAGGAGGCGGCAGACAAGAAGGCAGCCGAAAAAGCTGCGCGTGAAAGCCTTCAGGAACTGGCGCGCAAGGTGGCACAGGATGAACTCGCCAAGCGTGAAAAAGAGCAGGCTGAAGCCTTGGAGCAGTTGCGCATACAGCAAGAACTGCTTCAGGTACAGCAGGAACTTGAAGCTCAAGCGCAACAGGCGGAACAACCGCCCGACGATGCGCATGCGCAGGAAGCCGAGCCGGAGCACGAGAGATAAGAGATAATTTAGGATTTAGGATTTAGGATTTGGGATTTGGGATTTGGGATTTGGGATTTTCGGCTCGCGAAGCACTGGGAGGGACGAGCGTCTGCTCGTCCGGCAGCGGTCACGCCGTCACTGCCGATCCTGCCGGGACTGCGGGTGAGGGCGGTGTGGCACGGGCATCTTGCCCGTGGGCGCGGGCGGCGACGCATGCGCTGCTCGCTCTCCTGCTGACGGCTGCTGGTCATGTAACGGCGACCACCGAGCCGATCACCGTTACCTTTCTGCAGGGTTACGACCCCGATTTGCCGGAAAGCCCTATTACGCGCCAGATTCTCTCTCTCGCACGCGAGGAGCCGCGCCTCAATCCTCAGAAGTGGGGCGGCCTGAGTTTGCCCGGTGCCGGTGGCCGTGCCCCGTTCATGCTTTCGCTCGCTGGTGGCACTGCGCCGGACATCTATTTCTGCTGGTTCCACATCATCCGGCACGACATCGAGCAGGGGTTCTGCTACCCGCTCAACGAATGGCTTGGTGAAGACACCGATGGCGACGGTCAGATCAGCGACGCCGAGGCGCGCTGGCCCGGCTGGCGGCACGTGCCGCCGCTCTGGCGTCAGGTCGCCACGCGCGACGGCAAGGTCTACGGCCTGCCGATGGCCGGTATCTGGTATTACGGCATCGTCTATCGCAAAGACCTGGTGCGGCAAGCCGGGGTCGATCCCGAATACATCCCCGCAACCTGGGACGAGTTTTTCCGCTGGTGCCAGCGTCTCACCTTTCCGGGCAAGCAAGTGGCTGGTGCCAAGGTGCAGCGCGGTCAACGCGCCTTCGGTCTTGAGAACCGGCCGTGGAGCTGGTTGCCGTGGATGCAGGCTGCGGGCGGTTCGCCGATCGTCTCCGTGCGCGTTTCGCCTACCACGGGACGCAGTCACCGTTTCGCCATGGAGGAGACACGCTTCGTCGTGTCCGAAACCGGCGAAAACCTATCGGAAGTAGCAGCCGTCTGGCAGGCGAATTTCGACTCGCCCGAAGCCATCGAAGCGGCAGCCTTCACCCACCGTCTGGCCTGGGCCCCCTGGTTGCGCGACCCGCAGAGCGGCGAACCGGTCGATCTCACGCCCGACGATCTGGCCGCCGGGCGCGTGACATTGGCCGACGGACGCGAGATCGCCTTTGCCGAAAGCGACGTGATCAAGGGCGTGGCGCGCGCGTTGCCGCGTCTGACGCAAGACCTGCCGCAGCTCTTCGCGCAAGGCGAGGTGGTGGCGCTCTTCTCCGGTGCCGAGCTGGTCGAGCAGCTCACGCGCGACCTCAACCTGCCGCCCGACATGGTCGGCATCATGCCCTTTCCCGCCGCGCGGCCGGGAATGAAGCCGGTCTTTCAGGCACACAAGCACTTCTACAGCATGACCGAGGGCGTGGGACGCCGCCCCAAGGCCGAGCGCGATCTGGTGTGGCGCTGCATCGAACAACTCGCCAGCGAGGCGGTCAACGACGAGACGGTCAAACAGAAGGTGCTGGAAGGCCACGCGCGCTGGTGTACGCCTGCCGACCTCGAACGTCTGGGCTTTACCGAGTATCTGGACGAAGTGCCGCCCGGCATCCGGCGCAATTACGAGCGTATCGCCAACGGTGAGATTCTGGCGCGCACCGAACCCTTCGCCGGCTTCTGGCAGGCGGTGTCGGACCTGATCGACCGCCGCCTGCTCGGCGTGCTGCTGGCCGACACCGGCGAGAACTTCGACTACGCCGCCGCGCTGCGGAGCATCAATGACGACGCCAACCGCGGACTGATGTTCCGCGCACCCGAGGAGGTGCTCGCGCGCCAACGTCCGCTCGCCCGTGTACTCATCGGCATCGTCGCGATCACCGCGCTCATCTGTTTCGGTCTGGCCTTCAAGCGGAAGTCCGGCGCTGCCGGGACTGTCGGGGCGCCCGTCTCCCGTCTCCCGTTCCCCGCTTCCCTGTCTCCGTGGCTGATGCTCGCGCCTGCGCTGCTCTCGATTGCGCTCTGGAGTTACTATCCCCTGATCCGCGGCGCGGTCATGGCTTTTCAGGAGTACCGCATCGTGGGCGAGACCACATGGGCCGAGCTCGACAACTTCATTCTTGTGGCCACCGACAAGGGCTTCTGGGCCGCGTGGGGACGCACCTTTCAGTATGTGGGTTTGACGCTGCTGCTGGGCTTTCTCACGCCGGTGCTGTTGGCGTTGATGCTGTCCGAAATCCCGCGCGGCAAAATCTTTTACCGCACGCTCTACTTCCTGCCGCACCTCACCAGCGCACTGGTGATCGCGTTGCTCTGGAAGCTGATGTACGACCCGACCGAGAATGGCATGTTGAATCAGATACTCGGGTTTTTCGGCGTGGCGCGGCAGACCTGGTTGCAGGATCCCTCACTGGCGATGCTCTGCTGCATCTTGCCGGGTGTGTGGGCCGGTGCGGGTATGGCCAGTCTGATTTACGTGGCGGCGTTGCAGGCGCTGCCGCCCGACTACTATGAGGCGGCGGCCATCGACGGCGCCGGCATTCTGAGCCGCTTCCGCCACATCACCTATCCGCAACTGCTGCCGCTGATGGTGATCAACTTCGTCGGCGCGTTCATCGCCGCCTTCCAAGGGATGGGCAGCATCTTCCTGCTGACCTTCGGTGGTCCCGGCGATGCCACCAACGTGTTGAGTCTCGCAATCTGGAAAGAGGCCTACAACAACCTGCGCTTCAGCACCGCCACCACGATGGCGTGGTTCCTCGGTGTCGCACTGATCGGCTTCACCTACCTCCAGATTCGCATCCTGCGCAAGGTCGAGTTCCGGCGCGTCAGCACCAACTGATTGAGAGGGGAACGAACAATGTTTTCACCAGACGAGACGAAGAGAATCGCGGAATTGTCACGCGCTGTGCGTGAACAGCGGCCGCTTGTACATTGCATCACCAATTATGTGACGGTCAACGATTGCGCCAATGCGCTGCTGGCCGTGGGTGCTGCGCCGGTGATGGCGGATGACAGCGAAGAAGTAGAGGAGATCGCCAGCCTGGCACAGGCCGTTGTGCTCAACATCGGCACGCTCAATCGGCGCACGCTGACATCGATGGTGGCCGCCGGGCAGCGCGCGTCCGCACTCGGACGCTCCGTCGTGCTTGATCCGGTCGGTGCCGGCGCGTCCCGCCTGCGCACGGATGCCGCCTGGACTTTGCTACGCGAAGCCAAGGTGAGCGTGGTGCGCGGCAACTTGTCCGAGATTAAGGCGTTGACCGGCGTGAGCACGGCGACGCGCGGGGTGGATGCGGCGGAGGAGGATCTGCGTGGCGCGGGACTGCATGACGCAATTGCGGCCGTGAAAGCTTTGGCGCAACAGACCGGTGCGGTCGTGGCTGTGACCGGAGCCACGGATGTGGTGACGGACGGCGACGCGATGTACACCGTCGCAGTTCATAACGGACACCCGATGCTGCCGCTCATCACCGGTAGCGGTTGCATGTTGAGTGCCATAATCGGGGCTTTTTGCGCGGTCGCGCCGGAACAGCTTCCCGATGCCGTTGCGGCGGCGCTCGGCATGATGGGCATGGCGGGCGAACAGGCCGCCGCACGCACGGAACGCGAGCATGCCGGGACCGGCAGTTTCCGCGTCTGGCTGATGGACGCGCTTTCACAGCTCGATGCGGCCGCATTGGCGGGAGGACTGCGACTTGAACGACTTGCGTGAACACCTGCTACTGTACGCCGTGACCGACCGCGCGTGGCTCTCCGCCGCGCCTGCAGCAAGCGCCACCCTTGAAGATCAAGTCAGCGAGGCGATACGCGGCGGCGCGACGATCATCCAACTTCGCGAGAAGGAACTGGACGACGCGGCGTACACGGCGCTTGCACGGCGTATCAAAGCGGTGACCGACGCATTCGGCGTGCCGCTGATCATCAACGACTCGTTGGAGACCGCTATCGCTTCGGATGCGGCGGGCCTGCATGTGGGCCAGACAGACGGCGATGTGCGTGCAATCCGCGCACGGCTCGACGCGAACAAGATTCTCGGCGTTTCAGCGCAAAATGTGGCGCAGGCGCGCGCGGCAGAGGCGGATGGCGCGGACTATCTGGGCGTGGGCGCCGTCTTCCCGACAACGACCAAGTCGGACGCAGCCGATGTCCCGTTGGATGAACTGGCGGCGATCTGTGCGGCTGTACGCATTCCGGTTGTTGCCATCGGCGGCATTCATACCGGTAACGCATTGGCACTGAAGGGGTGCGGACTGGCGGGCATCTGCGTCGTGTCGGCGCTGTTCAGCCGCCCCGATCAGGTACAGGCCTCAGCGCGCGCGCTGCGCGGACTCGCTACGGAGTTAACAGGCAGGATTTAGGAGTTGGGAGTTTTGAGCGTTTCCCACTTCGGCGTTGGGCGTTCCTTCTTACTCCCGCGTCGTTCTGTAGTTGTTCTTATTCACTATTCATTCTCTTGTCAGGTATGGTATCCTGACGGTGTTTGTCTATGGAACTCACTGACACGGGAGGGAAAGTATGAGTGTGAAACAGTTGTTCTTGGCACCTCTGGCCGCATGCGCGGCAAGCCTGGTCACAGGTTGTGGAACGCTAGAGGGTCACGAGGGCGCGGCGGTTGGCGCGGCGGCTGGCGCGACCGGCGGTGCGTTAATCGGCGCGGCTGCGGCCGGCAGCGGCAACCGTGCCACCGGCGCAGTAATCGGCGGTGCGGTCGGTGGTGTCGCGGGCGGTGTCGCGGGCGACCAGTTGTACGATAAGAAGAAGGACAAATAACGGAATCCGCGCATGGATGGTCCAGTCCCGCTACATGCGTACGATGAGAACTTCTGCGTACGCGCGTATGAGTCCGGCGTGAACAATCAGGTCACGCTGCCGGCTCTCTGCAATTACTTGCAGGAAGCGGCCGGTAACCACGCGCACGCATTGGGGCTCGGTATCCACGAATTGCAGGACGCTGGTTTTACGTGGATGCTCGCGCGGCTGCACCTTGTGATCCGCCGCTATGCCGCATGGCGCGAAACGGTGCACCTGCGTACTTGGCCGTCCGGCGTGCGCGGTCGGTTGACGGCGGTGCGTGACTTCTGCATGACGGACAGCGCGGGCGAAACAGTGTTGTTGGGCGTCAGTGAATGGCTCTATGTGGATCTGGCCGCCCAGCGGATCGCGCGTCTGCCGCAGGCCTTCGCGGCGCTCGCGCCGGAGGGTACGCCGCGGGCGCCCATTCCCGAACCTCCCGCGAAACTGCCGGATATCACGGAGCCTGAGTGGTCGGCTGTCGTGACGGTGCGCCACAGTGACCATGACTTCAATGACCACGTCAACAACGCGCATTATGTGGAATGGGCGCTGGAGTGCCTGCCGGATGCATGGCGCGAACAGCGTCGCGTGCGCGAGATGGATATCGCATTCCGTGTGGCCGCGCACCGAGGCGACACGGTGATTACCGAAGCCGCACACGACGCGGCGGACGGCGACGCGCTGCTCCATCGCATCCGGCGCGACTCAGACGGCGCACTGCTGGCGCAGGCCCGCACCGTCTGGGACTAACCCCCTTTTTTGAGGCGGCTGGTTCTTGCGGCTGGCCGCATGAATTGAACACAAGGAGAAATGACATGAAACGAATGATGATCCCGTTCCTGACGGCGGCGCTTTCGGCTTGCGCCCTGTTTGCACAACAGCTTTCAACCACCCCGACGCCGCGTGACGCCGGTTGGGTCAAGCGCGTCGAACGCGACGCCGCCCAAGCGCGTAAAGGCGGCTGGGATGTCGTCTTTATTGGCGACTCGATCACTGATTTCTGGCAGAGCCACGGCAAGGCCGAATGGGCCAAGGCATTCGCGCCGTTCAAGGCGCTGAACCTCGGCATCAGTGCCGACCGCACGGAGCATGTGTTGTGGCGTCTCGACAACGGCCAGCTTGAGAACAACCAACCCAAGCTCTTCGTGGTCATGATCGGCACCAATAACACCGGCCACCGTCCGGCGGACAAGGAGAGCACCGCCGACACCGTCGCCGGCATCAAGGCGATCCTTGACCGGCTGGCGCAGAAGGCGCCGCACTCCAAGGTGCTGTTGCACGCCATCTTCCCGCGTGGTGCCACGCCGCAGGACGCTCACCGCCAGCGAAACGAAGCGATCAACGCCGAGATTCAGGAGTTCGCCGATAACAAACGCGTCTTCTGGATGAACATCAACGACAAGTTTCTTCAGCCAGACGGCACGCTCTCCAAAGAGGTCATGCCCGACCTGTTGCACCCGAACGCCAAAGGCTATGCGATCTGGGCCGAGGCGATCCTGCCGTTCATCCAGAAGAGCGTCAAGACTTCGGTCACGCCCGACCACCGCATGGATCAGGCGTGGTGGAAGCAGCGTTTTGAACAGAAGGTGGCACTCGCCAAACAGGGCGGCTGGGATGTCGTTTTCTTAGGCGACTCCATCACTCACGGCTGGGAGGGGGCCGGCCGAAAGGTTTGGGACGAACACTTCGGCGCGTACAAGGCGTTGAATTTGGGCTACGGCGGCGACCGCACAGAGCATGTGTTGTGGCGGCTTGAGAATGGCGAGTTGGACGGTTACCAACCCAAACTGCTGATCCTGATGATCGGCACCAACAACACCGGCCACCGCCCGGCTGTGCAGGAAACACCGCAGGATACCGCTGATGGCATCAAGGCGATTCTTGAGTTGATTGCCCGTAAATCACCGTCCACCAAGGTGTTGCTGCTTGGCATCTTCCCGCGTGGTGCCGGACCGTCCGACGCAGCGCGCATACGCAACAGTCAGGTCAACGACCTCATCAAGGCGTATGCCGACGGTACGCGCGTTACCTACATGGATCTCGGCCCGCAGATGCTGGAGTCGGACGGTACGCTTTCTCGGGAGATGATGCCGGACTTGCTTCACCCCAAAGAGAAAGGCTATGGTATCTGGGCGCGGGCCGTGTCGCCCGTGATCAAAGAGACGCTGGGGAAATGACGCGCGACACGCGGTACAAACGGGCAGATGGATAAGTATTTATGACACTTCGATCCTTACTCGATGATGCGGCAGCACGCGACCCGCGCGCGGTCGCGCTCCGTTATCGTCGTGATAATGCTTGGCAACGCCGTTCGTACGCCGAATTGGTTGAAGGCGTCGGTCAAATGGCCGAAGCCTTCAGCCGTTTCGATCTCAAACCGGGCAGTGAGCCGGTTGCGATCATTCTGGACAACAGGCCGGAGTGGATTGAAATCTATCTCGCAAATGCCGCCACCGGCGTGGCGGTCGTGCCGCTCGATCCCAAACTGCGCGCCAGCGAAGTGGCCTACGTCCTGAACGATTCCGAAGCCGTCGCGGTCTTTACCGATACGCGCCACTTGGCGCTCTTGGAGAACATTCTGCCCGATCTTCCCACTGTCCGTGCGATCGTCGTTACCGATGGCGGCAGCGAGCCGCTGGCCCCCATCGCCGGCCGTCCCTGTTACGACTACGAGACCTTGCGTGAGAGCGTACGCGGGCAACCCCCGGCCTGGTATGCCTCCCACATCCCCGCGCCACAGGATGTCGCCTCGATCATCTATACCTCGGGCACGACCGGCAAGCCCAAGGGCGCGATGCTCACCCACCTCAACTTCTGCAGCGATGCGCTCGGCAGTCTCGAGGCCATCAGCGACATCGTCACGTCCAAGGATGATTTCTTGGTTGTGTTGCCGCTCTTCCACGCCTTCTCATTCACGGCCAATTTCGTGGTGCCGCTGGTAAAAGGCTGCGGCATGTACTTCGTCGAAAGCCTGCGCACCATCGGCGACGACATCAAGACGCTGCGCCCCTCGGTTTTCATCGCCGTTCCACTGCTGGCGGAAAAGTTGTTCGACAAGATTGATGACAAGATCAAGCGCAGCGTCGTCGCCCGATGTCTGGTCAAGGTCGGCCTCGGTCGGCTAGTCGGCAAGAAGGTGCTCAGAAGCCTCGGAGGGCGGCTGCGTTTCCTGATTGTCGGCGGCGCACCGTGCCCGCTTCACGTGCTGGAGGGATTCAGCAGGCTGGGCGTACCGATTGTCGAAGGCTATGGCCTGACCGAGTGTTCGCCGGTCGTCTCCATCACCAACATCCGTCAGGCCCGCATCGGCACTATCGGCAAAAAGTTGCCGAACATCGAAATCCGGCTGGCGGATGCCGACGAGATGGGCGTCGGCGAGCTGCAGGTCCGCGGGCCGATCGTCATGAAGGGGTACCTCAAAAACATCGCCGCCACGCGCGAGGCCTTTGACGGCGAATGGTTGCGTACCGGCGATCTTGCCTCGCTAGACGCAGATGGTTTTCTCACCATCCGTGGCCGCAAAAAAGCGCTTATCGTCAATCGCGAGGGGAAAAACATCTACCCCGAAGAGGTCGAAAACGTTATCGCGCGCGACCCGTTGATTGCGGATGTCATTGTGCTTGGTTATACCGTTGGCCAAGTGCCCGGTGAACGTGTGGGTACCATCATCTCGCCCGATTGGGAGGCTCTCGCCGCTGCCCACAACGGCACGGAGCCGCCGCTGCAGGAGGTCGAGGTCCTTGTCCGTGAGCGCGTCCGCAAGCAGTGCGCGAGCCTTGCGGATTACAAGCACCCGCGTAAGATCATCGTGCAGCGCGAGCCGCTAGAGCGGACCTCCATTCAGAAGGTGCGTCGCTGCGCCTATCAGGACAAGCTCAACGAGTGAGCACGGCGCTCATTCGCTCTTGAACCATTCGCGCAGCAAACGGCCGATGATCTGACAGCCGCGCTCGTTGGCGTGGACGGCGTCGCCCATGAACCAGCCATAGCATTTGCCGCTCTCCTGGATGTAGCTCCACCAAGGGCCGGTCATATCGAAAAACGCGCAGCGCTCTTCGGCGGCCACCTTCATCAGGTTGTGCCGGAAATTGTTGGTCGATGTATCGATCTCGCGCGTGAAGCTCTTGATGTGTTCGTCGCGCATAGCGCCGAAGACCGGCGTCAACAGCAGGAACTCGGTGTTGGGGCGTGCAGCGCGAATCTGCCGTACCACGTCGCGTATGGCCTCGGCGTCGCCGCGATTGGAGATGCCGCCGATCAACACGAGGTCGGGCTCATGACGTAGCACATACTCCTGCACGCGGTTCTCTTCGCGGTAGTAGGTGCAGCCGGTGGAACTGCGCAGTGACGCGATCTTGATGATCTTCGCGCTGGGATAATCGCGCATCAGCAGCAGTTCGAAAGAGGAGGCGGAAGTGTTGCCCATGATGCTGTCGCCAAGCAACACCATGCGCAATGTGCCGCCGCCGCGCAGGGTGGCGAGAGTTTTGGGCAGATGCTCGAAACGCTTCGGCGGCGGTGTGTAGGTGATCGGATCCATCGCAGCGTAGATGGCGTCGATGCGCTGCAGCGTGTTCAAACCGACGAAGGCATCCTTGACCGTGCCGTTGAGCAAGAAGCCGCCGATGCGCGCAATGCCGGGCGAAGCGGTCTTGAGTGTCAGCGTGTGCTCGGCATTACGGTCGAGACCGCTGGCCAGCGCGATTGGGCGCATGGCGGGTGCCGTCGCGTCCCGAGGCGACGCGAGTGTCTGAAACGGAGCGCCGTCCACGGCATAGGCCAGCGCCGCTCCGTCTGGCGCGGCCACGTCGATCAGGCCGATCTCCGAGCCTTTGAAGGCGAGCGTCAAGGTGTCGCCGACGCGCTCCGAAACCAGCACGTGGCGGAACGGCGGCACTGGACTGGTCTGCCCCGGCCGCCAAGAACCTTCGCGTTGTACCGCCGGATGTTCATAGGCCACGATGCGTCCGTTGTCATCGCTTTCCGCAAAGAGCGGCGCGGGCAACTTGACGGGCGTCGGTTTTTCGGGAACCGTCTTGGCCGCGATCAATGCGTCAACGAACGCCGTGACAGCCTCGGCATAGAGCCGCGCGCCGGCGTCGGTAGGACGGATGCCATCGGTGGAGAAAGCCTCGAAACTGATTTGACCGGCCTTGATCTTGTCGGCGGCATAACGTGCGAGATTCAGGCTGGGTACATCGTAGTGGTCGGCGAGCTGCTCACAGATGCGGATATACTCCGGAACACGGTCGGCACGATAATCGGCGAGCAGTTCGGGGGTCAGGGTGTAGACGAGGATCCGGCTGTGGGTGGCGCGGTAGAGCGTGATCTGGCGCAACAGACCTTCGAGCGCGAGCGCGGCCTGCGCGGGCTTCGTCTCTCGGTCACCCGCTGCGAAATCGAGAATCGCCAGATGGCCGCTGCAGATCACCTCACCGAAGACCGCTTGCCCGCGGCTACAGCGGTAAAGGCCGAACCAGCTTCCACCGGGCTGCATGTGGCGCGTCTCGATTGGGTTGGCGTTAGGGTAGTGACGTTTGAAGGCTTGCGTCATCTGTGTCGAGTAACGCAGGCTCTGATCCTTAAGGCCCGCGCCCGACAAAACCTCATTGCCGATGAAAAAGAGATACTGGTTGCCGACCTTGTCATTCTTGAAAAAGTACTGGCTGTTAGGAATGCCGCCGCGTATCTTGAAATAATCCGCCGCCTCCACCCCGCCGCACATACCCAGCAGAATCCCTACAACGCATACGCGTATCAGTTTGTTATTCATGTCTACTCCCCTCAGATGCCACACATTTACCTTGCCTCATCTGGCGGAAAACCGCTCCGTACTCTGTTGTTTTTCCAGTACTAACAACAAAGCACATCGCTGCCCTATGTCCTTGATCGCACAAATCAATCCCAAGCCATCTCATAGTCGTGGCACTTCATCTTTTGGCAGACGCGCGATATCACGGCATCTGCCTTGTCCCGGTCGAAGGCCCCAACTTCGAGACAGATAGTGGGATCGCCACCGAGCAACATGCCTGAGCCAAGAATTTTACCACATTTCGCCGTCTCCAAACCTTCGTCGATTCCCGCTGCCAGAGAAGCCTTGTCCAAGTTCGAAGGCATGGAGAATACGTATAGATTTCCTTCAATCATACGTTGATGTTGGCCGTCCATGAGAGCTTTATCTCCTTTCGTTTCACTTGTTTGAACTGAATTGCTGATTTCGTCGGGTTATTAATCACGTTATGGAAAGGCGCCTCGATGAAATTGCATACCAAGACAAGAAAGTATCGCTCACGGAGTGCCTCTGCCATCTCGAATTCCAAATCAGTCATCTGTATCTGCCCCGAGCGCCCCCGCAGCCCCTTGATCTCGACAGCATAAAACGGATGTGGATCGTTACCATGAGGCGTCATCTTGAAATCGAAGCCACACCCCCATTCAGTTGTGTCTGTAAGTTGTGCAGTTGCAAACTCCGCCATATCCTTATAGTGCGTCATAAAATAGCTTTCGGCAGCCTTGCCTGTGATCAGACGCTTTGCAAATGATGCAGACGGCTCAGGGTCATGCAGACTCAACACCCGTTTCACCTCCGGCATAGAGTCCGTCTCGCGGGCTGGCAAGAGAAACCCCTTGATGATCTCGCCAAGATCAACAAGATCAACTGTCTTGTATTCGTCAAGGATACGCTGACAGTGCTCTCTGATAGAGCGCTTGTGCCAGCCCATTCGCGCATTGGGGAAGAACGGATCAAGTTCATCTCGGTAATTTTTTATGGATGCCGGTTTGGCATTGAGGCTATAGCCGAGCGTGTTGAATGCCTCGGTAAAACTGTTAAAGCCAAGGTACTGCAAGCCCTTCTTGTCGAATTTGGAGAGAAATAGGCCGCACAGAATCTGACGGTCTCTGTGATTCATTTTCTGGGATGAAGCGGCCATGAATGATCCTTATACAGCATGAACATCGCCCAGATGGAAGTGTGCCGCGTCGTCCGAGTAATGCCCACGGTACATTCTCATTTTATCAGCGTCGATGTCATTCGCCCATACCACGCGCCATCCCGCCAGTTCCAGTCCCATACGCATGAGACCGATCCCGGCAAAAAATTCGGCAACGGTCTTTCCTTTATCCATGCCAGAACCCTCTGTTATCCTCCTCGCTTTGTCGCTTGTTCTCCATCTTCTCATATTCTGAAATATTTCCAACTACTTTTCGCACAATTCGCACAATTCGCGGTTAAAAACAACCTCAACCACGAAACAAACGAAAGCGGAATGGTTGTTTATTTTAGTAAACAATCTTGCTCATTCAGACGCCATGGGCTGACCGTTACACCTCGCGCTTTCAGGATGGGGGCGGCGATCTTTTGCAATTCAATCACAATCCGCACCTTTTCGGGATAAGGCAAGTCAGCCAATCGGCGACGGTGCATTTCCTTTCCGCCGACAAAGGTGTTCTCCGTGTTTACTGTTGTGCCCATGTTTCCCACCTTTCGAACAAAGCATGACGCTCCAGAATATCTGTTAGACAGGCAAGGTCGATTTTCCCACTTTCCAAAAACAGGGGCACGCGCATACGGTCTTTTGCGCGCCCGGTAGAGACCGCGATAGCTAACAGGTACTCCGCGCCCAGCACCCAAGTCGGCACACCGTCGTAATCGATTTGGACGGCATGTTGCATCGCCTCGTCCAACAATCCCGGAGATGTGGGTAGAAACTGAACGGGGGTTCCCTCAATCATCACACACTCACCCGTTGTCTCGGTATACAGGTCGTTTTTTCGCCCCGTGCATGGTGGTAAGCCTTGCAGGCTTTGCAGTCTCCGTGTCGCGGGCACCCCGGCCATGTGCAGGGGCAATCCGTTTTGATTTCTTTCTCGGTCATTTTGGCGGGCTCCTAGTTATTCGTTATTCACTGTTCGTTATTAACTCAACCGTGACCGGCCCGTCGTTGAGCAGGCGCACTTTCATCTCTGCGCCGAAGACGCCGGTGCCGACGCGTGACGCGCCGAGTGCGTCGCGCAGGTGGCGCACGAGTGCTTCGTAGAGCGGCTCGGCATGCTCCGGACGCGCCGCCGCCACGAAACTGGGGCGGTTGCCTTTGTGTGTATCCGCATACAGCGTGAACTGCGAGACCACGAGAACCGAACCGCCGATGTCCTGAACGGAGCGATTCATCAATCCCGCTTCGTCCTCGAAGATCCGCAGCGCGGGAATCTTGCGTCCCAGCCACGCCACGTCGTCCATGCCGTCGCTGTGTGTGATGCCGAGCAGCACCAACAGTCCTTGGTCGATTTCTGCCACACGCTGTCCATCCACTTCGACGGACGCCTCGGAAACACGCTGGATCAATGCTTTCATCAGAGCACCGTGACCTTCAGCCCTTGCCGGTCGACATCAAAATCGAAGAAGCGTGCGTGCTCGTTCGGCGGATGGGCTTCAAAACGCGCACGGATGCGTTCCGCCGCCGCTGCGTTCTTGGCGATCATGAAGATAAAGCCTCCGCCGCCTGCTCCGGGCAGGAGCGTCGCCAGCGTCTCACGCGAAACCGAGGCGAGAAGCGCTTCGATTGATGTGTTGGTTGATCCCGGATCAATGCGTTTTTTCAATTCCCAGTAGTGCGCCACGCCAGCCGCGAAACCGTCGATATTCCGCGCATCGAGCGCTTCTTTGGTTGCCAGCGCCGACACCTTGAGTGCCTCCACGGTTTGTAGGATCACGGGGTCGCGCGCGAGATAGCCGGAGACCACATTCTGCAGGATGTTGCGCGCCATGCGCTTCTGTCCGGTGAAGTAGAGCAGACAACGCTGCTTCAACTCGCTGCCTTCCGACATGTCGAAAACCGTCCAGCGCAGCGAGACCGTCTGATCCGGCCCCGGCTGCGTGCGGATCAATTTCACGCCCGGCACGATACCGCCGACTTGATCCTGCCAACCACCGCCCGTACACATCCGCTGTTCGAGAATCGACGTCATACGGATCAGGCGGTCGGTGTTGAATGGCACGCCCAACACACGGTCGAGGCAGGCAATTACCGCCGCGCCCAAGACCGAACTCGTGCCCATGCCCGAGCCTTTTGGCAGCGCTGAAAAGATCGTGAGGTCCAGACCGCCGCCCAGTGTCTTGAGCCATTTGGCCAGAGGCTCCTCGCGCTGTGACGGACCGATGCCCGCCAGAATCAATGCGGCCTTGGCTAACGCCGCCCAGTCGTGCGGATCGTGGTGGTCGAGCAACTCGCCCGTGGTGCGGATTTCCTTGCGTTCGCCCAGATCAATGCTCGACAGGCGGATACATCCCACCGTATTGAGTTTGGCCATGACTTGGATCGGATAGAGTCCGTTGAGCGTGACCGCCGCATTGAGTACCGTGCCGCCGCGTTCAGTGCAGATCGGCGGCGTATCAGACCAGCCTCCCGCGAAATCGATGCGCACCGGTGTGGTGACCCATACCACCTGATCGTGCAGGATTGCCGCTGGCCGCGGCTGCCGACAGGGCTCGAAACGCACCGCCACCGACGCCGCCACCTCGGACAGGTAAGAGGGCAGGACGGGTGCGGTGATTTGTCCGGCAAACGCCTCGCTGATCATCGTCATCAGTCGCAAGATACGCGCGCGCAACAGTGGTTCGCCCCGTGCCGCGCCGTCCAATAGGTCGGCAAGCTGCCGCAATGCGCACATCGCCTCTTCAGCGGTGTGGATCTCGTCACACACTTTAGCCGACGGTAGCGCATCGTTCTCCAGCACACGCGTAGCCACGTTCATCAGATTCACCTGACGCCGGATCTCAGCGCGCATGGCCAACAGACGCGCGTGGTTCACGCGGGGTAGCAGCTCGGCCAAGCTGTAACGTTTCCCGCGACCGACGATCCGGTTTGACGGCTCGACGGCTTCCTCCCTATCTGCGGCGAGCTGCGCCAACGCCACAGCTTCGGTCAGCACATCGTCCAATGCTCCCACGCGCCACAGCCGCGCACGCCAGAGACCGTCGTGTTCGTCGTCGCACCACACGCGCGCGGGTTTCATGCCCACGCGCATCAGTACCTGTTCGATCGGCACGTTGAGAAAGCGACAGGGTGCCGCGCCGCCGAACGGTGTTTTGAAATCGTCGTCAAGTCCGTACGCCACTGCCGCCCAGTGGCGTGCGCCGATTGGCAGCACCACCAGCCCCGTACCCGGCGGTAACCGTATCGCCACACTCGCTTCTGGGGGCAGACCAGTCAGGATGTTCTCGCCTTCCAGTTCCAGTCCCGCGCATGCCACGGCGTGTACCGACTCCACCAGTGCCTTGCCCGTCGTGAACGGGCACGCGATCCGCGCGTTGAACACAAATGCTCGGCCAGTCTCGCCGCTACTGGTCACGCACGCGCCGCTACCGTTGGCGAATCCGTAAGTCTGTGCCGTGCGCGACAACCCCGAAAATCCTGCTAGTAACTCACGACTGCTACCGATATGGAAGAAATCGCAGTACGGCACGATGTTGACCTGAAACGGCACCCCGCGCAACGCGCGGTAAAAAGCACGCAGTCGCCGCCGGTGCGCCGCATCGTGTCCGCGCGCCGTCACAAACCGATCCAGATAACGCGCCTCGTCAAAGTGCGGCGCGGCCGCCATGGTCAGCTCTTCGTAAAGGTCCAGCGGCGGACAGTCGCCGCCGGTGATCGCATCCAACAGCGTGGGTGCCGTCCGTTTCGCACCGCTCTGTCGCCCGACGCTCAGCGCGACCAGCCGCACGCAGACTTCGGGCGTCAGACTGATGAGCCCGGTGTCCACTGCCACATGGCCGAGTGGATCCACCGCCCCGCATGCACGCGCCTCTGTCTCGGAGGGCTTTTGCAGAAAGTCGACGACCGGCACACACTCCGTACGCTGCGGGTTCGCACCGAAACCAGACGGCACATACACGCCGTGCCGCGAACCACGCTCGACCGGCCCGAAGTAGGCGACGCCCGTGATACCCGGCTGCGAAAAATCCACCGACGCATGATCGAAGGTGAGCAGCACGTCGCCGGAGGTGATCAGCACATGGCCGCCCGCAGGCGCGGGCAGAGCCGACACAGTGCGCAGGATCAAATCAAACAGCGCGAGCGGCTGCCCCGCAGGGCCTGTCGTCGGTACCGGCGTAAACACCTTGCCTTGCGCCGCGTAGGCTGGCGTACGCCGACTGTCGCCTCCCGAGTGACAGATGAGGATGCGCCGACCGGCAAAGGCTACTTCGCCCCGGCCGTCCGCCACCTGCGCCAGCACATTCAGCGTGGCACCAAGCGAACCCACGCGGCGGCCGCCGGGATCGGTGATCACCCGCGTTTCGGTTCCCGGCGGGATCAACCCGTTCGCGCACCGCCAGGCAAGCTGTGCACGATATCCCTCGGCCTGCGCCTCGTTGGCTGCCGTCAAAATCAGAATGTCAAAGTTCTGCATGGTCACTCGCTATTCTTTGACGATCTCGTAAAGCAGCCGTGCACCTTCCGGATGGGCGACATCGGCGGTGAAGCACAGCGCGCCGTCGACCACGCGGGCGGGTACTCGGTCCAGGCGACGTCCGCTGGTTGCGAGCGCATAGACAGTGTAAGCTTCGGGATGCTGTACCTTCAGTGCGATCTCCGCCTGTCCCACGCGCACGAGATGCGGCGTCTTGCCCCACGCCAGCAGGGTCTTGCGCGCTTGATCCGCATATTTGACGTGGGTGTTCTGCACATCGGTCAAGTGCGTGAGCAGCAACCGCCGGCTGCGGGTCACCGGCTGGTCGTCAAGCGCACTCACCCAGACCGTGGCGGGCGTCCCGCGCAACGTCACCTTCAATGCACCGGCCGAGATGCTTCCCTCCTCCGCGAAACCGCCCATCGTGCGCTCGGTATTCAGCGTGAATGCGCCGCACGCCTGGTCAATCGCCAAGGGGCCGACCGTATTCGTCAACGATGCGACGCATGCCACCGTGCCGGTCGCATACGCTTCGTTCTCCGGCAGCAAGCGCCAGTTCGCAAGAGGCGCCGTTGACGCATACGTCCCGACCTGCGCGTTCCACGCTGCAACGCGCCAGTCGGGCGCAACCCGTTGCGCGCTCTCGGGCAGTACCGCGCCTTTGCTGTCCGCCTGCTGCGCGATATGAATCGCTACGCGCGACGATATGGGCGCAAGGTCACGGCGCAGGAAGAGGCAGATCGACGCACGGTCCGACGCCTGCGAAAGCGGATCGGTCGCCACATCGAAATATCCGGCGAAACTATTTGTGGAGAACATGTTTTCCAGTCGGTGCGAATAGGCAAAGCGCCACAATGCGCTCCAGTCCTGCAGCGCGCCCATCGCGCCGGTCATGATTCCACCGACGCCGCGATACATACCGGGCCCGGAAAAGTTATATTCCGAGACGGTGAATGGTTTGTTGGCGAGACGGGTGAACGCGACACCGCACGGCACCACGCAACCGGTACGCAACGGGTTTTCGTTACCGCAACGGCTCGGTAACGTCCAACGCTTTTCGAGGAAACGCGGATGGTCGACGTAAAAGTGGTCGTCCACATAATCGTACAGCGTCTCGCGCACCGGCTGAAGCGTGGTGTAGTGCGTGCCGCAGTTGTAGTTCGAGATCAAGGCGCGGCAGCCGATCTCTTCGCGCAGAAAAGCTTTCATGCGTGCGACCATGCGTGCCTCGGTATAGGCCACAAAGCGCGCCACCGCCGCGCCTTCGCGACCAGACATGCGCAACGGCATCGTGTCCGGAATATCGGCATAGGCGGCAGGGTTTTTGGCGCGCTGCTCGGCCAGCCACGCGGCCCATGCGGCTTGCATGGCCGGGGTTTGGCGCGCCTCGGCTCTGGCATAACCGATCGATCCTTCGTTGATCAATGCGATGAACGGCATACCCGGCTCGTCGGCGTAGCGGCGGCCGGTGTGCAGGTTGACGTGATTGAGAAACGCACGCGCGAACGCGACCCAATTCTGGAAGGCTGGCTCGTGTACCGCGATCAACGCCTTGAGAACCTGTATATCATCCACCTGACCGTCCTTATCAATGCCGATGTGACGCCAGGCAACCCGGCGCGAGACGTACAGGTCGGTGGTCACATAGAGCCCGCGTTTGTAACAGGCGGCCAGAAAACCGTCGAGCCGCGCCATTTGGTCAGGGTTGAGCGTCAATGCGTCCGGACTTCCCTGCACGCAGCCGTTGTCGTGATGGTGGATACGCACGCTGTTGTAACCCAAGCGCACCAAGCGGTCCGTGAGTTGGTCGGCCTGCTCTTGCGACGGGAAGTTGGCCGTGCTGCAGAAGTTGACGCCGTAGAAGCGCTGTGCGACGCCGGGCTTGCCTTCAAACTCGAAGTGCGGACCGACCGCCTTGAGCCATCCGTACTTGCCGGCCGGCGCGTCGGTGAACCCCATGCCGGAGAAATCGAGCGCGGACCCCGGAACAATCTCTTTTTCGTACGCGAGCGTCACCCATTCCGGTCCTGCTTCCAGCATTACCGGCTGGGCGTATTTAAGGGTGAGCGGCGCGTGCGTCTTGAGCGTGAACCCGACCTGAAGCGACTTGCCGGCCGGATAGAGCCCCGCGCCACCGGCGATGATGCGGATGCCAAATACATCGTCCCAGCGACGGCTGTCTTGGATCAAAACAGAGGTCGGTTCATCGAACGTAAAGACAAGACGTTGCGCGGCGGGCGGCGGCATCTCAATCTCTAGCTCTTTGACCTTACCGCCGAAGAGCGCAAGTTCACCCTGTTTCTCTGGGAAGGTCCCCGACTTTTGATCGGCCCGCCAGCGTCCGCCGATTGCCTTCTGTGCGGGGAAGCGGGTGCTGACAAAGAGGCTGTTCAGTTCAAGCGCGGCCTTCGGCGTGAAGGTGTAGTGCGCGTGGATCGCGCCATCAGCGGCCGGCACCACCTTCACTTTAGCGGCAACCTGCTCTTTGTCCGAAAGCTTCAAGGCGCATGCGCATGTACCGTTCTTCTCGTCGGGGAACGTGAAGCCGGAAGCGGAGGCACCACGCTGCCAGCCCTTTGTGAAGAGACTGCCTTTCAGTTCGAGTGCGGGTTCGCTGAGTGTCAAGGCCCCGCCCATGCCGAGCATTGCTTCGCCGCCGAAACACGCTAATGGCAACACAGTTACTAAACCGGCCACAAAGCGGCGCCACAGGGGAGCGGCGTGAATGCCGCCCACAGAACCGGATGCGCACCGCTTTCCCATTGTTTCGTCCCAGCGGCTCCAATGCCGCGCCTCAATCATGTCAATCATGTCAATCATGTCCCAAAAGTGATCATTGCATCGCCATCAACTGCTGGATTTCCTGTTCCCACAACTCCTCGTTTGGCGTCTCCAACACCAACGGCATGTTCTTAAAACGCGCATCGGTCATGATGCAGCGAAAGACCTCGATGCCCAGCAATCCTTGGCCCAGCGACTCGTGCCGGTCGACGCGCGAGTTGAGTGCCACCTTGGAATCGTTGAGGTGCATGCCGCGCAGATACGAGAAGCCGACCGTCCGGTCAAAGTGCTCCATCGTTGTCAGAAAACCGTCGCGGGTGCGGAGATCGAACCCCGCGGCGAAGGCGTGCATCGTATCCAGGCAAACGCCCACGCGCGTCTGGTCGTCCACGCCATCGATGATGGCGCGAATCTCCTCGAACGGAGCGCCCAGATGACCGCCGCTACCGGCGGTGTTCTCGATCACCAGCGTCACATCCTGTGTCTGCGCCAGTGCGGCGTTGATCGACTGCGCTACGCGCGCGCACGCCGCTTCAGGCGTCAGCTTTCGCAGGTGACTGCCGGGATGGAAGTTCAGCTTGTCGAGTCCCAGCGCCATGCAGCGCCGGATCTCATCGATCAGTGCGCCCATCGATTTCGCGTGTGCCTCCTCATCCGGATTAGCGAGATTGATGAGGTAGCCGGCATGCGGCATCACTTGGGCGGCAGTGTAGCCGTCTGCTGCCATCTGCTGCTTAAACGCTTCGATGTCTGCAGGCGTGTACGGCGCGGCGGTCCACTGCCGCTGGTTTTTCACAAACATGCCGAAGCCCGTCGCGCCCAGCGCCTTGGCGTTCTTCGGCGCGTTGGCCACGCCGCCTCCGATGGACACATGCGGTCCGATGTAATACATGCCTGCTCTCTTTCCTAACGCTCTTTTTCGCCCCACGAGGTATAGCCATTTTTGAAGAGCCATTCGGCAGCGCCGACATGACCTTGCCGCGCGGCCTGCTTAAATAGTTCGACTGCACGGACATGGCTCATCTCGACCCCGCGCCCATATTCGTACAGGGCCGCCAGATTGTAGGCTGCGCTGGCGGCACCCTGATTGGCGGCGGCCGTGAACCACTTTGCGGCAAGGGCATGATCTTGGGGCACACCCTCGCCCCGCAGATAAAGCATGCCGAGATTGTTTTGCGCGGCGGGGACTCCGGCTTCGGCGGCGCGACGGTAATGCTGTTCGGCCTGCGCGTAGTCCTTCGGCACCACGATCCCGCGGTAGTGAAAAGTGCCGAGCGCATGGATCGCGCGCGGGTTCGCTTGCTCCGCAGCTTTCGTGTACCAGTTGAAGGCGCGTTCATGATCCTGCGGCACTCCACGTCCCTCTTCATACATCTGTCCGATGAAAAACTGTGCCATCGCGTGGCGCTCTTCGGCGGCCTTGGCGAACCAGATGAGCGCCTTGCGGTTGTCTTGCTTAACGCCGTCGCCGTCGCGGTAGAGCAGGCCGATGTTGACCTGCGCCTCGACATGTCCCTGATTGGCGGCGCGCAAAAACCACAAACCAGCCTCGCGCGGATTGCGCGGCACGCCACGCCCCCGGACGCAGATAAAGCCGTAGTTAAACTGGCCGTCGGCATTGCCGGACTCTGCTGAGCGACGGTACCAATTGGCCGCAGCTATCAAATCTTTTTCGGTTCCGCATCCCTCCTGGTAGAGCCATCCGAGGTTGTTCATGGCGCTCGAATGGCCTTTTTCGGCGGCGCGCGTGTAGAGTACGAACGCCATGCCCTCATCCTTGGGCACGCCGCGTCCTTGGGCGTAGAGCGCGGCCAGATTGTACTCGCCGTTGCGGTCTCCTTGCAGCGCGGCCTGACGGAAATATTCGCCGGCCTTGTCATCATCCTGCGGCACGCCCTGACCGAGGTAATAGATAAGCCCTAGCGCGTTTTGCGCCAACGCCTGGCCCTGCGCCGCAGCTTGCCGATACCAGTCGCGCGCCTCTTCCGGTCGATTCAAGTTGAGGTCGCAGTCCAGCCCCATCAGATATTGGGCCAGCGCGTTACGCTCCCGGGCATGCGCACACACCAGCGGTCGACCCTCTTTCAGGTAACGCTCCCGCTGCTCGTTCGACAACGCGCAGAGGGGCTCCTGCGCAGCATGCACCGCCAGCAGAAAGCGGAAAAACGTCTGGCCGGCGTCGGCCATTTCTTTGACCTTCGCCACCGCCACCAAAAAATCATCGGTACTGCCCGCCGTCCGCGCGTTCACGAATCGTTCAACCGCGACCCGAATCTCTTCCATCGCAACCGCAGTCTCCTCGTCAGCGCGGACCACAGAAAGAAGTGCAAGCAAGAGCACCGCGCCGGCGAGACCAGAAAACGAGGCTCTTGCAAAACTCCTTGTGACATGGGCGTCCCGCCCATGAAACACGGGCAAGATGCCCGTGCCGCACCTGCAAGCAAGGGGGGTTGCAAGAACCCCAAATATAAGCTGCAAAGGGCGGCATGACCACCGTCGGGCAAGCAGACGCTTGCCCCTCCCGATGTTCCGCAAGTAATGAAACCTGGAAATCCTAAATCCCAAACCCCTTCGTCTCATTTGAACTTGCCCAACGAGAGTTGACTGCCTTCGCGGCGCGGGTTGAACAGGATCGCATCCGAAACCGGCGTGTGCTTGCCGAGCACACTCACATGCTTGGAGCGCCAACCTTTGCGTCGGCTGTAAACGGTCATCTGATGACCACGCGTCCAGAACAGCGGCAGATCCAGCAACCACGCCACCCTGTACAACATCCGCAACCAGACGTTGTTCGCGCCACGGCTCCCGGAACTCCTGCGGCGGTCGTCCCATTGTCGCACCATCTGCACCCAGAAGCGACAGGAAAATCTGAACCCGAGTACGTCGAATCCGTCTTTCAGCAGATGGAAAACGTCGGATTCGGTGTAACTGCCTCCGGTACCGAACACTGTGTGACGTCGACTCAGCACAGCCGCCAGCCCCAGCCGTTTGCGATACGCCACCGTCAGCAGGAACATCCCGCCCGTCTTGAGCACCCGGTGGCACTCCTTGACGATGGCACCGGCGTGAAAACCGTCAGCTAACACACCGTGCGCAAGCACGACAGCGTCGAACTGCTTGTCCTCAAAGGGCAGACATCCATCCTTGCCGAGACACAGCACCGTCTCCTGCCCCAGTGCCGCCGCCACCAGCGAGCGCCGTTGCGGTGTGGGCTCCACAGTCATCCAGTACCCGCCGACTAAGCGCAGTGTGCGACTGACACCCGCATTGGTAAATCCCACATCCAATCCCGTTCGGACCGCGCCCGGCTGCGCATGCAACAGATGCAACACCGCATTGACTTCGCTCCGCAAGGGCAACGAATACAGCATGCTGTCAACGAAGGTATCTCGTTTCTTGTACATGTTCCCAACTCAGATTGCTTTAAGCATACCATCTCACAAACAGTGCCGTCAATGAAACAGGGGCCAAGTTCTCAAAAGCTTGGGGAAAAGTTTTTTAATTTTTTGAAAAACAGTCCTTGCATTTTTTCCAGCACACGCTACAGTGTAGGCATAACAACATTTCGGTGCATTCTCTCGTGGTGCAGCGATCTGTTGGTTTTAACGGGTTCAACCTAACGAAAGGAAAGCGCAATGGCCACAGCAAAGAAAGCAGCTCCTGCGAAAAAGGCCCCCGCGAAGAAAGCGGCGGTGAAGGCAGCTCCTGCTAAGAAGGCGACGCCTGCGAAGAAAGCGGTTGCGAAGGCTCCCGCGAAAAAAGCGGCTCCGGCCGCCAAGAAAGCTCCTGTGAAGAAGGCAGCTCCCGCCAAGAAAGCGGCGCCCGCCAAGAAAGCGGTTGCGAAGGCACCGGCTGCAAAGAAGGCAGCCCCCGCGAAGAAGGCTCCGGCGAAAAAGGCTCCGGCGAAAAAGGCGGCTGCAAAGAAGTAACACGCGACCGTCGCAAAGAAGTCACGCCTGCGGTTTTACGCCGCAGGCGTGTTTTTTTGTGCCGCATACTTTGGCGACGACTTAGCTGTCACGGTAGATCACCTTCCGCGATCCTTTCTCGATCATTCCGATCAGGACCGGCGCCTGGCGCATCTTGGAGAGCAGCGCCATCGCGGCGCTGGCGTCCTTCTGGCGCACGATGACGCAGAAGCCGATACCCATATTGAAGACCCGGTACATCTCATCACGATCAACTCTGCCTTGGCGCTCGATGAAGGTGAAGAGCGTAGGCACGCTCCAGCTTGAGCGGTCGATGACAGCCGTGCAGGTCTCGGGCAGCACGCGCGGAATGTTGTCCACAAATCCACCGCCAGTGATGTGCGCCATACCGTGCACCGGCACCTGCGCCATCAGGGCGGCGACGGGTTTCAGAAAACTGCGGTGAATCGCCAGCAGCGCCTCGGTCACGGTATAGCGGGTGCCGGGTAGCAGATCCTGCGGCGTCAACCCGCACTGGTCAAAGATCACTTTACGCGCCAGCGAGAAACCGTTGGTCTGCAGACCGCCGGAAGGCAGGCCGATGATGATATCGCCGGGTTTGATCTTCTTGCCGGTGATGAGTTGTTTGCGGGGAACTGTTCCCACGATCGTACCGACCAAATCGTATTCGTTCTGCGGATAGAGCCCAGGCATCTCGGCCGTCTCGCCCCCCAGTAGCGCGCAACCATTCTCCTTACAGGCTTTGCACAGCCCAGAGACCACATCCTTGAAAACCGCAGGGTCAAAGCGCGAGGCCCCGATGTAGTCCAAGAAAAACAGCGGCGTGGCACCCTGAACGAGAATGTCGTTGACGCAGTGGTTGACGAGATCTTGGCCGACCGTGTCGTGTTTCTTGGCGATGACAGCAACCTTGAGCTTGGTTCCGACACCGTCGGTACTGGCAACCAGCAGATTTTCTTTACCCGGCGACCGGAAAAGGCCGCCGAAACCGCCGATTCCACCCACGACCCCCCTGGTGGCGGTGGCGCGCACCATCGTCTTGATGATCTTGATGCCGGACATCTTAGAATCTATATCCACCCCGGCCTGCGCATACGCAGAAACTTTTTGAGTGTCATCGGCCCGTTTCATCATCCGCACCCTCGCACTTCGGTCACTTTCCAAAGAAATCGCCACAAATTATCACAATAAACCCTGTGACTCCAGTGTAAAAAGTGAATAAAACAGAACAAAAACGCCTCTGGAAGCGGCGGTAAGCGATCAGTAGATGTACCCATATCTGAATGCATCTGCTTCTTCAGCAAGCTCACAAAGAAGATTGCGCAGGAAGATACGCAGCTCTTTGTTCTTCTCCTTACCGGGGGGAAGGGCAAGGAGACTCTCAAGGTCTTCGGCGTCGTACTCCAGTTCATCGGCCCACGCCTGTACCTGGTGCCCCTCCTCTTTCAGCTCACTCAGTAGTACGGAGTAGCCGCGACGAGTGTCGGGCGGACCGAGCCGCAACGGCGCGAAACGGGGCTTCTGCGTCAGCGCGTAGATCTCGTCCTGTATGTCTTCGCTCTGCTCGATGAGCGCGACGGTGTAGGCTTCAAGTTTTTCGTCGCTCAGCTTGGAGATGTCCCCCTCGTTGTTCTGTAGCCAGCGCAACTCAAGCCTCAGAATCGTATGGAGATCCCCCGCTTCATGCGCCGCAGTCAGTTCCTTCATCAGGCGTTCTTTCTGGCACTTGCGTTCCGGGTCTTGCTCAAGATCGGGGTGAAACAGACGCGCCAACTGCCGGTACACGCTGTTGATGTTTTTGGCGCGGGCTTCTTCAGCCAGCTTCGCCTTCGCCTCTTTGTCCAGTTCCCGCTTGGTTTTCTTGCGGTTTCGGGGATTCTCCGGATGATTGTCCAACAGTTCGGCAATATGCGCCATCACCTCGTCATGGCTCATATCGCTGCGCAGTCCGCTCAAGTCAAAGCGTACGCCGGTCTCGAAGAAAAGCCGTTCAGACAAAAAGGCTTTTTGCAGTTCGAACATGATCTCATTAGAGGGATTATCATCAGAATGATCGGCGTTAGCCTCCTCGCCCGCATCCGAAACATCCGGTGCCTGCTTAGGCAATTCCGGTGTGCAATAAGTGTCGAGAAGCGACCGGTGGAGATCCGTAAGCCGCTGATCCAACGGCACGTCGCGGTCAGAAAGATTTAAGAACAGCTCTAGCATGCACTTCGCCAACGTCTCACGGATGGTTTTGGGCGGCGGCTTGCCGTTGCCGGCGTCGGCGTGATATGCGGAACAAACCTCGATGAGTTGTTTTTGTCGTTCCGTAACGCGGTCGAGGTACGGCATCACGAGTTCGGTGTGTTGGGCGAGAAGCCGCTCGAATTTATTCGTCGTTTCCGCAAGCTCGCGCTGCCGACGCTCGACCTTCTCTTTGGCCGCCAAAAAGTCGCGCTGCTTTTTGCTGAGATTGTCTCGCTTGCCCGTGGAGACGATACCGGCAGCGTGTGGATCGGCGTCCGCCCCAAAAAACACTTGGGCTTGGGCGTTTTTTTCGGCTCTCTGTGCTTTACGCCTGGCCTTGGCCCGTTCACTGGCTTTTTTCGCCTTGCGTTCTTCGGCTGCCGAGCGGGGAAAGTCCGCGCCGAAATCCATCGAGTCTTCAACGAAGTCCGCGAACGTTTGGGTGATTTTATCCACCACATCCATCTGCCGCGCTTTGGGCACCGAGAACTTCGCGATGAGCGTTTTCGGCACCTTCTCCGAGTGTTGGACAACCTCCACCGACTCTTTATTGTCCGTGAGCCTGTTCGCGCAGAAGCGCATGCTCTCAAAATGCTTTTCTTCCGGGACGACGCGGAGGTCGACGTAGATGTGCACCATCATGCTAGCCATTTTTTCGCCCTCTGTGCTTATGCCTTAGCGGTGATCACGGCCCTGATGCGGCGGACGCCGGCTGAGGAGGACTCCTCTTTCTTGATCTTGAAACCACCCAGTTCGCCAGTGGAGGCGGCGTGCGGGCCGCCACAGACCTCCAGCGAGAAGTCGCCGGTGGCGTAGACCTTGACCTGCTCGCCATACTTGGCGGTGAACAGGGCAGCCGCGCCTTTGGTTTTGGCTTCCTCGATGGTCATGGTCTCCATCGTGACCGGCAGATTGCGCTGGATCACGTCGTTGACGATCTCCTCGACCTGCTTGATCTGCTCGGGCGTCATCTTTTCGGGGTGTGAAAAGTCGAAGCGCAGGCGTTCGGGCGTGATGTTGGAGCCCTTCTGCTGGACGTGCGGGCCGAGCACCATCTGCAGCGCCTTGTGCAACAGATGGGTGGCGGTGTGCAGGCGTGTGGTGGCAACCGTGTTGTCGGCCAGTCCGCCCTTGAAGGTGGCGTCGCCCTGCTTGGAGAGTTCCTGGTGCTTTTTGAACGCCTCTTCGTAGCCTTGGCGATCCACGGCGAGCCCCTGTTCGGCGGCGAGTTCCTCGGTGAACTCCAGCGGGAAGCCGTACGTGTCGTAGAGCTTGAAGGCGGTGCGCCCCGAGAGGGTGGTTTGTCCGTGCTGCTTGAGCGCACCCGCGACCTTGTCGAACTCGCGCTGGCCGGCGGCGAGCGTTTTTTCGAAACGCGCCTCCTCGGCGGTCAGCTCATCGAGCACCGTCGCGCGGTTCGCCTCCAGTTCGGGATAGACATGTTTGTAGTTATCGATCACGATCTCCGCCAGGATGCGGGTGTAGCCGGGCTCGATACCCAGCAACTTGGCATAGCGCACGGAGCGGCGGATCAGACGGCGCAGCACGTAGTTCGCACCGATGTTTCCGGGCTTGACGCCGCCTTTGGGGTCGCCGAGGATAAAGACCGAGGTGCGCATGTGGTCCGCGATGATGCGTTCGGCGCGCACGGCGGTCTCCTCGTCAGGGCGGACGGTCGACAGCTCCTTGATCCGGGCCATGAGCGGCGCAAAGAGTTCGGTCTCGAAGACCGTTTCGAGGCCGTTCATCATGCAGATGGTGCGCTCGACGCCCATGCCGGTGTCGACGTTGTGCTGCTTGAGCGGCTCGTAGGTGCCTTCCGCCGTCTTGTTGTACTGCATGAAGACGTCGTTCCAGATCTCGATGTACTTGCCGCAGTGGCAACCGGGACGGCACGCCGGGCCGCAGGCAGGCTGACCGTTGTCGATGAACATCTCGGTGTCAGGCCCGCAGGGGCCGGTGGTGCCGGCCGGACCCCACCAGTTGTCCTCCTTGGGCAGCGCGTGGATGCGTTCGTCGGGGATGCCGAGGCTCTTCCAGATAGCGATCGACTCATCATCGCGCGGAATGCCGTTTTCGCCCGCGAAGACGGTGACACTGAGCTGATCCGGCGAGAAGCCGAGGTGCTGCGTGAGAAACTCGAACGACCACGCGATCGCCTCTTTCTTGAAATAGTCGCCGAGCGACCAATTGCCGAGCATCTCGAAGAAGGTCAGGTGGCAAGAGTCGCCCACGGCGTCAATGTCGCCGGTGCGCACACACTTCTGCACGTTGGTCAGGCGTCGGCCCGCAGGGTGCGGCTCGCCCAGCAGATAAGGAACGAGCGGGTGCATGCCCGCAGTGGTGAAGAGCACGGTCGGGTCGTTCTCTGGAATCAGCGAGGCGCCCGAAATAACGGCGTGGCCTTTGGATTCGAAAAAGGTGAGATACTTATCGCGGAGTTGGTCGGCTGTGAGTTTCATGATTATTCCTTCAAAACGGATAAAGAGAAATGGAAGCTTCAATATGAAGCCGCACTTGATAACGTTGGAAGAATCGCAAGGCATCTTCCTTGTGAGATCTGTTGAAGACCGGATGCCGTCTGTTACAAGCGTAGGCTCGTTTCTTGATAAACGCAGCCCATTCCGAAGCGTGTGCATTCTGAAACAGCTTTATTGTGTCTTCAAGCTGTTGAATGGCATCAGAAATCCAGCCCTTCGATTGATCTTTAAGCTCCACAAGGATTAACCACCGCCGATTTCTCGTCAGCATTCCATCACATCGGGTTTGCCCAAAACATTCGCTATCCTTGACAACCCCTTTATCTATCGCCGTGAATATCCAGCTATCCTCGTTAGGATTGTTGACGGTCGCGATCCAAGAGGCTTTGTTTTCGCAATCCGTGTAGGCTCGTCCTCCTGTGCCATTGTCGCAGATACCGAACTCGACAGCCGAAATCGGAGTCTGAAAGGCAGAATCGAAGAAGTTCATTCCAGTTCCTCTTCGATATCCAGCAAACGGTCGAAAGCGTCATTGCTCGCCCCAAGCGACTCATTCAGGTAGTTCGCATCTGAAGGAATGCCGTTTGGCATGGGGAGCGTCGTTACGGTTCCTTCGGATTCATCAA
>Ga0209407_1000563_pt1 | contig 47488 bp, 37 predicted proteins | sample AD_JPNHG3_MetaG_FD_184410 | JGI IMG/M metagenome (GOLD analysis project Ga0209407, IMG submission 184410) | Active sludge microbial communities of municipal wastewater-treating anaerobic digesters from Japan - AD_JPNHG3_MetaG (SPAdes) (version 2) | ecosystem: Engineered > Bioreactor > Anaerobic...
GCCTACAACCCAATCTCAGTAATTCCGGCCGTCGACGTCACCAACAATGCCGTGCGATTATGATTGAACTGGACGTGCCTGATAAACCGGCCTGCAAACCAAGAGCGCTTCAATTCCCATGTCTTTAAGTCATATTCGTTAACACGTCCATTCAGATAGTTGGACACATACATCCGGTCTTTGCCCATCAGAATCGAACGAACCCCAAAGCCTACAAAATGGGATTCCAAAATGGCTCCAGAGTCATAATCCATCTCGGATAGCAGGCCCAGCGTACCAACCGATGACCAAGCACGTCGTTTCGCAGTGTCAAGTGCACAGCCGTCAGAAAAGCCAAGCCAAACCCAGGGACTTGTCTTGGAAGTGCCGATTGGCCTGAACTTTAGCAAGTCGTCTTTTTCAAACGCTAGGGCCAAAAAAGCCGTGTCATCGAATGGAAAAAGCGGCGTAGAGGAAAAACAGTACAAGCCTTCGCCAGTTTCCAAGTCATATTGATAATCTTCTGGACTAACAGCTTTTGAAATCGCCTCAAGACGCTCAAAGGTGGAGATATCAATACGCTCAGGGTTAGATGGATTATCAAAATACAGGGCTAAATCAGCATATGGCTCCTTGGGAACCAACACAGCTATTGCAGGAAAACGCTTTTTACGGCCTGGAATATGGTTTTCAACTTTAAATGGAGGAATGGATTCCATCTTAAACAGGCCAACGGGACCAGTTGCATAGACTTTGTCCGTTTCCTTTTCGTAAGTCAGGTGGGTTATCTTGCCATAGTCTCCACATGTTAGTTTCAGGTCTTTATCAAGCTCGCAAATCCCACCTGAAAACAGCGAGTGTTGCATATCTGCATCACTTCGGTGCCCCTCTATTTCAACTGATACCAAGTATCGCCCTGGGTCATTGGTGTGGTAAATCATCCTTGGATGACCGATGGGTTTGAAACTATCACCAGATGAGCAGGTAGCAAGCCTTTTATCTGTAGGAGCTATAACTTTAACCCTGTCTTGGGCATTTATATCCAAATAGTCGGCGCATCTGACAGTCCACCTCTGCTCAGCCCAACCATGAACGAGTAATAGGATTAATACGCCAAAGGAGAAAACAAATGGAACCCTGAAACCTGCCCTGAAAAAGGTGAGTACCGATGTTATAAGAAGGAAGGTGACCCCAATCAAAGCCCAATCTGGGATGGTCCAATAAAGCATGTAACCAAGTGATATAACCTGATAAACAGCAAAACCAAACGGGATCAACAATAGTAACCTAGCGATAGTTCTAAGAAATCCAGGCCGCAAAAAAATAGCAACAGCCAAAACAGGCACAATCACAACCATGGGGACCCAAAGTAGCTTCCAAAAAAATGAAACTGCGATGGTAAAAAAGGTGGCTGCATATCCTAGTAAGCCCAGGACATACGTAAGAAAAGCGCCAACACGTGATTGTTTGAGTTTAGTTGAATTTCTCATCAAACCTTTCAAGATTCTGGAGGCTAATTGTTGGCCGGCCAGCGATACAAATCAAAGTCTCCAACCTCAATTAGTTCAGGATTTTCGGCCTCGATCAGATCACGCCATACCTGAAGCCGCTTCTGCCGGCGTAAAAGATACAAAGCATCCTTTTGAATTTTATGCTCCTCGGGATAGACCAACATTCTTGTTGCCGCCATACCCGAGACAGTTGCCAGCCTCTGCTTGTCGGAAGCCTTGGTGCTCAAATCAATTTCCCAACGCATCACAGCATTGGCTAGCATAAAGGTTTTATCTGTAGCGATACCTGCACAAGTGTCGTATCTGGCGGTCTGGAGGTCAGTGTACAGGGTTTGACCAGAATACAGGCCGCGCTCTCGAAGCTCGTCAAAAAGCTGGTGTTGCATTTCGTGCTGATGCCCCACAATATCCACGGGGTCATAAAGACGCACGCCCTGCCAAACGATTGTTGCAAGAGTCAAAACAAGTAGCAGTGCCAAACTGCCTTTAAATTTAAATGACAATGCCAACGCCGCCAGTATGGCCAAGAAGGGGGCAAACATCAGATAGGAACGCAATTTCATGTCAACAAAGCCAATAGCTGTCCCGGTTTGCAGCCACAAAAACATCGCTACTGTCAATAACACTACGATGGGAAACACCAGCAGATCAAAACGCTTTTTGACAATGACAATGACGATACCAGCTAAAGCCGCTAAGGTTAGCAAAGGTGAGTTATTTGGAAATGCCAAAACGTGGTAAGTCAAAGCCTCAGGCACAGTAAATATCCGCCATTCCCTGTATTCAACGGGTACATTTGTGGTGTTGAGCCAGTTGGTGAATACCCAAAACAGGTCACCCAGATAGATGGCACCGACTATTAAATAGAGCGCAGGTAACAACACGGTCGCTAAGGTCATTTTAATTCGTCTGTGTCTTAAGATATCCCAGGCGACAAAGACCACGGAAATGACGCCAAGTTCGTGGCGTACCAAAGGTAAAACACCTAGCACTAGGCCCGCCAGGAAGGTGCGGTCATGGGTATAAAGCATTAAAAACAAAGCCACCATGACAACACCATCAGCGTTTGGAAAACCGCCAGCTACTGAAACAAAATAGATGGTGCTGGTAGCCAAAAACAGGCCCGCAATATTGGGGCGTCCAACCTTGAACCCCCTAGCGGCCTCGGAAATAAGAAAGACGCCGGCTGAACCAATCAAGCAGTGGGCAAACAGGTATCCTCTGATTCCAAACATCATGGGGAGACCGTAAATCAGTAACAAAACTGGCTTGGCCTTGGTCAGAAAGAAAATGGCCATGGGTTCGTTTAAAAAGGTAGAAATGAATTCGATTGGTAATGTACCTTCATCGTCCAGAAATCTAAGACCGGTAGCGGTTGTGAAGGCGAAAAACAGCAGGCTGAGCGCCACAGCCCCTGCCCTGCTTTCAAACAACCAATTGTCTATAAAGTCCAGCTTTTGAACAAAGCCATTGCTGGATGCGTTCATTTCACCCCCGTTTATGAACTAGGCGCCGTCATGGTCTGCTGGCAATCAGTTCGGATCGTAAGACACCAGGGGCAACTTTTTCGGGAGTGCGCCCTGCCCTGTCTGCTGGAATGTATTCCAAGGCGCCAGTTGGGCAAAACGGTACGCACTTTGGGGCACCGTGACAAAGGTCGCACTTGGCAACGCAATGCCAGGTCTCGTCCCACAGCATGTTTCCAAAGGGACAGGCAGCGACACACATGCGACAGTTCACACATTTTCCATAGTCAACTTCTATCGCACCAGTGGCCTCGTTGCGAGACAGCGCATGCACTGGGCAAACGGCGACACAGGCCGCATCGTCGCACTGCAGACACACGATTGGCACGCCAAGGTCCGGACCGCGACGATGAATTGAAATGCGGCTGACGCCAGGTTTGCCTTCCCCACCATGGGCAAAGGCACAAGCCAATTCGCACTTACCGCAGGCGATGCAACGCTCTGGAATCACTCGATAAATTCGATCCATTTAATCCCCCTTGGTACCTAGCGAATCTGGGAACCACCCATCAAAGTTACTGCCATGGCCGCCTGTGCCTTCCGCTTACAGGCATCGCACTGCTCAAAGTAGCGTCCTGGAACCTTGCCATCATGCCAAGCCGCCTGCGCCTTGGTGATATGCCCGCGGCCACATGTTGGGCAACGCAGCATCTCAAATTCCTTGTTCCAGATTACTCGTTTTGAATTGCTGGTTTCATATTTGATAAAGCCAGTTGGGCAAATTTCTGCGCAAGCTAGGCAACCGATGCAATCAGGTGGAGGCTCGTTAAAAGGCGGCGCAATTTCGCGGCCAGCGCCTCGACTTGATGATGATATGGCCGACGTCCCCATCTCATCACACACCCTAGTGCACAGGCCGCACAGGATGCAGTCAGTTGGCTCAGGATTTTGCACGTACGACGTCTTTTCAATCCCATATTCAGCGGCCATCTTCTGGACCAACGGGGTGTTTGGACACCTGGCCAGCAAGAGGTCGATGACGACCCGCCTAGTGTTCATAACCCGCTCGGATTTCGTGGAAACAATGATGCCGTCTTCAACTGGGAAAAGGCAGGAAACGACCATTTTGGACCATCCATCCCACTCTGGACGGGTCACATCGACTAGGCACATCCTGCAACCGCCATAAGGTTCAACCGCTGGATGCTCACACAGGGTCGGGATATCGATTCCAGCCTCCCTGGCCGCCTGTAAAAGGAATGTCCCTTCCTTGGCAACTACGGTTTTGCCATCAATTACCAGCCGTGGCATGGGCGCCTCCTATGTCCTTTTTGGGCAGGAACACGATGCATTGCTCTTCAGGGCATGCATCAAAGCAAGACCCACAGGAAATGCACAACTGCTGATCAATCGCGTGTTTTTCCTTGGGTTTTCCAGATATTGCGTCAGTTGGACAGACCCTGGTGCACATGTGACAACCGGTGCATGGGTCATGATTGATCTTGTAAGTCGTAAGCTCACGACACATGCCTGCAGGGCAGACCTTGTCGTTGATGTGAGCCTCGTACTCATCTCTAAAGTACTGCAAGGTTGAAAGCACTGGGTTTGGCGCCGACTTTCCAAGCTCGCACAAACTGCCAAGCTGCATCCCCTTGCACAGACGCTCAATTCGCTCGATATCGCCAGGCTTGCCACGACCTTCCACCAAGTCGTCAAAGATGTGCAGCATCTGCTTTAAGCCCTCACGACAGGGAATGCACTTGCCGCAGGATTCATCGATTAAGAAGTTCAGAAAATACCTGGCCACATCGACCATACAGGTGCGGTCATCCATAACGATCATGCCGCCTGAGCCCATCATTGAGCCGTTTTCGGACAGCACTTCATAGTCGACTGGCAGATCCAATTTGTCAGCCGGCAAGCAGCCACCTGATGGTCCACCAGTTTGGACCGCTTTAAAGGGCCTGTTCTTCAAGATTCCGCCACCAATATCAAAGATGATGTGGCGCAAAGTCGTCCCCATGGGCAGTTCGATCAAACCGGTGTTTTTGACTTTTCCGACCAAAGAAAACGACTTGGTTCCTTTGGACTTTTTGGTCCCCATGCTTGCAAACCAGGCACCGCCTTGGTTCAAAATCTGGCCAACAACTGACCAAGTTTCAACGTTATTTAAGGCAGTTGGAAGGTCAAACAGCCCCTTATCCGAGGCGTGTATGTATTTCGCTCTTGGTTCCCCGATTTTTCCTTCGATGGAGCGCATCAGGGCAGAGGATTCTCCACACACAAACGCCCCGCCACCCCTGGATACCTTGAGATCAAAGTCAAACCCAGTGCCAAGGATGTTTTTGCCCAAAAGCCCACGTTCCTTAGCCTTTTCAATGGCTAAGTTCATGTGGTGGACGGCCAAGGGATATTCATCCCTCACGTAAACGTACCCTTCCCTGGCACCGATGGCATAAGCACCAATTACCATCCCCTCGATAACGGCGTGAGGGTCGCCCTCCATTATGGAGCGGTCTTTAAAGGCACCTGGGTCGCCTTCGTCTCCGTTGCAAAGGACGAACTTACGTTCACCCACGGCCTTGCGGGTCGCGTCCCACTTCCTGGCGGTGCTAAAACCTGCGCCACCACGCCCTCTAAGCCCAGATTCCCTGACCTCGGCAATAACCTGTTCCGGAGTCAGCTCGAATAGCGCCCTAGCCATCCCTGCGTACGCCCCGTGAGCCAAAGCATCATCAAGGCTTGCAGGATCGATGCGCCCGATGTTTCGCATGGAAACCCGAACCTGATGCTTGTAAAAGGGAATCTCTTCATACTTTTCAATGGGTTGGCGATTTTCAGGATTTCTGTATAAAAGACGCGGGATTATTTCACCGTTACCCACCGTTTTTTCAAGGATTTCATCCACATCACGTGGTTTTACCTTGGTGTACAAGATGCCTTCAGGCTTTAAGACAACCAGTGGGCCACGCTCACAAAAACCATGACACCCGGTCGTTTTCGCGTGCAAGGACAGCTTAACATCAAGCCCAAGGTCGCCAATTCGTTGCGCAAAAGCATCAGCCACAGCCTGAGAACCGTTTGCCAGGCAGCCAGTGCCACAGCAAACCATAATCTCCCTGGTCCGCTTGTCGTTTACTGCAGTTGCCGCCTTTACAGCCTCTTCAAATGCCTGCTTGGATTCAATTCTCATTGTCACCCCCTTTGGCGACCGTCAGGTATTTATGCATGTCGGAGGCCTTGGCTGCCCCAACATATTTTTCGCCAACTATAACTACAGGCGCCATGGCACAAGCCCCAACGCAGTTGACTGTGTGCAAGGTAAATCCAAGATCCTCGGTAGTTTCACCAGGTTTTATGCCAAGGCGACGCTCGACTTCGTCGATTATCTGGGTCGCGCCTCGGATGTGACACGCAGTCCCAGTGCAGACCTTGATGATTACCTTTCCTTGTGGATTTAAGGAAAAGGCCTTGTAAAAGGTCGACACAGAAAAGACCTTGGCCAACGGCACCTTAAGCTCGCTAGCCACCTTTTCAAGCACCTCACAGGGCAGGTAATTGTATGCACGCTGGACATCCTGGAGCACCTGAATAAGCGACTGCTCTTCGTGGGGGTACTGGGCCAGGATATCATCCAGTAACGTCATATCAACGCATGGTTGCATTACTTCCTCCATCGGTTCAGGAAACTGCCTGGTCTCCTTGGCCGTAATACTTCTGCCTGGCCTTTTGGCCGTGTTCATAGCCCGTTTCAAAGGCATTTACATTCAAATCAACCAGCTTTGGTTTGGCTGCGAAGTTTTCCTTGACCATCTGCAAAACCTCGGCCTTTGGCAAAACTTCAGAGGCGCCAACAACGGCTCCAAGGGCGATGATATTGGCGCACCGCGGGTTTCCAAGCTCAATGGCCATGTCGTTAACAGGAATCTCAAGCGTCAACACGTCATCCCGTGCCACACTGCGATTAATTAACGACGAATTAACGACGATTACCCCACCCTTTTTAACGAACGGCTCAAATCTGTCCAAAGACGGCAGATTCATAGCCAGCAATATCTCTGGATTCTGAATGACAGGTGAACCAACTGGTTTGTCGGAAACAACAACAGTGCAGTTCGCGGTACCACCACGCATTTCCGGTCCGTACGACGGCAACCAAGAAACCTCGCAACCGGCGTTCATGCCGGCGTAGGCCAACATCCTGCCGATCAACATAACGCCCTGACCACCAAAACCTGCCAAAATCATGTCATGATGCATAACAATAGCCCCCTTTACTAGCGTGGCATTGGCGCCCTGTCATCACCCTCTGGAGTCTTGAAAATCCCCAGTGGGTAATATGGCACCATGTTGGTTTCCACCCACCTACAGGCTTTGTCCGGTGGCAAGCCCCAGTTGGTCGGACAGGTAGACAACAGCTCGACCAAGGAAAAGCAGGTGCCTTGGACCTGGTAATTAAAGGCCCGCCGCAACAATTCCTTGGACCTGACCACTTGCAAGGGCGAGTGCATGGAGCCCCTGGCAACAAAGGCAGGGGTTTTTAGCGTGCTTATCAATTCAGCAATTCGGATAGGATAGCCAGCCAAGGCAACATCGCGTCCATCTGGACTTGTTGTGGTCCTTTGGTTTGGCATAGTGGTCGGCGCCATCTGGCCGCCAGTCATCCCGTAGATTGCGTTGTTGACAAACACTACTGTAATCATTTCCCCACGATTGGCGGCATGGATGATTTCACCCATCCCGATGGAGGCCAAGTCACCGTCGCCTTGATATGTGAACACAATCAAATCAGGTCTTGCCCGCTTGGCACCAGTTGCGACAGCTGGGGCCCTGCCGTGGGATGCCTGCTGGAAATCAGTTTCAAAGTAGTTGTAAGCCAAAACGGCACAGCCGACTGGCGAAATCCCAACGGTTCTATCTCTGATGCCAAGCTCGTCGATTACCTCGGCCACCAACCTGTGGATAGTCCCATGGGTACAGCCTGGGCAATAGTGAGTGTTCACTTGGGTTAAAGCCTCGGGATACTTAAAGACTAGCTCAGTCATTGTGCACCTCCTTGGCCTTGCAAAACCTTCTTCATTTCTTTGGCCGCCTCCTCTGGAGTAATCAGGTGGCCACCTGTCCTGCCATAAAAATGAATAGGCTTGGCACCCAGTACTGCCAGCTTAATATCCTCAAGCATCTGGCCAGCAGACAATTCAAAAACCAAAACCGCCTTTGCTTTCTTGGCAGCCTTTGAAACGGCCTCATACGGGAATGGGTAAAGGGTGATTGGACGAATCAAGCCTATTTTTAGACCCTGTGCCCTCAAGTTTTCCATCGCGGTGGAACATACCCTAGCGACAGTACCGTAGGCGACGACAAGAAGGTCAAACTCTTCACCAGGCAAGTCTTCGTAGAACCTGACTTCATTGGCTTTAATCTCATCGTACTTGGCCATCAGATTCTTGTTGTGTGTCTCTAGGGTGTCAGCATCAAGGAAAAGTGAGTTGACGATGGCTCGTGGACGCCCGTCGCGTTTCCAGCCGGTTGTAGCCCAATCCTTGGGACCAATTTCCTTGATTGGAACGCGGTCATCTGAAAATTCAACTGGTTCCATCATCTGCCCAATAAGACCATCACCCAAAATCATCACTGGATTTCGATAGTAATCAGCCAGCTCAAAGGCGTCCTGGACCAAGTCTGCCGCCTCCTGAACCGACCAAGGGGCCAAAACTAGGCAGTGATAGTCACCATGGCCTCCGCCCTTGGTCGCTTGGAAATAGTCAGCCTGCCCAGGAAGGATCCCGCCAAGCCCAGGGCCAGCTCGCATGATATTCACGATGACCACTGGAAGCTGGGAGCCTGCCAGATAAGAAATCGCCTCGGACATCAGGCTTATCCCTGGAGAAGACGACGAGGTAAACACCCGTTCGCCAGTCCCAGCGGCGCCATAGATCATGTTCGAAGCTGAAACCTCACTTTCCGCCTGAACGAACATACCGCCAACTTGGGGCAGGCGGTGCGACAGATACTCGGGAATTTCATTTTGGGGCGTGATGGGATACCCGAAAAACAGCTTACAGCCGGCCTTTATTGCGGCCTCGCCTATCGCTTCACAGCCCTTCATCAATTTTTTGGCCATGTACAAACCTCAATAGCGGAAGTAATGGATCATGGTCCCATGGACGTGCATCGTGATGGCCACCTCTGGACAGGTGATGCAACACACGCGGCACCCTATACAGCGCATGGGCTCGACAACGGTAGCGAAAAAATACCCCTTTTGGTTTATCTCCCTTGACATCCCAAGGATCTGCTGAGGGCATTCTTTAACGCACTGTTCGCAGCCTTTACAGCGGTCTTTCTCAATCCGGATTGAAGGCACGAAGCACCTCCTTTATTTAAAATCAAGCTACTTTAACACGAACAAGGGGCCAACGGTTCTGACTTGTGGTCCCTCATCAAAAACAGGCCTCACCGCCCTTGATAACCTCAGGACAGGACAGCCAAATGTTTCATCGTTAATCTCGGGAACTATAGCTTCTTCAAGAGCCAATCCCTTGACTGGCAATCCCATGGCCAAAGCGGTCGCAGACGCCTTTTCAAAACCATCCTTGACCACATCAAAAGTGGTTTCATCCATCAGGTGCGTGTTGGACAAGATGCCAGTCAGCTTGCGCCCAGTTACCCCTTCTATCTCGGACGCCATAATCAGCGCACTTTCCACATCAGGGGTGAAAGGACGCCTAAAATTAAGCACCAAAACCATGTCCAAGTCCTGGGAATCCAAAACATCGGCTATGGACCCCAACACTTTTGCGCCAGTATCGTCACCACCCACGTCCATGATGACGTGGCGGCTCAAATCCTTTGCCACAGCACGCACCCTTGGCAGTAACATCGGCATGTCTGCATACTCGTTTTCGCCGTCTGGGCTGACAAGCTCCACGCCTGCGTCTTTCAAAAACTGGCCAGCCGAACGAGATCGAAAGTATGGTTTGACGAAGTCTAGGTCAACCAAGCTTGTTGCCAGGCCTGAGGCGGCAAGTTTCATTGCACCGTTGACGGCAATTTCAGTTTTGCCACTTCCAAAATGGCCAACAACGATAGTGAGCCTTTTTTGAAACATATAGGTAACTCCTTGGCCCGGTGTTTCTTATCCCTTTAGGGCCTGTAGTGTCAAGGAAAAACGCACAAAAATAGACACCTGTATCGGTCTGAATTAATAGCTGGGGAAATCCAAAAAGGCAAGCTTACGGTGTTAATCTAGGCGTTTAGCAACGATTATCCATTGGTCACATGTATCGGGGCTGATGGGACGATGCCACTCAACTTTGAAGGGCAATTTGGAAAGCAGTTCCAAAACTGGGTAAGAATCCCAGTTTCGAAGGTGCTGAAAGCCGCCTTGGGCAAGCTCATGACTTGTATCGGCTTGTTTTTTTGTACGAATTAGGGGCAAGGGTAAGGATTCGATCAAAAACAAAGAACCGCCTGGTTTAATGACCTTGGCCAACACTTCCAAGGCTTTGGCCGGGTCTTCAAAATGATTCAGGCTTCTGATGGCGATTGCGTGGTCAAAGGACGCTGGTTCAGCATCGAATGCCTCGATGGTCCCGATGTGGACTTGGATGCCTGCATCAAGGCCTGCTGCCGCAGGGTCTGGGTCCAGCCCCAAAATGGACAAAGTGCCTGACTGGATTTTGTCAGCAGCGCCAACAAGATAGGGTACCTGACCCATCCCAACATCAAGGACTCGGCCGGTAAAGCTGGCGATTTTGGCTTGTAACCATGCCTCGTCTTGCGAAAAGTAAGACTGGCTGGCGGGGACATAGCAGGCACTGCAGGTTGGAAAACTTGGACAGCTGCGACAGGTTGGCGACAAGACAAACTGAGTCACATCAGTATAAAAGTCAGTAATTGAGGGCTTGTCAGAAATATCGCGATACAACTGGCCACAATCATGGACAACGTGCCTGATTTCTGCCTCGTCAAAATCCCCGGTGTTGGTCCTTGCAAGTACAAATCTGCGCTTTAAAACCACAATAACGATTCGACTGGTCGCGGCCTTGGATAGACAAAGCTCATGGGCCGTGCACTGCTGATGGTCCAAGACAAACCCATCAATCACCTTGAACGGAATGTAATCGAAGGAATTAGATTTACCTTGGCTGGCAGGCAACCCAGTCAAAATCCCCCCTTATGGCAGATACGGATCTAGTTCATCGTCGCCAAATCTTGCAAGATAATCACGCCTTAAGCCCTGGCACTCGCCGTAACGATACAGGCACCCCTCGCATTTTTCGGTAAAAGTATTGGGGCTAATCGCCGACTCCCAAAAGAAAAAACGAGAACCAGGGGTAACTATCAAAACTCTATCCAGGGTCAGGTCCCTGACATTTGCCTCATACCCCTTTAGGATGCACCTGGGAATGTCACGCGAGTAGACAGTTACACCAAGTTCGCGACCAACTTCAAACGCCTCAAACAGCTTGTGTTTAATGTCAGACACCTTGGGTAAGGATTCAATGTTCATGGCGTTGCCATCAGAAAGAGAGACCAGCCACAACGGAAAGGTTTCCACACCACGAGCAGCCCAAAACCGAATCATGTCAGGAATATGCTCCCAAGTATCGTTTTTCACGATTAGATCCAAGATTGGAACACGCCCTAGGGCTATCAAGTTGTCCACACCCTTTAAAACTAGATCCAGACCACCTTTTACTCCAATAATTTTTTCATAAAGCTCTGGTGTGTGAGCCTTAGCAGAGATGTGAAATCGATTAACGCCAGCTTCAACAATTTCCTTTGCATAGGCCGGATAAGAGAACATGAGGCCATTACTGGAGACCTTAACGTCGTAAAAACCACGCTCCACGCACCAGCGAACGAGTGCAAGCAGGTCAGGCCTGATGGTAGGCTCGCCCCCACCAAAGGCCACCTTGCGGATACCAAGAGAACGGGCCCTGCTGAGTTCGGCCAATGCCTCGGCAGTTGACATTTTGTGACGACGCATTTCATCAGAAACAGAACAATAATCGCACTTTACATTACACTTGTAGCCTAAAATCATATCAACCATCACGTCGTCATACGTAGAAACGTTCATGGTAGCAGTATCAGACATCAGAAGGTCCCTCCTGGAATTCAAAAAATCCCTCACAGACCACGGACCAAGCGCAACTTTTGCAGACTTCTTTTTTGTGGCGCCTGGCCCCTAAATAATCAAATAGATTGACTTCTTCGTCAGTCACAAACACCATTGTGCGCCCTAATTTCTGGACGTCACCAGCCAAAAAGGACTCGTAGCCTGGCAGTTGGCAAAACAGGCCGTTTACAACGTTGATTGCCATTTTATCGCCAAACTTATCAAGCACTTGAATCACTGGAGTCATATCTTGGCCTGGCAGCAGATTGCGCTGGGCATTTCCAAAGGGAGTCAGAAACTGGATGTTGACCTTTCTGACACCCATGCCATAAATCAATGATACCAGCGACAACAGGTGCTCCACGTTTTGGCGAACTACAGTAACGTTTACCGCGAAATCCTGGCCAATGCCAAGATTATTAAGGCAGTTTTGGATACCATGAATAGTTTCATCAAAGCTGCCCGGAACGCCGGTCAAAAGGTCGTGGAGCTGCGCAGTATCCCCATGCAGCGAAATCGACATGCTGGTGATGCCAGTGGCCAGCAGTTGCCTTGCCTCGGCCGGGTCCTTCAACCTTCTGCCGTTGGTAGTCACATTGATTCGGCGGTAACCAAGTTCCTTGGCATATTCAAGGGTTTTATACAAATCTGGGTGCAAGGTCGGCTCCCCACCGTCGATATCAAGCGCCTCGATTCCCTTGGCGCGATGTTCCTTTAAGATTTCTTGCAACCTTGGAAATGAAATTCCCTTGCGCACCCTGTTTCCTACGGCACAAAAAAGACAGTGGTTGATGCACTCATAGGTAATGTTAATGATGACTTTGCGCTGAGAGGCGGCATGAAGCTTCAGATCCAGTGCCCCTTTTGCCTTTTGTAACCAGCCATCTGGAATACCTGGCGGCACAAACGACGGCTCATGCTGGAATCTGGCCCCACCATCTGCATTAAAAGGCAAGCCCAACTCTTGGCACATTGTCCACAGCTTTGTCCCAGGCAAGGGTGTCGCATATTGAACAGCCGGAAAAGCTTCATACTTTTCAAACAGTTCCCAGGCCATCTCCAAAGTGGCGTTAACGTCAGCAGGCGTTTCCCATGGAAAACCAATGATGTAATGGACCATCACAGGGATGCCAGCCTCCAAGGCCCATTTTGCCGCCTGAGCAACGGCCGCAGGATTCTGACGCTTTCCAATTGGGCCCTCTAGTTGCTCGGCGTTTGCACTTTCAGCGCTCAGCGACAACACCGAAATTCGGCCTTTCATCAGGTCGATAATCTCTTTTGTCAGCCTGTCTGCCCTTAGCCCGTTTGGAAATTCATATAATAAATTCAATTTGTTTAACTCGACCAACATGGCAGCAAAATCAGGTCTTGCATTGGCTACGTCGTCCATTACAAACAGTTTTTTCGCCCCAAAACCTTTGGCCAACAGATAGGCCCAGCTTTTTATCTGGTCAATTGGCGGATAGAAGAACTGCTTTTTGCCCGAAACCCGCCATCCTGGGTTAGAGGAACAAAACACGCAACGATGAGGACAGCCAAATGATGTTAGTAATGGTCTAGTTGCAGCATCAATGCCGAAGGTGTTAACCAGATTCCCATCTGCAAACACCCGCCACAAAAAGGCTCCATAGTGTCGAACATCGATCAGTTCAAAGGCTGGAAAAGCAGCGTCTGCACCAAGATTTGGTGATTCTAGTACTGCCCTACTCCCCTTTAATTCAACCAAACGCTCAGGGGCCGACATGTAATCGTCACCGCCGTATTTAATGATAGCGTCAAGCTCAGGAAGGGACTGCAGAGCCTTTGTTGCGTCGTAGTCGATGTAATGCATACCACCAATGTGACAGTCACAACCAACTATAGCTGCCTGGGGATAGCACTTGCGCAATTCCGAGACCAGTAAAACTGTTGACTGGTCAGGCTGCCAAGCTGTCAAAAATGGTGAAAACCCAACAACGACAGAGTCAAATGTTTCGTGGGGAAGAGCATTTAGAACTGAGGCCAAAGAGGCACCAAACCAGCGTCCTTGCTGATGTGGTCCTGCCAAAGAATCCTTCATAGCAAAGGAGTCCACTACAGATACAACGGCACTTGCTTTAAGGGCCTTACCTGCGGCTGCCAGCAGACCATAGTTTGCGAACCAAGGGTAATCAATGAAGTCCCAGTTGGTTACTAAGGGGGGATTAATAAAAAGCACGCGAGTGGAAGTCACCTTGGCCTCTTACAGCAAACCGAATGCATTCTAGCGACCAGCCGAGATCATGGCAATTTATAATCAGATATTTGGGGGATTAGACTATGGAAATTACATCAGAACGTAAGCGGCCAGGCCTACACTAGCCAAAACCCCCAAGGTGACTATCAGCATGACGGCCCACCTTGGCATGCCCTTTGGCTTTGACTCGGCCATTTTGAACTCGAACTGCTGTGTTGTAGTCCTTTTAGCAGGCAAAGGCACCTTGATTTCGTCAGTGGAAGCACCCGAAATTGGCAGTCCCATCTCCATCCGGTCACGCTTTACAGGGTCCATCATTGAGCCGCCAGATATCGCGCCCCCATCAAGAGTTTTAATCATTGACTGGGACGGACGGCGTCCACGTTTGATCTCTTTCAAGACCTCATCAAGAGACGCCCAAGGACCACCTGCGTGAGACACATGATAAGGGACCGGGTTATCCAAAACAGCAGACCAAGCAACGACCAAATCGGACGATGGAAACTCCAAAACTAGGCCAGAGGGGGAACGAACTACCCAACCCTCTGGATTGTTTAGGATGGGTGCGGCCACATCCGGCGGCAATTCAGGCGCCAAAGTCGGCCCATCAGCAGGTTCGTCAAGTGGTGGCTCGTTCGGAAGTGGGGGCGTAGCAGCGAATGACTGGCCCGAACCAGAGGACCGACGTCCACCAAAGGCCTGCATTGGTCGCTTAAAAGCCATACCAGAAGAATAAGGCCTGCGGCTATCATCGACCTCTTGCTGTTGCTCTGGACGTTGTTCACTGTTCACTACGAACTCAAACTTATCTTGGCGAATCCAGCGCTGCTCACGGTTGCACAAGGGGCAAACCAGCGAGCGTCTACCAGCTGGATCCGCATCTGCAGCAGAAAATGTTCCGGTACAACTAAGACAAGTTAATTCCATTAAAAGGCCTCACAAAGGCGGCGGGATGTTATCACTTTGGCCCCCTCAGATCAAGCGCCAAGCCCAAAATCACCACGCCCATGCCCCCTGACCCTGTCCTTGTCCCTGACCCTGTCCCTGCCCCTGACCCTGTCCCTGCCCCTGACCCTGACCCTGTCCTTACTTCTTCCAAGCTTCCTTGATCGCAACACTAACAAAAGCCGGTGTGGACTCCCAGAACACTATGCGCTGGGTCGGGTGAGCAATGACTTCTACAGGAATCTCATTCCCACCAGTGAAGTCACCAGACAGCGTTACAACGATTTTAACGCAACCCGGCAAATCACCCCACGGAGCTTCATAAACGTAGTCATAGGACTCAACCTTGATGGTGTAGGACACCCCTACCCCTTCGCCCTCTTCGTGGTCCCTGAACTTCCCTATCATGGTGGTGTCAACCTTGGTCGACTCCCCGGCAGCTTGGTCAAGCGGAAGCACTATTGGCTCTGTGAAGTATTCAACTTGGCCCACACCCGCTTCATAATCAGACGAATACACCTCAACGCCCTTGGCACGTGCCACCCAAGGCTCACTCAGGTCGACATAGATGGCCATCCCATCCTTGCCAGGCTCAAGATCACCAACGACGATCTGAGACCAAGTTCCACCTTTCCATTCGACGTTATGAAAAAGCCGTGCGGTAAGATCAAACTCATCGGGACCATACGGAACAATGTGATAAAGAGCGGTCTCATCCTCACCAGGTATGAAAGTTTCCCAAGCAGCACCATCCCAGTGTGGGTGGTCTTGCTCCGGCGTTTCACCATTGTCGGGCTCAGGTGTCTCACCGTTGTCCGGCTCCGGCGTTTCACCATTGTCCGGCTCCGGCGTTTCACCATTGTCCGGCTCGCTAGGCTCGTCCGTATCAGGGCGATCCGCAGATGTGTCCTGTGCCGTATCCTCGGGGTCTATCTGGTCCTGCATCATATCCCCTTTGTTCCCACCGTTATCAGTGTCTACAGCCTCATCACCGCAGGCGCTGACAAAGAGCACTAACAACGCCGCAAGACCCCAACGAAAAATCCAATTTGACCGTACTAAAGATAGCATAGCGTTCCTCCTTACAGTGGCTGATTGCTCGGCGCCAGTCTATTAGATCGTATGCAGAAGAGTCAACCCCAAAAGTCAGCAAAAACAACACCTTCATTTCTGGCCATCGTCAAGGATTTTCTAGTGTCGTCAATTTGGCCAAGTCTTAACCTTGGTGATAATGTCTAGCGGGGAGCATATCTGCCCTCAATTGTACTTGCTGAATTGGTAAATCATGGCTCGAAAAAAAACAGATACAGGCGGCTCAACAAGGACCAAAACCCCAATTCAGACGGGGCTGTTAGGTTCCCTTTTAACCATCTTTTCAGTCTTTTTGATTTTGGTTCTGGCGACTTCTTCCAGAAGTGACATGACTTTAGCCGCTAAAAGTTCGCCGGAGGAGCTGAAAAACCTATTTGGTCCGCTAGGGGCCCACATGGCCGATTTATTCCTTTGGACTATGGGGATTACAGCTTTCATGCTGGCGGCCATCTTGCTGTACATCGGTGTTAAAGCGGTCATGCTGCGTCCTGCAAAGATTACCATCGGGCCGGTCATATGGTCCGTGTTAGGCCTTTTGTCTTTTGCCACCTTGGTCGATATAACACTGCGAGATTTCACCCTTTTTGGCTATCCTCCCGCTGGCAAATTGGGAATTTGGGCTGGGCCAATCACAGAAAACCTGCTTTCCAGGACTGGCGCAATCATCGTCAGCTCTGTTATCTTTATCATTTCAATGATTTACCTGATAGGTAGTTCCTTAGGGGCGTTCCTGAGAGGGTTTGGCCGCGTAACGAAAGTAATATGTGCGCAGCTTTGGAGATTTATAAAATGGGCTGGTGCAGCGATAGGGCGTTCGATAGTTAAGGCATTCACTCCAAAGCCCAGCAAAGCCACAATTCAACCTGACGCCACCATCGACGACGACGAAACGGTTCTTGACCCAGTTGCTGAAGAAGGCCCTTGGTGGACCAAGCCAATTCCAAACGTACTTGAGTCAGCAAAAACTGAAGTGGACCAACCCATAACAGGCAGCATCAAAATTGTGCCTCCATCCACAAGCAACAATGCCGGCATGGAGTTGCTCTTTGACAAGACTGAGGTTGATGAAGCTGAACCATCCGTACAAGAACCAAAGATCGTGATTGCACACCAACCAAAGCCGCTGGTTGAGCACATAGAGGTTGAAAGGACCCTGCACTACGACCCACCACCCATCGACCTTCTTGACCCAGTTAGGGTCACGGATATATCTGTTGACAAGGAGGCCCTGAAGCGAAACGCCGAGACACTTGAGCGCAAGCTAAAGGACTACAAGGTTGAAGGCAAGGTCGTTGAAATCCATCCAGGCCCAGTTGTCACGATGTACGAGTTTTTGCCTGCGCCTGGTGTAAAAATCAGCCAGATCGCAAACCTGTCTGATGACCTGAAGATGGCGCTTGAAGCTATCAACATCAGGATTGTTGCGCCCATCCCAGGAAAAGGCGTGGTCGGAATTGAGGTTCCAAACGAGATTCGCCAAACAGTCTATCTAAGAGAGATTTTGGCATCAGAATCGTTCGCCAAAGCCAAAAGCAAGCTAACTTTGGCTCTTGGTAAGGACATCTTTGGCACACCGGTTGTGACGGATCTCTCAAGGATGCCTCACCTACTAATCGCTGGAGCCACTGGTTCCGGAAAAAGTGTGGCCGTTAACGCCTTTATTTTGAGCCTTTTAACCAAGGCAAGCCCCCAGGACATCAGAATGATCCTGGTTGACCCGAAAGTCGTTGAATTGCAGGTGTATCAGGACATTCCACATCTACTATTGCCAGTGGTCAGCGACCCAAAACAAGCGGCAGCAGCCTTGCGCTGGGCGGTAGACGAGATGGAAAGGCGCTACGAGCTCCTGGCTCAATATGGCGTACGAAACATCACCTCTTACAATCAACGAATCGACAGGATGATTAACGCAGCCCAAAGAGGTGATGGCAACAATGAATCCCAACTAGGCCTCGAACTTACTGGAATGACAGTTGTTGACAAGACAACCGTCGATGGCGGGCTTGAAAACCTGGAGCGTTTACCGTTCATTGTGATTGTTCTGGACGAATTTGCAGACCTTATGTCGGTCGCATCAAAGGAAGTTGAAACTGCCGTCACTAGGTTGGCGCAAAAGGCGCGTGCCGCTGGGATTCACTTGATTATGGCCACCCAGCGCCCATCAAGAGAGGTCATAACAGGGCTGATTAAGGCGAACTTCCCATCGAGAATTGGCTTCAGTGTTTCATCCAAAATTGACTCCAGGATCATCTTGGATCAGTCGGGAGCAGAGGCCCTCCTTGGCTTGGGTGACATGCTGTTTTTGCAACCAGGGTCGTCATTGGTCACCAGAATTCACGGACCATTTGTTTCAGATGACGAAGTTACTAGGGTTACCGAGCACTTGAAACGGCAAGGAAAACCGGACTATCACATGGAAATTTTGGATGACCTTGAGGAAGAGACAAGCGACAACACAATCGGAGCTGATGAAGACGAGCTTTTAAACGAGGCCCAGGATATTGTCCTATCAACGGGACGGGCCAGCATTTCCTTCCTACAGCGAAGGCTGAACATTGGCTTTAATCGCGCCGCAAGAATCATGGAACAGCTTGAAGAACGTAAGGTAGTTGGACCACAGGGTGTCAGAGGGGAAAGGGAAGTAATAAGGTAGCAAACCTGTCTCAGTCCGCTGGAAGCATTGCCCGCACCTTTTCGACAGCCTCAAAAACCTTGGCGCCAGTCTCCTTTCCAAGGCTCATCGTGCGCTCGTAGGTGTACTTTCTGGCATCCCACTCGGAATCCAGAATGATGTACCCATTTTCGTCATTACCAAGGGCAACTGTGAACTTCACAGGGGCATCAGAGGTGGCGTCAATAGCTGCAACCAGAGGAGGCGTAGGCTCGCCTGGCACTGAAACTAGGTCCTGCAGGGTCTTGCCGTCCGCTTTCAAGCGCATCCCAACTGTTTCAGTGGTGATGTAGGTTTTACCTTTTCGCCATTCAGTCTTTCGATTAAGCATTCCTCGGTTGCCCATATAATTGAAGACCCAATTGTCCTGCTGCATCTCGAATTTGTGTTTAGCCTGGTGAATTTCGATACCGGCAGGCCCTAGTTTTTCGCCTTCCTGGTTTAGCGCATCCAAAACCGCAGCGGCCAACCCATTTCCAACACGATTCATAACTTCGATGCGCTCATCGATGGTCATGTGCTTCTTGTAAACGACGTCGATATCAGGATCTAGTGCCATTTTTTCATCACCTGGATTAGTTGTGACCAACCCACCAAGAGCACCTTCAACAAAAAGCGGTACCCCACCCCACTCCGCCATCATCTTCTGGAAGTAAACTCCAGCCCAATCAGCTGAAATCTGGTTGTCATTCCACAGAGCTTCAACGTGACATCCCCAGTTGGCAACTGTCGCGATTGGCTTTCCAGACTCATCATCAAAGGCCATGATTCTGACAACGTCGTCCTTTTCGTCACGAACCTGAGGATGAATGTTTATGGACAAGGACGGGTCAACTTGGGCAGTAAGGGCCCTGACGGTCGCTGGCTTGGCATCTAAGGCCGCCAGATCGATGGCTTGGGCGATTTTATACTTCAGGGTCTCCATGTAGTTTGGACAGGTCCCTGAGCATAACGGCAAAAAGCCAGCAGATTTACCCCAGTAACCAAGGGTGTCAGGTGTGACGTGATTGTGCATTGAGCCAATCAGGATACTGTTGTGGTGGACGTCAGTCGCCAACGGAATCACTTCCTTGATGTAGTCTCGCAACAAACCGATGGTGTTTACTGCCACCAGCACAAACGGCTTGCGACCATCATCAAGGTACAGCGCGTGAACGTGAATCGGATCACGCACACCAACGCTCTTGCGGCCCATATCAAACCCACCCATCCACACCGGATATTCAGGGGTGATATCAACCATGGCGGCGCCAGCATAGAGCTTGCCAGAACCTGCAAGTTTTTCATGCACCTGATCCATTGCCTTTGAAGTCTCAGGCAGATTTAAAGCTGATTTATTAGCCTTCATTGGTCCACAACACCCCACATTAAATAGCATTAAAGCAGCCGCTGTCATTAAAAAACATAGCCTCATATTTGATCCTCCTTGCCCCAAGACATCCGCCAAAAGCGGCAATACATGGGGAAGATACTCCGCAACGTTAGTGTCTGTCCACTCAAAATCACCGCCTAACTGATGTCCAATACTAATGTACGGCTTCACATATACAGGGTGTCTTCGCCCATTTGGGTGAAAATTTATCTAGTTGCATTGAGCATCAAATTGAGGAAGGCAAGGTAGCCAACAGCAAATCATCCTTTTCCAACGGTTCATGTATGGCCTATTCGCAATTGAAGCGGCGATTTTGAGTAAATCTGCTACAATCCCAGCCGCACCTCGTTTTGGAGCATAGAAAATGGCTGCGCAACTGGTTTTGGCATCGGAATCACCAAGGCGGCGAGAACTGCTTGAGCGAGTTGGCTTTTCAGTCAAGCCTATGCCTGCAAATGTGGATGAGACCCCTTTGCCTGGTGAGAATGCTGAAACTTACGTTAAGCGTCTCGCCAGATTGAAGGTGATGTCTGTGGCGACCAGAATCCAACAGACGCTTTATCCTGATGTGGAACACGGCCGTCTTCCCAGAGGTGCCACGGTGCGTGATGCGCCACTAAGATGGGTCCTTGCTGCAGACACGGTTGTTGTCCAAGGCAACGATGTTTTGGGAAAACCGTTTGACCACGATGAAGCCGTTTACATGCTGCAGCAGCTCCAAGGAAATGAGCATTATGTTGTTACGGCCTTTTGCCTTTATGACATGCGAAAAAGCAAGGAAGGAACCCAAGCGGTAACCACCTTGGTGCGTATGAAGCAGATGACCCTGAACGAGATTGAAAAGTACCTGGCCGTTGGCGAATCCATGGATAAGGCTGGGGCATATGCGATCCAAGGGGTTGGCTCATATCTTATTGACTCGCTAGTTGGGTCCTATACAAACGTGGTGGGCTTACCTCTGTGCCAAGTCGTTGAGATGATGCAAGAAATGGGCGCGGATGACATCTTGCCCTTTATGTAGATTTCCACCACCTTCAAGCTTCTTAGGAGCAGTTTTTGTTGTCCACAGATATAACCACCAGATTAAGCGCAATCAGGCAACGCATCGCCCAAGCATGTCACCGCTGCGGACGCGACCCGGCAAGCATCCGTCTGATCGGAGTCTCCAAAACTCGTGATGCTGACGAGATAATTGCCGCCTACAGAGCTGGCCTGGTCGATTTTGGCGAAAACTACGCGCAAGAGCTTGTGGCGAAAGCCAAATTAGTGGCCGACGCAAATATTGCCCCGCGATGGCACTTTTTGGGCGGGCTGCAGACAAACAAAGTCCGCTCCTTAATTCCAGTCGTTTCAGGCATTCAAACGGTTGACCGTCCATCCCTGATTAAGGAACTGGCCAAACGCGCAACCCAACCCCTTGAAGTATTTGTGGAAGTAAACGTTGGTGATGAGCAGCAAAAGGCTGGCTGCCACCCCAAAGAAGCGGCCGACTTATGTCGCCGGATCTTGGAGGTTCCCAATCTTAAACTTGTCGGATTGATGTGTGTCCCACCAATTGCAAACACGGCTGAGGCCACACGCCCGTACTTTCGATCCCTTCGTGAAAAACGTGATGAGCTCAGGGCCAAGCTATCCATCAGCGACAACGACACATTAAGCCAATTGTCCATGGGGATGTCAGCTGACTTTGAAGTCGCCATCGAGGAAGGAGCTACGACTGTCAGGGTTGGAACCGACCTTTTTGGGCCTCGTTAGTGGGCCTAGTTGGTGGGCCTGGTTAAACAAAGTTTTTGGAGAAGCTGATGCCACGGTTGCAGCAACTTGGAAATGCAATCTTTGTGGTCTTTTTGATGGGATTTGTGTTCCTGTTGGCCCATCGTCCAAACTGGGATATAGACATCTTTTGGCATATCGCCGCAGGCAAATGGATAGTCGAAAATGGGCGACTGCCAAGTACCGACATCTTTGCTTATACCGACCCTTCAAGGGCTTGGTCTTCGTTTCAGTGGCTTTACGAAGTAATAACCTATGAACTTGATTCGCATATTGGTTTTTGGGCTGTTCGCGGCTTGCACACCGCTTTGTTCCTGGGCACTTTTGTGGCCTGGTTTTTGTTTTTAAGGCGCTATCTGCCCCAAAAAAGCCTAGTAATCGCCTTTGTCATGTTGTTGGTCGCCTTGTCGTTGGACCGCCTTAGAGTCCGCCCAGAGGCCTTTAACTTTTTCTTTCTGGCCATCCTGCTGCCCTTCATCTTTGGCGGTGCGTCAAGGGAACGAGGATTGCCAAAGTGGTGGGAATTCGTCGTCGTTGGCCTTGTAGCCGCCATCTGGGCCAATGTTCATGCTGGAGGCGCTGTCTTTTTACCAGTGGCATTCGTCGCGGTATTTGCCGGCCGTTTGCTCGGATGGTTTGTTGGCGGACGCACCCCCGAACTTTGGCACCGCATGACCTATTCATTTTGGCTTGGCCTGACCAGCGGTTTGGTCATGCTGCCAATGCCAAGCTTTCTTAGGGGGGTATGGACCGCGCACGCCATGATGGAGGTCAGCGCCCCATTAATTCCAGAATGGGCGCCACCAACTGCGTATCTGCTGTCTGAGCTTACAGGCCCCATCACTCCAAGTCATTTCATCTGTGGAACGGTCCCTTATGTGGTCCTTTTGCTGGCTGGCTTTGGCCTGATTCATCTGACATTGCAATTGGTTAGAAGGCAACAACCCACAGGTGACGTGGGGTTGATGGTGCTGGCCTTTGTAATGACCTTTATAGCGACTAGGAGCGCCAGATTTGGCTATTTGGATCTGGTCGCATTGACGGCTCTTTTTGGCTACTATCGCAATGAAATCACGTCATTTTTGAGCAAACGAAGCTTTATTGTGGTGTCCCTTTTGGTCGCGTTATTTTTGGGTTGGGCCGCCTACAATCAATCCGTCACCATCGAAAGACGCGGGCTGGCAGCTGCTATCAAGGACATGAAGCACGACAACCAGCCTGGGATTTACCCTGATGAAGCAGTCAAGGCAATGGTTAGGATGAGCCTTACTGGGCGGATATTTCATCTTTCAGCCTGGGGTGGACATCTGCTTTATCATCTGTTCCCGGACTGCAAGGTTTTTTCCGACGGACGCGGCAATTTCACGATGCGGGAACGAGACTTGATGGTTGCCGCACATCGACCATGGGAAAGGGCCCAGCGCCTGGACGAACTTTACGCTGAATACCCCTTTGATATTGTTATATTTCCACCTCCAATGTTTCCGTTAAAAGATTGGGATTACAGCAAGTGGATCTTGGTTTACACAGGACCAGACGCCGAAGTTTTCTTGCGAAACCACCCAGAAAACAAAGAAAACATCCAGCGCCTCGCTGGCTACTGGCGAATGATGGGCCTGCAGTTTGCAGACACCCTTGAAATGCAACGGGCTGTGCGTCATATGATGGCCGTAAAGATGATCCCTGACGACTTGGATGAGCAGGCAAGGTTGCAGATTGAAGGCGAAAGTCCAGAACAACAGGCAAAAGGTTGGGCACAACTTGGAATAACCAGGTTTGAAGCCGGTTTGTGGGAAACTGCCAGCCGCCCCCTTTCCAAGGCATTGGCGCTTAATGTACGCAACGATACAACCGCCCTGTATCTGGTTTGGTCTTTAACGCTGCAAGGCAAACAAATCGAAGCAAGGCAGGCCATCTGGGATTTCTTCATAAAAAAAGAGGTCCAGGCAAAAACCAACCAAGGCCCGCTAAATGCCTCAGGCCATGGAGTTTTTGAACTGCTCGCCAATCGATTGGGAATCACCCAGTGACTTGATTAAACTGGCTTTGACGTGCCAATATAGTGCCTAGCCTGAATTTTGGGCTCATTCTTTGAACAAGGAGTTAATTATGGCGAAACTGTTGGATACCGTTTTATTACTTGCATTACCAGCTTCTGGCAAATCCGAAGTGCGTACCTTCCTAGCAAACCAAACGCCGGAAGTCTATAAAAATGATTTTCACATGGGCCCAACCGTTCAATTGGACGACTATCCTTATGTTCACACCATGAGGCGAATCGATGAGGTTTTGACTGGAGCCGGGGAAAAAGGGATGTTTTTCCAGGCCAACGACCGCCCCTTTGCCCAACCAAAGGACTGGGGAACATTAATCAATCTACTAAACGAAGATTACGAGCAGTTGGTCACCCAAAAACCCTTTAAAGGCGATTGTGCGGCGACTCATCTGTTCGACCGGATTGATAAGGCATCTGTGGCGGCAGGACTTGAACCTAGACTCGGCCAATTACCCGCTAACCTCCAGGAATTGTTAAAAAAGGCACTTAATGAAGAATGTGCAGAACTGATCAAGAACCTGGAAGCCGAATGGACAGACCTTGATGGCAAAACTATCGTCATTGAGTTTGCCAGAGGTGGCCCTGATGGCTCTGACCTGCCCTTACCAGCACCGTTTGGGTATCAATATTCGTTGGCCCAGCTGTCAAAGAACATCCTGTCTAGGGCCAAAGTCCTTTATATCTGGGTCACCCCTGAAGAATCCAGGCGTAAAAACATTGCACGTACCGATCCAAACGATCCAGGGTCCATCTTGCATCATGGCGTCCCAGAGGCGGTCATGTTTGGAGATTATGGTCTGGACGACATGGAATACTTGGTGAACAACTCGGGTCGCCCCAACACAATCTGCATCCAGTCGGGTGATGAGAAGTTCTATCTGCCAATTGCAAGATTGGACAACCGTCACGATTTAACCAGCTTTGTGCGAAAAGAACGCGAAGACTGGCAACCAGCTGAAATTAAAGCGCTTTATGACGGCTTGAAAGAGGCGCTTGACGATTTGGCTGGCTGATCCTAAAACCACCCTCCCCTTTCAAAATCATCCAACTGACTGTCGCTTGAAACAAAGACTGGAATCACCCAAGAAAGTACTGGGAAACAAAAGGTGACAAGTGAATCAGCAGGTCTGACCAGTGTTCAAAAACCAATCCTGTAAGCCCCCACAAAGGTACCAAGGTCCACATGGTGTATCCGTTTTTTAAAACCTTGAATTTGGACTTTGCGTAATAATCCCACGGATAAAAGCCGACTACCTTTTTCAAAAACACGCCCCACAAGACTTCCATAATGGAAATCACCACCGCCCACCAACAAAAGCGAACCAACCAAAACCACTCTTTGCTGATCCCCCTACCCCACTCGTACAAAAAAAGCATGCCCAACCCGTGAAGTGGGATCATGTAAAGGCTGACAAAACCTTCCAAATACTTTTTGGGCACTCGTCGGTCGATCTTGACCGCTGAAACCCTTTCAATCCCATCAACTGCAAAAATGGTCTCTAAGGCCATACCGGTCATGCTGTAAATCAAAAACCTAAATGTCCATTGAATTGCTGTTTCCATTTGCATCTACTCTCAGCGTTTATTAGCCCAAAAGCGCAATCACAGAAGCTTTGGCTTGATATCGTCCTTTTGGCCTGAAATTCGAGGCATTAAGCGATCATACAGCCAGCAAGGCATGATTCGATTAAAGAAAGTCAAAATCTTCATCGGCCAAGGATACAAATAAACCCGTTTCTTTTTGGCGATAGCCTTGGAGATAAGGATCGACGACTTTCGGACCGGCACCATAAAAGGCATAGTGAAATCGTCGTGCTCGGTCATTGGCGTCTCGATAAACCCAGGGTGGATACACATGCTATGCACCCCATACTTGCGCAGGTCCACCCTCAGGCTCTCCATCAATCGCCCCTGCGCCGCCTTGGTCGACGAATAGGAACCGGCCTTTGGCAGCCCTCTAAAGGCGGCAAGGCTTGAAACGCCCACCAGCACACCCTGGCGCTTTTCGACCATTGACGGGATGAACGGCACAACTGTATTTGCCAATCCAATCAAGTTGATCTCAACGGTCTTTTTATGGATATCCAGGTCAAAGACATGCCCAGGATTGAGCCCGCCAACCCCGGCATTACCAATCACCAGGTCCACAAAGCCCCAGCGCTCAATCAGCTGGTCCCTGATGGCCTCCATCGCCGCTCTGTTGCTGACATCCGCAGACAAAGCCACGGCATCAACACCCATGGCTCGACACTGCGCTGCCGCCTCTTCAAGCAGTTCGCCACGCCGAGCAGCCAAGGCGACATTACAGCCCCAAGAAGCCCACAACAAAGCCAAATCCTTACCAATACCCGAGGAAGCCCCAGTAATAAGGGCAGATTTCCCCTTATAAAAATCTTTCAAAGCCATAACCCACCCCCAGTAAAAGACCAATCGTGTCAAAGAATTGACACACAGCGTCAATCCTAGCGTCAAAGACTGGTCAATGCAAGATAAAAGCAAACGCCAAATGTCACCCCCCAGCCCCCAAAACATGGCAATAGTCAGTCTTTATGATGAAATGGTGGTTTTTTGGGATGTCAGGCTGCAGATGCGAGAGTTGGGGCACCCCCGTTGGCCAACGGCGACTTCGCTGCGCTGTCGCCAGGCCACAGGGGCACAGCATCAGGGGACTTAGGGCACCGTCCTAACTAGCCGGAAGCCTATGCAGCCGATACTGTAGTTAGGCAGACTGTAGTTGCGGTAAGCTGACCTTTGGAACTTGGCGTCGCCAATGTAACAGCCTCCACGGTAAACGCGCCTACCGGTACCTGGGTCTGGTCCTAATGGGTCATTGCAGCCCTCAGAACACTCGCCGTAATAGTTAGAGTCATAATAATCATTTACCCACTCGTAAACATTACCGTGAACATCGTACAGCCCCCAGGAATTTGCTTGCAATTGTGCAACAGGATGGGGTCTATTTTCCGAGTTAAACCAATACCAACCGGCATCTGGCAGCAAAGTTCCCAATGGATCTCCCCCACCACACACACCTTCCCCTCCATCGCCAATGTTGCTGCCTATCCAATATGCAGTCGTAGTACCAGCTCGGGCGGCGTACTCCCATTCTGCCTCGGTCGGCAAACGGTAACCTTCACAATCAAGGCCTTTAAAGGTTACCGTGCATTTACTTAGCCCCTCACCCGCCTTACCTTCGCAGCCAGTCATCTCATAACAGGTGTCATAGCCCTTGGAAGTCGAAAGAGCATTCGCGTATGAAACAGCCTCAAACCAATTGACCTTTTCCACAGGGCAGTCATCACAGCCAGTGAATGTCGATGGGTCGTTGTCCATCTTCGCCCTCCACTCTGCCTGGGTCACATGGGTCTGCTTCATGTAAAACGAACTCGTAATCGTAACCGAATGAACTGGCCCTTCATGAGCCTCGCGGCATGGCTCGGTATCTGGAGACCCCATTTCAAAGCTGCCAGCCGGGATCAAACACCAGCCGCCAGCACAATTGTTAAAGAGAGGATCGATCATCACACACTCGGAGCCCTCAAAGTGATACCCATCGTCACACTCGCACGAGGCCTCATTGGAGTCGTTCACAACACAGGTACCATGCTCACCACAATCAACGCCCGAGCACGGATCAACAGTAGCAACGCAGCTGCTGCCATCCCAACGATACCCATCGTCACACTTACACGAGGCCTCATTAGAATCGTTCACAACACAAGTACCAAAGTCACCACAATCAATGCCCGAGCACGCATCAACGGTGGCAACGCAGCTGCTGCCATCCCAACGATACCCATCGTCGCACTTACACGAGGCCTCGTTGGAGTCGCCTACTACACAGGTACCAAAGTCACCACAATCAATGCCCGAGCACGCATCAACGGTGGCAACGCAGCTGCTGCCATCCCAACGATACCCATCGTCGCACTTACACGAGGCCTCGTTGGAGTCGCCTACTACACAGGTACCATGCTCACCACAGTCAACGCCCGAGCAAGGATCAAAATAATCGATACAACTGCTGCCATCCCAATAGTAACCGTCGTCGCACTTACACGAGGCCTCATTAGAATCGTTCACAACACAAGTGCCAAAGTCACCACAATCAACGCCAGAGCACGGATCGACAGCGTCACGTTCACCACAGTCACCCCCAAGACAGCTATCATTGGGCTGGCTACCACCACCACATGCAACGAAAACCACTGCAAACAAAGCCAAGGATCTTTTAAACATGAAAATCCTCCACGAAATCAGGCCCAAGCCAACGCACCGCCACGACAAAACCAGCGCTTGAACGCTCCGATTTCAAAAGCTACCCCCGACACAAAATCATGTCAATCAAAAATGACCTAAAAACATGGCGCTTCCGGCGGGGACTGGGGCAGGAACAGGGACGGGGACAGGAACAGGGACAGGAAGACGTTTGTGCTGGTCTGCAGGATTTGGAGCTAAAAAGAGGTCGAGAGGGCACCCAGCAACATGGTCCGGGGGCAATCCTGGAGGAGTGGCCAGTCGACGCTGCCGGGACCCGACGGTCACTTTTGCGACCATGCGCCGGCTCGGGCGTTGCTAAAGTGACCGTTGGGATGGCACGGCGAGCTGGCTCCCGGAAGGATGCCCCCGGACATGTTTTAAAACTGTAACGAAGAGACAAAACGCCAAAAAGAACAAACAATCAGGAACCAAAACATGCTAGTTAGCACAATCTGTAGCAGGAACAGGGGCAGGATCAGGGACAGGATCAGGGACAGGATCAAGAAGAATTAACTTTGGGGGAAGGACCAAGAATCGACTAGACGCGCTCGATGAGGCCGGCAGCGCCCATTCCACCACCGATGCACATGGACACCACACCGTACTTGCCGCCCGTCTTGATCAGATTGTGAACAACCTGAACAGACAGCTTCGCACCAGTACATCCCAGTGGGTGGCCAAGAGAAATCGCCCCACCATTCGGGTTCAGCTTGGACGGATCAACCTGGTCACCAAGCACCTTCAAGCAAGCCAAAGCCTGAGCCGCAAACGCCTCGTTCAGCTCGTAAACACTGATGTCCTTGTCCGCCAACCCAGTCTTCTTGAACAGCTTCGGAATCGCCTCCGACGGCCCCATACCCATCAACTCCGGTGGAACACCAGCCACTTGGAAGTTCACAAATCGAGCCAAAGGCTTCACGCCATAACGCTTAACCGCTTCCTCAGACATCAAAATGACAGCCGCACCACCATCAGACACCTGGGAAGAGTTACCAGCAGTCACAGTACCATTAGCCTTAAACGCTGGTTTCAGCTTGGCCAACCCAGCCATACTGGTATCAGCACGAGGCCCCTCATCAGTATCAAAGGTAATCAACTCACCCTTCTCATAGTCAAAAACCTTCAAGGGCACGATTTCATCTTTGAACTTGCCGGCCGCGATTGCCGCAGTTGACCTTTGGTTTGAGGTCAGTGCGAACTCATCCTGCATCTCACGGGTGATTCCGTATTTTTCAGCCACTAGCTCAGCAGTAATACCCATTGAAGTGTAGGCCTCTGGATAGTTAAGCATCAGATCTGGATCCGGCAGCAAGTTGTAGCCACCCATTGGAACGGTTGACATCGACTCAACACCACCGGCAACCACCACATCCATATAACCAGCAGCGATTGCCTGGGCGCCCTGCGCGATTGCCTGCAGACCAGAGCTGCAAAACCGGTTAATCGTCATACCAGGAACCGTATAAGGCATACCCGCCTTATAAACGGCAATACGACCAATGTTCATGCCCTGGCTACCCTCTGGGAATGCACAACCGATGATTACATCGTCAACATCTTCCTTTGGAAACTTGTCGGCAATCCTCGCCAAGGCTTCCTTGATAGGCTCGCCAATCAGGTTTTCTGGACGATAGGAACGTAAGGTACCTCTGTTGGCCTTACCAACGGCCGTACGAACAGCTGAAACAATGTAAACGTTTTTTGACATCTCAAAACCCCTCAATGGCCGAGACCCGCAATTCGCATGATCCCGCGCCGCAAATTGTAAGAACGGGCCCCCTGAAAGCTTTCAAGGGGCCATCAAAGAACTAGTTGCGCAGTGGCTTACCTGTCGCCAGCATGTGCTCAATACGATCTTGGGTAGCCTTTGTACCGCATAGATACAAGAAGCCTTCCTTTTCAAGGTCTAACAGGTGCTGCTCGGTAACCACAGTACCAGGCCGCACGTCACCACCAGTTAAAACCTTGGCGATCTGCTTGCCGCACACCACGTCGTGTGGAGTCGCAAAGCCGCCTGACGCAAACTGCTCAAGACCAGCCAAGAACAAGGCAGCTCCATCAGTACCAGGCATCACCAGGTAATCTGGCGGCAGCGGCGCATTGTAACCAGCCCTGTACAATCCAAGCGCAGTCTGCTTGGCGTCATAAATCAAGCGGTCGCGGTTCAAGGTGATGTTGTCCATCGGCCGCAGATAACCAAGGCTCCTGGCCTCTTCCGCCGACTTTGAAACCTTGGCGGTAGCGATGTTTTCAAACGCCTTTTGCAGCATTGGCATTCTGGAAACACCCTTCATATCACCTGGAATCCCAGCCAACATGCGGCATACCGACTCTTTACAACCACCACCAGCCGGCAAAACGCCAACGCCAACTTCGACAAGTCCCATGTACAGCTCGGCGTGGGCCTGAATGCGAGTACCATGAATGGCCACTTCGCAGCCACCACCAATCGCCATACCGTAGGGAGCGGTAACAACAGGCTTGCGGCAGTATTTCATGCGCATCGCGCCTTGCTGCAGTTGGTCAACGACTTCACCCAGCATTTCCCAGTTTTCCATCTGAGCAGCCATCAGAACCATCGCAATATTGGCTCCGGCGCTGAAATGCTCGGCATGACCACCGATGACCAAGCCGTTCCAGTTCTGCTCGACTTCATCAATGGATTCGTGAAGCATCGTGATGATGTCCTCGTCCAAAGAGTTCATCTTGGTGTGGAATTCCAGACCAGCAATGCCATCACCCAAGTCGTACAGTGTGGCGCCAAAGTTTTCCTTGACCACGCCACCAACTTCCTTGATGTCAGGCAGGAAAATGAAGGATTCAGGCTTGTCCACTTGGATATAGCTCTTGCTGGCAAAATCCCAGTAGTACTTCACGCCACCTTCACGCTTGTAGAAAGTGCCCTCAGATTGTTCCAGCATTTCATCGACCAACGCTGGGACAGTCAGCCCCATTTCCTTCATCTTTGCAACGCTGTCAGCAACGCCAATGGCATCCCACACTTCAAACGGGCCTAGCTCCCAGTTAAATCCCCACTTCATCGCGTTGTCGATGTTGACTACGTCATCAGCAATCTCGCCAATCCGCTTGGCGGTGTACGCCAAAGTGGCAGCCAGCGATTTCCACGCCAGCTCTTGGCCACGGTCCTCGCCGTTAAGCAACGTCGCCACGCGCTCGCCTGGGTCATTAACGCCCTTGGTCGCCTTGACGGAATCAAAGTTTGGTCTGGTAGTAGGAACATATTCCATCGTCTTCCAGTCCAGATACAGCGAAACGCGCTTGCCGTCTGCATCCACGTCCTTTTTGTAGAATCCACCCTTGGTCTTGCCACCAAGCCACTTGTTTTCAACCATCTTATGGATGAATTCCGGCAGTGTAAACACGTCCCGCTCGTCATCCTCAGGCAGGTTGTCATAGCAGTTGGCAGAAACATGTTTGTAGGTATCAACACCAACCAAGTCAGCCGTCTTAAACGCCGCTGAACGTGGGTGGGCCATTGGTTTTCCAAAGACCGCGTCCACTTCTTCAATGGTGTAGTCGCCTTCAATCATAAGCTGGATGGTCTTGTTGATGGCGTAAACACCGATACGGTTTGCAACAAAGTTCGGGGTGTCCTTACCAAAAACGATACCTTTACCCAAAACGTTAGTTCCAAAATCAACCCATGTATCAATGACTTCCTGATCGGTTTCAGGACCGGCCACCAATTCAAGCAGCTTCATGAAACGCACAGGGTTAAAAAAGTGCGTTACCAAAAAGTTTTGCTTAAACATTGGACCAAAGCCTTCAGTCATTGAAGCGATAGACAGACCGGAGGTATTCGAGGAGATAATGGCTCCCCACTTCATCAGTGGTTCAATTTTTTGAAACAGGGCACGCTTAATGTCCAGGTTTTCAACGACAGCCTCAATAATGATGTCGCACTCGGACAGCAGCTCAAGGTCGTCTTCAAGGTTTCCAGGAGTGATAAGCGATGCCAGCTTGCTGTGGAAAAACAGTGGTGCCGGTTTAAATTTCTTGGCAACTTCAATGCCGTTCAGGGCAAACTTGTTGCGCAGCTCTTTAATCTGTTTTTCCTCATCAGTCAGATTTGGCGGCACGATGTCAAGCAAAACGGTAGGAATCCCAGCATTTGTCAGGTGAGCCGCAATCCCGGCGCCCATAACTCCCGCCCCGAGAACCGCGGCCTTTTGAATTCTACGAGCCATAGTAGTACCTCCGATAAAAGACAAGCCTACGGTCGTCACTCAGAACTCAAATCCACTGTTTATTAAGCGGCCCTTTGAAGGCGCTGATGAACGACCGCCGCGCTACAGGAAGCATAACGCTCCAACACGCTGATGACGTCAAGGATAGCCGGGTTTTTTTGGAAAGCAAACACCTATCCAAGAAATATTTCATCCGAGTTTAAAAAGACGAATAATGTAACGAATTTGGCAGGGTTTCAGGGATCAAAATTCTGTAAAAAAGACTTCAAACCCATGGGAAGGATTATGAGCAACCAGAGGTGGCCCCGCAGTTGTTACATTTGTAACAAGAGCCCGAACGCACCATTACAAATCCGCAGGTTGGACAAGGCGGTGCGTCTTCTTGATTTTGGAACAAATTGGTCTGAAGTGGGCTTTCCCGGACCACTCCAGAAGAGGCTTCCAGGTCGACGCCAGCGTCAGTTGGAACCACATGGTCATCAGTATCTACAAACTTCAGTTCAAGCCACCTGAAAATGTAGTCCACTATGGACTTGGCATATCCAATCGCAGGGTTTCCAGAGTAGCCATTAGGTTCAAAGCGAACATGTGCAAACTTGCCAACCAGCACCTCCAAAGGCACCCCATACTGAAGCGCCAACGATATTGAGGTCGCAAACGAGTCCATCAACCCGTTGATTACACTACCCTGCTTTGCCATGGTCACAAAAATCTCGCCAGGCTTACCATCTTCATACATACCAACGGTGATATAACCATCCATCCCCGCAATGCTGAATTTGTGGGTCAATGACTGGCGCTCATCGGGCAGCCGCCGCCGCAGGGGCTGGTAAGGGTCCACCACGGGTTTTTCCGCCTTTTCGTCATCGGCCTTCTTGGTAACCACGGGCTGTGCCTTGGAGCCATCCCTGTAGATAGCAATCGCCTTCAAGCCCATTTTCCAGGCGTCCACATAGGTCTGATACACATCTTGAACCGTTGATTCCGCAGGCATATTTACAGTTTTGGAAATAGCCCCCGACAAAAACGGCTGTACAGCTGCCATCATCTTGACGTGACCACTAACACCTATGAAACGCTCACCGCGCCCAGGCTTAAAAGCGCAGTCAAACACCGCCAAATCCTCGTCCTTCAGGTGGGGGGCACCTTCGATGGTGTCAGACTCATCGACATGCTTCAAAATCTCTGAAATTTGGGAAGCATCGTAGCCAAGCCTGGCCAAAGCCGGCCCCACGGACTGATTCACGATCTTCATCAGACCGCCACCAACCAAGCTTTTGTATTTGACAATGGCCAAGTCAGGCTCAATACCCGTTGTATCACAGTCCATTTTGAATCCTATGGTTCCAGTTGGCGCCAGCAAGGTCGCCTGGGCATTGCGGAATCCATATTTTTCACCCAACTTGATAGCCCTATCCCAGGACTCCCTAGCGGCGTCATAAAGCCGAGGCTGGACATGCGACACATCTATGTCATCCATTGCGTTGCGGTGTTTTCGCATCACCTGCATCATTGGCTGGCTGTTTTTGTTGTACTCGGAAAAAGGCCCAAGCTTAGCGGCAATCAACGCGCTTTCGACATACGCCTCACCTGTCATCAAGGCCGTGATCGCCGCTGCCATGGCCCGCCCACCGTCGCTATCGTACGGAAGCCCCCAGTTCATCAACGCAGCACCAAGGTTTGCGTATCCAAGCCCAAGTGGCCTGAATTTATGGGAATTATCGCCAATAGCGGGGGTTGGATAAGACGCCTGGCTAACTATCACTTCTTGAGCCAAGATAAAAGTGCGAACAGCATGTCTGAATTTATCCGTATCAAAGCTCCCATCACCATCAACAAACTTCATCAGGTTTAAAGAAGCTAAGTTGCAGGCCGAGTTATCAATAAACATGAACTCGGAACATGGGTTTGAAGCGTTAATACGAGCAGAGTTTGGACAGGTATGCCAATCGTTTACAGTGGTATCAAATTGCATCCCAGGATCGCCACAAGCATGTGCCGCAGCTGCGATTTTTTCCATAACGTCCCTGGCCTCAAAGGTTTCCACCGCTTCGCCAGTCGTCACTGCCCTGGTTTTCCACTGCGCGTCCTCTTGGACGGCGCGCATGAATGCATCGGTAACTCGCACCGAGTTGTTGGCGTTTTGGAACTGAATCGACTCGTAAGCCTCACCACCAAAGGAGCCGTCATAACCAGCTGCAATCAGGGCATGAGCCTTTTTCTCTTCGTGCACCTTGGCATCAATAAACGCCATAATATCAGGGTGGTCCACATTTAGAATCACCATCTTTGCAGCACGACGAGTTTTTCCACCACTTTTAATGGCGCCAGCAAACGAGTCAAACCCCTTCATAAAGCTGACGGGTCCAGACGGCTGTCCACCACCTTTCAAGGCCTCCTTAGAAGAACGAATGGTGGAAAAGTTGGTCCCAGTACCAGACCCAAACTTGAACAACATCCCTTCGGTCTTGGCCAGCCCAAGGATGGACTCCATGTCGTCCTCGACGCTGTTGATAAAGCAGGCAGAACACTGTGGATGAGGCTCTACTCCAACGTTAAACCACACTGGACTGTTAAAAGTGCCATATTGGTGCAGGATCAGATAAGCCAGTTCATCCCTGAAGGCTGAAGCTTCTTCACCTTTGGCCAGATACCCGCCCTTGACTGCCCAATCAGCCAGCGTGTCGACCACACGCCCGATCAAGACCCGCACAGAGCGCTCGCGAGAAGGAGTCCCCAACGCCCCTCTGAAATACTTGGACGCGATGACGTTGGTGGCAGACTGGCTGTAGGGCTTTGGAAAATCCATGTCTTCCTGACGAAAAACATCGACTCCATTTTCCCCTGTAATTACAGCGTTGCGTTTTTCCCATTCAATGGAATTAAAAACGTCAAGCCCAGCCTTGGTAAACAGGCGTCGGATTTTCAGGTTGTCACCTGATTCACCCTTTCCAGCATCCTTGCTAACCCGTTCGACCTGTGAAACCACACTTGTCTCTTCCATGGCATCAACCTCCAGCTTTTTTGCCTCATCAACTGTGTCTTCACCCTTTAGAAAATCAGGGCCATCAAAGTCTTCACTTGCGAGTTCATCAACATCGCGGTCATTGACAGAGGAGTCTTGAAAAGGGTCCTGCTCAATCTCAGGTTCATCAAGCTCGGGCTCGTCAATCTCAGGTTTATTAACCTCTGGTTCTGGCTCTATGAAGTCAAAATCGAAACTAGTCTGTCTGTTGTCGGCCATTGCAACACCTCGCACTACAACTGCCAGTCGACTCGACACAACCATCCGCACTACGATTCGGCCATCGTGGTGTTTTTGGGGTCGAACAGGTAAATCGTAAGTGAGCTATTTGTGCCTGTCAAACTATTTTCCACTAGATGTTGTGGTTTGAAACAACCAAAACCACAATCCCTTGTTTCATTAAGCACAGTTACAATTATTTTTCTACAGGTGATTTTTCTTTAGCTTCACGTCATTTGCCAAGGATAAAAAAGCTGGATTCACCATTATTGTCAAACGCAATAGTGCAACAAAACGTGGTGTTACATAATTTTTCACCCTAAGCGTGACATTTGGATCATGGTTTTTATACAGCTTCAAGTGGCTCAACTCCTGTCAAGCGCCGAAATAGAACCCACCCGAACGTTCTTTCTCCTTGTTTTTCCGCATCTTACACACACCAGCCAAGCTTTGGCTTACTTATTGCTGATTCGACTTTCGGCTTTCGGTCTTGGTTATAGGCCTGAAAAAGGAGGGCGACATGAAAGCGATGCAACTTCTGGAAACAGTTAACTCCGAAAATACAAATGAGATCCCAGCAAAAGACATCAGATCCATTGATCTTAATGACATCGAAGGGATGCCAACTAACAGTATCGTTGCCTACTTGTCCAGAATTGGCGAAACCCCCTTGCTGACTAGGGAGCAAGAGCAAGTTTTGGCCATCGCCATTGAGGAAGGGAACTACGAAACCTTCCTTGCCTTGGTCAAAATACCCTTTTGTCGTGACCACTTGCTTGAGTTCCCCAATCGCCTGACCTCTGGGGAAGTCTCTTTGACGGACATCTCAACCCTGGAAGAAAGCAGCCACGAGGATTGGACCCCATCGTTGACGGCTGAACTTAACGATTTTTCAGCAAGAATCTCGGAAATCACAAAACAATTTCGCAAACAAAAAGACACCAAATGGCTGGCGGATGCCCTGCACGAGGCCTACGGTGAATTCAGATTTGGTGCCGGCATTGTTCGCGTGGTGATCAAAACCTTGTGGTGCCAGCTTGAGCGCATTTCAAACCTTGAGGCAAGCCCAGATCCAACTGACCGAAGCGATGCCAATGCTTATGGAACGTTCATCATTAATAGTGGCGTTCTGGCAGGGGCTGCTTCAGGCAAGGCGGCAAAAATGGTGCTTAACCTTGAAGGAGAAGAGCTGGCAAACGCAGTTCAGCAGCTGGCTGCAGCCCAGAAAAAGGCCGCGAACGCCAGAGCCAGAATGATTCGCGCCAACTTGCGCTTGGTGGTGTCAATCGCAAAGCACTACATGAATCGAGGCACCCCTCTTTTGGATCTGATTCAGGAAGGAAATATTGGCCTGATGAAGGCTGTAACTCGCTTTGATTGGCGCCTTGGACACAAATTCAGCACTTATGCCACTTGGTGGATTCGCCAGGCCATTACTAGGTCATTGGCCGAACATGGACGCACTATCAGGGTGCCTCTGCACTTGGTTGAATGCATGTCAAAGGTCCAGCGGGTTCGCCATCGCTTGGCCCATAACCGTGCAAACGCACCAACCACCGAGGAAGTGGCCAAGGCCTCAGGTTACACCGTGGAACAGGTCGAAAGGGCTGAACGAACCACCGTTCGCACCATTTCGTTGGAGCTTCCAATTGGTGATGATGACGCCCATCTTTCGGATGTTATTGAAGATCCCAACGCAGCTCAGCCATTTGAGGATGCAGTTGAAAGCGATCTAAAAACGAGCATTCGCAAGCTTCTGGCCTGCCTTACTCCCAAGGAAGAGGCCGTCATTCGGCTGCGCTTTGGGATCGGGGCATCAAAGGAACACACCCTTGAGGAAGTTGGCGCGGCTGTTGGTCTGACTCGCGAACGCGTTCGACAGATCGAAGTAAAGGCGCTTTCCCGTTTAAAAACGCCCGCTGCTTCCCGGGACTTGTGCGATTTCCTGCAGGATTGATCAGTTGTTTTAGGCCCCCTCAAAGTTGACTACTTACCCCTTTACCGCTAAATTTACGCGCTATTTTGAGGAGTCTTGAAGTGAGCGAAGGGTACGAAGCCGAACTTATCCAACAGCGCATTGAACACCTTGATGAACTGACTAAGCTGGAGAACGGAACGAGATATCCCAATGATTTTCAGCCCTCCTGTCGAATTGGCGAGGCCTTGGCTATCGCGAACGAACATGAGGACATAGGAAGCCAGGAAATACACGTACAGGTCGCTGGGCGTGCGATTTCCAAGAATTCCTTTGGTAAGGCTGTTTTTATTAAATTGCGCGACCAGACCGGCACCATCCAGGCGTATTTTCGCCAAAATGACCTTCCAGAGCTGCTCTTTTCGCGTCTGAAGTTGACAGACATTGGTGACATCGTTGGTGTCGCTGGAACTCTGTTTAGAACCAGAACAGGCGAGATAACCGTAAAAGTCAGCGATTATAGAGTGCTTTCAAAGAGTCAAAGGCCGCTTCCTGAAAAGTGGCATGGCTTGAAGGACCAGGAGCTGCGTCAAAGGATGCGCTATGTGGACCTGATAGTTAACGAAGAATCGCGACAGGTGTTTATCACAAGATCCAAAATAATTAAGTATATTCGCGACTTTATGGACTCGCGGGGCTTTATGGAAGTGGAAACACCCATGATGCATCCAGTTTTGGGTGGCGCCAACGCTAGGCCCTTTAAGACGCATCACAACGCCCTTGATATGAGCCTTTATCTGCGCATTGCGCCTGAGCTTTATCTGAAACGCCTTGTGGTTGGTGGCTTTGATCGCGTGTATGAAATCAATCGAAATTTCAGAAACGAAGGGATTAGCAATCGCCATAACCCAGAATTCACCATGATCGAATTCTACTGGGCCTATGCTACTTATCTGGATTTGATGGACCTTACAGAAGAACTGTTTAGGGGGCTGGTAAAGGATATCGTTGGAGCTGAAACCGTTACATTTAGAGGGCATGAGATCGATTTTGCGCCTTCGTTTAGGAGGCTTTCTGTACTTGATGGTCTGCGTCAGTATGCAGGCTACGAAGAGGCAGATTTTAACGATCCGGTAAGAGCGGCAAAAAAGGCGAGGCAATATCGCGTCCCAAAGGAAGTAATTGAAACAATTCAAAAAACCCATGCTGGCGGCAATGACCGTGACCACGCCTTGGAGCTTGCGATGCACGTCTTTGAAGAGGTTGTGGAACCGCACTTGATTCAGCCTACCTTCGTCACCGATTTCCCAGCAGTAGTTTCACCGTTGTCCAGGCGAAAGGACTCCGACCCAAGCCTTGTTGATAGATTCGAGTTTTATATTGCTAACGCCGAGTTTGGAAACGCCTTCTCCGAGTTAAACGACCCCCAGGACCAGGCTCAGCGATTCAGGGATCAGCTTGCAGCCAAGGCCGCTGGTGATGCAGAGGCGATGGAGTTTGATGAAGACTACATTCGGGCCCTTGAATATGGCCTGCCACCAACGGCCGGGGAAGGTCTTGGTATCGACAGGATAGTTATGTTGCTGACTAGCCGTGACAACATCCGAGACGTGATTTTATTTCCGTTACTGCGCCCAGAGGGATAGTTGACCCAAGGGCATCAGGAGTATTTTGGAAGCTATCTGGGCGCTATTGCTACCTATTGTGCAGCTTATGGCTGTGATCGCCATAGCCATTGCACTGGTATCGATGCTGGTTGGCCTGCTGGTGGCATTGCTGAAGCGATACTCATCTCGGCACATTCTGGCCAACTACTCGCTTATGGTTGCCCTGCGTATCCTTTTGGGGTTTACCTCTGAAAAACCGACGCTTAGAGAGCGGCTGATTCCTGTTTCCGCCCAAAACTTCATCGCTATGGTTGGAACCGCCATTGGAGTTTGGGCGTTAATAGTCGTTTTGTCAGTAATGGCCGGTTTTGAGGCTGATTTAAAAGGGAAAATTGTCAGACACAGCCCCCATATAACGGTGATCCCGACGCTGGATATGGCATCCGCCAGTGGCGATGAACAGATGTTGAGCGGCCTTGTGACCGAGTTGTCGAAGATTCCGAACGTGACAGCTGTTGAAGCCTTTATAGAAGGCGACGCCATGGTCACCTCGTTTCTGAGCATGAGTCCAGGAATGACAATCAGAGGGCTTAAGCCGCAAGATTCCTTGGAGAACTCGTGGTTGGGCGATTCCACAACGCCAGCATCATTAAAGGCATTGGCTAATCCTGTATACGCGATGTCTGACCGCGAGCTTGGCTTTAAGGGGCTTGAAAGGGCCGACAGTATCCTTCGCCGACCTGCGGTTGATGGCAATCAAGAGGCTGTGAAAGGCGACGAAACCCAGAACGATGACCCTGAAGACGTTGATGATGAAGACGAAGACACAATGCCTGAAATCACCGCCAAAGAGGCCCCAGGACGAGTGCTGCCAGGCATCTTATTAGGAGCGGAACTTGCCAATAGCCTAGGAACAGCCGTTGGTGATGAGGTGACAGTTATAGTCCCAGATGGGGATGTGGGGCCGACAGGCGTGCGGCCAAGGACCAGGACTTACCGAATTTCAGGCACTTTTGTAAGCGGTATGTATGAACACGACCTAAAAACCGCCTATATAAACTATGAGGAAGCCAAGAACCTGTTTTTGCTTGGGTCTGCGAACCGAGTGGCGCTTATGCTCAAAGATATTGACCACCTGGATAAAGTGGCCCCAGTCGCCAAAACAACTGTAAAACAAACTACAGGTGGTGAAATCCGCACAGTGGCTCAGGTCAATAAATCGCTGTTTTCAGCATTGATGATCGAAAAAATCGCGATGTTCTTGGTTTTAGGGCTGGTAATTTTGGTTGCCGCATTGAATATTTTTGCTTCTTTGATCCTGATAACCATGGAAAAAACGCGTGATATCGCGGTATTAAGAAGCATTGGGGCTACCAGCAAAGGGGTCAAGAGGATATTTTTGGCCCTTGGCAGCGTTATTGGGGTAGTGGGAATAATTTCCGGCTTAATTCTGGGTTTGGGGACCTGTGCATACATTTATTGGGTTGGCATATCGCTACCTTCGGCCTACTATCTGCGCGAACTTCCGGTGGCAGTACAACCCCTGGACGTTGTTTTAGTGGTCGTGGCCGCGATGCTTGCCGGCCTGCTTGCAACTTTGTATCCAGCTAGCTCGGCCACATCCAAGGCCCCTTCGGAGGGATTGCGCAATGACTGACAGCACGGGCCATCAAACTTTGGCCAGCGAGCTTTTGTTGTCCGCGAAATCATTGGAGAAATCCTATACCCATGGGGGAAGGCTGATCCAGGTACTTCGAGGCCTAGACATGGATCTAGCTGCAGGTGAACGTGTTGCTATTTTAGGCAAATCAGGTGTTGGGAAATCCACACTATTGCACATACTGGGAACTTTGGATCGCCCTGACAGCGGCTCGATTGAGTTCGCGGGTGAGAATGTTTTTGACATGGATGAAGGAAGGCTTGCGGCCTTTAGAAACAAGCACATGGGCTTTGTTTTTCAGTTTCATCACCTGTTACCAGAATTCTCGGCATTGGAAAACGTGATGATTCCGGCCATAATCGGCGGTCTTTCCCGACGGGAGGCTGAATCTAGGGCGGCCTCTTTGTTGACGGAAGTTGGTTTGGAGGCGCGAGGCGCTCACCGGCCTTCAGAGTTGTCGGGAGGAGAACAACAGCGCGTAGCTTTGGCCCGTGCGCTTGTTATGAGGCCCAGACTGATCCTGGCTGACGAGCCTACTGGAAACCTTGACGATTCTACCAGCGAGGAGGTGCACAACCTTTTTGCTGATTTGAACAATAGGTTTGGAGTGGCCTTTGTGGTGGCTACCCATAACCGCAGGCTGGCAGCTTTAATGGACAGGGTGTTGCGCCTGGAAGATGGGATATTGCATCCCGCGGAGGCTGAAGTTTGAGATTAGCTCAAACCATTGTGACAGTAGTTTTGATCGCTTTGATTTCTGGGACCGCAAGCGCCCAGGTGCCTGATTCAAACGACGCTCAACAAGTCAGCGACTTGCCAACGGGCGTTCAAGACCCAGTCATCGATGAAGTCAGGTTTTCGGGGCTGGTTCGAATCGATTTGGCTACTGCGACAGCGCGTGTTGGCTCCAAAAGCGGCGCAAAGCTTGATAGAGACCAAGTTTCCAAGGACATAAAACGGCTTTTTGCAACTTCCGCTTTCGAAGACGTCCAGGCGTGGTTGGTACGTGAAACAACATCTCGTGGCGACCAAGTACTGGTGCTTGTGTATCGGGTTGTTGAACGACCAGCCATTGAAAGTATCAAAGTCGAGGGGGCAAAAGAAGTAAAAGAAGAGGATGTACGAAAGAAAATCATGGTTCGTACGGCATCCATTCTCGATGTGAACCGGATCAGGCAGTCTGTGGACGCTATCCGGGAACATTACGTTGAACAGGGCTTTTTCTTGGCGGAAGTCGACTACAAGCTGGTTACTAGGCCTGAAAACATGGTTGACGTGGTGTTTACCATCCGCGAACACGCCAAGGTAAAGATCCAACGTGTTGAATTTATTGGCAACAACAACATTCCTTCAAAAGAGCTAAAAAAAATCATTGGAACCCAGGAAGGGTCGCTTCTGTCGTTTTTGACAGGCAGAGGCACTTTTGCCCAAGAAATGTTTGAACAGGATCTGCAACGCCTTGAATTTTATTACAACACCAAGGGTTTCGCAGAAGTCCGCTTTGAGCAACCAATAGTGTCGCTCTCAAGAGACCGCAAGTTCATCCAGATCGTGATAACTGTTCACGAAGGTCCACAATACAAAGTTGGGGAAGTAAGTGTCGAAGGCGACCTGCTCTTTCCTAAAGAAGAGTTGATGAAGGGGTTGGCCTTAAAATCAGGCGAAATCTTTAACGCAATGAATGTCCAAAAAGATGCAATGGCGTTGAGCGACAAGTACAAGGACTTGGGCTATGCATTTGCAACTGTTGGAAACGCGACTAATTTCCGGCGCGATGAGCTTTTGTTGGATTTCACCTACGTGTTGCAAAAGGGCGAAAAGGCTCGCTTTGGACGCATCGAAATCATCGGAAATGAAGGCACTAGGGACTGGACCATCCGGCGGGAAATGCGGATTTATGAGGGCGACCTCTATAACGAGACCAAGCTTAGGGCAAGCGAGGCCAGAATCAGGCGCCTTGGGTTTTTCGAAAAGGTGGAGATTCGCCCAAAAGCAACGTCCAGGCCTGATGAAGTCGACGTTATCGTTGAGGTCAAGGAGCGCCAGACTGGTGCATTTAGCGTCGGAGCTGGATTTAGCTCGGTCGAAAACTTCTTGTTCCAGGCTCAAATTAACAAACAAAACTTTTTGGGGCGTGGCCAAAACATTCGCCTAGAGGCCACCTTGTCCAGTTTGATGCGTTATTTTGTCTTGTCCTTTGATGAGCCCTACCTGTTTGACACCAACTGGACCTTTGGTTTTTCAGCCTTTAATACCGACTTGGCGTACTACAACTTCTCTCAGGCTTCAACCGGTTTGGACCTGACTTTTGGGCGCCGTTTCCTGGATGATTTCTCGGTTTCCGCGACTTATCGCCTGGAAACCGTAAAAGTTAGGGCTGGTGGCCAGGAAGGGGTTGCCGACGTTCCAATCGCCAACCTTGACTTGGATGGGCTTACCAGCAGTTTGTCCACCGCGTTTATGTATGACAGTCGTGATGACCGAATGTTCCCAACTAGGGGAAATGTCACCAGTTTAAGCCTTGAATGGGCAGGCTCTCAGATCGGGTCCGACTTTGACTTCATTCGGATGCAGGTCAGGTCTCGCCAATACTTCCCGTTGATTTGGGGTGCCGTGGCCAAGATAGCTGGAAGCTGGGGTTATATACTTAGCCCAACTGGAAAACCTGTGCCGATCTTCGAGCGCTTCCAAGTTGGCGGTATCTTTACAGTTCGAGGATTTGAAAGGGCGTCCTTAGGGCCTTCGATTCCAGTTGGTTCCGCCAGAGATCCAAACGCCAATCCCACTTCATTTAAGATTGGCGGTGCCCAACAGCTGATTTTCAACTTTGAAATTGAGTTTCCAATCTTCCAGCAAATCGGGGTCAGAGGTGTGGTATTCTTTGACGCCGGCAACGCCTATGATGACGGCGAGTGGCCAAACCCACTAAAGATGCGAACATCCGCCGGGCTTGGAATCAGATGGTTTTCACCTATCGGCCCACTAAGATTCGAGTGGGGCTTCCCATTGAAGCGTTTAAAGGGTGAGCCGCCGGTAGTATTTGAATTCAATATCGGAACTTTCTAGCGAACGTTCCTGCGACCCTGTAAACGCAGTGTACGCGACTAGGGTGTTTTTAAGAGGTTGACGTGAGGATATTTGTTACTAACGACGATGGGGTTTTGTCGCCAGGGCTTGAAAGCTTGGCAAAAGTGGCCCAAAGATATGGAGAAGTTTACATAGTGGCCCCAGATATCGAGCGAAGCGGGGTCTCTCATGCGATTACTTTGACACATCCACTGCGAGCCCAAGAGATTCGTAAAAATATGTGGGCTTTAACTGGAACTCCAACTGATTGCGTGTTTATTGGCTTGAATCACTTGCTTCCCCATCGGCCAGACTTGGTGCTGTCAGGCATAAACAGAGGCCCAAATCTGGGGGCAGACGTTTTGTACAGTGGCACTGTGGGTGGGGCCATGGAAGGGACCATGCAAAAGCTTCCGGCCGTTGCTTTCAGCCTTGTCAGCCGCAAAACATATGATTTCAAATGGTCCGAACTAATCATGGACAGGATAGTAAGGGATGTAGTTGAAAACGGGATGCCTGATGGTGTGATGCTGAACGTAAACATCCCAACACCAGAAATTAGTGAATTCAAGGGGTTCAAGTTGACTCGCCTTGGGAATCGTTTTTATTCCAACGAAGTAAACGTCAGGACGGATCCAAGGGGCGGTGAATATCTTTGGATCGGTGGCAGCAGTGTCACCATGGAAAGGACACCTGAAAGCGATACCGGTGCTGTTTATGAAGGCTACGCCTCAATAACTCCAGTTAAACCAGATATGATGGCCAACGAGGTAATGGACCAGTTGGCTAGGTTTAATAGCCTTTCAAAAGATATTTAAAAGGAGCAACAGCTATGGAAATCCAGATCAACCGTCAGGAGCTCATAACGGACGTCGCCTCCACAATCAGGGATATCCCTGATTTTCCTAAGCCTGGCATCCTGTTTAAGGACATCACAACCGTTTTAAGAGATGGGAAGCTGTACGGGCGCCTTTGCAGATACTATGCGCAACAGGTCCAAGCCGCTGGGTGTAACGTTGTTGCTGGAATTGAGGCTCGTGGCTTTTTGTTCGCGGCACCGGTGGCGGCCATGCTTGACCTGCCATTGGCGTTGATTCGCAAGCCTGGAAAGTTGCCTTGGAAGACCAAAAGTGCAAGCTACGCACTGGAATATGGAACGGACACCATTGTAATGCATGAAGATGCGGTGTTGGCCGGTGAACGAGTGGCGTTGCTTGACGACCTTTTGGCGACCGGAGGCACTGCTGGAGCTGCGGTGTCGCTGATTCAGGAGCTCGGCGGGGAGGTAGGCTTCGTGGGCTTTGTAATCGAACTGGAGTTTTTAAACGGCCGCGCTTTATTGCCAGATCTGCCAATTGACGCTTTGGTAAAGTGCTGATTTTGTTGGGGCTCTATCCGAAAATCACCATCTAAAACAACGTCTAGGGAATCATTACATCCACAGGTCTGCCAAGAGCAGCGGATGCAAAAAGAGCGTCAATAACGGCCATGTTAGCTACCGCGTCTTGAACATCCCATCTTGGCGTCTGCCTTTTAACGACCGCCTTTGCGAAGTCCAAAACTTGGGCACGATAAGCATCATCACCGTCACATTCAACGATTCTATCCTCGAACTCTATCTCCCTTTTCATAATGAACGATGAGGATTCCTCCCCAGGAAACCAGGGTTTGTCCACGATAATCGTCCCAGCTGTCCCAGACACCTGAAACTGATGGCGTTCATAGGATTCAATGCTGCTTTCTATGGTCGCTACTGCGCCATTTGGGAATTCCAAGATGCCAGTCAGCGAATCGTCAACCTGCCTGCGGCGCTCAAAGGCAAAAGCCCTTACTGGTTCTTGTCCAAACACCATTCTGGCAGCATGAACTGGATAGCAACCAACGTCCATCAAAGAACCGCCCCCAAGCCTTGCAGATGCAGCAATTGAGCTTTCATCATCTAAGCGAAAAGCAAACACAGAATGAATGGACAAAGGGTCTCCAATCTGGCCATTTTTTACGGCTTTGGTGACACACTCCCAAAGGGGGTGATACCTGTACATGAAGGCCTCAACTACAAGCAGGCCCGTTGTTTTTGCGACATCCGCCACAGCCCTAGCCTCAGACGCGGACATGGCTAAAGGTTTTTCACAAAGGACTGGCAAGCCGGCTTTTAAGGCGTTAATGGTCCATTCAGCATGCATCCTGTTTGGCAAAGGGTTGTAAATCACGTCGACTTCGCCAGACTTTAAAAGGGCTTCATATGACCCAAAGGACAGGGGAATATTGCGTTTAGAGGCCCATTGCCTGGCCTTGGCAGCGTCTCTGGATGCAATAGCTGTCACGGTTCCGCACCCAGCCTTTTTAATCCCGTTCACTATTTTGTCCGCGATACTAGCGGTCCCCAAAATACCCCACCGAAGCCTTACTATGCTTGACGCCTTGACCATAACTGCTCACCACCTGAATTATGGGCGAAAGAATGCTGCCCACCAAGGGCCTAAAAAAACTGTTCGCTACCTAGAACACCTGGTAAAACTTCAGTAATAAGCGCCTGAGCTGTCACCATCTTGGAATCATATTCCGCCCGAAGTCGCTCTATGGTCTGCACCAAAGGCGCCAAGATCTGGTCCCTATCTTGTGCGCCTTCACGAATCTGCGTCAGTCCTTCGTCAAGCCCGTGCAAGACATTTGTGAATTCCGTGGCAAGCTCGGATAGGGATTTTTCGACCTTGGTTATTTCCTCGCGCTTTAAATCAAAGCTATCTTCAGGCAGACCAGCAAGGATCTCCCAGGATTCAGGCTCATAATGTAGCGTTGACACTAAAGACAGTAGGTCCAAGCGAACCTCAACTGTTGATATCTTGGCTTTGATCGTGGAAATCAGGTCCTCAACATCGTGTCCTTCCTTAATGTAACGCCTTTTTTGACGGTGATGCCTAATCAAAGTCCTTCCAGTCATTGCCAAGGGAATCAAGGTGTTAAACCCGGCAATCCACATCCAGATGTCGGCAGGGCCTTCAAAGTACAGGTATGCAGCATGAAGTGTAGGTGCCACGATGGTCAGGATTACAACCATCCATGGAAGGCCAGGCTTGAGATAAGAATCCAAGTGATCAGGATGGACACGCCCGTGTCGAACAATAAAGAACAGAGCGATAACGTATGCTAACGTGCCAAAAACCCAAGTCATAAGCAAGGGCAGGACAAAGTAGATCAAGACTGCCACTAGTACTAAAAAAGTGACAATCAACAAGCCAAACCCTAGAAGATCATGCACTGGCGCCTCCTGGGGCTAAGTATACCCCAAAATCACCGTCAAGCCCCCTACCCCCTGTCCCT
>Ga0209407_1000572_pt1 | contig 46848 bp, 39 predicted proteins | sample AD_JPNHG3_MetaG_FD_184410 | JGI IMG/M metagenome (GOLD analysis project Ga0209407, IMG submission 184410) | Active sludge microbial communities of municipal wastewater-treating anaerobic digesters from Japan - AD_JPNHG3_MetaG (SPAdes) (version 2) | ecosystem: Engineered > Bioreactor > Anaerobic...
CGCTACATAATCTCGTTTTTGCTTGATATTACATGAAATCAGCCCCTCTGCTCTCTCAGCAAAGGGGCTTTTTCGACAGACTGACAGCTCCCTGACGGGAGCTGGCTTCTTTTCTTATCGTTATACTGCCTTTCAGTCGTGTGAATTTCGTGTGAATTCGTGTGAAAAACGCCTGTTTTTTTCTCACACGCAACTGCAAAAATGCAGTTGAAACTGTTTTCCGTAGGCAACAGAAAAGCCTGTATTTCGGTGTTTTTCTCGAAATACAGGCTTTTTATTTCTGGCGGACAGAGAGGGATTCGAATATTTGTAACGCACTGTTTTTGCCTATTTATAGCCTTTTATAATTTTCGTGTGGAATAAATGAGTGGAATAGAATTATTCTGAATGAAAACCAATTCTGCTATAGCTATTATATTTCGATTGTTGGAATATTAATTGTCCCCGCCTGTCATGTATATGCATATGTTTTGGCTATATAGCAATCGGAGCTTTATTTTGTCATTCAGTAAAGAATGTTTCTCGTTCTAACAATGCTTTTCTCATAAGACAAAGGTCAAAAACATCTATTATATCGTCCTCACACAGATCTGCTGCCTTCCAGTCAGCAAGTTCGGTATCCGGAACAGCAAGCAGCCATTTCTGAAGAAGTACAATATCTGCAACGCTGAATTCTCCGTCGCCGGTTACGTCACCTTTGATATTGACAGATGTATCCTCTATTTCCATAAATCTGAAACCATGCTTCTCTGCATAAGCCTGTGCAGTAGAATCTTTGTAACCGTATATAACTCCACCGTATCTGACATTGCTGATGACGTCGCTTTCCCTTGGATCAGCATTATCAGGTGTTTCACATATTATACATTCTGGATTCAGAATAGTTATCTTTTCAAGGCCGTAGTTCGAATAATCAATGAATCCTACTTTGGTAATCCCGCTGTCTATTATTACTTCACTTATACTGATCTGACTATATCTGATTTGATTGAATTCAACCCAAGGCCAGTAAGTCAGTTCTCCCTCACCGCTGAATTTCAGTGTTCTATCATCAATCAGCTCCCAGCTAAAGCCATCACCAAATTCACCTGTTTCCGCTGAAACTGTAATGGCATGAAGGCATATCTTATCACTGTCCATAACGACTACGTTTCCAATGATACATGCTGCGAATAACGCAGCTGTTATTTTATTTCCTTTCATGATCATATCTCCCTTAAAAGAACTTATTCCTGTATCAACTTATAAGCCGACATTTTTTTCATTCTTCCTGACATCAAAAAGCAGAATACAAACACCATACCCGTTACCGCAGCCGCCGTTATCAGTATCAGAAGCGGCTGAAGCAGCAGATTTGCATCCCGTATACCGTATCCACCGAGTATAAGCGTGAACAGCGGATTCAGCAGGAAATAGCCAAGCACAGCACCTAAAACAGAAGCTGCCAGAGTTGTGGGCATAAGCGACAGCGCCAACTGATAACGCAGCTGTTTGCTGGTGAAACCAACAGCTTTCTTTATGCCGAATTCCCGTTCTTTTCTGATAAAAACTGTTTTAATCAGAAGACGTATTACGAGTATAACAGTTGCAATGCTCAGTATTATCATTACAAATACGCCGATTGCCACAGCCAGAACAGGAGCATAATCATTGCTTCTAAGTTCCCTGTAATTATTTCTTATCCTGGTTATACCCGTCAAATGACTCTCTATCCCATCGATAACATCATCTACCTTTCTTGCATCAGCATTTTTGACTCTTACACGCAGAGAATTATATACCGTATCTATCCCTATCTCCTGAGCAGCCTTATCAGTCATATACAGCCTGCTGCTGAGCACATTCTGCTGTAAGCCTGTTACAAGGTATCTTCTGCTTTTATCTCCGTACTCAACAGCTATCTCATCGCCTACCCCAACACCGAGCTTTGCCGCAACGCTGCTTCCCACTACGACCTCGTTGTCCTTACGCATTATTTCTCCTTCATATATGCCGCAGTATACATAATCAGGATCTGTAACATATATAAGAGTAACCTCAACTCCACCTGTACTTGCTGTGACGGAATCCAGTCCATAAGCCTGCGATACTCCGTTGATACTTCTTATTTTCTCTATTAAGCTATATGCCGAGTCATATGAGTTATCTTCCGGATAAATATATATATCGGGAGAATCCCCCTGTATCATGCGCTGATAATAAGTTATGTCAACCTTTGTATTGTAATAAAGCAGACCAGCGATCATTGTAACAAACGCCACGGCAGTAATTATAAAGAAGATCGTGACATTCTGCCCCATATTCTGCATAGAGCTTTTCAGTGCAAGAAGCAGATTCAGCTCGCCTCTTGTATTACTCAATGGAAAGTGATTCTTTTTAAAGCTATTTGACTTCAGTCCGAATCTGAGAGCCGTTGCAGGATGGAGGTCCTTTATCTTTTTCGTTGAAAAATACGCTGTTCCTATCATAAAAATCACGACTACGGCAAGTACAGCAAAGCTTATTGCGGGATATAACTGCTTTTTCCATATGATGCCGCATATCTCCCTGATGAATCCCTTGTCCATAACCGGGAAAAGAACATATGAAAGAACTATGCCTGCCATAGCACCTACAGCTCCAACAATTACGTATTCCGCAGTCAGCGCAGCACGTATTTGACGAACAGTATAGCCAGCCGCGCGAAGAACCCCGATATTCACGATATCCCTGCTGATATTGTTGTTAATGGTAAAAACTATCATAATCATGCAGATCATCATGATTATCAGAGCAAATACAGCCATAAATCCCGCAAGAACATTTACGATAACGGTATAATAGCTCCTGTATTCCTCTGAAGAATAGCCGTCAATATAAAATCTTCCACCATTCTGAAGCGCTGTTTTTACATTCTGCATCACATCGCCCGTATCTGCTCCGTCTTTCGCATATAAATAAGCTATACTCATCACTCTGCTGCCGGAAAGCTCAGCAAGTTCATCGAATGAATCGCCGTCCACCAGATAAAGATTATCCATCAGCAAATACTGAAATACTCCCGCAACTGTATACTCCAGTTTTCCGTTTACTGTGTTAATGTTTATTTTATCGCCTGTATGCAGCTTTTTGACGGCTGCAGTAAATGAGGTGATGTAGATACGTCTTCCGCTCACACTGCCATCATATTCTTCAAAGCCAAGATTTTTACAGCCTGTATTGTCCCCAAACCGCTGTATGCTCCATATGTCTGTTTTTTCTTTTGAATTCCTGCTTGTCGTATACTTTATGCTCCTTATTTCGAGCATATCCTGAACAGCATATGAGACTATGTCCTTATTCTTCGCAAGAACACTTTCAACAAACTCATGGTCTGCATCAGTATATGCAAAACCGTCTGCAAGTTCCTGATCATGAGCATACTCGTCATAAAGCCGTGAATACATTGAAGCAAAAATGCCCGAATGGAGTATAAATACCGATATAACAATGATGAGCAGAAAAACCGAAAGAATGGCTTTGTCTTTGCGAAAGCCAGATTTTACCAGTTTTACCATCCCATATCCTCCAGAAACTTTCTTATTTTCTCATGCCGCTGCTTGTCTCCGCTGACATATCTTCCAGGATCACATTCTCCCATGATACCGCCGTCCTGAAGGTATATTATGCGGTTGCCGCGGAAAACTGACTTGATATCGTGAGTTACCATTACCACGGACTGCCCGGCATTGTTTATATCGGTCAGAACATCGAGTACTGCTCTGACTCCTGCACTGTTGAGAGCGCCTGTGGGCTCATCTGCAAATACAATATCAGGATCATTGATAAGAGCCCGTACAACCGCAGCTCTCTGAGCTTCGCCACCTGAGATCTGCGCTGGAAATTTACAGGTAAGCTCTTCTGAGATTCCCATTTTATCAAAAAGCAGCGTTGCCTTTGCTTTAAGCTCTTTCTGCTTCTGACCGATAAGCATACCTGTACTTATAACGTTATCCATAACACTCATACTGTCAACAAGATGTATCTGCTGAAATACAAAGCCACAATGCTTTCTGCGGAATACCGCAAGCTTGTCATCATTCATATCTGTTATGTCCACGCCATAGTAATTGACCTTGCCCAACGACGGCTTGTCCATACCCGAAAGCATATACAGCAGAGTTGATTTGCCTGCTCCCGAAGAACCGACTATCACAGTAAAATCGCCCTTGTATATCTCAAGGTCAAGGTTTTTAATTACATGCTGCTGTTTTCCACCCACCGAAAAGCTCTTGGAAAGCTTATCTGTTCTGACTATGACTTCTTTGTTTTCCATAGTACCCCCATAAAAAATAAGATCATACAGTTTTGTACCGTATGACCTTATTATATCATATTCACTTTTGGAAATCTTTGTCTGTTCTTTAATTATTCTTTAAACGAGTCTGAGCCGCAGTGATACGGTAAAGCCCTCACCGTTGTTATAACACATAAGTTCGCCGTTCATCTGCTCTATAAAATATTTAGATATATATAATCCTATACCTGAGCCATCCTTACCTGCCGCATTAGAACCACGACAGAATTTTTCCGTAATGACCTCAAGTTCCTCGTCCGGAACTCCTCCGCCTTTGTCGGATATCTCCAGAACAAAGAAATCGTTCTCAAAAAAGCTCCTAATAGTTATGTCAGTATCCGCGTACTTATACGAATTTGAGATTATATTGCCCACAGTCTGTTCAAGTCTGAGTTTATCGGCATATATAACACAGTCCTTTATATCGGCAGACTTAACCTTTTTCAGCGGATCGCTCTCTGCAATTATACGTTTAAGCTCCCGTGACGGAAGCTCCTCGGGAGACACTTCAAGCTGTTCAAGCTCTTCAAGGGCGGCATGAAACATATTTGAGATCAGTTTGTCTATCTGATCGGTCTTGCCGTTTATAGCAGCAAGTGTTTCTTTCTGTTCTGCATTTTCAGACACAAGTTCAAGATAATCCACCATAGCCTTGATAGATGAAACAGGATTCCTTATATCGTGGGAAAGCTCCGCAATAAGCTCCTTACGGCTCTTTACAGCTGCTTCCTCACGTTTCCGCGAAGCCTTCAGTTCCTCGCGCATAATATCAAAGCTCTCGGTAAAAGCACCGAATATGTTGCCTTTGTCCATTTCAAGAGGAGTATCAAGATCTCCCGCCGCAACCCTGACCGCAAAATCTTTCAGTTTGCCAAAAGGAGCAACTACTCTTTTTCTCAGAAAAATAAAATAACCTACAGAGACCACAAGCATAATACCTGCCATACAGCCTATCATCTTTGCATTTCTTATATCGTCAATGCGTTTCTGTTCTGCATAGCTGTTATGAACTATTAGCTTGCCCACAACATTTCCGTTACAGACAATGTCACGTATTATGTCATAATTTCCCGTAGCGGCAGAAACTGTATCGGATATTCCCTCCTTGGTATAACGGAGCAGCCTGCTTTCATTATCTATAACCGCATAATCAAATTTTTCACTGCTGTCGGTCAGGACAGCATTTTCAGCGGAGATGTCCTCCCATTTCTCCTCAATACTTATGAGCAGCCTGTTTATCTCCGTCGTATACTGCGGCAGTAACTTCTTTTCATCAGAGTTAAGAATATAGTAGCATATCAGGCAACTTAAGAGCGAAAAGAATAAAGCATATATTACAATAAAACTCCTTTTCAATTGTTATCCTCCAGCATAAATCCGACGCCCCATATAGTCTTGATAACAGTGGGATTTCCCGCATCGTCTTCTATTTTCTCCCTCAGATGACGAATATGAACATTCAGCGTAACATCGCTGACATAATCAGTTTCCCATACCTTTTCAAAAAACTCGTCTTTGGGAATAACGCGATTCTTGTTTTTCAGCATATACACAAGGAGTTTGAATTCCATAGCTTTCAAACCGATATTGTTGCCATTTTTGATTATTGTTGCTTTTCTCATATCAAAATCAGCATTCCCTATATGTACAAGTCCCTCATTCTCGTTTATTTCATCTGAGCTATGCTTATCCTCATACCTTTTGAGAGCAGCCTTGATCTTTGCAAGCAGAACTCCGATTGAAAAAGGCTTGCAGATATAATCGTCGCCGCCTATACTTAGCGCAAGGAGCATATCATCTTCCGCCGCTCTTGCACTTATAAAAAATATAGGCACGTCCATAGAAGTGCGAATCTCCCTGCAAAGATCAAAACCCGAGTCATTTCCGAGATTTATATCAAGAAGCACAAGAGAACAAGTATTTTTTCTCAGGAAAGTAAGAGCGTCCTGTGCATTAAGGACATACTGCGTCTCAACACCTGACATATTGAAGTATTTCGCTGTATACTCCGCAAACTCAGTCTCGTCGTCAATAACAAGTACACTTGTATGCATTTCTGTACCTTCTTTCGCTGCATTTTTAACATTATATCACAAGCAAAAAATTATTTCAAGTAACTCAGCTAATCCAATGCTTAGTCATTTCATAAAGAGCGGAATCAACGCTGCAAAATTCTTGGAGAAGTATAGCAATAGCAACCTTCATTTTTAAATGCATTTGTAAATACATATTATATGAAAAGTAACAGCTCACGCGAGGGAGCTGGCTTCTTTCAATAACGTTTATACCACCTATCGTCGTGTGAATTTCGTGTGAATTCGTGTGAAAAACGCCTGTTTATTTCTCACACGCAACTGCAAAATTGCAGTTGAAACTGTTTTCTACAGGCATGAGAAAAGCCTGTATTTCGGTGTTTTCCTCGAAATACAGGCTTTTTAATTCTGGCGGACAGAGAGGGATTCGAACTTCTATGAATTGCCCGCAAATGCCTATATTTAGCCACTTTTGAAATACCGTGTGACGGCGTGTGACTTTTTTCACGCAGTTTCAACTGCTTTATCTTCTTCATTAGTAGCCGCCGATTCGATGGCTGACATGAAGAAATCATTGATCTTATTCTGGCATTCGTTCTCCTTGGAGAACGTAGTATGTGTGTATACCGACTTCATAATGTTGTCTGTAGACCAACCTCCCAGCTTCTGGATATAGTTACTGGGAATACCGAGATCGTTAAGAGTCGTCGCGAACTCGTGACGAAGCTTGTGGAAAGTTATATTATAACCAGCCTTCTCCATGATCTTTCTGAAGTGACCGTTAATAGTCTGGTAGCTCATATTCACTATAAAGTCTGTTGGTTCCTTGTGGGGAACTTTCTTTATCAGGTCATATATATAAGGTGGCAGCAGGTTTGTGCGTGTACTCTCATAGGTCTTGTTGCAGTCCCTGAGGATATCACTGCCATCAAAATAGATCCTCGCTCTTTCGATAGAGATGGTCTTTCCGTCGGGAGAGATGTCCCTGAACTGTAGTCCTCTTACCTCGCTGACTCTAAGAGAGAGCCACATAGCCAGTAAGCACGGAAGCTCGATGTCAGTACCTATAATGAGTTTGATGACTTCACCGGCTTCGGGGATAACGATATTCTTTTTCTTCTTCTGAGGTAAAGCAATTCGCTTAGTATTAAGCTCAACGCCCTGTACTCCGAGGACGCTTTTAAGGAGCGCTACTGATTCTTTTATTGACTTATGGCTAAGTCTTGCAGCGTCCTGATTTACAGCGAACTGAACATCGTTGATAGTAAGCGCATGTATCTCAGTCATCATAATGCTCTGAAGGCGAGTATTCTTGATTATATTATAACCACGAATAGTAGCCGGAGATAATACATTATCCCGAGCGGTTATGTACTGAGTAAACGCCTGGCCTACAGTCATTGTTTTAGCATTAGCAGCTGCACCGATACTATTCTTGAATTTCAGCGCCTCAAAAATAGCTTCATCAGCTGTATCGCCTGTAAAAGACTTAACAATACGCTTTCCTGTTTCGTCCTTGCCAACTACTACCTGTACCCTATATGATCCTGAAGGTAATTGTGTTGCCTTCATTTTCTACTTCCTTTCATAAAAAAATGAAAGGCTGCTCCAATAATACTATTATAACAGCCTTTCAATAATTTGTAAAGAGGGTTTTAGAGGGCCATTAAATCATTAAGTTCCATGCCTGTCACACAAAGCAAGTTGTCGACCCGACCAAGTGTAATATGCTCTGCCGACTTGTCATATTCGTGCAGTGTACGTTCTCCTACCTGCAAATACGACGCAAGCTCAGCGTCAGAAACCTCTTTAAGCTGCTGCCAGTATCTTATTTTACACCAGATTTTGCGGTACAGCGTTATGCGTGCTGCTTTCTTTACCATATCATCACCTCCTTAATCGTATTCTGAGAGCAGCCGTAAGGCTGCTCGTCTTCTTACCAAGTTTAACAATTTATGTTTGAAGCAGGCTCAAACTCAATAGTCTTGCCTTTGAGCGTTTTTATGACATTCTCCTTGCGATAACGACTGTAGAACAGTCCATTATCGAAACAGTGACCTTTCTGAAGTGAATCTGCTTCGTGCTTATCACAACTGAAGCGATCAGCATAACGTGCAATATCATCGCCCTTTGAGCGGTATCCACGAACTCTGCCGCAGTTACCTACGACCTTTCCGAACGGAGTAGTTGGGTCAGGGTAGGACTGAGAAGCGAGGAGCATTGTTACACCGTGTTTGCCACCCTTGCGAAGCAGCGTATTGACAGCACCTTTTTCATGAAGATATAAATCCTGAGCTTCATCGATCACAACCGTATACTTCTCATAAGGATGACACTGCTTGTAGCCGTAAAGACTTTCTAGAAGTATATCAACTATTTCCGAAACTTTACCAGCTCCGTCAGCACCGGTTGAGATAACTATTATAGGTTTATCCTGAGCCTTTGCAAATTCGCCCCAGTTGTTCTTTGTATTTGGAGTGCCTCTAAGATCATCGAGAACAGTATCAATCTTGTAGAGGAGCTTTCTATGTGTATCACCCTTGGCAGGACTTTCGTCCTCTTGAATGTCCTTGCATATGTATTTAGAGATATCAAAGATAGTCATATTTGGGTTCATCTTCATGTCTCTAAGCATACGTTTTATAACATTTTTCAGTATCTGCTCTTCGTAACTGCCGAGAGTTCTGGACATCATTGTATAAATTCTCAACAAGCGATCCTTTTTATCCTTGTATGACAAGCAGCCACGCAGGTCGAGTAAATCAACAGGCAGTCCGTCCTCATAGACGTTACAAAACGAACAATACGTCTCCCTCAGTTCCTCGCCTATATGCTTGTCGATTTCCGTGGGAGTAAAACCGCCAGTCTGGTCAAATATGAGAACGACATCTGCACCCTCAACTACGACTTTCTCAACCGCTCTGTTGACTAAAGCAAACGTCTTTCCCGAGCGTGTTGCTCCGAAGTATACCTCATGGAGGTTTTCGTCCATGTCTGGGTTGAACACATATCCTGCGACTCTTGTGCCGTCTACGTTATACAGTACAGGTACGAACCCGTCAGGGTATTCGCCGACGTTGAACCAGTACTCGTTGTTGATGATATCATCGACATATGCCTTTGCCTCAACATTCAACACAGATCTCGAGTACGAGAATACCTCAGTATCCTCAAGAACTCCCGCATCGTATGCGACCTTAAGCTTGCGCTTGTTGGTGTGCTTGCCTTTGAGCAGTCCTTTTTCTTTTAGATGTTTATTCATTTTCACTGCACTCCTCGTTGATATTTTAGATATGATTACATTATTAATCGCATCATCGTTCATGTTGATGGACTTGTCCTCTTCTCTAATAAATGCAGTATTACCATCATCAGAATAACACGGAGGACCGAATTGCTTTGCTATCTTAAGCTCTCCACTAAGAATAGCACCGCTGACAGCCGACTTGAACTCGCGGCAGATAGCATCGGTCATCGTTGATCTCGATGTAGCCTTTGTTCTGAACCAGCGGATTATACCTCTCAGGTCAGAACCAGTAACAACGCCATGTCTCTTTAAGATATGAGCAGTCGCCAACGTCATCAACATAGTATCTGTGATTTCAACATTTTTGAAGTTGCTGACTATGTGACGAGCAGCTTTTATTCCGTCACGCACAAGATGCCTCGCTGTATCAGGATTATTATAGATAAATTCTTTAAAGGAATAATCATTCATTCCCGATAAACGCTGTAAAACAGGAACATTCTTTGGGACAATATCCTCGCTGCAGTTGATGTAGTAGACAGGGTATTCATCAGGAATACGTTCTGGTGTATCCGTGATAAAAACTATTATTTTGCGAGTTTTATCATCGAGACCGTTCTGACCTGTGATATCCCACATGCACTCCTTAAACGAATTATCCAGCTTATGACCTTCTTCAAATATGCCCGAATAAGTAAAAAGCACCGTAATATCGTTGGCAGATTCAAGCTCCTTTCTCACATTAGTGATATGAGCTGTAAGCGCTTGCACAACTGTCGATGTATAGTTTTTTCTCTTCGTAAGAGCTATAATCGCTTCTCTCACAGCATCATTAGTATACGAAAATGAAAATACACGATCTGGATGAAGTCCCTCTGCCTCGAACAGTGGCAGAAGAAGACTTCCAACGCGAACTGTAGTTGCAAGGTTAGCTTCCAAGCAGTTTGGCAAAGCCTTATGATAGATTGCAGCAGTATCTTCTAACGAAAGAGGGTGCGCAACCATTTTGTGACCTCTAACTTCCATGGGAAACAGTTCTTCGAAATCAACAATTACTGAGTCGGCAGAAATGTACGTTGTTACTCCATTCGGAAGTGTAACTCCTCCTGCGTGTTTTGGAATTGTAAGGAATTTTTTATTAGGACATTCGCGGAGATCGCGTAAAAAGCATTCGAATTGCTTACTCACACTAACATTTCTACCTTTGCGTGCAAAGGTTGTCTGCCTATGGAACGCCTCTTCGGTGATTTCACCATTCCTGAAGCGAAAAGGAGTTTTCTTACCTTTAAGAAAAACAAGAATATCCTCACATTTACCTACAGATATAGGATTACAAATCAATACGAACGTTACAGTTTCTTTCCAAACAAAACTGCGTTTCCCTGTTTTATTGTTGACCTCTTGATACTCAAGACTGTACTGATTTTTCACCAGTATGTTATTCTCATAGATAGGATCTGTAACCACCGAATCAGGAATAAACTCATCAGTGAAAAACTCATAACCGTTGAGATTATAAGTATCGCTTATGAGCGGAGAGGCGGAGGAGAGCTTCATCGCCTCTTTCTTGATTCCATCCTCTTGAAACTGCTTCAGAACTTCAAGCTGATACTGCTCTTTGTTTTCGCTTAATTTGATCTCAGCTTTTTCAGCAGCAAGTTCTTCAGCTTTGGCATCTAACTCAGCTTCACAAGCCTTTCGAATGTAGTGCTGTGCTTCGATATCAACACTCCAATTTCTCATTACTTCGTTAAGGCGATCCATATTTATTCCTCCTTTTATTTTCGATCGTATCCTAATTATAGAACAAACCGGAAAAAAAGTCTAAAAATTTTTGTTTTCTAAAAATCCCCTATATTACGTTAAAAGGCGCTGTGTCATATCAACACAGCGCCTTAAATAGGTGATATTTCAAAACAAAAAGTTCCAGAAAAATAAATATTTTTATATTTTAACTTTGTTATCATCTATGATGAATATTATGCAGAAAAATATTCGACCAATTTTCCCCAATGATTAAATATTATTCGTGCATTTTCTTTGGATTCTCCAAGCATTAACCGACATATCTTAGACTCGGGATTAGGATTATCAATACTTATTCCAGCCATATTTATGAGCTCTCGACTTTTTTCTGAGTCTAACCCTAATTCAATACAAATCATCATCAATGTTTTGAGTTTTGGGTAAGACTTTTTATCTAAATATCCCTTTATAATTGTATTGCTAAGATCAATATTAGCTACGAAATCATCAATGATCTTGTTTGCTTCTCGAGTATAATTACCATTTTCCTTTTTAATCTTTATTTTTGATCCAAAAAGATAATATTGAAGAGTTTCACTGAAAGAAGGCTTAACGAGAGTTTCTTCCTTCTTATCAAAACTTTCAACAATTGCTTTTAATTCTTCTGGTATTAAAGGAATATAATCGCTCAGAGTTTTTTCTTTATTTGAAAGATAATTTTGTCCTTGATAAGAAAAATCATCATACACTATTCTTTTATGTAAAAACTTAAGGCAACATTCATTAGCATGATTTCTCGCATAGTCAGAGAGAGCAAGCTGAACACCATCTTCAGTAAACTCAACATCAAGATATTTAGGATCCAGTAAGCATACAACATACCCGAGGTATATATATCGACTTGTATTAATGAGATCAGCAAAATCCTTATCCTCTCTAAGCAGTCTCTCATAATTTGCCCTGTCAATAACAAAAGTTTCATTCTGCTTTAACGAGCCCGGAGCAAATGCAAATGGGAGATATCGTTTCCCGTCAATTTCAAGACAAGTTCCATCTGCAAAGTCATATCCAAGCTGACGGAGACGTATTTTTACAACGTAAGGAGACACTTTGTACATTAATGCAATGTCATCAACTATTAATTCAGGTCTTAACCATTCAGCATATTTTTTTATAAAATCCGCATCTCGAATTTGTTCAAGCTTGATTTTAACATCATCTTCAGGCATAACAATTCGCCATGATAATTCATACGCTTGCCATTCTGCTATGCAAAGAGCTTTCTGAGAATCGTTCATGCATTCATTGTATATCGGAGGCTGAGCTTTATAATTAAGGGCATCTTCGGTATTTCCTAATAACATAAGTATTTTAAAGAACTTCTGATGAAAATTCCAGTGAATCAATTCATGACATACAGTTATAAGATATTCTCCGTCTTTTTCATCATAATATTTTCGCTTGTTGAGTATGATTGTACCGTATCTGGCTTTATTTCCGGCTAACACCAGCTTAGTACCAGTCTTATCAAGAGTGTAGATATCTATATCCGATTCTGATAAATTCAGCCTTCCAAGACAGGTATCATCAAAATCTGCATAATAGATCTTAATCGGTAAACTTCTTAAAATTATATCAAATGTTGGTGGTGTACCTGAACTGAGTTTACAGAATTCCTTGTATATACGTTCTATATCATCCGGACCTGCTTTGGGAATTAAGAACTGATCAAAAATCGACTCCTCAGGCATTTCACTTTCATCTATCTCTTTTATCACGCTAACTTTTATGTCACTTAGTTTTAACCTCAAATCACCTGAGATATGTATTAAGAAGAAACGCTCTGCTGAATCCGAGTTATCCTCCCTGTCAACAAACTGAACAGAAACTCCTGCCTCTATTTCTAAATCGGAACTTGTATCAGGAATTTCTTGTTTAAATGTACATCTGAGTTTCTGCACCTGAACGTCTTCCGCTTCTCCTGTATACTGATGCTCAGAACAATATTCGGAAATTGATGCCTTAATAAGGTCAAGATGTTCTCCCTGAAAGTAATCTTTTAAGTTGCCATACCGTGCCATAGTCAGTCCTCCTTACATTGATATGCTTTCTATCATTCGGAAGAAAAATAACATTTTCCGATGCAATTACGTTTTTTATGAAAATTCAAATTGAAGTTTTCTCAAAAAAGATGACTTTTTGAGAATTTTTGAATTTCATTTTTTTCAAAAAACGTAATCGACATGAAAAGTTTCATTTTTTATTATTTCAAGTATATGAGTTCCCGCTCTTGCGAGGATATACTTAAACGCATTTTTCTACTTAAATTATACGGATGCTTCTTCCATAATTACATCAGTCAAAGCTCTCTCAGGAATGCCGCTTGGGTTCATGTCAGGTTGTACCCAGTCACGAACATCTTCCTGTCTCAGCATCAAAGGCATCCGGTCGTGGATGCTCCTGACAGGTTCCACTGCTTCTCTGGTAATGACCGAGAACATAGGAATCTGCTTTCCGTTATGCTCCTCATACCGGTACAGCCCTGCGAGAAAAGCAATCCCAGCTCCTGCTGGTTGAATTGTAAAGCGTGTCTTTTTTATGTCTCGCTGCTGTCGGAAAGTGTTGTATCCTTCGGCAGTAGGGGAAACGCCCCATTCGTAGTACCAAGAAGCAGGTATGACGCAACGGCGAGTACGCCACGACTCTCGCCATAGGCTCTTTTGTTCGGCTGTCTCGATACAGCAGTTTATTATGGGTTTAGAGGAAGCTTCGCTGGTGAATCCCCATACCATCGGGAACACACCCATATTACCGCTTCTGCCTGAAGCTATAACGGCAGCAACATCGGTTGGTCTGATGTCTCCGGTCATAGCTGTGCTTCGAGACATCGTCAACATTATCTCGTTCGTCAGAGGCGACTTCTTTGCTCTGGTTATGTAGTTTTCGAGCGTCTTATAATCAGTATAGAACCAGGTACACAAGGCCAACACCTCCAACTGTAGTTGCCATTATTATAGCACAGCTGCTCCGAAAAGTAAAGATAGTAAAGGAAACCCGCCCATGAAGGGCGGGCGGTTCATTCAATATTATATAAAGAAACAGGTAGCCGTGCGGACTGCCTGTCATTTTTATAATTACCCTAAAGATCAAGTTCATGAACACTTATTGTGATAACGCCAACGCTGTCAAACTCAACGATATCCATTTCGGGAGTTGTTTATTTTTTTCTTCTTTGTGAATTCTTAAACTGCTTTCGTATGACTATCGCCAAAAATACTGTCAGCATAAACATAAATATGCTGCTCGCAAAGCAAAAGACCGCGTTAACTTTATATTCATTGACTCTGTCGTTGATATAGAAGTTATCGGGATTGTTTTTATCATAGTGAATAATTACCTCGTCACCTGTTTTTTCTGCTCTGTTGCTTGCATATATAGATCCTTTTTTAAAATATTGATCTGTCTCTACTGCAATATGTTCCTGTATATGACTTTTTTTTCCAAAATAATTTGCCTCATTATATATTACGCCTGTTGTTGTACAGGTACAATTATTCTTTAGCTTTTTATAGATACCGATCTGCCATAATCCTACAAAAAATATCAGAACAGCAACTGTGAACGTCATTACTACACATATATTTTTTGCTTTGAAACTTGTTTTTTTCATTTTGATCAATTCTCCTGATAAACTTTGATTAAGAAGAGAATGCCTCATGCTTTCTTCATTCCAGAATTATATCACAGCATTAAGAAAAAGTCAATTACAGCAAATTGTAATTCATCTGCTCAGTGAATAGTAATCAATGTTAGAAAATAGCTGCATTGTTTAATGTGGTTACTTTTGAAGTATAACAATAAATACAGAGGTAAATAGTTATGCCGCCCCATGTTGGGCGGCAGCTTGTTATATCATTGAATAATTAAAAAAGAATGTCTTTAGCAAGAAGCTCAATCGAGTATATATCATCGAACGGAATCACGGTCTTAACAACCTTCAATCGGCGATATGGAGTATTGATCTCTGTCACTACACCTTCTATATTAGTATATGCGTCGACGTCATAATACCTGATCTTTACAGTAATACCTACACGTAGTTTGTTCAATGTATTTGATATAGTCTCGGCTTCGTCTTCGCTGAGTTCCTTCTTGGGTTCTGTTATACGCTCCTGCATTCTCACACATTCATAGTAGCCCTTCAGAGCAGCAAAAGGAGCAAACTGCATCGCTCTGTCAGCGTGTCGCTGTGTCTTAGCCTTATCCATTGTGACCTCCCACCATCGCATTACGCTTGATACCGGTAGCTTTATCGAACAAGTTAAAGCCCTTGAGAAGGGCGTTCTTTCCGAATTTATTACGGATACCGACCATAGCTACCTCCATCTGTTTCTCTTTTTCATCGTCCTCGGGATCATCAAAGAAGCTGAGCTGCATATCTGGTTCATATGTAAGGTCGGTAAGGGCGATACCTAACTGACGGATACCATAGCCTATTTTAACTTTGTCGATGTATAGCTTATCAAACGCAGCCTGTATCTTTTTGATGGAGCAGGTGGTTTGTGTAAGCTTCATGGCTCCTCCTGTTGCAGGGATACAATCCTTTGTATATCTGATGTATAGGGAGAGTCCTTTGGCGTAGAGGTTTTCTTCTACAAGTTCAAGCACAAGATTTTCAACCATTTCCTTCATTACAATACGGGCATTATCGACGTTGTAGTCCTCAAACAGGATCTGACTGTTCGAGAGTGAGCGGCTTTTTCCTTTATAATTGTGGATCTGCTCCATTGTACAAGGCTCACGTCCCCAAGCATGGTCTATGAGGAATTCCGCTTTTATGCCGAATTCTTTATAAAGAAGCTCCTCAGGTAGTTCGGTTATACCTTTCATGTCATAAACTCCATATTTAGCAAGCCGGGCTGCTGTACCTCGACCAACGTTCCAGAAGTCTGTCAACGACTGATGCTTCCACAGGCATTTTCGGTACAGTTCCTCGGTAAGTATACCGATATGCTCAGGAACGTGCTTGGCTACTATGTCCATAGCTATCTTGGCGAGATACAGGTTGGTACCTATACCGGCAGTAGCGCATATACCTGTTTTATCCATAACTGCATTCATTAACATCTTTGCGAAGTCCTTAGCCTTGCAGTTATATGCCTTAAGATAAGGCGTAGCATCGATAAATACTTCATCGATGGAGTATACATGGATATCATCGGGAGATATGAATTGAAGGTAAATGCCATAGATCTGAGCGGATACCTCTATGTATTTTCGCATCCGTGGCATTGCTATTTCATACTGTATGTCTTTCGGAATCTCAAATATACGGCAACGATTCTTTACTCCCAGTTCTTTTAGAGCAGGGGATATGGCCAGTGTTATAGCACCATCGCCTCGGGTTGGATCAGCTACAACAAGAGGAACTTTGAACGGATCATATCCTCTGGCTACGCATTCTACGGACGCATAAAAGCTTTTTAAATCAATGCACATATATACTTGTCCCATGATTGCACCTCCAAAAACAGAACAGATGTTCTTTTGCGTAATTAATCATATCACAGAACAGATGTTCTGTCAATGGGCTGGAGGTTTTTTCTCTTAAATCGTCACAACACACTATATGTGCGAACATATTTTCGGCAAGATGAACAAATTAGGATTGTATTATTTTCAAATGAGCAGTAAAAAATCTTGAATCATTCACAAAAAGATGATATAATAATGGTACAAAATGTAATTTATTACAGAAAGTGGTAATATTATGGCTGAAAAGAATAATGCAAATGTCGGCTTTGAAAAACAGATATGGGATGCTGCCTGCGTATTATGGGGGCATATCCCTGCTGCTGAATACAGAAAAGTTATCGTAGGACTCATCTTCCTGCGCTATATATCAAGTGCATTTGAGAAGCGCTACAACGCGCTTGTTGCCGAAGGTGACGGTTTTGAGGACGAGAAGGATGCCTATCTGATGGACAACATCTTCTTTGTGCCCGAAGAAGCCCGCTGGAACACTATCTCTGCTGCGGCTCATACTCCTGAGATCGGTACTGTTATCGACGATGCTATGAGAGCGATAGAGGCCGAGAACAAGAGCCTGAAGAATGTTCTCCCGAAGAATTACGCAAGTCCTGATCTTGACAAGCGCGTACTCGGTGAGGTCGTTGACCTTTTCACAAATATGGATATGACTGATACCGAGAACAGCAAGGACATTCTCGGGCGCACATACGAATACTGCATTGCTCAGTTTGCTGCATATGAAGGCGTTAAGGGCGGCGAATTCTATACTCCCTCCAGCGTCGTTCGTACTCTCGTTGAGATTCTGAAGCCATTCGAGAATTGCCGTGTATACGATCCATGCTGCGGTTCTGGAGGTATGTTTGTACAGAGTGCGAAGTTCGTAGAAGCTCATCAAGGCAGCCGTAACCGTATCTCTGTATACGGTCAGGAGTCCAATGCTGACACATGGAAAATGGCTAAGATGAATATGGCTATACGTGGCATTGATGCAGACTTCGGCCCCTATCAGGCCGACACTTTCTTCAACGACCTGCACAAAACACTCAAGGCTGACTTTATCCTTGCCAATCCGCCTTTCAACCTCTCCAACTGGGGACAGGATAAGCTCAAAGACGATATCCGCTGGAAGTACGGCGTTCCGCCTGCGGGCAACGCAAACTATGCATGGATTCAGCACATGATACATCACCTTGCACCTAACGGCAAGATCGGTCTTGTTCTGGCTAACGGTGCGCTGTCTACGCAGTCCAGCGGTGAGGGTGAGATCAGAAAGCGTATCATCGAGGACGACCTTGTTGAGGGTATCGTTGCTATGCCGACGCAGCTTTTCTACTCCGTTACTATCCCCGTAACTCTCTGGTTCATCAGCAAGAACAAGAAGCAGAAAGGCAAAACACTGTTCATTGATGCCCGTAAAATGGGTTATATGGTTGACCGCAAGCACCGTGACTTCACGGACGAGGATATCAAAAAGCTCGCTGACACATTCAAGGCATTCCAGGACGACACATTAGAGGAAGTCAAGGGCTTCTGTGCGGTGGCTGATATTCAGGCTATCGCTGCACAGGACTACATTCTCACGCCCGGTCGCTATGTCGGCATTGAGGAGCAGGAAGATGACGGCGAGCCGTACGACGAGAAAATGAAGCGCCTGACTTCGGAGCTTTCGGAGATGTTCAAGAAGTCCCATGAGCTTGAAAACGAGATCAGGGAGAAGCTGGGGGCGATTGGGTATGATGTCTAAATTACAGGATATATGCATCTATGTAACTGAAAAAATGTCTGTCGCTGAATTGACAAACCGAAATGCATATATTTCAACTGAAAATATGCTCCCTGAAAAAGGTGGTATAACCTTACCAGCAACTATTCCGGCAGAAGGAAAAATCACGGCATATAGGAAGAATGATGTGCTTGTTTCTAATATAAGACCATATTTCAAAAAGATATGGTTTGCCTTGAACGATGGTGGATGTTCAAATGATGTACTTGTATTTCGAGCAAAAGAAGGAATATCACCTGATTACCTCCATTATATTCTTGCTGATAACGCCTTTTTTGATTATGCTATGAAAACTTCTAAGGGTACTAAAATGCCCAGAGGTGATAAAAAGGCAATTATGGAGTATGAAGTTGCAATAATGGACTTTGAAGATCAACAGAAAACATCTTCAATTTTAAGGCTGATAGATCAGCAAATTGCTGTAAATACTGCGATAAATGAAAATTTAGAGCAGCAGGCGCAGGCGATTTACGCTCAGATGTTCATAGAAAGCGCCGAAGAATCGTGGAAAACAGGAAGTCTCTCTGATATATCTGTGATTACTATGGGGCAATCTCCAAAGGGCGACACGTTCAATGAAACAGGAGAAGGTGCTGTTTTCTATCAGGGGCGCACTGATTTTGGTTTTCGATTTCCTACAAGAAGGCTATATACAACAGAACCTAAGCGAATAGCTTTGTGCGGTGATGCCCTGATGAGCGTTCGTGCCCCTGTTGGTGATTTGAATGTTGCTTACGAAGAATGTTGTATCGGGCGTGGTCTTGCTGCTATCCACTCTAAGGATAACCACCAATCGTTTGTGCTTTATACTTTATTCACCTTGAAAAAACAGCTCGATGTGTTCAATGGTGAGGGTACTGTTTTCGGCTCTATCAATAAGGAATCCCTTAATTCTATGGAAATTACTATTCCACCGAGGGAGCTTATGGACAGATTTGAAAGCACCGTAAGTCCGATAGATAGGGCTATCCGCAACAATTATGAGGAAATATGCAGATTACAAGCAATAAGAGACACACTCCTGCCGAAGCTGATGAACGGCGAAATCGACGTATCGGCGGTGCAGATTTAGGCGGCATACAAGCGTAAATTTTCATTTATGTTAGGAGTACGATATGAACTTATCAACAGAATATATTGAAAAGTTTGCTGAATGTTACTGTAATAGGCTGTTGGATTGTCGTATCAGTTACTACATTCATGATAAGGACAACCACTCAAGAGCTAATACTGTTCATTCTGGCATTATATGGAGTCGTGAAGCAGTAAAACAGCTTAATTCCATTGATTTCAGAAATAATCACGATCTTAATCATTTGATATTGCTTATAACTTATATTGACATTCTTCTTGAAGCAACTGACCAGATATATCGTGTATTATATAAGGAAAAGAAGCAAATGCCTTTGCCTGATGATACTGTTTTTCTGAATCGTCCAGAGTTATACAAGTCTCTCGATGATAGGCAGTATTTCAAAGAAATACGCGCACTTCTCAGCGCCCACCCTATCAATCTTAATGAGCCGAACTCCAAAGAGAAACGATTTGCTGATACTCCTATTGGCTATAATCCGATTACAGATTTCAAGAGCTATCATAAAATTGAAGGAGGATACGATTTTTCATCTCGCCTATGGACAGCGACTCGACATGATGAGAATACTATTCATTTTCCGATTAGAATTAACGAATTAGAAGCCTTTGCAGAAATACTAAACAATAGATATACTGTATTTTTACAAAGAGTACGAGATATAGCTTATAAGAGAATTTGAGGTGAGATATTTATGCCTTACACCGAAGAAAAATACGAAAACGCAATAATACAGCTATTTGAGGAAATGGGCTACACCCACGCCTATGGTCCGGCAATCGACCGTGACTATCGGATTCCGCTGTATATGGACGAGCTGACGGCAGCACTCTATCGGCTCAATCCAACGCTCCCGGAAGATGCGATCGCAGATGCACTGTATAATCTCCAAAACTTTGAGAACGGCGAGCTGGTACAGAAAAACGCTGTATTTATGGACTATCTGCAAAACGGCATTGAAGTCCGCTATACTGAAAAGGGCGAGGAGCGTTCTGCGCTCTGTTACCTTATCGATTACGAAAACACGGACAATAACTCCTTTATTGTTGCAAATCAGTGGACATTTATCGAAAATGATGAGAAACGCCCGGACGTACTGCTGTTCATCAACGGTCTGCCCGTGGTGCTTATGGAATTGAAATCTCCGTCCCGTGAAGAAACGGACGCTTCCGAAGCCTATACGCAGATCAGGAACTATATGCACTCCATTCCCTCTATGTTCATCTATAATGCGATCTGCGTGATGAGTGACCTCTCGGAGAACCGCGCAGGCACGATCACTTCGGGCGAGGATCGCTATATGGAGTGGAAAACAAAGGACGGCAGTTATGAAAATACGCAGTTTGCTCAGTTTGACACGTTCTTTGAGGGTATCTTCACAAAAGATCGTCTTCTCGATATTCTGAAAAACTTTATCCTGTTTTCCAATGAGGGCTTGCAGAGCTACAAGATACTTGCAGGCTATCATCAGTATTTCGCCGTTCGTAAGGCTATCGAATCCACCAAGAAAGCTACTGTCACCGACGGTAAAGGCGGTGTGTTCTGGCATACGCAGGGTTCGGGCAAGTCGCTGTCTATGGTGTTCTATGCCCATTTACTGCAATCCGCCATTGAAAGCCCGACTATCGTTGTTATCACGGACAGAAACGATCTTGACGATCAGCTCTATTCGCAGTTTGCGAAGTGCAAGGCGTTCCTTAGACAAGAGCCTGTCCACGCTGAAAGCCGTGAACACCTGAAAACACTCCTTGACGGTCGCAAGGCAAACGGCATTATCTTCACGACAATGCAGAAGTTTGAGGAATCAAGCGAACCGCTGTCTGAGCGCAGAAATATCATCGTTATGGCTGATGAAGCTCATAGAGGACAGTACGGTCTGACAGAAAAAATCAAGATGACAAAGAATGAGGACGGCGAGCTTGTTGCCCGTAAGGTTATAGGCACGGCTCGAATTATCCGTGATACGCTCCCGAATGCTACATATATCGGCTTCACGGGTACGCCTATATCCAGAGAGGATAGGAACACCCGTGAGGTGTTCGGCGACTATATCGACATTTACGATATGACGCAGGCGGTTGAAGACGGTGCTACTCGTCCTGTTTATTACGAAAGCCGTGTCATGAAGCTGAAGCTCGATGAAAGCACCCTGAAACTGATCGACACCGAATATGAGATCATGGCGCAGAATGCCGATGCTGATGTTATAGAGAAAAGCAAGCGTGAGCTTGGACAAATGGAAGCAATCCTCGGTCACGATGATACTATAAAATCCCTTGTTGACGATATTCTCGATCACTATGAGAGCTATCGTGAGAACCTGCTGACAGGTAAGGCGATGATCGTTGCATACTCCCGTGCTATCGCTATGAAGATATACAAACGTATTCTTGAAGTACGCCCAGGCTGGGAAGAAAAGGTCGGCATTGTTATGACCGCTTCAAATAAAGATCCCGAAGAATGGCATAGTATCATCGGCAATAAGCGTCATAAGGAAGAGCTTGCAAAGATATTCAAAGATAATGACAGCCCCATGAAGATCGCTATCGTGGTCGATATGTGGCTGACGGGCTTTGATGTGCCGTCCCTTGCGACGATGTACGTCTACAAGCCGATGATGGGCTATAATCTGATGCAGGCTATCGCCCGTGTCAACAGAGTGTTCCGTGATAAAGAGGGCGGACTTGTTGTCGATTATGTCGGCATAGCAGGAGCATTGAAACAGGCTATGAACGATTATACCGTTCGAGACAAGAAAAACTACGGCAACACCGATATTGCAAAGGTTGCGTACCCTAAGTTTCAGGAGAAATTACAGATATGCCGTGATCTGCTCCATGAATTTGACTACTCCGCATTTTTCGGCGGTAATGAGCTGACGGCAGGACGGACGATAACAGGTGCGGTCAACTTCCTTATGGACAGAAAGAGGGAGAAAGACAGAGAAAGCTACACCAAAGAAGCCCTGTTGCTGAAACAAGCACTTTCGCTGTGTTCCTCTATCGCAGAGGAAGATGAGCGAGAAGAAGCCGCTTTCTTTGAAGCTGTCCGTGTCTTGCTGATGCGTATTCTCAATCAGGGCGGCGGTAAAAAGCTGTCGCTCCCCGAAATCAATGCTAAAATCAATGAGCTTTTGAAGCAGAGTATCAAGAGTGATGGCGTTATCAACCTTTTCTCGGACAAGGAACAGGATTTCTCGCTGTTTGATCCGAAATTCTTGGAGGAAATCTCTAAGATGAAGGAAAAGAACCTTGCCGTTGAGCTGTTGAAACGTCTGATTGCAGAACAGGTGCATATCTATAAGCGTACTAACCTCGTAAAATCGGAAAAATTCAGTGAAATCATGCAGAGTGCTATGAACCGCTATCTCAACGGAATGCTTACCAATGAGGAAGTAATACAGGAGATGCTCAACCTTGCAAAGCAAATCCGTGAAGCCCAAAAAGCTGGCGAAGACCTCGGTCTTACTGCTGATGAGCTTGCTTTCTATGATGCTCTCACCAAACCGCAGGCTATTAAGGACTTCTATGAAAATGCAGAGCTTATCGCTATCACAAAGGAGCTTGCCGAAAAGCTCCGCAAGAGCCGCACGATCGACTGGCAGAAGCGTGACAGTGCAAGAGCAAAAATGCGTATGATGATACGCAAGCTCCTGAAAGATCATCGCTATCCGCCGGAGGGTATGGACGATGCAGTTACCACGGTCATGCAGCAGTGTGAACTATGGGCAGATAATATCATGAGCGTATAAATCACTCTAATACGAATGGGGGCAGAATAATGAAACTCGGAAAAATCGAAGAAGTTGACATCCGTGATGTCTGGGCACATGAACAATATGACTTTTCAAAATGGCTTGCTGAGGAGGAAAACATCCAAACGCTTGGAGAGGTTCTCAACCTTTCACTGACCGATGTTAATACAGAGCAGTTCGTAGGCAGCTATCGCTGTGATATTATTTGCAAGGATGAGCTTACCGGAAAATCCGTTCTGATTGAAAACCAGCTTGAGCAGACGAACCATGACCATCTCGGAAAAATCATTACATACGCATCTGGTCTGGATGCCAGTGTAGTTGTCTGGATTGTGGCAAATGCAAGAGATGAGCACGCAAGTGCGATAGAATGGCTGAACAACCACACAGATGACAATGTCTCCTTCTTCTTGATAGAGATTCATGCATATAAGATTGGAGATTCAGCTCCAGCGCCCATGTTTAAAATCGTTGAACAGCCCAATGACTTTGTGAAAAGTGCAAAGGCACTCGCAGAAAAAGGCGAACTGAATGAAACACAAAAATACCGTCTTGATTTCTGGACAAAGTTAAACGACCTAATTGACGAGCGCGGAAAGCCCTTCAATAAACACAAGCCATCAACAGATCACTGGTATACTGTTGCGGTAGGATCATCTAAGTGTCATATCTCAATTGATTTAGTACATAAGGAACATAAGATAAGAGTTGGATTATGGATTGTTGATAGCAAGGAATTGTTCGATTATTTTTACTCTCATAAGGAAGAAATAGAAGAAAGCGCCGAAGTTATTCTTGACTGGGATAAACTTGAAAATAAAAAAGCGTGTACTATCTGCACCTGCATCTCTAATCTCAACTTCAACGATCAAAGCAATTATAGAAATCTGATGAACAAAGCTATTGATTTGGTGGTTTCTCTCAGAGAAGCGTTTACACCGTTTTTAAAATGTACACAGGTGAATAAATCCTGTACAAATAATCATAAGAAAGAAGTAAATCCATGAACACACAGCGAGATATAAATCTGACATTCATTTCTTCTAAAGGCTTTGATGTATACACGACCGAGGGCTTGAACAAAGCCCTTCACTGGCTCCAAACCGCCGATGCTGATAATCTTATGTACGGCGAGCCGTCCGGAGATGAATTTGACATCATGGTCGGCGAAATGCGCAGACCGATGCTCATAAGCAGCGTGGAAGCGGCGATAGCAGAACTTAGCCAGTGATTATGCACCTACTATTCTTATGTAGCCAGAACAAAAGGCGTAGCCTGACAGCAGAGAAGCTGTTTGACGGCTATGAATCACACAGCGCACGCTCCGCCGGAACGGAGAACAATGCTAGAGTCAAGGTAACACCGGGATTGCTTGGCTGGGCGGATATCATCTTCTGCATGGAGAAAAAGCATATGCGGAGGATAAGAGAGAAATACTCAGATATCATCGCTGATAAGACTGTGATCTGCCTAAATATCCCCGATGACTATAACTACATGGATGATGACTTGTGTGAGTTGTTAGAAGCAGTTGTACCGGAGTATCTTTGACTTTTCCACACATACCAACAGCTTTTCAACGCACTTTTAAACAGAAAGGAGTCTATGGATGTCCACAGACGATATGAATACACCTACAACCACAGACGATGACACTGTCCCTCTCCTTGACCGCAATCTATACCGTACTATTAAGAAGATGGATCGCACCACCTTGGAAGGCTTGCTCAGCGACCTCTTCGAGCGAGGCCGCAAGAAAGGAATTGCAGAAGCAGGTGTGATAGTTGATGAGACTGCATCTGATGATGATAGCACATTAGACCTCCGAGCCGTTGAATCGGAGATCAAGGCTATCCGAGGTATCGGCGAGAAGCGTGCCGAGGAGATTATGAAGATTTTTGAGAAGCATCTGGGAGTGTGATCTATTATGAAACGAGTCCTCGTCAAATCCGTCCACGGAGCTTTTGGCTATGTCATGGAGCATTACTATCCATTTGGTATGGTTACCGAGGCTGCGGAGCAGGGTGCATTGACCGACACTTATGCAGCGATCTCGATTCAGGACAGCCACACAGGTGGATTCGGTGTGCAGTTTACCGAGAATCAGTTCTGCAAGGGTGTTCTTACATTGATTTTCGATGATATCGTCACAGAGGTGGACGGTGCTGTTTTGTTTGACGATGAGATGGCAGATGAAATACTCGATTTCATTGAGGAGCATAAGGCATCCGTTGACACGCTGTTAATTCACTGCTATGCCGGACAGTCAAGATCCAGAGCCGTCGGAGCGTTTGCAGTAGAGATGCTCGGCGGCGACAACAGCAAGTATTTTGAAGAAGGTACGCCGAATCAGTATATCTATGATGTGCTTGAGAGTGCGTGGGTTAGAAGACAGTTGAGTATGCTGTTGGCGGAATAGTTGACGGACAATTTCGGTTTGATATCTAGGAGAAAAAAATGCTTTGTAAAGTTTATGGACTTGATTATTTAGGCGACTACAAGTATGTTGTTGTACTTTCAGAACACACCGGCAAAATTGTCCTAAGCCGTCATAAGGAAAGAGATACATGGGAAACGCAGGGAGGGCATATCGAGCAAGGCGAGACACCGCTTGAGGCAGCAAAGCGTGAACTGTACGAAGAGTCAGGCGCGCTTGAATATGACATAAGACCTCTATGTGATTATCGTGCATGGAATGAAGAAACAGGGCGCGGCGCAAATGGTGTGGTGTTCCATGCCGTGATACATAAATTCGGAGATATACCGGATAGTGAGATGGCTGAAATTCACGAATTTGCAGAGCTTCCCAATAATCTCACATATCCTGCTATCACCCCGATGCTGTTCGCTCATCTTGCAAGAAAGCCGCAACTACATCAAATGAAGTTGAAACGCTCACCATTTGATAAGATCAAAAATGGTAGCAAGACGGTAGAACTGCGGTTATACGATGAAAAGCGTCAGAAGGTACAAATCGGAGATTTTATTGAGTTCACTTGCCTTGATGATGCGAAGCTAAGACTACAGACAAGAGTGACCGCTTTACATAAGTTCACTTCTTTCGCAGAGCTTTATGCAGCACTGCCGAAAGAAAAGCTCGGCTATAGTCCTACAGGTACTCCTGCTCCTAACCACATGGATGAGTATTACAGCCGGGAAGATCAGGAGAAGTACAGTGTTCTTGGTATCGAGCTGTACTGCACTGATCTTCAGAAATTCATAGATGCACAGGACAGCGGCTACAGTTTCGGCGAAACATATGCAGTAGCCCTGTCAGAGATGAAGCAGGGATACAAAGTTTCACACTGGATATGGTATGTGTTTCCGCAGATTCAGGGGCTAGGACGCAGCGGAACAACGGCGTTCTTTTCAATCCATGATTTATCCGAAGCGAAGGACTACTACGCACACCCTGTCCTCGGCGAAAGGCTGATCGAGATATGTGAGGTGTTGCTGAATATCGAATCGGATGATCCGATGTGCGTTTTCGGCTATCCTGATGCTTTCAAGGTTCGTTCCTGCATGACATTATTCAAGCACGCAGCTCGGGAACAGTCAGTGTTCCAGAAGGTACTTGATAAGTTTTGCCGTGGGAATGAAGACGATAAGACTTTGAAGATACTTGGCATCTGAAGGTGGTGAGCCAATAATATATGGCGAATGAAAATGGAACATGGATCATGCGGGGCTTATCCTGGGATGATCCATACAGGATACGTTCATGGCAGGAACTTGTTAACTGGGTAAACGAGATCGGTTTCCTGCCGCTGTTCGCAAATGATATCACAGGCTTTTCGGCAGAAGAGCATGTCTCCGCAAATTACTGGTGGACAGGAGACAAAGAGCAGGATCCGTGGGAATGGCGTGAGATTATAGCAGCAAGTCACAAGGTCGCCTACGGTAAATTCTTCGGTGGTAAGGCTGGATTTATCAGCAAGACATGGCTACCGTACTTTGCAAACTACCGGCGCAACGGCTATGACTTTGATTCCCGCTACGAGGACGGTCTTGCAACTTATCGTGAGAAGGTCATCATGGATTACTATATCGGTCAGGATAACAATGGCGATATGGTATATAAGCACGACGAGATCCTCTCGACCGAGATGAAGAAGATGGCTGGTTTTGGCAAGGGCGGCCTGAAAAACTATCCCGGCATCATCACAGGGCTGCAAATGCAGCTATATCTCGTCATTACAGACTTTCAGCGGCGCAAGAACAAGAAAGGTGCTGAGTATGGCATGAGCGTGTCCGTGATGTTCCCACCGGAAACGATCTGGGGGTATGATCTTGTGACGAGCGCCTATAGTGAGGACCCTGCGGAGTCATGGCAGCGGATATATGACCATGTGAAGAAGCTGTATCCTGATAGCACGGAAAGTGCTTTGATCGGATTGATTGGTAAAAAACCTATAGACTGACGGATAATTTCCGTTATTGCGGTTGTGAGGTATAGTCTCACAGCCGCTTTTTTTGACGGACTTTTTCCGTTAAAAATCAATCTGTTTGAGATGCTTAATCTCGCATCAAGGAACACAAATATATTACAGCTATTATTACCAGATATATGGGGAGAACTTTCCCGTATGTCTGGTGCTTTTTTATCTTGAAATATAGCGGAATATAGGGTAATATATGATACTATAGCTGCAAAAGCGCACGCTGTCGATTTGGAATTAAGGTAAAAAAAGACCTACTCAAAATGGCAGGTCGTAGAATTCCATGTTTTACGAAACCCAATCCATTATATTCGGTTTTCAAGCTGCCAAACGTTTAAAAGCCCATTATCCTGCGATTTTCAGCCGATCCATAAACGCAGTTTTCTGTTCAAAAGAAGAATGGACATAGCGATTTAGCGTAATTTCTACGCCGCTATGTCCTAATATTTCTGAGAGAGTTTTGATATCAAACCCCAATCTTACGCAATTAGAGGCGAACATGTGCCGAAGAGCGTGAAAATGCACTGACGGCAGATTTCCGTTTTTCAGTATTGTTGCAAAGCGGTACTGCATTGTGCGAGGCTCTATGGGCTTTTCCTTTCCAGACAGCACAAATTGCTCCGGATTCCCTTGGAATTTCCGAAGAAATTCAATGAGGCACGCCGGAATCGGAATGGTACGCTTGGAGGTCTCGCTCTTTGGCTGTGTGAGTATAAGCTTTGTCTTTTTAGCACCGCCCTTGACCTGAATCCGCTGAAGCGTTTTTTTGACGGTCAAAATCCGTTTTTCGAGGTCGATGTCAGCCCATTTCAGGGCGCAAAGCTCACCGATGCGAAGCCCTGTCATCTTTGCAAGCGCAATTCCGAGCGTTGTGAGATTCTGTTTTTCCATAACGATCTGCATCAGCCGTTTTTCCTCCGCCTCTGTGAGCAGCCTGATATCCGTTTTCTCCTTTTTCGGCATCACAAGTCCCTCCATCGGGTTAAAAATGCGATATGTACGGGCAGCGTATTTGAATACGGACTTCATAAGCACCAGAATGTCAGTAATATAGCGGTTAGACAGACCACAATCTTGCTTGCTTTTGATAAACTGATATATACTGCCCTGTTCAATGTTTGTAATATCTTTGTTCGCATATACAGGCAGTATATGTTTCTTTGCTTTTAGCAGATAGTTCGCCAGCGTGGATTCTTTCACGCGAATCGAGATAGATTGAAACCACTCCGAAAATGCTGCGCCAAAGGTGATGTACACACGTGCAGTCGGCATCGCAACAGCCCTATAATCCGCCATTTTGTCGGCGACTTCGCTTTCTGACCGACCGAAAAACGCCTTATACTGCCGCTTTCCGTCCTGATAAGCTAATGTGATCCGCCCTTCATAACGACCATCTTTCCTTTGATAAACATTTGTAATCATGTTTACATTTCCTCCAAATCACAATATTGCTGCTCATATCCATTTTGTCAATCTGCCGATTTTGTTTTATCCTGTCGAAATCTTCGTGGCTACATCTTGACATATTGTATAATGAGTGCTATAATTATTTGTATAGTTTGCGATGACACCGTCGTGAAGGGAATCGCACTATAATCATTATACACTTACTGCAAGGTGCATTGATAGATGTGCTTTTGTAAAGGGTGATATTTTTCGTAAAACATGGAATTCTACGGCTCATGTCGCATGCGTGAGCCGTTTTTCGTAAAACATGGAATTCTACGGCTCATGTCGCATGCGTGAGCCGTTTTTCGTAAAACATGGAATTTGAAGATAACACAATCAAGGGGAGGCGAACAAAGTGGCGATGAATTTATTTGAGCATAACCGATTTGCTTACAGCTCTGTTGCCACAATGCTCGCTGAAACCGGCAAAGCCGCTGTCGTTCACCCGACAGGAACTGGAAAGTCTTTCATCGGGTTTAAGCTGTGTGAGGATCATCCCGATCAAACCGTCTGCTGGCTTTCACCCTCTGACTACATCTTCCGGACGCAGCTTGAAAACTTGTCAGATGCTTCTCCCGATACAGTTCTTGACAATGTGAAGTATTTTACCTATGCCCGCCTGATGAATATGACGGATGAGGAGATCGCTGAGATCGCCCCGGACTATATCGTTCTTGATGAGTTTCATCGGGCAGGCGCGGAGTATTGGGGTGCTGGTGTGCAAAAGCTCCTAGCCTCATTCCCAGAAGCAAAACTGCTCGGACTGTCCGCTACTGCGATTCGTTATCTTGACAACCAGCGCAATATGGCAGATGAGCTGTTTGACGGCAATATTGCTTCCGAGATGACACTCGGAGAAGCTATCGTCCTAGGCATTCTGAATCCACCGAAATATGTGCTGTCCATTTTCTCCTATCAGGAGTCTCTTGTCAAATATGAAATGCGCGTGAAAAAGGTGCAGAATAAGGCGGTCAAGGATAAGGCGGAGAAATATCTTGAAGCCCTTCGCCGCGCTCTTGACAAGGCTGACGGTCTGGATGTGATTTTTGATAAGCACATGACAGACCGCACAGGAAGGTATATTATCTTCTGTGCGAATTACGATGCAATGCTTGATGCTATGGGTAAGGTTGGTGAGTGGTTCGGAAAAATCGATGCTGCACCGCACGTTTATTCCGTATACTCCTTAGATAGTTCATCCAACAAATCCTTTGATGATTTCCGTGCAGATGAAGATGCTTCACACTTACGGCTGCTGTTCTGCATTGATGCACTCAACGAGGGTATCCATGTTAAGAATGTCGCCGGTGTCATACTGCTGCGCCCTACGATCTCGCCGATCATTTACAAGCAGCAGATCGGGCGTGCTCTGTCAGCATCCAAGACGACCGTGCCTGTTATTTTTGATATCGTCAATAACATTGAAAACCTATACAGCATTGATTCTATCAAAGAAGAAATGCAGACAGCGATTCAATATTTCCGGGAATATGACCGGGACTATGATATTGTCAATGACAATTTCGATGTTATCGACGAAGTCAGAGAGTGTGTAGAACTGTTCAATGAATTGGAAGAAACGCTGACCGCCTCGTGGGATATTATGTACCTTGAAGCGAAACGGTACTATGAGGAGAACGGTGATCTGCTTGTTCCGCAGGCATATATCAACGATCATGGCTACCGTGTCGGACAGTGGGTACATGTCCAGCGTGTGAATTACCGTAAAAAGCAGTCCCTGTCAGAATCCCGAATCCGCCGCTTGGAAGCAATCGGCATGGACTGGCAGTCCGCTGATGAACGCTTCTGGAATGAATCATACCAGAAATGCAAGGCATATTTTGAGCTGCATGGTTCGCTCGAAGGTGTCAGAACCGCTGAACCGCACCTTGCCGCATGGCTTGTATTACAGCGGAAAAAGTATAAGGAAGGCACACTTTCCCCTGATAAGATTCAGCTTCTGGAAGCTGTGGGAATGATCTGGAGTTTTGACACATGGGATCAGTTCTATGAAGCAGCGAAACATTTCTATGAACAAAACGGACATCTTGACATTCAAGTCGGCTATATTACTGAGGACGGCTTGAAGTTGGGTCGATGGTTCAGAACGATGCGGAATATGCATCGGGAAGGAACAATGTCTGAGGAGAAAACAGTACGACTGGAGTCTATCGGCATGAAATGGGATTCTCAGATCATGCGAAACTGGCTTGACAAATACAGACTGGCTAAGGAATACTACGAGACACACGGTGATTTGAACATCAAGGTGAAATATATAGCTCCTGACGGCACAAAGCTCGGTACATGGATCTCTACACAGCGGAACCATTATCTGAAAGGCGTTTTGACTAATGAGCAGATCGAACTGCTCGAAAAGATAGGCATGGTATGGAACAGAGATGATTCCCGCTGGGATACCAGTTTTCGCTACGCTGAGATGTATACGAAAGACGGCGGTGATATCAATATACTGCCGGAAGATTATTGTATTGACAGCTTTAATCTGACGTCATGGATCAGGAATCAGAGAGACCGCAAGAAAAAAGGTAAGTTAAGTCCTGACAGGGTTCAAAGACTTGAACATATTGGGCTGCAATGGGAGGTATACGAACCTTTCTGGCAGAAAAACTTTCTGCTTGCACAGGAATACTTTATTGAGCATGGCGATCTGTTGGTTCCACAGCATTTTGAAACTGATGACGGTAGTAAGCTTGGAGTGTGGCTTCAAAATCAGCGTACAAAATACAGAGCCGGAAAATTGAGCGATGATAGAATCGAAAAATTAGAGTCTATCGGCATGATATGGGCTATGGAAGATCAGCGTTGGGAAAATGGCGTTATGCACGCTAAGACGTACTTTGAAGAGTTCGGCGATCTCGCCGTTCCGCAGAAGTACGTTGCACCAGACGGATACAACCTCGGCACTTGGCTGGGAACAGTCCGTAAGAACTACCGGAACGGTAAACTTAGCACGGAGAAAATAGAACAGCTTGAAGCACTCGGTGTTGTGTGGAATCCCATACAACAGTTATGGCTGCGAGGGTATACGCACGCAGAACAGTATTATCAGGAACATGACAATCTGAAGGTTGCAAAAGATTATGTGTGTGCTGACGGCTATCGGCTTGGGCAATGGCTCGTGAAGCAAAAGAGAGACTATAAAAGTGGACAGATGAAAGCGGACAGAGCAGAGCTGCTGCGGAGGATCGGGTTTGAGGAACAAGCGATACGAGCATAAAAATGCACTTAAAAAACGTGTGACCTTGGTTGCACTCTCGATGATCCACATAGCCATTGTACTTTATATTACATTGATCAACCGCATCCCCGGCGAAAGGCGGCATATGCTCACGCCGTTCTGGGAGATCAGAAATGTGATAAACGGTACGGAACGCAACTTTTACACAGGGCAGATTATTGGAAATCTGCTGATGCTGATGCCCACAGGTTTTCTATTACCGTCTATAGTAGAGAAAAGGATGGTTCGTTGGTACCATGTAACGGTTTCAGCATTGATCTTCTCGATTTTCATTGAGATCACGCAGTATATCACCGGCAGAGGACTTATGGAATTCGATGATGTGTTCAATAACACGGTAGGCAGCATGATTGGATTTGCTGTCTATTGCGCGATAAAAAAGCGAAACGGTAGAGGAAGTGGAGCGAAATGCTGATAAGCCTTGATAAAATAACCACACCCGTGGTTCTGATAATTAATGGCACAGAAACAGAATACAGATCCGGCGGCGATGCTGTTAAGTCGCTTGGAATGCATAATCACCTTGAAGCGGCAGAGATCACTGCTCAGGGTAATAAGATTATAGTACGGTTAGAGCCGCGAAAAAATGATGCGCCTGATAATTATGTTGGCGAGGCAGGGATTGAGTAATGCTTGGACTGCTGTTAAAAAATAAAGGGAAGAGATATGAGAACTATGAACATCACACCATTTGAACAGAAAATCTGGTTAGCATCGCCCACAATGCACGGTGATGAATTGAAATGGATACACGATGCATTTGAGAAAAACTGGATCACGACTGCCGGAGAGAATATCAATGAAGTCGAGAAACAGATTGCTGAATATATCGGCTGCAAATATGCGGTTGCTTTATCCTGCGGGACGTCAGCACTGCATATGGCGGTCAAACTCGCCGGAGAGCGCCTTTACGGACAGCCAAAGCCCAATCGCGGAACATTGCAGGGACACAAGGTTTTCTGCTCTGACCTTACATTTGACGCAACCGTGAACCCTGTTGCTTATGAAGACGGCGAGGCGGTTTTTATTGATACTGAGCCAGAAACATGGAATATGAATCCGGAGGCTTTAGAAAAGGCTTTTGAAATCTACCCCGATGTGAGACTCATCGTAATCGCTCATCTTTACGGCACTCCCGGCAAGATGTCTGAAATCAGAGCGATAGCTGACAAACACGGAGCTTTGATTGTTGAGGATGCGGCAGAGTCCCTTGGTGCCACATATAAGGGCAAGCAGACGGGTATCCTTGGAGATTACGGTTGTATCAGCTTTAACGGTAATAAGATCATCACTGGATCGTCCGGCGGTATGTTTCTTACGAACTCAAAAGAAGATGTTGACAAGGTACGCAAATGGTCTACACAAAGCCGTGAAGCAGCACCGTGGTATCAGCACGAGGAGATCGGTTATAATTACCGCATGAGCAATATCATTGCAGGCATCGTGAGAGGACAGCTTCCCTATCTGGAGGAACATATCGCACGAAAAAAGGCGATTTATGAGCGCTATCGGTCCGGACTTGCTGGTCTGCCTGTTTCCATGAATCTGTATGACAGTACTGTATCCGAGCCAAATTTCTGGCTGTCGTGTGCATTGATCGACGCAGAGGCGATGTGCCGGCAGGTACGAAGCGATTCCGATGCCCTGTACGCACATGAGCAGGGTAAGACCTGCCCTACTGAGATTCTCGAAACATTAGCAAAGTACAATGCAGAGGGCAGACCAATCTGGAAACCGATGCATATGCAGCCGATCTACAGGTGTAACCCGTTTATCACATGTGCTGGAAATGGCAGAGCAAGAAGCAACGCATATATTGCTGAGAATGGGTGTGTTGATATTGGCGCAGATATTTTCAGCAGAGGTCTCTGTCTGCCGAGTGACATCAACATGACGGAAGAACAGCAGGACATTATTATTGAGATCATCAGGAGTTGTTTTGAGTGAATTGTATGAGGAGTCATTTGGATGAAGGTATTACTTAGGATCATTAAAATAATAATAGGATTGGCTGCCCTTGCATCCGTAATCGCTTTCATTGCAGAACGCATAGATGAGATCAAATATAAAGGGGCTAAGTTCTTCAGAAAGCCTACAGGTATCTATGAACGATTTATCAAACGTCCTCTTGATTGCTTTCTTTCCTGTGGCGCTACAATAGTACTGAGTCCAGTGTTGCTCTATTTAATCATAGCCGGTGCGATCAATATGAAGGGCGATCCTTTCTTTACACAGGAACGCCCAGGCAGAATAGACCCGAAAACCGGACGTGAGCGCATATTTCGCCTTATAAAATTCCGCTCAATGACGAACGAGAAGGATGCCGACGGTAATCTTCTGCCAGATGAGCAGAGACTGAAAAGCTATGGTAAGCGGCTTCGGGCTTCCAGTCTCGATGAGCTTCCTGAACTTCTAAATATCATAAAAGGCGATATGGCTGTGATTGGACCGAGACCTCTGCTTGTACAGTATCTTGAACGATATAACGAGCACCAGGCAAGAAGACATGAGGTTCGACCAGGGCTTACCGGCTATGCACAGGCTCACGGCAGAAATGCAATGACGTGGGAAGATAAGTTTGATTATGATGTCGAATATGTTGATAATATTTCATTTCAGAATGACGTACAGATACTGATTGATACGGTAAAAACCGTTGTGAAACGTGAGGGAATTTCAAATGCAGATTCCGCAACAATGACCGAATTTATGGGGAGCGATACGTGAAAGATAATATAAACGAAAAACATGAAAGACTTGTCATCATCGGTGCATCTGGTCACGGTAAGGTCGTCGCTGATATCGCAAAACTTAACGGATACACTGACATCGTCTTTTTGGACGATAACAATACAGTTAAGGAATGCGGTGGCTATCCGATAGTCGGCAATACTGCTCATGCCCCGGAAGGAGAAGTCTTTGTTGCGGTCGGCAATGCAAGGATTCGTAAAATGCTTATGGCAAGGTACGCTGACCGAGTACAGCCGGTTTTGATCCATCCGAATGCAGTTATAGCTGAAGACGTTAAGATCCGAGCAGGTACTATTGTGATGGCTGGTGCAGTTGTAAATCCAGGAGCAATAATTGGTAAAGGCGCTATCATCAACACCTGTAGTTCTGTGGATCATGATTGTACTATATCCGATTATGTCCACATTTCAGTCGGAAGTCATCTGTCTGGTACTGTAAATGTTGGTGAAGGTACATGGATTGGAGCAGGAGCTACAGTTAGCAATAATGTAAATATCTGCGGAAAATGCATGGTCGGTGCAGGCGCCGTAGTGATTAAGGATATAAATGAAGAAGGCACGTATGTTGGTGTGCCAGCGAGGAAGATAAAGTGAAAATATTAATTCTGGCCAATAACGATATTGGCCTATATCAGTTTCGTAAAGAGCTCATATTTGAATTGCTGAAAAAACATAAAGTATACATATCGCTTCCGTATGGGAAACTCATTGAGCCATTAAAAAAAGCTGGTTGTAAATTTATAGATACACCATTGGATCGAAGAGGAATCAACCCGTTCACAGATCTTAAACTGGTCAAAAGATACTTCTCCATTATCTCTAGATTGAAGCCTGATCTTGTTATCACCTACACGATCAAGCCCAATATTTATGGAGGGTTTGCTTGCAGATGCAAAAAGATTTCATATGCTGAAAACATCACCGGTCTCGGGACGGCCTTTGAGAGTGGCGGGTTCTTGACAAAACTCGTCACAGTGATGTATAAAGTAGCTCTTGGGAAGGCGAAAGTAGTCTTTTTTGAGAATTTTGCAAATTTAAAAGAATTTCTTGATAGAAAGATTATTAAAAAGCAACAGGCAAAACTACTTAATGGCGCTGGAGTAAACCTAGAACACTATAGTTATCAGGAATACCCTAACAATGACATAGTAAAGTTTCTGTTCGTTGGGCGTGTTATGAAGGAAAAAGGTATAGATGAACTGTTTGCGGCAATGAAGCAGCTTATAAAAGAAGGAAAATCCTGCTTTCTTGATGTTGTAGGTCTTTTTGAAGAAGACTATAAGGGAAAACTTGAACAGTACGAGACAGAGGGGTGGCTGAAATACCACGGATATCAAGAGGACGTCCGACCATTCATCAAAGGATGCGACTGCTTTGTTCTTCCAAGTTACCACGAAGGAATGGCAAATACAAATCTCGAATGCGCTGCAAGTGGTAGACCGGTGATTACGAGCAATATTCCTGGCTGTAAAGAAGCCGTGATTGATGGTGTAAGTGGATTGCTTTGTGATAGTAAGAGTTCTAAGAGTCTTTATCAAGCCATGAAGAGAATGGTAGAGATAGGTAAAACTGAAAGAACGACGATGGGCTTAGCTGGAAGAAAACACATGGAAGATGTGTTTGATAAGAAGAAGGTAGTCAGAGAAACTATCTCCTGTTTGTTTTTGAGGTGAAGATATTGAAAAGAACAATCGTAAATTTTCTTAAATACAATAGATTAGCATATGCTACTTACTATTATGCGATGAGTGCTGTGATAAATGGGTTAAAGTTGGTTGTTAAGCCGGATGACAAGTTAATTCTATTCAATTCTTTCGCAGGACGCAAATATGACGATAGCCCGAAAGCTATATATGAAGTTCTCAGAAAAGATTCACGATTCAAAGGCTATCATTTCGTATGGGCATTTCACCAGCCTGAGCAGTTCACGGTTAAGGGTGCAAAGAAAATAAAGACAGACGGATTAAAATATTTTATTACCGCATTGAAAGCTAGAGTGTGGGTAACAAATTCTTCCGTGGAGCGCGGACTAAACTTTAAGGGCAAGAACACTTTGTATTTGAATACTTGGCATGGCACCCCTATGAAGAGAATGGGAACAGACATTGACGCTGGCAACACATCATTTGGTACAAAAGCAAAAAGCAAAGTTGACGTAATGATGTCTCAAGGGCATTTTGAAACTGAAATCTTTTCAAGGTCATTTGATATTCCTAAAAATAGATTTCTTGAAGCAGGATTACCACGTAATGATATCCTTGCAAATTATACAAAAGATCAGAGACGTATAATCAGAGAAAAGTTGGGAATTCGACCTAACCAAATCGTTATTCTCTATTGTCCAACTTTTCGTGAATATGATAAGGATGAGAACCTTGGTGTAGTGATGGCTCCACCTATGGATTTGAAAAAATGGGAGCGTGAACTTGGAGAAGAATATGTTCTACTAATGCGTGCACACTATGAAGTATCTAAGGTTATGAAAATAGAAGAAAATGAGTTTGTACGCAATATGACTGATTACTCTGATTTGAATGATCTCTATATTGCTGCAGATATTCTAATATCTGATTATTCTAGTGTTTTTTTTGACTACTCTATTACAGGTAAGCCAATGCTTCATTTTTGCTACGATTATGATAAGTATAGCGAAAAGCGTGGTATGTATTTTGATATAAGAGAAAAGATTGGTGGCGGAGCAACTGAAGGTGAAGCAATTGAATTGATAAAAGCTATGAACCAAGAGGCGGAAAGCAAAAAAGCAGAAGCATTTAGATCTGAATATGTGAACTTCTATGGAGTAGCTACAAAAGCAGCTATAGAGTGCATAGTTGAGAATATCATGTAAAGCGAAAGAATCAAGAATTTAACTATTAGGTGGTGTGAATTATGTTTTTTTCGATATCAATGCCAGTATACAATGCATCAAAATATATTGATAGAGCAATCCAGTCTGTTGTTAGTCAAACTGAGAACGATTTTGAGCTGATTTTAGTTGATGACGGTTCTTCAGACGACAGCTTGGAAAAGTGTAAAAAATGGCAGAGTAGGTATCCTGATAGAATCCGTGTAATTGAAAAGAAGAACACAGGTTCACTACTAACAAGAAGACGCTGCATGATCGAATCAAAAGGCGACTATTTATATATAATGGATGCTGATGACTGTTTATTATCAAATAGAATGTTGGAGGAACTCAAGAGTAAAATAATGTCCAGTGGTTGCGATATGGTTTTTTTTAACGCAACTACTCATATGAAAGAGAGAAGAAAGCTTTTTCAGTTTCCATTTAAGGATAATGAATTGTTCTATGGAAATGATTTGACAAAGCTATATAAATATCTGTTTTACGGTCAAGGACTAAATCCCTTGTGGAATAAGATCTTCAGCAGACAAATAGTGGATTGGGACACTGATTATAGTACATATGATTATATAACTAATGCAACTGATTTATTTCAATCACTTGCGATAATTTGCAATTCCAAGAAAGCACTGTATGTTGAATCTATCTATTACTATTATCAAATTGACGACAACGAGGGAAGCATTGTTCATAAATTCAATAAATCATATTTCAAGTCGGCTTTAGCTCATTGCGAGAGATTAAGAGACTTTTCTAAATCGTGGATTATTGAGGATGTGGACATTGAACAGTTGTTTAAAAGGAGGTATATGTTGATTGCTAGTACAGCAGTATATAAAGCAAGATTAATCACGAAGAAGGATAATACTAATATATACTCGTACATCAAGGAAATAGGTCAAAATCCAATAATAGAGGAGAACTATTGCTTAAAAGGGTTGCCCATATCTCGTTGCTTTATAGTCTGGTGCCTACATCATAGGCTATATTTTTTCCTTTCTGCTATTATAAAAATTGAGAAAAAGTTTTCCAAATAGTGAGGGGCTGAGTTATGTTTTACAATCGCAAATTTGCGAAAATGGATGTCCTTAAGGAATTTTTATTACTGCTGTGGGGTGGAATATCTTTATTATTGATTTCAAGCGTTGAAAGCATCCTGATTCATATTATTACTATGTGGTTTACCACTGCTCTCGCAATTATTTTCTGTAACTTTCAGATACTGCATCCTTATTTTTGGTTTTCGATTTCTTTTTCACTCTATAATTCCGCTTATCCTATTCTGTCGCTATTAGGATACGACCATTATGGCTACACAACTGAAAATATGTTGTTATCTCAAATAGCATTGGTTGTTACTTTGATTATAATAACTCCACAAGTAGTTAATGTCACAGAGTACCCTAAGAATGAGATACAAATTAATCTTAGTATCACAAAGAAAGCGGTTGCATTTTTTGCAATCATAGGTTTGTTGTGTGCAATTATTATACATCTAAAGGGGTATGCAAATAAAACACAGTTAGCGGCTTCAGGTGATATAAGTTACCGAATTGGAGTTTATGCTGTCAGATATCTATGTATGTTCCTTTTGTTTTACATGACAACTATATTGGGGAAGAAAGAAGATATCGACCTTAGAATTGTAATTGTTAGTTTTGTAGCTTCCTTATTATTTATGCTATATACAGGTGAGCGCGATGCACTTTTTAGATATTTGATGATAGTAGCTCTTGTACTATTTGCCTATAACAGAATAAAAGCAAAAACAATTATCATTCTAGTTCCACTTGCTATGATAGTGATGATATTATCGGTTTACTTTCGTAACTATTTCACGAGTGGAATAATTAATTCTGAGTATACAGATAGCAACAATTTTCTTGTCATGTTTTTGAACACGGACTTTTCGGCAGCATCCTCTAACTTACAGTTTTTACTTAATAAAGAAGGAACAATGGGGTCACAGGGATTTAAATTGATTATTACAGAATTACTATCTCCGTTTTTACCTTCTGGAATATTGTTTTCTCCTGATCATTGGTTTAATTACGAAGTTCATACCGGAGGATATCATGGATATGCATTTACTTTAGTTGGCACTGGTTATATTATATCTGGACGGATTGGGGTTGTAGTTCTTTTTATTATTGTAGGATTTATATGTAAAATGTTGTATAGATTGTCTACCAAAAATTTATATACAATGTCATGTTATATTTATATGATAACAACGATCATAGCCTCATTTAGACAATCCCTAACGACGCTTGTTTCGCCTATTATGAGAATAGTTTTGTTATCTATTTTAGCTAGTTGGATTTTCGCTCAGGATCAATTATTTCACAAAAATTATCATTCCAAAAGCAATTGATATGGATGGAGGGGGAGCGCAAACATAAAGATGGGAGAAAGCATGAAAAATAATAATTTGAAAAAAAACCTTATATATCAAGTAAGTTATGAAATACTTGTAATTTTATTGCCGCTTGTTCTGTCTCCATATGTATCACGAGTTATTGGTGCAGAAGGATTAGGCGTTTATGATTTTACAAACTCTGTTGCTCAGTATTTTGTATTGTTCTCCATGCTGGGAATTAAAATTTACGGCAATCGCATGATTGCACAATGTCGAGATAATCAAAGCACTCTTAATCAAACCTTTAGCAACTTATTATCGTTGCACCTTTTGATATCCATTACTATGTCAGCTGCTTATATCATATTTCTTCTCTTTGTTGAAAAGCTTAGATTGTATTTTGGGATTATGTTCCTCTATGTGCTGAGTGGATTATTTGATATTAGTTGGTTTTATTTTGGAATCGAAGAGTTTAAAACATCAGTTTTCCGAAACGCAATTTCAAAAATTTTAAATGTTGTTATAATCTTTTGCTTTGTAAAATCGGAAAGAGACACTTGGATCTACTGTCTAAGTATGGCAGGATGCATATTGTTGAGCCAAGTTGCTCTGTGGATTCCTCTAAAGAAACATGTTAAGTTGATAAAACCGCAAAGACGCATTATCATTACATACTTAAAACCAATGCTTATTTTATTTATACCAACTATAGCTGTTAGTTTATACACGTATATGGATAAAATAATGATCGGAGGAATGACAGATACAAAGCAAGTAGGATTATATAGCAATGCGGCCCAATTAATGGCAGTACCCACTGCTATTATATCTGCATTCGGAACTGTAATGCTCCCTAAAATGTCAAATCTAACTGCAAATGGTGAGAAAAAGACCGCATCTAACTATTTTGACACTTCTATAAAATATTTTATGCTAATTTCGGTTGGAATGGCATTTGGGTTATCTGCAATCTCTAAAGTATTTGTTCCAATATATTGGGGAGAAGCTTTTGAGCAATGTATTCAATTAGTGAAATGTTTGTCTATAGCAGTACCTTTTATGGCATTAGCAAATGTTGTAAGGACACAGTATCTTATTCCGAAGTCGATGGATCATATTTATATTGGATCAGTCATTTGTGGAGCAGTAGTAAATATGATAGTTAACTTGTGTTTGATTCGTAAATATGGGGCATTGGGTGCCTCAATAGGTACGGTTTGTGCAGAATCTTCTGTGTGTATTTATCAATTGTTTTTTACAAGAAAGACTTTGAAAATTACAAAACACTTTCCGATAATTGTAGCGTACATTTTGATAGGGGCATTGATGTTTTTTTCTCTAGTGGTTATAAATGAATATCTTCCTGTTAAGATTTGGACAATAATAATTGAAGTATTACTAGGCGGATTAATCTATGGAGTATTTAATATCATTCTTTTATATCATAACAATGATGCTATAATTTGTAAATATCTTAAAAGAAGCCGAAAATAGGATTTTGGAGCAGAGATAATGAATTATAATAACAGGAGAATACCGTGCTGACAGTGTTATATTTAATATAAGCAAAAGGAGATCAGAGTATGAAAAGAGTGATTACATACGGAACATTTGACTTGTTGCATTATGGGCATATTAATTTGTTAAGGAGAGCAAAAGCACTTGGAGATTATCTAATTGTCGTAATCTCAAGCGATGAATTCAACTGGAATGAGAAGCATAAGAAATGCTATTTTACATATGAGCAGAGGAAAGCACTTGTAGAGGCTATCCGTTATGTGGATCTTGTTATTCCGGAAGAAAGTTGGAACCAGAAGAGGTCAGATATGCACGAATATCATATTGATACATTCGTTATGGGCGATGACTGGAAAGGAAAATTTGATTTTCTGAAGGAGGAAGGCGTTGAGGTAGTTTACTCCCTCGTACTCCCGAGATAAGTAGTAGCCAGATTAAGAGAGATCTTTATGATGCGAATGCGGTGGATGGCGAAAGTAAAACAAATCATGATGATATAAACACTGATCCTCAATAAGGTGAAATATGATAATCCTAGTCACAGGCGGAGCAGGCTACATAGGCTCCCATACACTGATTGAATTAATAGTAGCCGGTCATTCTGTAGTTGTAGTTGATAATCTTTGCAATTCGTCTGAAATTGCCTTGCAGCGCGTGGAGAAGATAACAGGTACTTCTATTCCGTTCTACCAAGCGGATATCCGGGATAAGGAAGCACTCAATAGTATCTTAGACAAGCATCAGATTGACGCTTGCATTCACTTTGCCGGACTCAAAGCAGTTGGAGAATCGGTTGCAAAGTCGCATGAATATTACGACAATAATATTACTGGAACGCTTACTCTCATCGACGCTCTACGTTCGCATAATATCAAGAACATCATTTTCAGTTCCTCAGCTACAGTGTACGGTGAACCTCAGACTATCCCAATTACTGAGAACTGTCCCAAGGGAATCTGTACCAATCCATACGGCTGGACAAAGTGGATGATTGAGCAGATACTTACTGATATCCACACGGCAGATCCAACCTATAACATCGTCCTCCTCCGCTACTTCAATCCGATTGGGGCGCACGAATCTGGCTTAATCGGCGAAAACCCGAATGGAATTCCCAATAACCTCATGCCTTATATCACACAGGTTGCGGTTGGGAAGAGAGACAAGCTTTACATCTTCGGAAATGATTACGATACACCGGATGGAACGGGTGTGAGAGATTATATCCATGTAGTGGATTTAGCAAAAGGTCATGTCAAGGCTCTGAATGCGATTCAGAATAATTGCGGCGTGGAAGTCTATAATCTCGGCACTGGCAAAGGATACAGTGTTCTTGATATTGTGAAGGCCTTTGAAAGAGTCAATGATGTCAAGATTCCATATGTGATTGATGACAGACGTCCTGGAGATATCGCTACCTGCTACTCTGATCCGAGTAAAGCGTTGGCAGAGCTTGGGTGGAAAGCTGAATATGGCATTGACGAGATGTGCCTTGATAGCTGGAACTGGCAGCGGAAGAATCCGAATGGATATACTGAATAACTAAAAAAGAAGTTGCCCCCATGACCAGGGATAAACACTGGATGTATTTGAAATCAATTCTTATATTTTCCACTTCTGCGGGATAATCGCATTAGAGGCAGAGTTCTTCGAAATGAAATGCTACTGTATATACTGATAGCAATGCTATCTAAGAGGATTATGGCTTCAGACCTACTATCGGTATCAGAGAAGGACTGAGGAAATTTGCCGAGTGGTATAAAGAGTATTATGGAGGAGATGCAAAATGAAAATAGCAGTAGCAGGAACAGGATATGTCGGCTTATCACTTGCTGTGTTACTTGCACAGCAAAACACAGTTATAGCCGTTGATATCATTCCAGAAAAGGTTGATCTTATCAACAATAGAAAATCACCGATTCAAGACGATTACATAGAAAAATACCTTTCTGAAAAAGAACTCGATTTGACAGCTACACTCGATGCTGAGGCGGCATACAAAGATGCAGACTTTGTTGTGATAGCAGCACCGACAAATTATGACAGCAAGAAGAACTTCTTTGATACAAGTGCAGTTGAAGCCGTGATTCACCTTGTGATGAAGTGTAATCCGAACGCTATCATGGTTATCAAATCCACTATTCCGGTAGGGTATACAAAGTCAATTAGAGCAAAGACCGGCAGCAGGAACATCATGTTCAGCCCGGAATTTCTCCGTGAAAGCAAGGCACTGTACGATAACCTATATCCGAGCCGCATCATTGTCGGAACAGATATGGAAGATGAACGACTGGTTCAGGCCGCCCACACCTTTGCTGAACTGTTGCAGCAGGGTGCAATAAAGGAGAACATTGACACTCTTTTCATGGGCTTCACCGAAGCGGAAGCGGTCAAGTTGTTCGCCAATACATACCTTGCCCTGCGTGTCAGCTATTTCAATGAGCTGGACACCTATGCAGAGCTGAAAGGGTTAGATACTGCTAAAATCATTGAGGGCGTTTGTCTGGATCCCCGCATTGGCAGCCATTACAACAATCCATCTTTCGGCTATGGAGGCTACTGTCTGCCGAAGGACACAAAACAGCTTCTCGCAAATTATGCTGACGTTCCGCAGGATATGATAACTGCTATCGTGCAGAGCAATCGCACAAGAAAAGATTTCATAGCAGATCGTGTGCTTGAAATGGCAGGGGCTTATCAAGGCTCAGATGCTTTTGACAGATCAAAAGAACGTGAGATAGTGATCGGCGTGTACCGCCTCACCATGAAATCTAATTCTGATAACTTCCGTCAATCGTCAATTCAAGGCGTTATGAAGCGTATTAAGGCAAAAGGCGCAACTGTCATCATCTATGAGCCGACTCTGAAGGACGGCGAGACATTCTTTGGAAGTCTGGTTGTGAATAATCTTGCAGAGTTTAAGAGACGTTCTGCTGCTATCATCGCTAACAGATATGACGCATCTCTGGACGATGTAGCTGACAAGGTCTACACAAGAGATATTTTCCGCAGAGATTAAGGGATGTCATCACAGGGGATGGAAATGGAAGTGAATATCATATTTTGAAACACAGATTACAAAAATTCAAATACCGCAAAGCAGCCTTAGCGATTGCTGATGCGTTTATTATTGCAGTTGCCGGCATTATCTCGAACTATGTCCTGCTTGCGCTGCATGACGGAATCAGTCACAAACAGTTATCTATCAGCATTGTATTATCCGTCATCACCTGCCTCGGCGGATTGCTGATCTGCGGTGCATATAATAAGCTCTGGCGGTATTTTAACTCGAAAGACTATCTGTCTTGTGTCAATGGAACACTGATCGGAATTACCGTTTCGTGTATTTTCACATACATATTAAAAGGAGCAGTACCGCTCCGGTACGTTTGCCTGCATACCACGCTGACAATCATTGGCATCTGTCTGTTTCGCTTCATCTTCAAGCGGACATTCATTGATCTGACAGAAGCAGGACGACACGAGACGAAACATAAGCGCACCATGATGATCGGCGGCGGACAAGCCTGCAAGATGCTCCTCAGTGAGATTCAGAATGCAAAGAACTCGCCGTATACTGAGGACAAGTCCACTGCCGTGTTTGACCCAGTCTGTATCATTGATGATGACCGTTCCAAGATCGGTGCCATGATCTATGATACGCAGATCGTAGGTACAACTGCGGAGATCGAGAAGTTCATCCGCGAATTTGAAATCGAACAGATCGTATTCTGCATTCCATCCTGCCTGGAGGATGAGCGCAAGCGGATTCTGGATATCTGCTCAAAAACAGAGCTGCCCATCAAGGTCATTCCGTTCCTCGGCAATCTCCTGTTTGATGATGTACACACCACCCTGCTCGGTCAGGTGCGTGACATCAGAGTGGAGGACCTTTTAGGGCGTGACCCGATCAAATTTGACAACGCAGATATCAAAGAATTCATTTCCGGCAAGGTCTGCATGGTCACGGGCGGCGGCGGTTCGATCGGCTCAGAGCTGGTGCGCCAGATCGCAAAATATGACCCGAAGCAGATCATCATCGTTGACATTTACGAGAATAACGCCTATGATATCCAGCAGGAGTTGATCGAAGAATATGGTAAGAATCCGAATCTCATTGTTCGAATCGCCTCCGTGCGGGATTATTTCCGCATGAATCAGCTTTTCAACCAGTTTCATCCGCAGGTCGTTTTCCATGCAGCGGCGCACAAGCATGTTCCGCTCATGGAGGACAGCCCGATGGAAGCGATCAAGAACAATGTCATCGGTACATTCAATGTGGCGACTCTGGCACAGTTCCATAATGTGCAGAAATTCGTCATGATCTCCACGGATAAGGCGGTCAATCCGACCAACTGCATGGGTGCATCGAAGCGCTGCTGTGAGATGATCGTGCAGTACCTTTCCAAGCAGCCCGACTGCAAAACGGAATTTGTCACCACGAGATTCGGCAATGTCCTCGGCTCCAACGGCTCCGTTATCCCGAAATTCAAGCGTCAGATCGAGCACGGACAGCCTGTGACCGTCACGCATCCGGACATTATCCGCTATTTCATGACGATTCCGGAGGCAGTCAGTCTTGTGATGGAAGCCGCAGCGATTGCACACGGCGGCGAGATCTTTGTGCTGGATATGGGAAAGCCTGTCCGCATCGTGCAGCTTGCAGAAAACCTCATCCGGATGTACGGGAAAGTTCCGTACA